>ERZ1673695.2145-NODE-2145-length-16364-cov-23.895089_pt1 | contig 16364 bp, 17 predicted proteins | sample MGYA00580225_ERZ1673695 | MGnify/ENA primary metagenome ERZ1673695 (study PRJEB41218, sample SAMN15661739) | gut metagenome | host: Homo sapiens | place: Canada: London | collected 2015-08-20/2019-03-30 | study: EMG produced TPA metagenomics assembly of...
GTAGCACATAGCCCTTGGAGAGGGGCTTTAATAACTACTACTCTATAATACAAGGTGATTGCCTACAAAATCTCTCCCCGGGCAAGCACCCAGTTGGTGACCGCCACCTTCAAGCAGGCATTTGAGGAAAGGAATCCCGGCGAAGATCTGATCTTCCACTCTGACCGGGGATGCCAGTATACATCCCAGGCCTTCCGAACTCTTCTGCGCGATTGCCATGTGACGCAATCCTTCTCCAAAGGGGGCACGCCCTACGATAACGGTGTAATGGAGTCCTTCTTCTCCACTCTGAAGCAGGAAGAACTGTACCGGAGCTCCTACCGGTCTGAAAACGAATTCAAGAAAAGGGTTTCCGAATATATGAAGTTCTACAACAAAAGGCGTCCTCATCGCGCCAACCAGTACAAAACACCAGATGAAGCGGAGAACGCCTTTTATGAAAAGAATGCCGGCTGAATCCGTTGCGGCAGCCGGTTCAAATAAGGGGGCTTGAAGCTGTTTGTAATCAAAAATGAGAAAGTTTGAATATTTGTGTCGCAGGAGGCCAAATGCCGGAAAGCCTTGATATGACAATAAAAATGGGAGTCAAGTTTCATTCGATCTCACCGGATCGTTCAGAACTTGACTCCCATTCACTTGGTTGCGGGAGGCGGATTTGAACCACCGACCTTCGGGTTATGAGCCCGACGAGCTACCAGACTGCTCCATCCCGCGATATCAGCGTCCTCTTTTGAGGGCGCTTTATTAATATATCACACAGTGCCGGGGTTGTCAAGGATTTTTTTGCGTGATGACGCGATATTTCGCACAGGCTTCAGCCCAGATACTTTTTCAGGTATGCGCCGGCGCCTGTGCCGTCGCTTGCTGTCAGCCGCCAGCCGCCCAGGGCGCTCTCGTCCCGGGTGAGCACCGCCACCCGGCAATTGTCCAGATTGACGGACCAGAACTGGTCCAGCGGATTCGCCAGCGCCGCTGTGAGCATGGCATGGAGCGCCGCGCCGTGCCCCGCCACCAGCAGGGTCTGGCCCGGATGCTTTTCGGCGGCGAAGGTGAGAAAATCGCCGGTGCGTTCCAGCGCGCTTTGCAGACTCTCCGCCCCTTGCGGCGGACGATAGGCCTCGGGGTCGGTGAAAAAGCAAGCAAACGCCGGGCCCAGGGTGTGGGGGTCCTTGCCCTCGTAGGGGCCAAAGGCGATCTCGGTGAGGCGCTCGTCCGGGCAGATCTTCTCCCCCGGCCAGCCGCTGACCAGCTGCGCGGTGTCCATCGCCCGCCGCAGCGGGCTGGAATACACCGCATCAAAATGCACGCCGGCCAGACGCTCCCCGGCCTCCATCGCCTGACGGCGGCCCGTCTCGTTCAGCGGGATGTCGGTGCGCCCCTGCAGCATCGCACGCAGGTTCCAGTCGGTCTGGCCGTGCCGGATGAGATACAACTGTGTTTGTGGCAAAAAAAGGCCCTCTTTCGTTGAAAGGCCGGATTATCGGCCTTTTTGTCTGGTAAGATGCAGATGTGGCGGGAAGATCACCACTTGGCTTTGGTCTCCACCACCTTGCCGGCGATGAAAAGTTTGTCCAGCTCTTCGCCCCGCAGCACTTTGGGCTCATAGGCAGGATTGAAGGGCTGAAGCACCACGGCATTGCCCCGCAGAACGTACTTCTTCAGGGTGCCCTCGCCCTCGTCGCCGTAGACCATCACGCCCAGGTCGCCGTTTTCCAGCGTGGGCTGACGATGCACCAGAGCCAGGTCACCGTCGCTGATGCGGGGCTCCATGCTGTCGCCCTTGACCACCAGATAGAAATAGCTGGCAGGGTCCTTCACGCGGGCATACTCCACGCCGTAGTCTTCCTCAAAGGCCAGAGCGCCGAAGCCGGCGCGCACAGTGCCCACCACGGGGATGGGGCTCTCTTCGTAGCCGCCGAAAAAACGCTGGGCGGCGGCAGCCGGAGCGACCGAGGCCAGGCCCATCAGATCGTCGATGGAGGTGCCCAGCAGCGCCGCGAGGCGCGCCAGGGTGTCGGGGTCCGGCGAGGAGCGGCCGGTCTCCCATTTGCCCACCGCCTGCTGGCTGACGCCCAGCTGGACCGACAGGCTTTTCTGGCTGAAGCCGCTGCGCTTTCTCAGTTCTTTTAAACGCTGTGGGAACATGGCCATTCCGCTCCTTTCCTGTATGGGACCATTATACAACCGCAGGATGTTTTTGTAAAGAAAAATGTAAAAAAAGTTGTTATTTTGACTTGACAACAACTAATGGTTGTTATAGAATAAAGCCACAGAGACGAACCTTCGCGCTGTGCGGCAAAATGGAGGGAATCGATATGAAAGAGACGATGTGCATGATGCTGGCTATTTTTGCGGGGCTGGGCGTCGTGATGCTGGCCGGGGCCCTCATTGAGGGCGGGCTTTCGGCGCCGTTGCTGCTGGGGTTGGCGGCATGTGCGCTGGCCGCGCGGGGCTTTTATCGTTTGGGTACGCAGCCTGCCCGCCGGGCACGGCGGATGCGGCGGCACACCAGCCCTGCGGTTGGATTTTCCAAAAAATCCGGCAGCCTGCGGGCGGCCTGAACCGCCGAAGGATACGGTGTCAAACGCAGCAAAGCGGGCAGGCAGAACAGCCGCCCGCTTTTTCCATGTCTTTTTGGCCATGACACGGTCAAAATCTCTTGACAGATCCCGCAAAGTATGATAGTATATATAGCGCGCCATCGAACGCGCAAGGCGACCACTATGGAGAGGTGTCCGAGTGGTTTAAGGAGCCGGTCTTGAAAACCGGTGACCCGCAAGGGCCGTGGGTTCGAATCCCACCCTCTCCGCCATTTACAACTGAATCACCTTTCACAAACTTTGCTCTGGAGAAGTACTCAAGAGGTCGAAGAGGCGCCCCTGCTAAGGGCGTAGGTCGGGAAACCGGCGCGAGGGTTCAAATCCCTCCTTCTCCGCCAGAAAAAGCCCCGCACGAAAGTGCGGGGCTTTTCATTTTGCGGCCCGCGCTTTTGTGCGGGCCGTCGTTTTTTATTTCTTTGGAACCGCCGCTTCGCTTTGCTCGTTTTGCCGCAAAAACGCCCGGGCCGCAGCGCGGATGTCTTCCACCATCTGACGCACCACCGGATACATCTCATAGGCGGCCTTGGAGTAGAAGAGCATAAATTGGCCGCGAGCGCATTCATCCACAATGGGCACGCCCACCAGTCTTCCCTCCTGGACCCCCTTGTAGCGCAGGGCAGCCGGCCAGAAGGAAAGGGCGTAGCTCTCGTTGTCCTTTTCCACCAGGGGGATAACGTTGGACACCGTTTCCACTTCCACCTTTTTCTGATCGGGGCTCAGGCAAAGGATGCCGTGTAAAAAGCCTTCCGGCATTTCCGGCGGATGCTCCCTTTTTTCCAGGTCCGGCAGAATGAGGTAATAGTCCCGCAGCTGTTCAAAGCTCACCTCTGCTTGCTTTGCCAGCGGATGGCTGGTGTTTACAAGGCACCGGTAGGCACCGCTCAGCGCAGCGCCGGCGCGTTGCCCTGGATGCTGCACAACCGCTGCAGGTGATCGTCCCGCCGGCACATCACCAAGGCCAGCACCGGCTTTTGACTCGACCGGGAGATAAAGCACTCCGGCTGTTCGGTCACAGTGTAGTTGATGGCCAGCTCCGGATATTTTTTGCGGTAACGCAGCACAATGTCCGGCAGCAGGAAATCCGGGAAGGAAAGATAGGTGTAAAGGTCGATCTGCTTGGGCTGATCGTCGCGGCCCATCGCCTTCCAGCCATCATAAAAATCCAGGACCTGCCGCGCCTCAGCATAGACCTTGCGGCCCTTTTCGGTCAGACGCACACCGCTGACCGACCGCTCCACCAACGGAAAGCCCAGTTCCTCCTCCAGCAGCTTAAGAGATTTGGTCAGGCTTGGCTGGGCCACATACAGCTGCTGCGCCGCCTTCGTGATGGACCCCGTCTGCACCAGCGCCACGAAATACTCCAATGTCTGAATTTTCACGCCGTTCCTCCTCCCGCAGGGGATAGCTTTTTTTCATGCCCTTTTTATTTTATGTATTATCCACAATCATTTCAATATGTTAGCATAATTATAGACAGAGCGACGAAACGGTGCAAGGTTTTGCCGCTGAAAGACCGACACAATACCAGAAAAAAGGAGTGTACATCATGACTAAGCGCGAACGTTTTGAGAAATTCCTTGCCAACGAACCGGTGGATCGGGTGCCCGTTGCCTTCTTCCATCACTTCACCACCGAGCAGGAATGGCTCACCGGCCTGAAGGACGAGGCCGCCTTTGAGAAGAACATCGAGGGCCACCGCACCGCCCGCGCGAAGTTCGACCCGGACGTGATCAAAATCATGAACGATACCCTTATGATCATGCCTGTGGACACCTCGTTTGTCAAGACCCCCGCCGACCTGCGCAAGATCCAGCCCCCCATGCCCGGCTCCGCCTTCTTTGAGAAGAGCAAGGAACTGACCAAGCGGGTGGTGGCCATCTATGAGGGTTCCGACGCGCCCATCTACATCACCGCTTTCAGCCCCTGCATCATCCTGCGCAACAGCATCAGCGGCATGGACATCGGCACCGAAGTGGCCCATTCCAAGCTCTACAGCTTCCTGGAGGAAGATCCCGACTCCGTGATGGCTGCGCTGGACATCATTGCCGACAGCGTGAACGCCCTGAACAAGATGCTGCTCACCGAGTGCGGCGCCGAGGCCGTTTACCTGAGCGTGAACAACCAGGCCCACTATGTGCCCGACGAGTTCTATGCGAAGTACATCGCCCCCTCCGACAAGAAGGTGCTGGCGGCTGCCAACGAGCTGAGCCGTTTCAACATGCTGCACATCTGCGGCTACCACGGCAAGAGCAACAACCTGGAGCTGTTCAAGGACTACGACGTGCCCGTGTTCAACTGGGCGGTGCATGCCGAGGGCGTCGGCCTGGCGGAAGGCAAAAAGCTGTTTGGCGGCAAGCCCGTGTGCGGCGGCTTTGCCCAGGCGGAAACCATCTACACCGGCACCCGCGAGGAGATCACCGCCGAGGTCTGCAAGTATCTGGACGAAGCGGGCCAGGTGGGCGTGATGCTGGGCGCGGACTGCACCGTTCCCACCGACATCGACGACGAGCGTCTGGAGTGGGTCCGTCAGGCCGCCATCCAGTACGCCGCCAACCCCCGCGTGAAGCTGTAAGCCCGCGGAAATACATTTTGTAAGGAGGGAATCGTTTTGGAAAAGCAAACTCGCAGCGGCTGGGATACCTTTAAAGCCTGGTTCGGCATCGGCGCGCTGATGTTTGGCACATATTGCGGCGCGAACATGGCCTCCGGCGTGTATGCCTCGGCCTACATCGTGACGCTGGGCGGCGGCTGGGCCTTTGTGTGGCTGGCCATCTTCTGCTTCGCCATGTCCTTCTTCTGCGCCATCGGCCTGGACTTCGTGCGCGCCTTCAAGGCCACCAACTACAACGCCTATTATCTGGCGCTGTACGGCCTGCACAAACCCGGCTCAAACCCGGTGCTCAAGACCGTCGTCACCGTCTTCTTCGACGTGTACACCATCCTGATGGGCCTTGTCACCGTGGCCGCTACCGTGGCCCTGTTCGCCGAGCTGTTCAACTCGCTGCTGGGCGTGCCCGTGTTTTTGGGCAGCGTGATCGCCGTGCTTCTGTTCACGGTGCTCACCATCTACGGCGCGTCCTTCCTGCGCAAGTTCAACACCGTGATGACCGTCTCCCTGCTTGTCTCGCTGGCGGCCATCCTGATCGCGGTCATCGCCGTCAAGGGCGACGTGCTGGCCGAGCGCATCGGCAACTTCAGCATCGGCCCTGACTGGGGCCTCACCACCGTCGCGGCCCACACCTCCATGTTCATCTCCTACTGCTTCACCACCTCCAGCTGGGGCTCCTCGCTGAGCAACTATGCCGATCAGATCCACACCAAGAAGGACGCCATCGGCTCCGGCATCACCATCGGCGTGATGGTCACCCTGCTCTTCGTCGTCACCGGCGCCATCGTGCTGCCCTTCATGCCGGAAGTGTACGAAGGCACCCCCATCCTGGAGATCTGCCAGCAGTACCTCAGCCCCGTGCTGACCATCGTCTACTGGATCGTGGTCATCTTCTCGGTGGTCTCCACCGCCCCCACCTTCACCTTCAACGTGGCCAACCGCTGGTCCGTCGTGTGGAAGAGCGAAAAGGTGCCTCAGCGCGCCAAGTTCTTCGTGATCGCGCTCATCTTCCTGCTCACCTGCTGGTTCATCTCCGGCGTGGGCCTGATGGCCATCGTGCAGAAAGGCTATGTGCTGCTGGGCAACCTGGCGCTGTTCGCCATCGTCATCCCGCTGTTCATCTCCATCGTGCGCGTCGCCATGGTGGACAAAAAGGAAAAGCTGGAAGCTTCCAAGCAGGCCTGACCCCCCTGCCCGCCCTGACGCGGGCGCCGCCAGGCCGGCACTGACCCGGCGCCCGGTAATGCCTTCGTATTATCGGGCGCCGTTTTGTTTCAAACACACCCTGCTGTTGAAAGGAGCCCGTCACCATGGTACCCGGTCAATATGAAAATTATTTGAAGATCCTGAACAAAGAACTCATCCCCGCCATGGGCTGCACCGAACCCATCGCCATCGCCTTCGCCGCCGCCAAGGCGCGGCAGGTGCTGGGCGCCATGCCCGAGGAAATGGTCGCTCTGTGCAGCGGCAACATCATCAAGAACGTGAAGGGCGTGAATGTGCCCAACGCCGGCGGGCAGAAGGGCATCGAGGTCGCCGCCCTGCTGGGTGCGCTGGCCGGCGACGCCGACCTGGAGCTGGAAGTCATCAGCCGCGTGCCCCCTGAGGCCGCCGAAGAAGTGCGTCGGCTGGCGGCTCAGGGCGTGTGCCGCTGCGAGCTGGCCGAGGGCGTGGAAAATCTGTACATCCGCATCGAGGCCAAAGCCGGCAGCGACACCGCCGTGGTGGAGGTCAAGACCAAACATAACCACATTGCCCGCATCGAAAAGAACGGCCTGGTGCTGCTGGAGGCGGACGACATCCCCGCCGAGGACGGCGGCGACAAGAGCCAGCTGAACCTGAAGGACATTCTGGAGTTTGCCGACACGGTGAAGATCGAGGACGTGAAGCCCCTGCTGGACCAGCAGATCCGCTGCAACAGCGAGATCGCCCGGGTGGGCCTGGAAGAGGACTGGGGCGCAAGCGTGGGCCGCACCCTGCTGGAAGTGTGGGGCGACAATGTGCGCACCCGCGCCATGGCCAGTGCCGCCGCCGGTTCGGACGCGCGGATGAACGGCTGCGCGCTGCCGGTGGTCATCAACGCGGGCAGTGGCAACCAGGGCATCACCTGCGCCATGCCGGTGGTGACCTATGCAAAGGAACTGGGCGTCAGCGATGAGAAGCTCTACCGCGCGCTGACCCTGACCAACCTCATCGCTCTGCATCAGAAGCGGTACATCGGCAATCTGTCCGCTTATTGCGGCGCCGTGTCGGCGGGCACTGCCGCCGCCTGCGGCGTGGCCTATCTCTATGGCGAAGGCTACGACGTGATCGGCCGCACCATCGTCAATTCCCTGGGCAATGTGGGTGGCATCGTCTGCGACGGCGCCAAGGCTTCCTGCGCGGCCAAGATCGCCAGCGCGGTGAACAGCGGCCTGCTGGGCTATGAGATGGCCAAGCGCAGCCGGGTGTTCCCCTTCGGCGAAGGCCTGGTGGAAGAGGACTATGAGCACACCATCCGCAACTTCGGCCGCCTGGGCAAAGACGGCATGAAGTCCACCGACGTGGAGATCCTGAACATGATGATCGGCAAATAATGCCGCGCTTTCACTCCTTCTCTCTCGGCGGCCCCTTCCGTGGGGCCGGGCGGGGGCCGCTTTGCGGCCTCCGCCTTTTTTGCATTGAACCTGCCGCCGGGATGGAGTAAAATGGGGGCAAAGCGATTCTTTCATCTTTTGGAAAGGAATGTCAGAACATGAAATACGATTTCACTTCCATCCCGGACCGCCGCGGCAAAGATGCCCTCGCCGTGGACGGGCTGGGCCAACCTGGCGGTTTTGCCCCCGCTGCGCCCAAGGCAGGGTTTGACGCCATCCCCATGTGGGTGGCGGACATGAATTTCGCCACCGTGCCCACCATCCCCAGGGCGCTCGCCGAGCGGGCGGCCCACCCTCTCTACGGCTACTTTGCGCCCACCGGCGAGTACTTCGACTCCATCATCGCCTGGCAGAAAAACCGCAACGGCGTGACCGGGCTGACCCGGGAATGCATCGGCTACGAGAACGGCGTGCTGGGCGGCGTGATCAGCGCGCTGAACGTGGCCTGCTCCCGGGGCGGCAAGGTGCTGCTCCACTCCCCCACCTACGTGGGCTTCACCAGCGCCCTCACCAACAACGGCTACAACATGGTGCTTAGCCCTCTGAAGCGGGACGAGGCGGGCGTGTGGCGGATGGACTTTGAAGATATGGAGGAAAAGCTGCGCACCCAGAACATCCATGCGGCCATCCTCTGCTCGCCCCACAACCCCTGCGGCCGGGTGTGGGAGCGCCGGGAGCTGGAACAGGCCATGGCCCTGTTCGAGAAGTACGACGTGACCGTTGTGTCCGACGAGATCTGGAGCGACATCATCCTGGAGGGAAACAGGCACATCCCCACCCAGTCGGTGAGCGAGTGGGCGCGGCAGAACACCGTGGCGATGTACGCCCCCAGCAAGACCTTCAATCTGGCGGGCCTTGTGGGCAGCTACCACATCATCTACAACAAGCGTCTGCGGGACCGGGTGCGGAAGGAGTCCAGCCTGAGCCACTACAACAGCATGAACGTGCTCAGCATGCACGCGCTCGTCGCCGCCTACCGGCCGGAGGGCTGCGAGTGGCTGGAGGAGCTGCGCCAGGTGCTCACCGCCAATGTGGACTTCGCCTGCGGCTACATCAAGGAGCACTTTGAGGGCGTGGAGACCTTCCATCCCCAGGGCACCTACATGCTGTTCGTGGACTGCACCGAATGGTGCAAGGCCCACGGCAAGACCATCGACGAGGTGGAGAAGGCCTGCTGGGACGTGGGCGTGGCGGTGCAGGACGGCCGGGCGTTCCACGGCCCCTGCCACCTGCGCATCAATCTGGCCCTGCCTCTCAGCCGGGTGCAGGAAGCCTTCGACCGGCTGGACAAATACGTGTTCAACGCCTGAACCCGAGACAAGAAAAGCCCCCGGGGCGGCCTGACGGCTGCCCCGGGGGCTTTTGCGTGTTTGCGGGCGGTCAGTCGATGACGGTGCGGGTGCGCCCGATGCCCACCACCGCGGCGGTGAGCTTTTTCCAGGTGTTGCAGCCGCAGATGCCGTCCACCGACAGACCCACCGAGCGCTGGAAGCCCCGCAGGGCGCTCTCGGTGTTGGGGCCGAACTTGCCGTCCAGCGTGCGGGTGGAGTAGCCCAGGGCGTTCAGCGCGTCCTGCAGCACCAGCACGTAGGTGCTCACGGCGCCCCGGCGCAGGGTGGGATAGCCGGAGGTGGTGCCGGAGCAGGCGGGCTTGCCGTAGCGGCGGTCGAAGTGGACCCAGGTGGGGGTCATGCTCTGAGGCTCCACATAGCCCCAGGCGCCGGTGTTCTTGGCCGCCTTCCAGATGGCGTTGCGGGCGGTGGAGCCCTGGCCCTGGCCCACGTCGAAGGCCACGCCGGCGTAGTGCTGGCTGGCGGTGCCGTGGCCGCCCTCCCAGATGCGCTTGAAGGCGTAGCCCACGTGGATGCCCTTGCCGTAGCTGCGGCGGGTGAGGTTCCAGGCCTCCATGGCGGCGGTGGTGGTCCACAGGGTGGGGCTGGAGGAACTGCCCCGGAACTCCCGCACCCGCAGGGTGGTACCGGTGGAGAAGGGCATGGAGTCGCTCTCGTTCAGGTTGTAGGTCATCATGCGGTTTTCAAACGAATCGTAGACAAATACTTTGGGCATGCTGGTTCTCTCCTTTCGTTACTTGGCGCAGTTTGCGCAGGACGCGGGGATGGGCGGGTTGAGCAGTTCGTAGATGCGCTGCCAGGTCTCCTCGTCCACCACGCCGGTGACCGGCAGGCCCAGGCCCTCCTGGAACAGGCGCACCGCCTGGTCGGTGGTCTCGCCGAACACGCCGTCCACCGGCACGAATTCTGCCGCGCAGTAGAGCACCGCCACCTGGTTCATCCAGAGCTGCAGCTGCATCACCGCGTTGCCCGCGCTGCCCAGCTTCATCACATGGCCGGGATACTCCGGGCCGGCGGCCTCGGCGATCTGCTCGCTGCCCGCCGCCGCCAGGCTGAAGAAGGTGGCGGTGAGGGCGTTCCAGGTGGTCTCGTCCGCCGTACCGGTGACCGGCAGGCTGAACTCGCGCTGGAAGCTCTCCAGCGAGTCCCTGGTCTTGGAGCCGAACACCCCGTCGATGCCGCCGGGGGACTGGACCTCATCGTAGAAGTAGCCGATGTACTCCAGCAAAAACTGCATCCAGGCCACGTCGCTGCCCATGGCGCCCTGGGCCAGCGCGAAGCCCGGCCAGGGCAGCAGGCGGTAGGCGTGGACCAGCCCGTCGCGGGTGCGCAGGGTCTGGCTCTGCTGGTAGAGCTTCTCCCAGGTGGCGGGGCCGATGACGCCGTCCTGGGTGAGGCCGAACAGCTTCTGGAATGCCTTCACCGCCGTCTCGGTGGCGGGGCCGAACTCGCCGTCGATGTTGATGCGGGGGATGGAGGAGTAATAGGCGCTCATCAGCACAAGATAGAACTGAGCCTCCCGCACGGCCCGCCCGGTGCTGCCCAGGCGCAGCGGCGTGCCGGGGTAGACGCCCGGGCGCTGGTTCGGGGCCAGCAGCTGGTTGGTCACGTCGGCGTAGATCTCATAGAGCTTCTGCCAGGTGGCGGGGCCCACCACGCCGTCGGCGGTGAGGCCGAACTCCCGCTGGAAAGCCTTCACCGCGGCCTCGGTGCCGGAGCCGAAGATGCCGTCCACCGCCGGGCTGGGGATGGAGGAGTAGTTGGTGGCGGCGATGCGCAGCCAGAACTGCACCTTGCGCACCGCGTCGCCCCGGCTGCCCAGGCGCAGCGGGCTGCCGGGATAGCCGTTGTTCGACTGGTTGATGTCGCTCTGCAGGCTCTGGTACTGGCTCCAGATGGCGTCCCAGGTCATGCGGCCCACCACGCCGTCGGTAGTAAGGCCGTTTTTCTCCTGGAATGCCTTGACCGCGGCCTCGGTGCCGGAGCCGAAGATGCCGTCCACCGCAAGGCTGCGCAGGTCAGGGTCGAACTCCGCCAGCTGCTGCAGCCAGAACTGCACCTGCTCCACGCTGGTGCCCCGGTCGCCCCGGCGCAGAGGCGTGCCGGGATAGCCGCTGCCGGTGATGGTGTCCTGGCTGCCGGTGGGCTCCTCGCCCTCGCTGGTCAGCTCCGCCAGCTTCTTCACGCTGACGTAGATGTAGCTGATCTTATACCAGGTGGAGCGGCCCACCACGCCGTCGGCGGTGAGGTTGAAGTGCTTCTGGAAGGCCTTCACCGAGGCCTCGGTGGCCGCGCCGAACACGCCGTCGGTGCCGGGCTTGCCGAAGGCGGGGTAGTTCTTGGCGATGCGGGTGAGCTGGCGCTGGATGATGCGCACGTCCTCGCCGGAATCGCCCCGTCGCAGGGCGGTGCCGGGGTAGCTTTGGGGGATGCCCTGGATGTTGTTGGTGCGCACGATCTTGATGTTGTTGCCGTAGTAGTAGCGCAGGATCTGCAGGGCGTTCTTGCCCTCGTTGGCCCGGTCCACGGTGCCCCACTGCTTCATGCCCGGGCAGCTGACGGTCTTGCCGTCGCAGTACTCGGTGTAGTAGGGCTCGATGGTGCCTTCGCGGCGCACGTAGGTGTTGAAGATGTCGTCGGTGATGCGCTCCATGGGCTCGAAGATCTCCCGCCCGTGGACGTAGTACTGGTCGTAGCTGGTGGAGTTGGTGATGTTGAAGTTGTAGCCCTTGCTGGGGTACCACTCGGTGAAGATGCGGTTCAGGGCCAGGCTGATCTGGGCGTGGATGTTGGCCCGCAGCGCCTGCTCCGGCCAGGTGGGATACACCTCGCTGGAGGCCACGTTGGCGATGTATTTGCGGAAGCTCACCGTCACGTTCTGGGCGCTGGCCGCCGGCTTGCCCAGGTGCACCGTGATGGTCTCGGGGATGATGGGCGCGGTGAGCACCGCCGGGGCGGGCTCGCAGAACTGCACCGGCGCGGTGCTGGGCGCTTCGCTGCCGGGGCTGTAGAGCTGATGGGGCGGCGTCTCAAAGCTGTCCGGCAAAGGGGCGGGCGCGCCCAGACGCTGCATGGGGCGCATCTCCAGCTGGGCCAGCGTCATCTGACCCGCGAACAGCTGCAGGCCCTCCAGCGTCAGGGTCTGATAGCCCTCCTTGTCCGCCGTCAGGTCCCACACGCTGTAGGGCCGCTGGGTGGCGTTCTCGTCCAGCGAGAGGGAGGCGGGCGGCGCGGGCAGTTCCAGATCCAGGGCGTTGCCCTCGCCGTCGGTGTAAAATTCCATTTCCTGTGCCGACTGGCTGTCGGCGCTGCGCAGGCGGATGCGCACATTGCCCACCGGCGCGCTCTCCCGCGCCGCGTAGGTCTGCACCCGCAGGGTTCCGTTGCACATAGGCTGATGCTCCTTTTCTTCAAGATGGAAGGGCGGCTGACCCACCTTATTCACCGGGGCGGCGGGCCGTTCCTCTTGGCTTTTGGGGCAAAGTGTATTATACTGATTGCAACAAAGCCTTCCCATTGAAAGGAGCCGAAGAAAATGCGATACACTGTGGAAAATGAATTTTTGCGCGTGGAGGTGGACAGCCTCGGCGCCGAGCTGGCCAGCGTGGTGGACAAGGCCTCCGGGGCGGAGATGCTCTGGCAGGGCGACCCCGCCGTGTGGCCCCGGCGCGCGCCCATCCTGTTCCCCTACTGCGGCAAGCTGGTGAACGGCAGCTTCACGGTGGAGGGCAAGACCTACGCCGGCGGGCAGCACGGCTTTGCCCGCGACCTGGAGCATGAGTTTCTGGGCTGCGACGGCACGGCCCTGCGCTTCCGCCTTGCCAGCAGCGCCGAGACCCTGGCGCTGTTCCCCTTCGACTTCGTTTTGGAGAGCACCTACGCTCTGGAAGGCCGCACCCTGCGCCACACCCTGGCGGTGACCAACCCCGGCAGCAAGGAGCTGCGCTTCGGCATCGGCTATCACCCCGGCTTCAACCTGCCCTTTGACGCTGAGCACACCACCGAGGACTACGAGCTGCGCTTCGACGCGCCCCAGACCCCCATCGTGCAGGAAGTGGAGGCCGGCTACCTCACCGGCGGCACCCATCCGATGATGGAGAGCAGCCAGGTCATCCCCATGAACGACCGCATGTTCGACAACGACTCCACCTGCATGGGCGGACTTACTTCCAAGACCCTGTGCCTGGTGGAAAAGGACACCGGCCGCCGCATCAGCTTTGACATCGAGGGCTATCCCTACACCCTGATCTGGAGCGCCCCGGGCAACCCCAAACTCCACTTCCTGTGTGTGGAACCCTGGCATAGTTTGCCGGACCGGGCGGACGCCTCCGGCGTCTGGGCCGAGAAACCCTGCGCCGCCGCCCTGGCCCCCGGCGAAAAGTGGGACACCACCCTGGCCATCACCTTCCAGCGCTGAGTCTGAAAACACAAAGCGCCGTGCGCGGTGCGCCCGCGCACGGCCTTTTCATCCTTTTGACCAAGGAGGCTTTTTATGTCCACTGCCTTTGAGAGCCGCACCGCCATGCTGCTGGGCGAGGCGGGAGTGGAAAAACTTCGCCGCGCCCACGTGGTTCTGTTCGGCCTGGGAGGCGTGGGCGGCTATGTGGCCGAGGCGCTGGCCCGGGCCGGGGTGGGCGCGCTCACCCTGGTGGACGACGACCGGGTGGCCGAGAGCAACCTGAACCGCCAGATCATCGCCCTCACCACCACGGTGGGCATGCCCAAGACCCAGGCGGCGGCGCAGCGGGTGCTGGCCATCAACCCCGCCTGCAAGGTGGTGGAGAAGGCGCTGTTCTACACCCCGGAGACGGCGGACCAGGTGCCGCTGGAGGGGGCGGACTATGTGGTGGACGCGGTGGACACCGTGACCGCCAAGCTGGAGATCATCGCCCGGGCCCGGGCGGCGGGGGTGCCGGTGATCAGCTGCATGGGCACCGGAAACAAGCTGCACCCGGAGCTGCTGCGCCTCTCGGTGCTGGAAAAGACCGAGGGCTGCCCCCTGGCGCGGGTGATGCGGCGGGAGTGCCGCGCCCGCGGCCTCAAAAACGTGCCGGTGGTCTATTCTCCCGAGCAGCCTCTGGCCCCCGCGGCGGAGTTTGCCGCCAACGAGGGTCCGGGCCCCCAGCGCGGCGGCGCGCCCCGGCGCCAGACGCCCGGCAGCATGAGCTTTGTGCCGGGGGCGGCGGGGCTCATCCTGGCGGGCAAGGTCATCCGGGACATCGCCGGGGTGGAGTGAGCGCCCCGCGGAAGATGAAAAAACGGCCCGGGGCCTGCGTTTTGCAGGCTCCGGGCCGTTCGCTTTTTTATTTACGCTGCCGAGGTGTCCTCGTCATCCAGCGCGTCTGCCTGGGCCAGGCCGGCGATGGTCACGCCGCCGCTCATGTAGTGGCTGCCGCCGTCGTAGGCAAGGCCGATCTTGTAGCGGGTGCCCGCCTCCAGGCCGGTGAAGGTGCCGGTGCGGCACTCGCCGTCGGCGGTGAAGTACATGGTGCCGCCGTCCACATATTCGCGGCCGCCGTAGGTCTCCTTCCAGAGGGTCACGCGGTAGGCAAAGCGGGTCTCGCTGGTGGTGGTGGCGCTGCTGGTGATGGTGATGGTGTCGCCCGCGGGGGTGAAGTAGCCGCTGGTACGGGCCTGCACGCCGTTGAACACCATATAGAGGGTGTCGCCCACGATGGTGGAGGCCAGGGTGGCGGACGTGTCCAGCCCTTCCTCGGGCCAGGTGATGCTGCCGCCCAGCTGGGCTTCGTTCTTGGTGGTGGTCTCAGGCTCTTCTTCGCTGCCGCCACAGCCGGGCAGCAGGCTCAGCGCCAGCACCATGGCAAGCGCCAGCGCCAGAAAACGGTTTTTGCGCTTCATAGTTTTCCTCCGTAAGGCGGTGGGCTTTGACAAACCCGCGCGCCGTGTTACAATAAGGTCAGCGGAATGCCCGCCGCCGCAAAAGCGCGGCGAAGGGTGGATACTGTTTTATTATAATCCAAAAACGGCTGTCTTACAAGGCCAACCGCCCCGAAAGGAGTTTTTATGATGGATGCCCTCGACTGTGTGGATCTGGTGCGCCACGGGATGGTGCGCTTTCGCGTGCCCGGCGGCCCGGTGGTGTACACGGACCCCTTCCAGTTGGAGAAAGCCCCCCACGACGCCGACCTCATCGTGGTGACTCACAGCCATTCCGACCACTTCTCCCCCTATGACCTGCGCAAGGCGGCGGGGCCGGACACCTGCTTCGCGGTGACCGCGCCGGTGGCCGACTGGCTCACGGGAGAGATGGGCGTGGACCCGGCCTACATCAGCCTGCTGACCCCCGCGGCCCCGGACCTGGTGTTCGAGTGCGGCGTGGTGCTCACCCCCCTGGCCGCCGAGAACAAGAACCATCCTTTGGGCTTTGGCTTCGGCGCGCTGCTGGAGATGGGCGGTTTTTCCTTTTATGTGGCGGGCGACACCGACGTGCTCAGCGATGTGGCGTGCGACGTGCTGTTCGTGCCCTGCGACGGGCTTTACAATATGCTGCACTACATGGACCAGATCCCAGACCAGCTGGCGGCCATGGACCACAAGCCCGGCGTGGTGGTGCCCTATCACTACGCGGGCTACATGGAGGGCACCGACCAGAACGGCCCGCGCCTTGCAGAAAAGCTGAAAGACATGGGCTTCAAGGTCAAGCTGCTCTGCCGCCCGTGAGCGATTTTTAAAAAGAAAAAGGAGCGTTCCCTTATGCCGCACCGGCCTGGGGAACGCTCTTTTTCTTTGCAAGGACCTGCAGCAGCCGGTCTTTGCGTTTTTCGGCCAAAAGCGCCGCTTGGTCCTGGCCTTTCCCGCTGTGCAAAGAGTCAGCCACCACAGTCATAACGCCCCCGCAGCGCTGCGCTGGCCTGGGGAATGCTCTTTTTCTTTGCATGACCTGCAACAGCCAGCTCTTGCATTTTCCGTCCCAAAAGCGCCACATGGCCCTGCCTTTTGCACCAGCGGCGCAAACGCCATTCACCGCCGCGGCGCCGCACCGGCGCAGCATCGCGGGCACTCCGTCGCCGGGCGCACGGCTTCGCTGTAAAGAGAGGGCTTCGCCCCAGAACACAAAGAAAAAGGGCCCCTGCCATCTGGCAAGGGCCCTTAAAAATGGGCAAAGAGAAAGCCGGCACCTACCTATTTTCCCAGGTCGTCTCCAACC
>ERZ1673695.2147-NODE-2147-length-16332-cov-11.816490_pt1 | contig 16332 bp, 14 predicted proteins | sample MGYA00580225_ERZ1673695 | MGnify/ENA primary metagenome ERZ1673695 (study PRJEB41218, sample SAMN15661739) | gut metagenome | host: Homo sapiens | place: Canada: London | collected 2015-08-20/2019-03-30 | study: EMG produced TPA metagenomics assembly of...
CTTCATCAGATGCCACTACTTGGATTTTTGCCGTGATGGACATTTGCGCCATAGTCAATCCTCCTTTCCTTGTTATTTCACTATCTATTATATAAAGTGCTTATCGGCTTAACTCAGCATACCACAAGAAGTAGCAAGCTTTAGATCCGGGATGTAGTAATCACCAGCCAATATATATTCAATATTGTTGATACTCTTTTTGTTTTCCATAAACTTGACCGCGATCTCAAAATTTTTGTCACATCGAGACTCACTGGTGTAGTAGTGGTGTAGTAGCACTACCTTCAAGCCTGAAAAACCTTGATATTACAGGGGATTTTAGAGATTTCTGCAAATAATGCCGTGACACACAAAAAGCAGTTTTGCCAAAACGCAATTCCTCTTATGAGAAATATAAAAATCCGGAATGGGAGCCGCTGCTTATCGGGCGGCCGTGTTCTCCGCCATCAGCCTGCGGCGGTCACGCTCCAGATAGATCAAATGGATCAGGAAAGTCAGGAGCCAGCTGACCGGATAGGACCAGTACATGCTCTCCACGGTGCCCACCGCTTCAAACACGGTGTACCGCCAGACCACCCGCAGCAGACACGCGCCGATGAGGGTGGTGACGGTGGGATTCATGGAGTGGCCCAGTCCCCGGAGGGTGCCGCAGGCCGTTTCCATCAGGCCGCCGACCCACTGGAACCGGCTGAGGGCCAGCACCCGGACCACACCGGCGGCGATGACCGCGTCATAGGCCGGATCGGTGGACTGGACGTACAGTCCCAGCAGGGGCACCTGAAAGATCTGGGCCAGTGTGCACAGCACAATGCCCAGCCCTGTTGTCAGGGCCAGATTGATCCGAAAGACCCGCACGGCCCGGGGGGGATCGGAGGCCCCGATGCTCTGGCCGGTGAAGGTGATGGCGGACTGGTAGAAGGTGTTCAGCGCGGTGTGGATGAAGTTCTCAATGCCAGAGGCGGCGGAGCTGCCTGCCATGACCACGGAGCCGAAGGAGTTGATGGCGGACTGGATCATCACGTTTGAAGCGGAGAAAATAACGCCCTGCAGCCCGGCGGAGAAGCCCAGCCGCAGCATCTGGCCCATCCGGTCCGGATACAGCTGGATCTTCCGCAGATTCAGACGGCACGGCCCCCGGAAGGTGCACAGGCGGACCGTCACCAGCACCGCGGAGAGGAGCTGAGAGACGGAGGTGGCAATGGCCACGCCGGCCACGTCCAGAGGGATGACCACCACTAACAGCAGATTCAGCGCGACGTTCAGCGCGCCGGAGACGATCATGAACAGCAGGGGATAAAAAGTGTCGCCCACCGCCCGCAGCAGGGCGCTGCCGAAGTTGTAGACCACCAGAGCGGGGACGCCTAAGAAGTAGATTCGCAGATACAGCACCGACAAAGGCAGAACGTCCTCCGGGGCGTCCGCCCAGCGCAGCAGGGGGGTGGAGAGCAGAAGCCCGCACACGCAGGCCAACAGTCCGAGAATAACGCTCAGCAAGGCGGCACAGTGTACCGTCCGGAACAGACCCCTGTCATCCTGGGCGCCGAAGTCCCGGGCGGCCATGTAGTTCGCGCCGATGGAGACGCCGTTGAACAGCGTGATGATGAGGAAAATGATAGAGGTGGTGGAACCGACGGCCGCCAGAGAAGCGTGGCCCGCATAGCGGCCCACGATGATGGAGTCCGCCGTGTTGTACGCCAGCTGCAAGATCCCCGTCAGCATCAGCGGAATGGAAAAGCGAAGAATAGCGGGAAGCAGAGGCGCTTCCCGGGAATACCCAGTTTGTTTCAACATGTTTCCTCCCATTCGATCCGGCGGATGCCGAAGCTCCGCCAGCTAAAGATGAGTATTGCAGAAAGGTCGGAGCTTGTCAATAGCCGGGGAAAGAGGGGGAAGCGCCGCAGAAATGGCCGTATCGGCAGATGAACGCCGTATTGACAGGAACGGGCGCGGCCCCTATAATTGTCCGTGAGAGAAATACAACCGGAAAATCGGAAGTTTGTGAAGGAGGTCCTATGAGACTGATTCGTGCGAAAAATTATGATGACATGAGTCTGAAGGCGGCAAACATCATCGCCGCGCAGGTGTCCCTGAACCCCAAGAGCGTGCTGGGCCTTGCCACCGGCTCCACCCCCATCGGCACCTACCGCCATTTGGTTGAGTGGTATCAGAAGGGCGAGCTGGATTTCGGGAAGGCGGTTTCCATCAACCTGGACGAATACTGCGGCCTGTCCGAGGACCATCCCCAGAGCTACCGCCGCTTCATGCGGGAGAATCTGTTCGACCATATCAATATCCCGGCGGACAGAAGCTTCCTGCCGGATGGCACCCAGACCGACAGCGCTTTGGAGTGTGTCCGGTATGACCGGATCATCGAGGAGCATAACGGCATCGACTTGCAACTGCTGGGCATCGGCCGCAACGCTCACATCGGCTTCAACGAGCCGGACAGCTGCTTTGCCTGCGGCACCCATCAGGTGACCCTGACGGAGAGCACCATCGCCGCAAACACCCGCTTCTTTGAGGACGAGGCACAGGTGCCCCGGAAGGCGTACTCCATGGGTATGCAGGCCATTATGCAGGCCAAGCGGGTCTTGCTAATCGCCAGCGGCGCGGACAAGGCGGAGGCTATCCGGAACAGCTTCTTTGGCCCCGTGACGCCTCAGGTCCCGGCGTCGATCCTGCAGCTCCACCGGGATGTCATCGTCATCGCCGATGAGGCTGCTCTGGCGGACTGCCCGGCAGAGGCGTAAGTGAATCGCTGCCCGTTAAGAGGGCGGTAAACATATAGAGTTTCCCGGCCGGCAGTCACAAACTGCCGGCCGTTTTTTCGTGCAGACGCTGTTACGCACAGGCGTGAGCCGTGGGAAACACCGCACCACCGGCGGCGGTGGATGCCTTGCGCATCGCTGCTTGCACCTGCGGATAGATCACCATATTCTAGATGCAAAAACGGTGAACTGACCGTTGAATTTTTCTTTGTTTTCCCTATATGAGTATGGTAAAATACAAGGGAAACAGAACGCACGAGTGGACCCTTTCTCTAAAAGGAGCGAATTATGGCAGGACTGACCAATATTAAAAATCAAGCGCTGACAGAGCGCATTGAGGACCATCTTTTCCAGTATATTCTGGATGAACGTCTGGCGGTGGGCGCAAAGCTGCCCAATGAATATGAGCTGGCGGACCGGTTCGGCGTCAGCCGGGGAACGATCCGGGAAGCGGTAAAGCTGCTGGTATCCCGTGGAGTTTTGCGGGTCAAGCACGGCTCCGGTACCTATGTGGCATCGCTGATGCCGCTGAAAGCCGATCCGCTGGGCTTGGATGCCATTGAGGACCGAATCCAGCTGGCGCTGGACCTGACGGACGTGCGGCTGATGCTGGAGCCGGCAATCGCGGAACTGGCTGCCCGGAACCGCACAGAGGAGGAGGCCCAACGGCTGACGGAGTACTGCGATGCTGTGCGGAGAAGGATTCAGGCGGGGGAGGATTACCTGATCGAGGATATGCGGTTTCACTGGTATCTTGCGAAATGCTCTCACAACATGGTGGTAGAGCCGCTGATGCCGATTATTGACGCGGCGGTGGTCTCCATCGCCAATATCACTCGCAAGGAACTGCTGACCGCGACAGTCGATACTCATCAGGAGATCCTCAACGGCGTTTTGGATCAGGACCCCCAGGCGGCCCGGGCGGCCGTGGCCCTGCATTTGGAGATGAACCGGATCGTGATCAAGCACGCGCAGAAGCGGTCTAAGGAAACAAAATAATATCTATGGAAGCTGCTTTAGGATGTATGGTTCCAAGGCAGCTTCCTTTTTCGGTTGAAGTCATCGGATGACTTTTCCTTGACCTTTTACAGAAAAACCAAACTTTTTAACAGAAACGCCCAATATCTTTACGGTCTTTCACCGAATTGTGCAAATTTTTGAAAAATTTCTACAAAAAAGTAGAAAGCGTTTTTGATGACTTGTAATACCTCTTTCGAGATTTTATAATGCAGGCAGATAGCAAAAAAGGGAGCTGCCGGCGCTCCCGCATTGCGCAACTACAAAATTCTGATATACGGAATACAGGAGGAACTGCCTTATGTACCGCAGTGAACATATTTTGAAGGGCCTGAGCAACCAGTACTACCGCGCCACCTACAAGTCCATGGGCTTTACCACCGAGGACCTGAAGCGCCCCATCATCGGCATTGCCAACGCATGGAGCGAATGCGTTCCCGGTCACTACAACCTGCGTCAGGTCGCCCAGCGGGTGAAGGACGGCATCTACCGGGCCGGCGGCACCCCCATTGAGTTCGGCGTGATCGGCGGCTGTGACGGCATGGGCCAGGGACATGACGGTATGCACTTCATCATGCCCTCCCGTGAGCTGATCGCCAACTCCATCGAATCCATGGCCCAGATCAACCTGTTTGACGGTCTGGTGCTGTTGGGAAGCTGCGATAAGATCGTTCCCGGTATGCTGATGGCTGCCGCCCGTCTGGACATTCCCTGCATCTTCCTGCCCGGCGGCCCCATGGAGGGCGGCGTGGAGTTCGACGGCCGTCAGGCCGACCAGACCTCCAGCACCGAGGCTTACGGTATGCTCTCCGCCGGTAAGATCACCGAGGAGGAGTATGTCTCTCTGGAGAACACCGCCTGCCCCGGCTGCGGCTCCTGCTCCTATCTGGGCACCGCCAACACCATGTGCGCGCTGGCCGAGGCTCTGGGCATGACCCTGCCGGACGGCGGCACCGCTCCCGCCACCTCTGCCATCCGCATGATGAAGGCGGAGGAGACCGGTGTGAAGATCATGGAGCTGGTGGAGAAGAACATCACTGCCCGCCAGATCATCACCGACGGCGCTATCCGCAACGCCATCAAGGCCTGCCTCGCCATGAGCGGCTCCACCAACGCCGTCATGCACCTCACTGCCATCGCTTATGAGGCGGAGTTGGGCATCAAGGTGCTGAACGAGTTTGACACCCTCTCCGACACCACGCCCCAGCTTGCCAAGATGAACCCCGCCTGCAAGTACAGCATCGTGGATTTCTATAAGGACGGCGGCGTGCCCCGCCTGATGGAAAACCTCCAGTCCATGCTGGAGACGGACGTTATGACCGTCACCGCCCACACGCTGGCAGAGAATATCCGTGACCACAAGTACCTCTATCCCGCTACGGGCCTTGTCAACCACACGCTGGACGATCCCTTCGGCTATACCGGCGGCGTGGCGGTGCTGCGGGGCAATCTGGCTCCCGACACTGGCATCACCAAGCCCGGCGCGTTCGACAAGAGCCTGCATCATTTCAAGGGCGAGGCCATCTGCTTCGACTCTGAGGAGGCCGCCGAGGAGGCCATTCTGGCCGGTAAGGTCCATGACGGTCATGTGGTGGTCATCCGCTACGAGGGCCCCAAGGGCGGCCCCGGTATGCGCGAGATGTACAAGGCCATGAAGTACCTCTACGGCCGCGGCCTGTCCAAGACCACCGCCCTGATCACCGACGGCCGGTTCTCCGGCACCAACAATGGCTGCTTTGTGGGCCATATTTCTCCCGAAGCCGCTGAGGGTGGCCCCATCGCCATCGTCCATGACGGCGATCTGGTGGAGATCGACGTGGACAGCAAGAAACTGGAGCTGCTGGTGCCTCAGGAGGAGATCGAGGCCCGTCTGAAGCAGTGGAAGCGTCCCGAGCCCAAGTTCAAGAAGGGCTGGCTGGGCCTGTACTGCAAGCTGGCTGCCTCCGGTTCCGAGGGCGGCGTCATGAAGTTTGACCATCTGTAATTTGAATTAGGAGGAGAAACCGACTATGGATGGAGTTACCGTTTCCGTTCTGGGCGCATTGGCGGCCCTTGCCGTCGCCATTGTGCTGATCCTGAAAAAAGTACAGCCCACTTATGCCATGATCTTCGGCGCCGTGATCGGCGGTCTGGTAGGCGGCGCCGGGCTCACCGGCACAGTTAGCTTTATCATCTCCGGCACGCAGGGCATCGTCTCCGCGATCATCCGTATCGTTACGGCAGGTATTCTGGCCGGCGCGCTCATTGAGAGCGGTGCGGCTGAACGCATTGCCGAGTCCATCATCAATAAGATGGGTGCCAAGCGGAGCCTGATCGCCATCACGCTGGCCACATGGCTGCTGACTACCGTGGGCGTGTTCGGCGACGTGGCCTGCATCACCGTGGCTCCCATTGCTCTGCAAATGGCTCGCCGGGCGGGTTATCACAAGATGGGCGTGCTGATGGCGCAGCTGGGCGCCGTCCGCGCGGGCAACGTCATGAGCCCCAACCCCAATGCCATCGCGGCCGCCGAGGCCTTTAATCTGCCCCTGACCTCCATCATCGCCGTGGGCGTCATCCCCGCCGTCACCGCGCTGATCGTGACCTCTCTGCTGGCAAAGCGCCTGTCTATGCGGGGCACGGAGATCACCGAGGCTGACATCGGCGGCGAAGCCGCGCAGCATAAGGATTTGCCCCCCTGTGGGCGGCACTCAGCGGTCCCGTTGTCACCATCGCCATCTTGCTGCTGCGTCCCATTGCCGGGATCACCATCGATCCCCTGATCGCCCTGCCGGTAGGCGGCATCGTGGGCGCTATCGCCATGGGCAAGACTCGGGACATGGGCCACTACTTCAATGCCGGCCTCGCCAAGATGAGCGGCGTCGCCATGCTGCTGGTCGGCACCGGCGCTCTGTCCGGTATCATCTCCAACTCCGGATTGAAGGACGTGATCATTTCCTTCATTGAGACTCTGGGCCTGCCCGGCTTCATGCTGGCCCCCATCTCCGGTATGCTGATGGGCGCGGCTACCGCCTCCGCCACAGCCGGTACGACCCTTGCCAGCCAGATCTTTGGGCCTACCGTGGTGGCCAGCGGCGTAACACCTCTGGCGGCTGCCGCCATGACCCACGCGAGCTGCTTCGTCTTTGATGGTCTGCCTCACGGCTCCTTCTTCCATGTCAGCGCCGGCGGCGTCAACATGGAGATCAGCGAGCGGCTGAAGCTGTTGGGCTATGAGGCCATCAACGGCCTTGCTATGATGGCCGTCAGCACACTGGTGTTCGGCGTGCTGAAGCTGGCCGGCTGACCGGGAGGATTTCTATGGCAAAGATCATCGCACCTGTTGTCACGATCTTCAACGAAGAGGAAAAGCCCGACTACGCAGGCAACAAAAAAGTCATCGATTTCCTGATCGAGGGCGGGCTGGACGGCATTCTTGTGCTGGGCTCCGCCGGAGAGTTCCCGGATCTGAACGAGCAGGAGCGTCTGGACTTCTTCCGCTTCTATGCGGAGTATGTCAACGGACGGGTGGAGCTGCTGGCCGGCACCGGCTGCATCCGCTATGCCGATACGCTGGCCCTGTCCAACGCGGTGTATGAGCTGGGCTACACGCCCATGGTCATCAGCCCCTACTACTTTGAGATGGATCAGGAAAAGCTGTTCGTCTACTATGACCGTCTGGCCAAGGACGTGAAGGGAGACCTGTATCTTTACAACTTCCCGCCCCGCACCGGACATTCCATCGCTCCGGAGACGATCCGCCGCCTGATCGATGCGAATCCCAACATCATCGGACTGAAGGATTCCGTGTCCACCCCCGGCCACACCAATATGGTGTGCCGGGCGGTAGAGGGGAAGCCCTTCACCGTCTACTCCGGCTTTGATGACCAGTTCCTCAGCAACATCGCCAACAACGGGGGCGGCGGGTGCATCGGTGCGCTGTCTATCATCGTGCCGGAGATCTGGAGCAGTCTGGTGAAGGCTGCCAACGAAAAGGACTTTGATCGCACCTTCGCCCTGTACCACCTGATCCAGAAGCTGATGCCCATTTACGATATGGACACCAACTGCTCCCTGATCCTCAAAAAGCTGCTGGTGCACCGGGGACTGGAGATCAGCGACCGGGCCGTTTGCCCCTTCAACCAGATGAACGCCGCCATCTATCAGAGCGCCGCAGACCTGCTGGACAGCGTGTTGGCTGAATACCAGTCCATGCGCTGACGGGGAAACCGATTCAAGGCTGGCCCCTCGGTCGGCAAATACAATAACAGTAAAAGGGCAGGGCCGGACAGAAAGATTTCTGTCCGGCCCTGCTTACTGCGTTCTTCCTTACATCGTTTCCGGCAAATTCACAATACGGGCATTGCACCGCAGGGCGGGGCGTTGTCCAACTCGGGCATTGTGAAACACCGCGGTTTGTGGTAAATTAAGTCCATAAAACAACGGAAAGAGGAGTACACATGAAGGATTTCCGGCAGGAATTATATGAAAACGGCTATTTCCGGCAGGAGGAACTGTGCTTTGCCGACTGCGACCGGTATCAGCGGGCAAGGGTCTCCGGCCTTTTGAACAAGGCGGCGGCCTACGCGGGGTATGACTACAACGCCCGGGGCCTGACCCATGACGTGCTGTTTGAAATGGGGGAGGTGTTCCTGCTCTCCCGGCTGGCCATGCGCATCCACCGGATCCCCATGGCGGGGGATATGCTGGACATCGCCACCTACGAAAACGGGGTCAAGGGCGCGCATATGCAGCGGGTCTACGAGATGAAGGATCAGACCGGTGAGGTGCGGGTGTCGGTGAAAAGCGACTGGATCCTGGTGAACCCCGCCACCCGGAAGATCATGCGGCCCTCCGCCTTTACCGCCAAGCCCATACAGACCTGCGACCGGGTCATTGACTGCCCGGACCCGAAAAAGCTCCTGCTGCCCCACGAGGGGGTGGAGGAGCTGGGGACCCGGCAAGTGGTCTGGTCCGATCTGGACGGCAACGGCCACCTTTACAGCGCCAACTACGGCGACATTATCTGGGACTACCTGCCCCGTGACTTGCAGGAGCGGACGCCCCGGGAATTCTACATCAATTACAATCACGAGGCTACCCTTGGCGAAACGTTGCGTCTGGTGGGCTTCCGGAACGGGGACGGCAGCTATCTCATGGAGGCCCTCGGCCCGGACGCCGCCTGCTTCACCGCCCTGTGCGTGTTTTAATTCAAAATCTTTACTGTACGCACAAATGTTTCCGGTAAAAACGCAAAATGTTTTTGCATTTTGCGGCGATACCCGATATCATGTTATTATAATAAGTAATACCATTGGGGCGTTTGCACCGCAAAGGTGATGTCAAGCGGGCCTGCCGCCCACCTCTTACAAGTGAATAGGCGCAGGGGGTGCGGTGCGGAAACCGGCGCACCCCCTGTTTAAACTGCGGTCAGCCCCCTGAGGGCTGTGTCGGAATCGGGAGGAACGAACGAGCGGAGAAGCGATCGGCTGCGGAAGAAAGGAGAGGCGCATGAAGAATCTGAAAAAGCTGACGATCCTGCACTCGAATGATATGCATGGCGATTTTCTGGCCGAACAGATCGACGAACGGCTGGTGGGCGGCGTGTCGCTGTTGTCGGGCTATGTCAATAAAGTGCGGCGGGAGGAAAAGAACGTGATCTACGCCGTGGCGGGAGATATGTTCCGCGGCAGCGTCATTGATTCGGAGTACAAGGGCACCTCCACCATCGGCATCATGAATCTGGTGGGGCCGGACGTGGCCACCATCGGCAACCACGAGATCGACTACGGTCTCGCCCATCTGCTGTTTCTGGAAAAGTGCGCGGATTTCCCTATCATCAACGCCAATCTGCACATCAAATCCAACGGACGGCGGATGTTCCGGCCCTTCTGGATCGCCCATATCGACAATATGAAGATCCTGTTCATCGGCATCATCACGGAGGAGGTGGAGAAAAACGGCAAGATCCGGGTGCTGTCTACCTCCGCCCGGGATGTGGTGGAGGAATACCTGACGGTGAACCAGCACCTCAGCCGGGAGGTGGAGGGCCGCCTGGTGGTGGAGGACTGAGGGCCGCTCCTGGAAAAGCGACGAGTTTCCTGAACGGATCTCTGGTACAGAAAAGCGGAAGCGCAAGGTGGCTTTTTCTGATGTGCCGCGTCAATAACCCCCACCAAATCTAACGATTTGAAGGGGGCTTGCGAGAAATCGTAAGCCCTGATTGACTACCCTAAGTGTTTCAAGCACTACGTTACTCAAGAATGTAAGAATAGGCACCGGCGGGCGTGAATCCGAACCTGCCGCACTGCGGTGTGTGATTAAAAGCTCTGAGGGTAAGGAGCGGTGTTGCACACGAAAACCTTGAGATAACATTGGGTACGGATACCTGACGACCGAAAGGTCGCGTGGCTTTTTCGTTAGCCACAACCAAAGAAGAAGGAGGAAGGCATCATGCCAAACAAAGTGTATGTCATCAACAAGCACGGGCGTCCGCTGATGCCCTGCTCCCCGGCAAAAGCCCGTCATCTGCTGGATGCCGGGAAAGCCAAAGTGAAGAAAAGGACGCCCTTTACCATCCAGCTGGTCTACGGAAGCAGCGGCTACACCCAAGAAGTCATTCTGGGCGTAGACGCTGGAAGTAAGACCATTGGAGTGTCTGCATTGACAAAGAAGGAAGAACTCTTTGCGGCCAATGTGATACCCCGGAATGATGTGGTGGACTTGCTGTCCACCCGTCGAGAGTTCCGCAGAGCCCGGAGAAACCGCAAGACCCGGTATCGCAAGCCGCGCTTCGATAACCGAGTCCGCAGCAAGCACAAGGGATGGTTGGCACCTTCTGTGGAGGTCAAAATTCAAGAGCATATCACTGCCATCCGGCGCGTCTGTGGTATCCTGCCCGTCAGCAAGGTGGTCGTAGAAACCGCCGAGTTCGACTTGCAGCTGCTGAAAGCCATTGCGGATGGAAAGCCCGTTCCGCAAGGTGAGGATTACCAAAAGGGCGAGATGTACGGTCACTACAATGTGCGTCAGTACGTACTTTGGAGAGACAACTACACTTGTCAATGCTGCGGAGCTCATCCAACCCAAAAGAAGGAGGTCCGGCTTCACGTCCACCATCTGGAGAGCAGGAAGGTAGGCGGCGACGCCCCGGACAACCAAGTTACCCTTTGCGAGAGCTGTCACGAGAAACTCCACAAGGGGTTGATTACGGAGGATGACTTCAAAAAGCGTAAGCGGAAGTCAACCAGAGATGCCACATTCATGGGCATCATGCGGAAGACTTTAATGCAGAGGCTCTGCTCTGAGTTGCCTATCTCAGTCATTGAGACCAGAGGCTACATCACAAAGGCGACCCAAGAGAAGCTGCTGGTGCTTCCCAAGAGCCACACCAACGACGCTCTGGCTATCGCACTGGGGAAGCAAGGCTTCAATGTGGGTTACCTCCCGGGAATCGCACAAATCGATAAGATTTATACAATTCGTCCGGTGAGACATCACAATCGACAGCTACACAAAGCGGCCATTCTCAAGGGAGGCATCCGTAAATCCAATCAAGCAGAAAAGTACGTTTTTGGATATCGTCTTTTTGACAAAGTCCAATTTAACGGCCAGGACTGCTTCACTTGGGGAAGAAGAACTTCTGGATACTTTGCTGTCAAAACCATTGACGGAAAAGTCATCCATAACAGTGCTTCCTTCAAAAAGTTAAACCTTGTGGAGCGAGCAAGTAACTACTTAATCGCGTAATTCAAAAGTTAAATTCAAAGGAGGGAACGGCATTTCCTCCCCGCCCAATGCTTTACATTGGACGGGGTATCCATGCCGAAATAATGAAAATACCCGCCGCAGTGAAAAACTGCGGCGGGTACTGATATCAGTTCCATTCCTCAGCCAAGAGAAAATCGCGGATATTCCGGTGTTTGATCCCGTTTCGGCTCATATCGAACTCATCGAGAGAAACAACGTACTTCGGGAAGTTGTCGCGGATAGAGTCATACGCACCAAACTCACGGTTGACGGTTTCTTCCGATGCCAGCAGGTAAATGACCTGAACATACAGCTTTTCGCCGCGCTTGTCGCATACAAAATCAATTTCCTTACCGCCCGTTCTGCCGACAGTCACTTCATAGCCCCGGCGCAGCAGTTCCAGATACACGATATTTTCCAAAATGAGATTGATGTCCCGCATATTGCCGCCGAAGACCGCCTCGCGGATACCATGATCGGCAATATAGTACTTCTCATTGGAGGCAAGGATCTGTTTGCCCTGCAAATCCTCCCGCTTCACCTGATAGAACAGGTACGCCTCACAGCAGTATCTGATGTAATTCAGGATCGTTTCCGGGGCAACGGTGCGCTGCTCGTTTTTCAGAAACTTTGCAAGAGAGGTCGCAGAGAAGGTCGTTCCCACATTGGCGATCACATAGGCAATGATCCGCTCCAGCAAATCTACATCCCGGATTTTATTTCGCTTCACGATGTCCTTGAGCTGGACAGAGTTGAACAGATCGTGAAGATATTGCTTGGACGGCGCATCCGCATATCGGAGATTTGCGAGATAGGGCATCCCTCCGGCGAGCAGGTACTTTTGGAAACACTGCTGGATGGACGCATCGGGGGCAATCGAACGGTACAGCTCCATGAACTCCCCGAAGGAGAACGGATAGATCACAAACTCCACATACCGACCGCCCAAATAGGTCGCAAGCTCACCGGACAGCAGCTTTGCATTCGAGCCGGTGATGTAGATATCACAGTCAAGTGAAACGCGGAGAGAGTTGATGCACTTCTCCCAGTCCTTGACCTCCTGAATCTCATCGAAAAAGAGGTAGACCTTGCCGCCGATCTCCTTGGCGCGTTTGGTGATCTCGTCGTGCAGCGCCTGCGCGGTTTGCAGGTGGGAATAACACATATCCTCAAAATTGATGGAGACAAACTGCGTCGGGCTGACACCGGACTCCGTGAGTTCCTGCTTGATCAGCTCCAACATGACCGACTTCCCGCAGCGGCGAATACCGGTCATGACTTTAATCAGCTCTGTTCCGATAAAAGGACGGATACGGCTCATATACAGTTCGCGTTTGATCATAAGTCTTAGCCTCCTTTCCGTGACTGACTATAGTATAGCACACTTACGGTTGAAATTCAATGGAGAAATTGCGAGTTTATAAGTTATAACTGATAAAATATAAAGTTTGACACAAAGCGACAGCTACGAACAGAAAATGTGCGACCGATCATCAAAAGGTTCCAATGTGCTTGCGGAGGTGGAGGACTGAGGGCCGCTCCCGGAACAGCAGCCGGGTCTCCTGAATGGATCTCCGGAGCAGAAAAGCGGAAGCGAAATGGCGCTCCCTGTCGGAGAAGGATCTCCGGCGGGGGCGCCGTTTTGGGTGCTGTATAAGTCTGTGGCCCTTCCGCAGAACTGATCCGGGATTGGCTTTTTATGGCAAAATTTACAATTCCAATTTGCCGGGATTCTGCAAATTTTTGGAAATGCTACGAAAGATAGGTCGATCTATCAAAACCGGATTGACAAAGCGCTTCGCGAGTGGTACTGTAACCACATCTTACGAGAGGGGATGTGGACAGGATGATGAAGATGTTCTATCATACTGTCGCAGCGGCTGCCAAGGCAGACGCCGTATCCTCTTGCGCCGCAAGCTCCCGCTCTATGATCGCCATTATTATGGACGCCATTATGGCGTCCATTTTTGTTGCCATTATTTCCATTATTGGCACAATTCCATATGGCTGGCGTGGGGTACAGAACGGTTGAGCTTGTAAGAAAAACGAGCCGAAAGCGGTCCCGCTGGTCAGCGGGGCCGCTTTTTTTGCTACTTGTACGGGGAGGAAATCGACATGAAACTCACAGGCGCGCGGATCTTGATGGAATGTCTGCGGGAACAGAAGGTGGATACCATTTTCGGGTATCCCGGCGGCACGATTTTGAACGTGTATGACGCTTTATATGACTGCAAGGAGATCACCCATATTCTGACCTCCCATGAGCAGGGGGCTGCCCACGCGGCGGACGGCTACGCCCGCAGCACCGGCAAGGTGGGCGTGTGCTTCGCTACCTCCGGCCCCGGCGCCACGAACCTGACCACCGGCATCGCCACCGCGTATATGGATTCCTCCTCAGTGGTCTTTATCTCCTGCAATGTGCCCCAGAACCTCATCGGTCGGGACGCGTTTCAGGAGGTGGACATTACCGGCATTACGATGCCCATTACGAAATCCACCTATCTGGTGCGGGATGTGACAAAGCTGGCGGACACGGTGCGGGAGGCCTTCGCTCTGGCCCGCAGCGGCCGCCCCGGTCCGGTGGTCATCGACATCACCCGGGACGTGACCAGCGCCGAGTGCGACTACGAGCCGCTGCCTCTGGAGCAGCACGCCGCCTCCGGGCATCTGGCATCCTTGATCCGCCGGGCCTACACCAGCAGCCTGAAAATGCCGGAGGCGGATCTGGACGACGTGGAAAAGCTGGTGGAGATGATCGCGGAATCCAAAAAGCCCATGCTGATCTGCGGCGGCGGCGTGGTCCGCAGCCGGGCCCACGAGGAATTCCGGCAGTTTGTACGCCGGATCGACGCGCCGGTGGCCATTACCGTGATGGGTGGCGGCGGCGTTTCCGGCCGGGACGTGATGACCACCGGCATGATCGGGATGCACGGCTCCGTGGCCTCCAACATGGCCTGCGACAACTGCGACCTGCTGATCGCCGTGGGCTGCCGGTTCTCCGACCGGGTGGCGTTGAAGCCGGAGACCTTCGCGCATCAGGCCAAGATCGTCCATATCGACATCGACCGGGCGGAGATCAACAAGAACGTCCAGACGGACCACCACATCATTGGCGACGCCAAGCAGGTCCTGAATCTGCTGCTGGAGCGCCTGCCCCAGTACGAGCATAAGGAGTGGAAGGACTTCGTGCTCTCCTTCCCCCGGGAAACGGAGTACGGCGAAAGCGAGAGCGTCCTGACGCCGAAGCAGGTGCTTTCCGCCATCGCCCGGAAATGCCCGCAGGACTCCATCGTGGCCACGGATGTGGGCCAGCACCAGATGTGGGCCATCCAGCACCTGCATTTCGACTATCCCGGCCAGCTTCTGACCTCCGGCGGCTTCGGCACCATGGGCTTCGGCCTGGGGGCCGCCATCGGCGCCAAACAGGGGAACCCGGACAAAACGGTGATCCACATCACCGGCGACGGCTGCTTCCGCATGAACGGAAACGAGCTGGCTACCGAGGCCTATTACGGGCTGCCGGTCATCACCGTGATCTTCAACAACCGGAATCTGGGCATGGTCCGGCAGTGGCAGAGCCTGATCTACGACCACCGGTATTCCCAGACGTCTCTGGAAAACCGCAGCCCGGACTTCGTGAAGTTCGCGGACGCCTTCGGACTGAAGGGCCGCCGGGTCACCCAGCCCAGCGAGCTGGAGGAGGCCATCACGGAGGCGCTGGCGGAAAGCGCTCAGGGCCGGGGCTACGTCATCGACTGCGCCATCAACGCCGACGAGATGGTGCACCCCATGGTCAACGGCGGCCATCACATCACAGAATTCCTGCTGAGCTGAGGAGAGGAGGACAACATCATGGAAACGACATTACGCACCTTTTCCGTCCTGGTGGATGACGAACCCGGCGTGCTCTCCCAGATCTCCCGGCTGTTTTCCCGCAAGGGGTTCAACATCGAGTCTCTGGCCGTCGGCCCCACGGAGGAACGCGGCCTGTCCCGCCTGACGCTGGAGGTCCTGACGGATGACCAGCAGACGGAACTTTTGTGCAACCAGCTGTCCAAAATGGTGCCGGTACATTCCGTCCGGCTGCTGGCGGAGGAGCACTCCATCCGCCGGGAGATGGTGCTCTGTAAGGTCCGGGCGGAGGAACGGAGCGTCCGCAGCGAGCTGATCCAGCTGGCCAACGTGTTCCGGGCCTCCATTCTGGACGTTTCCTCCACCTCCATGACCCTGGCGGTCATTGGGGAGGAATCCAAAAACGAGGCGCTGACGGACCTGCTCCGGGAGTTCGGGATTCTGGAAATGGTCCGCACCGGCATGGTGGCGCTGGAGCGGGGCCGATACACCATTCAGGACGAGCGGAAGGAAACACTGGAATTCAATCTTGGAAAAATGCTGTAAATCGGGCATTTATCATTCATTTCAACACAAAACCATTATAAAAAGGAGAAATTTACCATGGCTAAAATGTATTATGAAAAGGACTGCGACCTGAACTATCTCAACGGCAAGAAGATCGCCGTGATCGGCTACGGCTCTCAGGGCCATGCCCATGCCCTGAACCTGAAGGATTCCGGCTGCGAGGTCTGCGTGGGCTTGCGGGAAGGCTCCAAGAACTGGGCGCAGGCGGAGGCCGCGGGGCTTACCGTCAAGACCGTTGCCGAGGCCGCCAAGTGGGGCGACATCGTGATGATGCTCATTAACGATGAGGTGCAGGCCGACGTTTACAAGAAGGATATCGCCCCCTATCTGGAGGAGGGCAACGCCCTGGCCTTTGCCCACGGCTTCAACATCCGCTACAAGCAGATCGTGCCTCCCGCCG
>ERZ1673695.2153-NODE-2153-length-16281-cov-4.988722_pt1 | contig 16281 bp, 17 predicted proteins | sample MGYA00580225_ERZ1673695 | MGnify/ENA primary metagenome ERZ1673695 (study PRJEB41218, sample SAMN15661739) | gut metagenome | host: Homo sapiens | place: Canada: London | collected 2015-08-20/2019-03-30 | study: EMG produced TPA metagenomics assembly of...
GCAATAAAAAGGGAGAGGCCCCCGGAATTCCGGGGGCCTCTCCCTTTTTATTGCTATTTGACCAGGGGGCCCCAATCGCGTTCTACACCGTCAACTATGATAATGATATTTTCGCGCTTTTCATCAAATTTCCACCTGGCGCAGAGCCGCAGCTCTGAAAAACGGGGATCATCAGCAGCGGGCGGTACTTCGCCGGAACTGCTTCCGGTTTTCAGCGTAAAAGAATCCAAGTATCCGTTTTTCGCACAATCCTCCTGGGTCATTCCAAAGGCCGCCAGCCCAGTGCCATCGCTCAGCGCCGTTTCACCAAACGGATCCATATAATAATAGCTTCCTTCCAACTTTGCCAGAATCATCAGGTGCGGGGTTCCGTCCCCACCCTTTGTCTCCACCTTCAGACAATCGACGCCGGCCTGCAGAAGCGCCGCTCCAAGAACCTCCGCATAACTGTTATGATCGGCTTCTCCGTTAAGCGCGTCCCACGCTGTCAGATTGCTTCTCCCGCTCTCAAACATACTGGAAGTAGCGTAAAGGTAAATCCCCATTGCCTTGGCAACCTCGCCATCCCCTTGTTTGAGGGCGAGCATAAAGATACTTTTAAACTTCGCCGGGTAATCCGAAATTTTCTGCGCATGAACGTTTCTGTTGTACCGGTAGGAAAACTTCATCGCTGCATCAGAGGCGCTGTATTCAGCCGCTGTTACCAGTGCAAAAGGGGGGTAATACTCCTTCAAAACTCCCGTCACAAGTTGAAACTCACTTTCGTCCTTTACCGGAACAGACTCCACCCGACTCTCTATGGCATCGACCGCCGCCTTGTAAACGGAGAGTGAATCCCCAAGCTTTTCCTCTATCAAAGAAGGAAGCGCATAAGGATTATAGTTGTATTCGTAAGCGGGAAGATCGCTGCTCTCCGAAGAAGAGCTCCCAATCCCGCTTTGACCGCTTCCGGGATCATTTTCCATCTGGCAGCCACCGAGGATTGAACACACCACTACCGCCGCCAAAAGCAACGCAAGTTTTTTCATATAAATCATCCATTCCGCCGCTTCGCACCGGCCAAATTATAGTGACAGCGCGCCGTCTTATCGTGCGAAGCAGAAGGGTGGTAAGACGGTTGTGCGCATCGGGACAGGAACAGCGGCGCGGATAAACCGCCCTGCGCACCGGCCCGCAAAAGACGAATATAATATTTTTCACGTTATCGCCTTTATTTTTTCATATTTCCACTCAGATACTATATTATAGCAGTTTCTCCTGCGAATCAATAACAATTTGTAAAACCTTAAAAATTGTCAAAATATATATTTTACTTGAAACCTTCTGTCTCAAAGCGTATAATAATGCTTGGAATTAATATAAGGAGGCAAATCTGATGCGCATCGTAATGCTAGAACCACTCGGCGTGCCGGAACAGACCGTTCTGGAAATCGCAAAACCACTCACCGATCTTGGGCACGAATTTGTATTCTGCGGCGGTAAACTCACCGAAGCTGAAAAAATTGAACGCGCCAAGGATGCGGACGTTTTTGTAATTGCGAATTCCCCCTTGAACGAAGACGTAATTCTGGCCGCTCCCAACCTAAAAATGATCTCTGTTGGCTTCACCGGCGTTGACCATGTACCTACCCTCTGCAATGAAAAGGGGATTTTGGTCTGCAACGCACAGGGCTACTGCACAGACGCCGTCGCGGAACTCACTTTCGGCCTGATCCTGGCCGTTTACCGCAACATCCTCCCCTGCCACGACCGAACCAAAGAGGGCAGCACAAAAGACGGGCTGGTCGGCAATGAACTCCGCGGAAAGACCATTGGTATTGTCGGAACCGGTGCTATTGGCAACCGCGTAGCTGAAATCGGCAAGGCATTCGGCTGCAAGCTTCTGGGCTACAGCCGCACCGAACATGAGGAATCCAAAAAAATCGGCATTACATATTGTTCGCTCGACGATCTGATGAAAAATGCCGACATAATCACTCTTCACACCCCGCTCACCCCGGAGACGAAACTTCTCATCAACAAAGAGCGGATCGGCATGATGAAACCGAACGCAGTTTTGGTAAACGTGGCTCGCGGCGGTGTCGTGGATTCGGCAGCGCTTGCTGAAGCGCTGAACAGCGGAAAAATTGCCGGCGCAGGTATCGACGTTTTTGAAAATGAGCCGCCGATTGAGACGGATCATCCGCTTCTTCATTCAAAAAATACTGTTCTGACACCCCATGTGGCCTTCGCCACCAAGGAATCTATGGTCCGGCGCTGCGGTATGGTGGTAGACAATATTACTTCTTGGCTTAATGGAAAACCGATCAATGTCAAAATGGGCGCAAAATAAGCAATGCGTCTTGACCGGCGGAAACCCGCATAGAAATACGAGGGCGTATTTCTCAGTTTCAGTGGAATACGGCACGTCCGTTCCAAATATAATAATTAAGGAGAGAGTCAAATGAAAAAGGCAATTTCCCTTTTACTCGCGTCCCTCATGATGGTCTGTATTTTTGCAGGCTGTTCCAGCAATGGAGATACCGGCAGCGGGAGTTCTTCCGACTCTAGTGTGTCCGACAGCTCCTCCTCTGACTCCAGTTCTTCCGAAAGCAGTTCCTCTGAGAGCAGCTCTTCTGAAAGCGGTGCTGCGAATACCGATTACATGTCCTGGAACTCTGAAGACTGGAACAGCGCAAGCGATGAAGAAAAAGAAGCCTGCACTCTTGCTTACCTGATGTACATTGCCGATCTGATGGGGCAGGGAGATACTGTCACAGAGGAAATGATGAAACCCCAGGTTGAAAATATGATTTCTGCTGTAGACGTCCTGTTCAAAGCCATGCCTTCTACTGGTTTTGAAACTTTACAGGAAGCAGCTAAAGCTGGCTACGAGGCTTTACAGGGAAACAACGCTGAGTAAGCAGTCTGTCATTCAAAAAGCCTCCGGTACCTAATCGGAAGAAGAAAAGACAGCGAAACAATTTGTAAAAAACCGGTGTGGCCGATGCCATGCCGGTTTTGCTTTGCCTGGGAACCCCCGTGCCGTTTCAACAATTCCTGCTGCAAAGGACTGTTCCGCAAGCGCATTCGCGACATCGCCGGGGACATCTAGGGTAATCAGGCGGCTGTTGATATCGTCCAACGAAAAACCAAGGTGTTTCATGGAAAGGATCTGACGGAGTTTGATCAAATCTTTATCAGTATAGGGCCTGCGGCCCCCGCACTTTCAGCAGACGGCGAAAAAAGGCCTTCCTTATCGTAGTACTGCAGGGTGCGGATGGTGACCCCCATTTTCTTTACAACCTCGCCCACTGTCATAATATCCCTCCGGGATCATCCTGTTATTTGGCACTCTAATCACCTCTGCCCCTATTATAACTCATCCTCTTACGTCACACACAAGCATTTTTATTTTGAGCCGGCAGGCTGCAACCCGGCGGCCCAAACATCCTCGGGTTTTTCAGCTATTTTCTCTACAGCAACGCTAGATACCGAGAGGGCAGACAGCTCATTTCCAGATTGTTAAGTCCACGGCAGGAGATTTATCTTGATTTTTTTGACAGAAATGCTACTATATTGTCAAAAAGGAGAGATTTTATTGAAAAGAGCAGTTGTATTCATTTTTGTCCTGTTTCTCGCAGCAAGCATGCTAACCAGTTGCGTTAATGTTTCATCCGGCACTCCGGATCCCAGTGAAAAAGCTGAATACCTCAGCTGGAACAGAGCAGAGTGGGAAAACGCCGATGACGCTGAAAAGGTAAAATGCACCGCCGTCCTATTGAGTTACATTACCGAATTGTCAGGGGAAAACAACGTTTTAGTTGAAAAAATCCTGGCTCTGGGTGCACCGGAGCTGGTTGACGATGTTGGCAATTATTTTACCGTTTTAGAAGAGTATGGAATAGACTCTATCAAAGAGATTGCGGAATGGATTTACGAAGTCACCCTTTCCGAAGAAAGCGAAGCACAGCTGGCGGATTATTCTGAGAAGAGCGCCGCAAACGATTATATAAACTGGACCAAGGAGGAATGGAACAGTGCCGATGAAACCGGCAAAACCTACTGTGCAGCCTCATACCTGATTTATATGAATGAACTGGACAGTACGGGAGGACCGCAAAGCAAAGAGGACGCTGACCTGAACGCTAAAATTTCCCTATGGGCAGCCGGCAAGGTAGTTCAGGCACTAGAAGAGTTTTTCAAAATTCAAAAAGAAACAAACCTTGTAACAGTCAAGGACTTTGCAGACTATGCCTATGAAATGTCTTCAAGATAAGAAGACTTCGCAATACGGTGGTACTGTTCGTTCACACCGCATAAAATATTTTCTACATTCATGTTATTTTAATAGAAAACATATAATATTTTTTTAAAGGATTGCCTTTTTTCACTAACGGTGCTAAACTACTTTTGGACTTGATAATAAACCGGTTTATTTGTATCAAACCATTATACCAAGCAAAGGAGAATTTTCAAAATGAAAAAGACACTATCCGTTCTTCTTACCGCAGTAATCATCCTCTTCGCTTTTGCGGGCTGTACCGCTAATGGAGAGAGCAGTTCCGATGGTTCTAACGGTTCTTCTACCAGCTCTACAAGCTTTGACTTAAAGTCTTATCTTGACAAGCCTTATCTTTCCTGGACCTCTGAGGATTGGGGTTTTGCAAGCGATGCTGAAAAGGTAGACTGCTGTTTAACCTATGCCGCGTACAAAATTTCTGTTGAAGGCGGAACGGATGAAGACTATGCCAACCAAAATATGGTGGACATTATAGATGAAGATCTTGCGGTTGTAACGGAAATTTTCAACACAATGGATGACAAAGGGTATGCCACGCTGAAAGACGCTGTTGACGCTGGATACGAGCCCACCGTTGAATCTTCTGCTTCTTAATTGGTTATTGAAGAATTGTTTTAAAAAGAAGGCTGCTGGAAAACGGCAGCCTTCTTTTTACTTGCTTTTCCCGCCGCAAAATGCTACAATATATAATAAACTGCTGACGGAGAGAAAACCGCAAGCCGTTCTACAAGCGAACCGGGGAAGGTGGAAGCCCGGTGGAATGGGCGCGGGCATATGGGCTCCTAAGGGCTTTGGTGAACCAGTTGCATGCAGTAGCCGGGCCGTTTCATCCGCGTTAAGGATGGTGAGCGGGCTTTCAAGGGTGTTTCCCTTAAAGTCAATCAAGGTGGTACCGCAGGAACTCCTGTCCTTGGCAATTAAATTTGCCAAGGACTTTTTTATTGCGAACAAATGTGGGCAACAAGGTTCTGGGGCACCAGCAGACAGCTTTTATCACACTATTTGACCGGGTTCTTATTGCGAGCTGCCGATGAGCAGCAAGGTTCCGGCGGGCAATTTGCGATATAAGCGTTGTACCGGCTTTGTGAGTGTTCTGCCGCAAGGTACATATTTCAAACCTAAAGGTATCATACCGCTTTAAAAACAGCAATTTGTTGGAAATAGAAAGGGTTGACACATCATGTCAAAACAATTTTTAATGGGGAACGAAGCAATCGCCCTGGGGGCAATCCGGGCGGGAGTCGGGTTTGTTTCGGGTTACCCGGGCACGCCGTCCACTGAAATTCTGGAGACAGTCGCTAAAAACAATCCCGGCGATATCTATGTGGAATGGTCCACCAATGAAAAATCCGCCATGGAGGCGGCGGCAGGCGCGGCTTATACCGGGGCGCGCTCCCTGGTAACGATGAAGCAGGTCGGCCTGAACGTTGCGTCCGACCCGCTGATGAGTCTTGCCTACATCGGGGTCAAAGGCGGGATGGTCATTGTAGCCGCCGACGATCCCGGCCCGATCTCTTCCCAGACTGAGCAGGACACCCGGCATTTCGCCCAGTTTTCAAAGCTTCCGGTCTTCGACCCCTCTTCACCGGAGGAGGCCTACGAAATGATTGGCGATGCATTCGACTACTCTGAAAAATATGGGACTCCCGTCCTGTTCCGGCCCACTACCCGTGTCTGCCACGGCTGCGCCTCCATCGAAGTTTCTGAAGAGCGTAAAAAGGTGACGCCTGAAGGCTTTGTCAAAGATTCCAGATGGGTCATCTTTCCCCGTCTCACTTACCAAAACCACCTCAAGGTAGAGGCAAGGCAACCCGTTTTGGGGGAGGATTTCTCCTCCTACCGTTTCAACTGCCTAACCGGAAGCGGTAAAAAGGGCATCGCCGCCGGGGGCATCAGCTATGCCTACACCCGCGAAGCGCTGGGCGGTGATGAAGGCTGCAAACTTCTAAAAATTGCCACTGCCCATCCCTTCCCGGAAAAACTGGCGCTTGAATTTTTGAACGGTCTTGACGAAGTTTTAGTCATTGAGGAGCTCGATCCTGTCATTGAAAGAGAACTGACCTATTTATGTGGGAAACACCATTTAAAAGTAAAAATTAATGGTAAGCTAACCGGACACGTTGCAAACGCGGGTGAAAACACGGTAGAAAGCGTCACTGCTGCGGTGGATTCCTTCCTTGGCCGCGCCGCGGGAACAGAATCGCCAAAAGAGCTTCCCGCCCTTCCCGTTCGTCCGCCGGTTCTCTGCGCGGGCTGCCCGCACCGGGCTTCCTTTTACGCGGTCAAACAGGCGATGAAAGGAAAAAAAGCGGTCTTTTCGGGCGATATCGGCTGTTACACCCTTGGCAACGCCGCCCCTCTTGATATGGTGGACACCTGCCTCTGCATGGGCGCAGGCGTCACTGTGGCGCAGGGCCTCCACCGGATTGAGCCGGACGCCGTCAATTTCGCCTTTATTGGCGACTCCACCTTTTTCCATACCGGGATTCCCGGCGTCATCAACGCCGTATATAATGAAACGGATATTGTCCTGATTGTACTTGACAACTCTACCACCGCCATGACCGGCCACCAGCCCCACCCCGGTACCGGCAGGACGATGATGGGGGAAATTTCAGAAAAAATCAGTATTTATAACGTCCTCACCGCACTTGGCGTCAGCCATGTTGCGCGGGCCAACCCACTCAATCTGGAAGAAGCGGTCAGCGCGGTTAAAAGCGCTGTTGAAGCGGGCGGCGTGTCCGCGGTTATTTTTGAGTCGCCCTGCATTGCCGTGACAAAGCCGCAGCCTCTTTACCAGGTAAACGCCGAAAAATGTACCCGCTGCAAAAAATGCATCCGGGAGCTGGGGTGCCCGGCGGTCGTGCTGGAGGATGGTGCGGTCAAAATCGAGCCTTCCCTCTGTTACGGCTGTTCCATCTGCGCGCAGGTCTGCCCCTTCGGCGCCATTGAAAGGAGCGAAAACTGATGATGAACTGTCTGCTTGCGGGTGTAGGTGGGCAAGGCACTGTCCTTGCCTCTAAATTAATTGCGCAATCCGCTATGAACCGGGGCTTAAATGCCCGCACCGCCGAGACCATTGGAATGGCACAGCGGGGCGGCTGCGTTGTGAGCCATGTACGGGTAGGGGAAGAAATTCACTCTCCGCTCATCCCGCAGCATAAGGCCGACCTGATTATCGGTTTTGAGCCGGCGGAAGCCGTCCGCTGTCTCCCTTACCTGAAAGAGGGCGGCGCGGTTATCGCCAGCACCAAAGCTGTAAAACCGGTTACCGCTACCCTGGCCGGGTCAAGCTACAGCGGGGAAGAAATGACTTCACACCTCAAAAAACAGGTTAAAAAGCTATACCTGATAGACGCCGACGCAATTTGCGGCCGGTTGGGCTCCGCTAAGGTGCTGAACGTTGTCCTTTTGGGAGCTGCCGCAGGCGCCGGCCTACTGGAGCTGACCCTTGAGGAACTGGAAAAAACCATCCGCGAAAAGCTGCCGGAGCGTTTTGTGAAACTCAACTGCTGCGCCCTTTCAGAAGGCGCAGCGGCTGTACGGAAAGGATTATAAACTATGACGGAACAACAGCTCACAAGCCTAAAAAAAGTTTTGCGGCGGACAATGGCGTCCAGCCCGTTTTACCAGGAAAAGTTTAAAGGGATCAATGTGGAAGATATCCAGAGTGCGGGGGATTTTGAGGCTCTTCCCTTTTCAGACAAGGGTGAACTCCGAAACGCCTACCCGCTCGGGCTTCAGGCCGTTCCCGACGAAGAAGTCATTCGAATCCACTCCTCTTCCGGTACCACCGGAACGCCGGTTATCATTCCCTATACCAAACAGGATGTCACCGACTGGGCGGAAATCTTCAAACGCTGTTACGAAACGGCAGGGCTTACAAACCTGGACCGAATCCAGGTGACTCCAGGTTACGGGTTGTGGACGGCGGGAATCGGCTTCCAGACCGGGGCTGAGCTGCTGGGCGCCATGGTGATTCCAATGGGTCCTGGCAACACCGACAAGCAGATTCAGATGATGCGGGATTTAAAAAGCACGGTACTCTGCGCCACCTCATCTTACGCTTTGCTGCTGGCAGAGGAAATTGCAAAACGCGGGGTAAAAGATGAAATCCACCTCAAAAAAGGGATCATCGGGTCGGAGCGCTGGGGTGAAAAAATGCGCAAACGAATTGCGGGCGAGCTCGGCGTACAGCTTTACGATATTTACGGCCTGACTGAAATTTACGGTCCCGGCATCGCAATGAGCTGTGATTATGAATGCGGCATGCATTACTGGGACGATTATATTTACTGTGAAATTGTAGATCCGCACACCGGCGAGCAGAAACCTGTGGGAGAGATTGGGGAGCTGGTCATCACTACCCTGCGCAAACAGGGCGCGCCGCTCATCCGGTACCGCACCCACGATCTCACCCGCTTTATTCCGGGCGAATGCAAGTGCGGTTCCCCCTACCCGCGGATCGACACCTTGATCGGCCGGACAGACGATATGATTAAGGTCAAAGGGGTCAACATCTTTCCCGGACAGATTGACGAACTCCTGCGGGATATCGACGGGGCGAGCAGCGAATACCAGGTGATGATCGACCACCTGTACGGTAAGGATATCATGACCCTGTTTTTTGAGGCGGAACCGGGCGTCGATAAGGCCGCGCTTTCCGGAGAAGTCGTCCAGCGCTTCAAGGCAAAGGTTGGGCTGACTGTAGTTGCCAAGGCTGTAGGGATCGGCGACCTGCCGAGAAGCGAAAAAAAATCCACCCGCATTTTCGACAACCGCTATTGAAGAAAACAACCCACCGGGAAAATTTCCCGGTGGGTTGTTTTGATAGGAGGTTTATGTATAGCGGAATCAAAACTTGCCCGCTTTCAATTAGTAAAAAATAGTATTCAAACGCACCAAAGCGGCGCAATTATTCAGTGTGTATTTTTTGTTACACGGGTGAAAAACCGCTGTTTTTCTCTTTTGTAATAAAAGACACTGTATCTCTTTGACCAAATGGATGGCAGATGCAACGCCGGCTTCATCCGGGCGTTGCACGCGCCGCTATACAGAAAGCCGTACTGCCGGATTCTCATAACTGTCCGCCTGCAAAAACGAGGAACCTTATTTATAGTTATAACGGATTTGCCTAAAATGTCCAGTGATTTTTAAAAAGAAGTCATATATTTCCAGCAATCCTCTCAGCCAGGTTACAAGTCTTACAAATTGTGACCTTGTTTTTTCTTTTCCGCCGCGTTATGATAAAAGAAAGTCAATATATTTAGAAGAAAAGCTCAGTTTACAAAGGATTATACAGGCAGCGGGTCTGTATCCTGGCGCCGAAATCTTCTTTGTTTCCATGTACATGAAATTGAGTAGAGCAGAATAGAGGAAAGCAGCTGTAAAATCGATTATTACCTAGATGAATCTTGGGGACATACAGTCAAAACGATTATAGTGGTAATTTGCATAAGGCCGTGTATCACAGCGGAGGAAAGGGTAAAAAAGCAACATATCAGGAGTTATGGAGGTACATTACTATGATTATTGAAACAGCGAGATTGATTCTTCGCCCTTTTCTTGAAAGCGACGCGGCAGACGTGTTGGAATATTTAGGAAAACCAACTGTAAATTGCTTTGCCAGTATGAAGCTGAGCTCGCTTGAGGAAGCCAGAGAAGAGATGAAGAAGCGAATCAACGAAACCGAATACTATTTCGCCATCGTTCTGAAAGATTCTGACAAGGTTATTGGTGAGATAGATGCTTATCCGGAGCGTGGTGAACCTCACGATACATCTTCTCCATTTGACACCTTCAGCCCGTGCTGGATGTTAAACGAAGCTTATCAAGGAAAAGGGTATGCATATGAAGCGGCTCATGCTTTCTTTGATTATCTATTTCATGAGAAAGGTGCAAGACGCATCTATGCTTATACCGAGGATTATAATCTATCTAGCCAACGCCTTTGCGAAAAACTTGGTATGCGCCGGGAAGGATTATTCAAAGAGTTTATATCCTTTGTCAATAACCCTGACGGTACACCTCGCTATGAAAACACCGTACAGTATGCTATTCTGAAAAAAGAGTGGCGCGGATAAGACAAAAAAGAGAACGCCCGGATGCACGCCGTGCGCCAGGCTGGTTCAGGATTCACAGGGCTGGAGCGCGGGTGAATAAGCAAAACGAGGTAAGCCGTCCTGCGGACTATGCCGTTAAAACAATCAACCCGCTTTTTTCCGGCGGCCTAAAAGCGGTTCAAATGAAGCGCGGAAACCAGATAAAAGATTTGAAAAAGCTTTTGTTTTCACCAGATGACGGCTGGCCTAAACATCCGTACGGGACGCTTTTAAAAGTCAACTTACAACACCTCAAAGGAAGGATGAACCATGAAGGCAAAAAAGCCGCTTGTAAAAAATGAAGAGCCGAAAACGCATGAAAAGGCAGCGCTTAATAAAAGCCAGCTTTACCAGTGGATTGTAACCTCCGTCCTGACCGTTATTGTCGCGGCCGTCACAGTCAGCATGACCCTTTATCAAATCAAGCTTTCCCAGATACAAACCGATATCAACCAGGTGTTCTCCCCCATACGGTATGAGGTTTTTGACAGTGACAAAAGCTTCCAGTATAATTTCTCAGGAATGGAGATTCAAAAAGGCTATCCCTGTATCCGTTTTACAAACGGCAGGCCGAAAGATGTCGCCGTGATTATTTACAATTCCCACAACAATAAAATGATCGTCACCAGCAGCGCGGTTCAGACAACTGGGGAAATTATTATAAAAGATATAAAAACGGAGATGCCCCGGGACGATTATGACGCGGACGCCCCTTTTGCCTACGATTACTTCTTCCTGTATTTTACCGACAGCAACAGCACAAAATACCTGAATATGATTTATTATCAAATCGATTTGAAACAAGGAACGGTAAGCGACTGCATCATCGCATCCGAAGCCGACCTTCTGCTGCTAAAAAGCAATAGTCTCGACCAATATAAAAGGCAAATGCTGGAGGACTATAAAAAAGTAATGGTACAGCTGGGTGAAATTCACTCTCTGTTGTAACCATACCAGAAAAACATTTAGATAAACCTTAGCCGGTATGAAAGGCCTATATATTTTTGTTACCCATGGAAAAGCCTTTATCTTTATTAAAAGTGCTTCTATTTTTGTTCAGCAATAAAAAAGCCCGGACGCAAACTGCATTCGGACTCAATATGGAAGAGTGTGACAAGATGGATTTCCAGAGCCGCCGAGGGTGAGGTTGGTAGCAAGCGGAGCCGCCGCCTGTGCGTTTACAAACACACAGGCTCATCAGCGCGAGTACGCTCTGATGTTTCAAAAAAATCGGAGCAAGCAATACAAAGCTTGCTCCGACGTGGTGCCGCTGAACAGACTTGAACTGTCACGATGTTGCCATCGAGGGATTTTAAGTCCCTTGTGTCTGCCGATTCCACCACAGCGGCTTTTTTCATAAAACGGGAAAACACTTTCTTTTTCTCAATTTTACGCTTAATTATAATACTACAACCCCTCAAAAAAGTCAACTGCAACCGAAAGGAGGAAAAAGGATTGAACAGTTCTATCTCCCCTTTGGCGCTTGAATGCTTATCCCAGCTTAATGCCGCCGGATATAAGGCATACCTGGTCGGCGGGTGCGTCCGCGACCTGATACAAGGGCTTTTTCCGCATGACTACGACCTGTGCACCAACGCTCTGCCCGAAGAAATCCAAAATGTTTTTGCCGCCGATAAAACCATCCTGACCGGGCTCCGGCACGGTACCGTAACCGTCGTAAAAAAAGGAGAGCCGTTTGAAATTACTACCTTCCGGAAAGAGAGCGGTTACTCTGACAGCCGCCATCCGGACGCGGTATCCTTTACCGCTGACCTGAAAGAGGACCTCTCCCGCCGGGATTTTACTATGAACGCCATTGCCTACAGTCCCGAGGAGGGGCTTGTCGACCCGTTTGACGGCGGAAAAGCTATTCGACATAAAAGGATTTCCTGTGTAGGAGACCCGCTGCTCCGGTTTGAAGAAGACGCCCTGCGAATGCTCCGCGCAGTCCGGTTTGAGGCCTGTCTTGGGTTTGCAATAGACCCCATCACAGCCTTTGCAATTGAACGAAGGGCCCCAAAAATAGCCGATATTTCCCGTGAACGAATCAAAGAAGAACTGACCAAAATCCTTTTGTCAAGCCGGGCATTTGAAGGAACAACCCGCCTTTTACACTTCCTGGGTGCTGGGATTTTCGGGGAGGAAGCCGCCCTTTTAACGCCTTCGCCTGTTCTCAACCGGGTCAGCGCCTGCGAGCCGCTCCGGTACGCCGCATTTTTGCTGAATTCCGGCAGCGCCGCGGAAATTCTGCGCTCCCTCCACTGTTCCAACCAGCTAGTCCGGTCGGTTACGGCAATTTTGAACGCCGTTCACAGCGGCTACCCCACAACTGCTGTAGGGGCAAGACAGCTGTGCAGGGATGCTGGAGACAACGCTTTACAGGCAGCGGAACTGATCGACTTATGTTCAGGCCATCCCGCCATGACCATGTCAGGGCTTGTTTCAGCCGTGTTAAACTGCCGAGATCCCGTCACACTTTCAAGCCTTGCGATAAACGGCACCGACCTGGCCAGTGCAGGAATTCCCTCTGGAAAAGAGACCGGAAGAATCCTAAACTACCTGCTGGATATGGTCATACAGTTCCCCGAAAAAAACAAAAAAAATATTTTATTAAAAGAGGCAATAAAATTTTACGACTTATCTTGACAAACAAGTATTTATCCCGTATAATATTACTTGTTTCGTTTGGGGGCGTAGCTCACCTGGGAGAGCGCTTGAATGGCATTCAAGAGGTAGTCGGTTCGATCCCGATCGTCTCCACCAGAAAGACAGGCAGTAATTTTGTATTTCCGCCTGTCTTTTTCATTTTGCGGATTTTTCTCTATAAAATTGCTCCACTTTGGTGCATTAAAAAACAATTTCGGTGGAATATCTGCTCTGGAAAATGTATAAAAAATCCGGTGCAACTCCGCAGTTACTGTTAGCTAGCAGCATTATTGGCTGCCAACAATGCTTTTCCACTTTCATCCAATTAACTCACAGTGAACTGACCAGTGAATGTATAACGTGAAGACCGGCCTTGCACTTGAAAATAGCTATCGCCCGCCCAAACTTCTGTGTGCAACATTGAAATTGACGGCAAGATAACGGGTAATATTACAATTGAGGACAGTGCCGTTCTCAACCAGAACGCCAATGTTTCAGAAAACGTCTACGCGTTTTATTTGATAGCATGGCGTAGGACAAAACTTAACAAAACACTGCAGATACAGCAAAAAAACGTATGAACTATTTGCACACCATAAAAAAGGGATCCTGCCTTAGGTAGGATTCCTTTTTTATGGTTATCCACCTTTTTTAAGATTAAAACCGTCCATTTATTGGTGCAACAGCACATATTTACAATCTCTTTTCGCCTTTTTTGAACACATGGTCAAAACTTCTGATAAATTTACATATACACTTACTTTTATTCTTATTTTTTACAAAAACAACATCAATAAATTTGTTAATTCAGCACAAGATCACATTTTGCGTTATATTTTATCTATTTTTTATGCAAAATAACGAAATATAGTGGACAATTTTATAGGAATTTTCGACAAAATTCGATCCTGTTTTTAAACCTTTTAATTTATAATTAATCCGTAACAGGAAAAATATGGATATATCACTAAATTTAATAATAAATATCATGTGTTAAATTACTTTGTGCAATTTTTTAAACTATACTATGATTTAGGGGAGGTGATATTATGTCAGATATCTGTTCGACCGTGAGCCATAATATTAAAAAATATCGAATTCAGCGTCATCAAAGCCAAGAGGAACTAGCCTATAAATCAAAAATCAGCGCCGCACACCTAAGTAAAATTGAGCGGGGCTATCATAATATTACCATAACTACCCTTGCCAGAATTGCCGAAGCGCTTCAGATTGATTTGCCTCTTCTCCTAGATGATACCATGCAGGAGAAGCTTTTAACAACGACTACGTTTTCATTTATTCAGCGTTATGTTTCTGAGATTGACAAATTGCCTCCAGACCAGCTTCAGTTAATTCAAACTGTACTGGATTCTCTTATCAGTCTAACGCGCCGCTAAAAAAGACCGGGTTTTATTACCCGGCCTTTTTTCAGTGGCATATGGGATGAACGAACCTGTACAGGAGCATACTAATGGCGAGGTGAGTTTATGAAAAACAAATTTTCCGGCCTGGATTCACTAATCCAACAAGACCGGCAGGCCAAACAGTATTTTGAATCCCTTCCCGATTATGTAAGGGATCAGATCCGCACCCGCTCAAGCAATGTCAACTCTTATGAATCGCTCTGCGATTACGCGGAAAACCTGCTCCGCGGCGATGACTAACCCACAGCCGGCGGCTCCTGTAAAATTACAGGAGCCGTTTTTTATAAAACGGACGGGATTCTCCCTCCGGCTTTAAAACACTATAAACACACCCGTTTTGAGGCCCTGCTTGTACAATGAATCCCGGTTGTGTTAAAATAGTAAAAAACAGCCGGTTGCATTGTAAAATCGGACAAAATGCAGGAAAAAAGTATTGAATGGGTCAATCCGGGTAAGGGAAATGAAAGTATAGGAACGGTTTATAGTAACAAAAAGAAACTGCTGAAAGCGGACGTAGCATTCACTAATTAAAAATGCTGTTCAAATGCAGCTGTATTCCGCATATTTGGCCGCCAAACCTGAGGAGAAAAGCTATGGATTATACAATTTTAAAAAGATGCCCGCTTTTTGCCGGTACCACCGAAGCGGAAACCCAAATGATGTTAAGCTGCCTCAAGCCCAGGGAGCAGGAATACCGCAAGAACGCCTTACTTTTTCAGGCCGGTGGAACCATCCGCGAAATCTTCATCCTTCTTTCAGGAAATGTGCGGATTATAAGAGAGGATTATGACGGAAACACTGTTATCCTGGCAAATCTGCAGCCAGGAGACCTGTTCGGCGAGGCATTCGCCTGCGGCGGCAGCCCGCTTGCCGTAACAGCTGAGGCTGGGGCTGACTGCCGGGTGTTGCAGGCAGACTGCCAAAGGCTCCTCAAAACCTGTACATCCGCCTGTGCCTGTCACGCAAGGCTCGTTTCAAACCTGGTTTCCTCCTTTGCGCAAAAGAACATTTTCCTTACTGAGCGGATCGAGCATCTGTCAAAACGAACGCTTCGGGAAAAGATTCTCTCCTACCTTGCCGAGCAGGCCCGCCTGCGGGGGACACGTTCGTTTACCATTTCCTTTGACCGGCAGGGATTGGCGGATTACTTGGCCGCCGACCGCAGCGCGCTTTCCGCCGTCCTTTCCAAATTGCGGGACGAGGGAGTTTTGGATTTTCACAAAAATAGTTTTACCCTGCACTGAAAAAGCGCTGAAAGGTGCTCTTCCTTTAAATCCTATGCAGATAAGCCGCATATCAAAAAGCGCCGGGCAACAGCCCGGCGCTTTCGAACATGCAAGTTAAAATATACTTTTAAAATATTTGACCGAATTTTCAGCGACAGCCTCGTAGTCATACTGGTATGCGTCAAAGGCTGCCATCCCGTCAAACCCGGCTTCCCGAAGTTTTGCCACATAGCCGGGCAAGTCCATATCGCCTTCATAGGGCACTAAGTGGTTATGTACGCCAGTCTTCATATTTTCAAGATGAGCGTGGATGATCAACCCTTTGCAGCTTTCAATAGCCGCCATCGGGTCCGGATCCTGCAGGAAAATATGCCCCACGTCGGCATTTACCTTGAGGACAGGAGACCCAATTTCCTGAAACGCCTTGAGCATCAGTTCAGTTGTATCCAAAACAAAGCCGGGCTCAAATTCCATTGCAAGCTCAATTCCAAGCTCTTCGGCATAATCGCAAAGCTTTTTCGTTTTTTCAATCTGGCGGGCCCACTGCGTTTCAAAGGGCTCATCTTCATTTTTCTTAGCGCCGTTGATAATAACAAGGGGAG
>ERZ1673695.2163-NODE-2163-length-16202-cov-8.741748_pt1 | contig 16202 bp, 15 predicted proteins | sample MGYA00580225_ERZ1673695 | MGnify/ENA primary metagenome ERZ1673695 (study PRJEB41218, sample SAMN15661739) | gut metagenome | host: Homo sapiens | place: Canada: London | collected 2015-08-20/2019-03-30 | study: EMG produced TPA metagenomics assembly of...
TTATCTGTCTGAGGTTATTATATCACAAATCAAATCGGCGTAAGCCGACACGGCGGTACGCCGTGCTTTTGTCTTTTGACAAAAGGATTTGGTGATAAAATGTCCTCAGACAGGCGGGTAACCGCCAACCGTGCTTATGCACGGAATAATCCGCTTATGCGGATTATCTGTCTGAGGTTATTATAATACATAAACGCACAATAAGCAATATCTTATTCAGCACAAATAGGTTACATTTTGTGCAAACGTCATTTTCCCTACTTGCCAAAACAGCTTGAAATATGGTAAAATAAAAAGAAAAAGGCAGATGTATTATGATAAAAGAAATTAACAGAGATATTTTCCTGCTGTCGCAGAAGTCCGCCCCTGCGACAGAAAATGACAGGCAAACCGGCGAAGACCTGCTCGAAACATTGATTGCAAATTCCGAACGTTGTGTCGGCATGGCGGCAAATATGATAGGTGTACTGAAAAACATTATTGCCATAAACGACAACGGCGATTACCTTCTTATGTACAACCCCGAAATAATAAAGTCAGACGGTGCTTATGAAACGGAAGAAGGCTGTCTGTCGCTTGACGGTGTACGGAAAACAAAGCGATACAAGAAGATAAAAGTGCGTTATCTTGATAGAAATTTCAAGATAAAGATAAAAACGTATGAGGGCTTCACTGCTCAGATAATACAGCACGAGGTTGACCACCTAAGCGGAATCATAATATAAAAAAATACCGGCATCCTGAACCGATGCCGGTATTTACTTATACGCTTTTTGCCCTTAGTCAACGAGCTTTACTATCATATCCTTAGCGTCAACAGACTTAGTGATAATGCCTGTGTCAAGCATCCACTTGATGTTGTTTGTCCATGTTTCCTCGCTCTGTGATAAGAAAGGTGCGCCGTCCTTTTCAGCAAGAGAAAGGATAGTAGCTACACTCTTTGTTTCAACATCCTTGTTGAGCGGGAAGTTTTCGGTGTTCTGATTCTTGAGCAGGTTCTCAACGCCCTTTTCGGGATTTGCCTTTACATGCTCATAGCCCTTCTTTGTCGCACGGAGGAATCGTGTCAGCTTGTCGGCGTTCTTCTCTGCGTTTTCCTTAGATGTTACGAATACAAGCTCGGTATAATCAGGCACGCCGTTTTCTGTAGGCTTGATATAGTTTACGGTAAAGCCCTGATTTTCAAGCTCAGGTACTTCGTGGCTTACAAATCCGCCGATCGTAGCGTCAACCTGTCCTGTTGTCATAGAAGACATAAGCTCAAATCCGACATCAATAAGCTCCGCATCGTCCTCCTTAAGACCTGCGTTCTTAAGCATCGTCTTCACAAACGCTTCATTGAGGACAGATCCGCCGTAGCCTATCTTCTTGCCTTTTAAATCAGCTACAGTCTTTATATTCTTGTCACCGAGCGACATAAGCACATTTACGGGATTCTGTACTGCCGCACCGATAGAAACAACGGGAATATTCTGATTGGCATTAGCCTGTATTACATCGTGCATATAGTAAAATCCTATATCAGCCTTACCTGCGGAGGTCATTGAAATAGCGTCATTCGTGTTTGAGGGGAACTCAACCTTTATCTTAAGTCCTTCTTCCTCATAATAGCCCTCCTCTATAGCGTCATAGAGGAAAACGTGCGAACCGTTGGGGTACCAGTCCAGTACAACAGAAACCTCCTCGAGATTCTTCGCTTCACCGCTTGCAGAAGAAACATCGGTACTGCCTCCTACCGTAGACGAAGCCGTGTTGCCTGCACAGCCGCACACGCCCAGCATAATAGCCGCCGCTGTGGCAACCGCCGTAAATCTTTTGTTTTTCATGTTAAATTTCCTTTCTCCATGTTATTAGTTTTCTTTCTATTGCACTGATAACAGCTACAACCAACATTGCGCACACTGCAAGAACAACTACCGGAGCAAATACTCCCGCACCGTCAAGCTGTGTCATCATACGTTTACTGAAATATCCCAGTCCGCTCTGCGCACCGAGCCATTCGCCCATTGCCGCTCCAAGAATGCTGAGCGGTATCGCCATTTTTATTGCCGAAAAGAATGACGGCAATGCGGCAGGAAATTTCAGCTTGAAAAATATCGCCGTATCGCTCATTCCCATAGTCCTGAGCAGCTCCTCGTTTTCTCTTTTTGCGGATTTAAGTCCGTCGTGTACCGATATGGTTATCGGGAAGAATGTTATAAGCACAGCAACAAGCACCTTGCTCCATATGCCGTATCCAAGCCACAGCACAAAGAGCGGAGCTATCGCCGTTACCGGTATCGTCTGCGTTGTGACGATTACAGGGTATAACGCTCTTTCTACGCACTCAAAACGCTCCATCACAACGGCAAGCCCCACACCGAGAACAACTGAAATAAGAAGTCCGATAAGCGTTACAAGCATTGTCGCAGGAGTATGTACCATAAACAACGGCTCCCGAAGCTCCCATATTTTCACTGCAATCTGTGTCGGTGACGGCAGAATGTACGCTGCATTTATGCACATTGCAATGACCTGCCATAATATAAGCAGACCTATTCCGGTAAGCACTGCAGGAAGGTGTTTTTTCATATATTATCTCCCCTCTCTGCTTTTTCCGTAAGGAATGCCCTGACAAGCTCGTTTTTAAGTTCGACAGATGACGGGGTATACAGATCCTCACGGCAGGTGATATGACTTACATCAATGACCTTTATCTGCTTTACGGGTCTGCCGCTGAGCAGAAAGATTTTATTGCCTACAAGCATAGCTTCCTCGACATCGTGCGTTACCATCATAACTGTGGCGTCAAGTCCCTTTACCTGCCCGATAAGCCAGTCCTGCATAGAGATCCTTGTAAGCGAATCCAGTGCCGAGAACGGCTCGTCAAGCAGCATAAGCTCCCTGCCGTGCCACAGCTGTACAAGCGTTCTTGCAAACGATACCCTCTGACGCATACCGCCCGAAAGCTCTGACGGACGTTTATTCTCACAGCCCGACAGTCCTACTTTTTCTATTGCCTCTTTTGCCTGCGAGATACGCTCGGCTTTTGACATAGGCAGTGCCTCAAGCGGCAAGGTAACATTCTTAAGTATATTCCGCCACGGCATAAGCAGATCCTTCTGCGGCATGAATGCCGCCGTGCCGGTTGCCTCTTTCGGTGTTTTTCCATTTATCGTGATACTGCCCTTATATTCCGTTTCAAGACAGGTCATAAGACGGAACAGCGTGCTTTTTCCACAGCCGGACGCACCGATAACGGTAATTATATCATTCTTTTCAGCCGAAAACGTCAGATCCTCAAGCAGAAGATAATCGTCCTCCTTATAGCCGAAGGTGACATTGTTAAACTCAACAAAGGACATCTTATATATCCTTTTCGACTATCTTATAGTTGTGCATAAGCGGACCGCTGCCCTTGCCTAAATCCAGCTTTGCGGCGATCGCTCCCGCAAGATATTCCTTTGCGTTTGTGACAGCCTGTACCTTATCTGACGTCAAAGCAAGGTTGCAGGCTATGGCAGATGAGAATGTACAGCCAGTGCCGTGCGTATTCGGATTATCTATGCGCTTGCCGTTTATCCAGTGATTTTCACCGCCGACATAAAGCAGATCATCGGCTGTATCGTCAAGATGACCGCCCTTTATTACTATTCCGACGGTTGAAGGGAGCTTATCGGAAAGCACCTTTGCCGCCTTTTCCATTTCTTCTCTTGTGGTTATCTTCATACCGGTCAGTACCTCAGCCTCTGCAAGGTTAGGCGTGATAATATCCGCAAGAGGAAGAAGCCTTGTCATAAGTGCGTCGGTAGCGTCCTCGCTGATAAGACGGCTGCCGCTGGTTGCTACCATTACAGGATCGGCTACTATATTCACAGCCTTGTATTCTTTCAGCTTTTGCGCTATCGCCTCTATTATTTCAACGTCGCTTACCATACCTATCTTAACAGCGTCGGGGCAAATATCGTTAAATATGCAGTCTATCTGATTTTTCAGAAAATCAGCCGAGCTGTTCATAATACCGTATACGCCCGTTGTATTCTGCGCCGTAAGCGCCGTGATTGCGCTCATTGCGTACATTCCGTGCATCGTTATTGTCTTTATGTCAGCCTGTATTCCCGCACCGCCGCTACAGTCCGAGCCGGCTATTGTAAGTATCTTTTTCATAATATCAGGTCCTTTCTTATTTTACCGAACTTTCCGCTACTTTTTCGGCTTTAGCCTTTAAATCTATGACAGCAGACGAAATATCGTCTGCCGCAAAAATTGCCGATACTACCGCTACTCCGTCAAGACCAAGCCCCTCAAGCTGTGATATGTTATCCTTATTTATGCCACCTATCGCAACCACAGGTATTTTGACCGAATGTGCAACATCAGACAGAACCTTGTGATCTATCGCGCCTGCGTCCGTCTTTGTCGAGGTCACAAATGCCGCACCGCTTCCGAGATAATCTGCGCCGCCGTTTTCTGCCTCCAGTGCCTCTTTTACATTATGAGCGGATACGCCTATTATCTTATCCGCTCCGAGATATTCTCTTGCGGCTTTTATGTCAAGGTCGTCCTGCCCCAGATGAACGCCGTCTGCGTCGATCTCCTTTGCCAGCTTTACGTTATCGTTGATAATAAGCGGAACATTGTACTGCTTGCATATCGGCTTCAGCTTAAGGGCGATTTCTCTGAAATGCTCGTATTCAGTGTGCTTTTCACGAAGCTGGAATATTGTAATTCCGCTCTTTATCGCCTGCTTTGCCTGTGACAGAAATTCCTCGTCACTGTTGCTCCATGCTCTGTCGCTTACCGCATATAAAAGCATCTGCTTTGGTGTTATGTTCATATAAACTCCTTTCGGGCAATAAAAAACGCATACGGAACACCACCGTATGCGCTGTTTTACTTACGTTGGCATTACCCAAATCAAGTTATCGGTCGGAAATTTAATTTCCCTCTCAGCCTGTCAAACAAGCTACCGTTCGCTTTTTTCAGTTATCTGATATATTGTACAACAAAATATGTTCGTTGTCAATGTCAAAATCTGACTTTTTAATAATATCAGCCGACTTTTTATCGTCCGTCTTGACGCAGACGCTTATAAAGTAATCTTCATTATTAAAACGTGTGCCGTAATGATAAAAAACCGCACCGCTTTCAAAAAGCGTCCTGCCATTTTCCTCGTCAAAGCACTTCATCTTCAGATCAGAGCCTACTCCTTCACCTGTCATTTTGGCATAGCTCTCTTTGAGCGTCCACAGCCGTGAAAATTCCTTGTCGCTGTCCGCCGAAGTCAGAATATGATTCGCTTCGCTGTCGCCGTAGCACCTTTTCATAACAGCACCGCTTGCACGGCGCACGCTTTCGCAGTCAACCCCTACAGGAGCCGTTGACAAAACAGACACAGCAAGTCCGTCACAGTGAGAAATGCTGAAATAAACAGGATTGCCCTTGATATACGGCTTTCCGTTTTCGGCTGTTACTATATCGCTTTCCGAAAAATCAAGTCCGATATGAGAAAACGCTTTTTCAAGCAGTAATACTCCGCATTTATGAGAATACCCGTGATAGCCGGATTTGATTACGGATTTTTTCTTTATCGGCGATACGAATATAAGAGGTTTTTCACAGTTCATCAGCAAAGCCCCAATTCAAGAAAATCATTTATGTTCTTCCACAGCACCTTTTCCTTGACATCTTCACCGAGCGGTATCCTATCGAGAAACTCAAGGTCCTTGTCCGCTCTCCACATAGGATAATCGGTACCGAAGAACACCCTGTCGCAACCGAACTTAGTAATAAGCTCTGCGGCTTTTTCGGGCGTCATCGCATAAAAAGAACTGCTGGTATCTACCCATATATTGTCAAGTCCAACAAGCTCATGCTCCGCCTTTTCCCACTCCGACCATCCGCCGAAATGAGCGGCAATAAAGCGTGTATGCGGATATTTTCTCGCTATTTCCGCCATCAGCGCCGGGTTGGAATAATTGTAACGCTTGTCACCGGTATGAATAAGAAACGGCAGCTTATCGCCTACCGCATCATACAGCCTGCAAGCCTTTTCATCGTTTATAGCGAATTTCTGAAAGTCCGGATGGAGCTTTATCCCGTGAAGACCGAGAGAAATAAGCCTGTCGATTTCTTCTTCCATGCCTTTCATATCGGGGTGTAGTGAACCGAATCCTATCAGCTTATCGGGGTACTTTTCTACCGACTTTACGATAAAATCATTGATTCTCTTTACCTGGTGCGGCGCAGTGGCAACAGACTGTACAACATACTTCGAAACGCCGCACTCATTGCCCTGCTTTATAAGCATATCTGCCGTACCGTCAAAGTTCATATACAGATCGTAGAAGCTGCCGATATTGTCTGTCGCTTTCTGTGCGATCTTATCGGGAAAAATATGAGCGTGTGCGTCTATTATATATTTACTGTAACTTAACATATCATTCTCCTTAATAATATGCCGGAATGTGATAAACGGCGGTGTACCTCTTAACGTACACCGCCGTTTACAACGAAAAATCAATTATTCTTCGTCTTCAGGAACATAACTCATAATGGCATCGATACCTGCGCTGGTAAGCTCATATTCCTTCTCCAGCTTGTCCAGATACTCAAGACCCTTAGGCTCAATGTGATAATAAACACGAGTACGTCTTCTGCCTACAAGTTCAAGACGATCAGCAATAAGCTCCTTGTCCAGAAGTCTGTAAAGCGTAGGATACATAGAACCTTCAGTGATTCTGAATGTACCGTTGCTTCTCTTGCCGATTTCCTGAGTCAGCTGATAGCCGTACATTTCCTCACCCTTTAAGAGATGAAGAATGAGCATCTCGAGTGTGCCTCTTTTAAAGTTTTCCTTAATTCCCATCATAAGATAACTACCTCCTTATCTTTAGCTAATATTATTGCACATCTCAACAAAAAAGTCAATATTAATCGTTGCATTTTCATAGAAATAACACATTATTTTATTTAAAAATAAAGAAAAGCAGAACAATTGATGTGCTTTCCTATCATCAGCACGATTTATTATTAATTTCTCTTACGATTTATCAAAATACAAGACTAAATATAATCGAACACTTGATAAAAACCCACCGAAAGCCGATGATAAATTAAGCTGGATTGTTTTACTATTCAAAAATATATCAAACAGTGAATTAGGTTTATTTTATTTAGCAACACTTTTATATGATTTTGAATGATATAATTACATCAAAATACAGTCTATGACCATTTCGGAAAGGTTCAACTAATGCTTTTTTCCTCACTTTTAAAACCGATGTACCGCTTTTGAGGATATGTGATTATAAATGAAAACGCCTTCACTTAAGTTCAAAAGGCTTAAGCGAAGGCATTTAATATCTGATTTATCCTACTGCGATTTCAATTCTTAAAATGATCCGCCTGCAGCGATGATTTCGCTGAACGCATAGCAAACTATATCGGGAGTCTTTACATTCTGAATCTTTGTAATTAACTGAGGAATGTTTGCTGAGATTTCAGTGCTGAACTGTTCAAGAGCAGCGCTGTCATTGATATCAACCGTATTTGAATCATTTACTTCGGGAATCGCCTCGTCAGCATAAGCTATTTCCTTGCTTTCAGCCTTGATAGAAAGCACATCTGCGCCGTTTGAAGCAACCGCAATGTCAAAAGTACCGTTGTTGCCGTCCATAGCAACGTTTAACCTTACCTCAAAGCTCTCGTTGTCATCTGTCGTGACCTTTAAATTATATGTACCGTTGCCGTTTGTTGCGTCAAACGAGTAGTCAGCCGTGATAGCTGTTTCGCCGTTAAATGTAACAGAACCTGTACCGGTGTAGTTATTGCCGTTTACAGTACCCTTTGCACCTGCGTACAGCATATCGCCTGAGATTGACGCTGTCAGCGAATAATCAAACTGCGCATTGTCCGAGTATGTTACGAGAAGGATTTCTATCTCGCCGGAAATTGTTATCTTCCTGCCGATGATATTGTTATCCTTGACATAAACGATCATTGTAGCCATTACGGACTTGAGCTCGTCCTCTGTCGCATCCTTTGTAGCATCGTCTACAAGCGTCTTGAGATACTGGAATGAAGCGTTATTGATTCCGAGCTGTGAAAGGATATCCATTATCTTGCTTTCCTTTTCAACCGCATCGAGCACGTCCTTGCAGAAAGCGACTACCTTTTCGGCTGTAAAATCAATTGTGTATGATGTGCAGTTTACAGTGCCGTCCGAAACCTTTAATGAATCCGACTTATTCTCCGTTGCAGTGAAATTCTTGAAGTAAGCGTCTGATATGATATCAATAACCTTGTTGATGGTTTCTTCGTCGATATTCTTTAAAATATCCTCATATCCCGATGATGACGAGGGCATTTCTTCCGTAGCATCCGAAAGAGTAAGTATATTTCCGATATCGGATTTTCCCGAAGAAATATCCTTCATTGAAGAAGCAAGCTCCTTGACATCCATTACTATGTACTTTTCGGTAAGATCGGGAACAGTGAAATACAGCTTATCTCCCGACATCCAGTATTTTACCGTAAGATACTCATCACTGCCGGCACTGAGCGAAGCTGTACCCGAGCCTTTTTCTGCAGAAGCATCCGCATAGCTTGTCGCCTTGATTACGGTAGGAGCAACATCGGCATTAATACCCAGCACATCCTTAGATGCGGATATTGTAAAGGTCTGCTCGATACCTGTCTTTATGTTCTTAGCTCCGCCGAAAATTTCATCGGCTTTCTTTTCTGCCGCAGCAAAATAGTTCTTTTCAATAGTTTCATATCCGCCGCCGGACTTTCCGAAAACTCCTGCAAAATACAAAGCGAGAGGTATTCCGCCGACTACGATAACAGCCGCAAGAACAATAAGGATTATCTTAAGCGCACTGTTTTTCTTAGGCGGAACAACCGCAAAACTGCCTGCATCATAAGCCGGCATACCGGGCTGTACCTGCTGTGTAAACTGTCCGTCAGCCTGTGCAAACTGCGCCTGCTGTGCATACTGCTGAGGCTGCGCCTGCTGTGCATACTGCTGAGGCTGTGCCTGCTGTGCATACTGATTGAACTGGGGCTGACCCTGCTGTGCAAACTGCTGAGGCTGTGCCTGCTGCGCAAACTGCTGAGGCTGTGCCTGCTGTGCATACTGCTGGGGCTGTGCCTGCGAAACAGGCTGCTGAGGCTGACCCTGCTGTGTATACTGCTGGGGCTGTGCCTGCGAAACAGGCTGCTGAGGCTGATCGCTGAATTCATTCAGTGCCTGCTGCCAGTTTGTCTGCTGTTCATTCATGTTGTTATTTTCCATGATGTGTCCTTTCGAGATGTGAATTGATATATTTCCTATAATAATCAAATACGGCTACCCGCATTTTTCGATTACATTTTACCACAAATATGGCTTAAAAGCAAGTCAGCAATATAAAAATTATATGGCAATGACAGTATTTTCAGCCGATAACAGAATATTTTCCTCCGCAAACCCGAAGATTTAGTAAATATAGACAAAACAAAACTGCTGTAACCGTCAGTTACAGCAGTCAATATACCATTACACTTTACTCTTCACTTCTGTGCCATACACAGCTTGTAATAGTCGCCCTTCTTCGCCATAAGTTCATCGTGCGTGCCGGCTTCGGTAATGCCCTTATTGCTGATGAACATTATCTTGTCGCAGTTCTTGATTGTCGAAAGTCTGTGGGCGATAATAAAGCTCGTTCTGCCTTTCAACAGCTCCTGAAGTCCCTTCTGTAATTCCTTTTCGGTCTTTGCGTCGATAGATGAAGTCGCCTCGTCAAGAATCAGTATCTTCGGATCGGATATAAGCGTTCTTGCAAATGATACAAGCTGACGCTGACCGCCCGAAAGCTGTGAGCCTCCCTCATACATCTCGGTCTTATATCCGTTTTCAAGCCCCATGATAAATTCATCTGCACATACCGTTTTTGCCGCCGCCCTTATTTCTTCCTCGGTGGCGTCAAGCTTGCCGTAGCGGATATTATCCTCTATAGTGCCTGAGAATATGAAGCTGTCCTGCATCATAATACCCATCTTTTCACGCAGTGAGTGAAGCGTGACCTTGCTTATATCGTTTCCGTCTATGTACACCGCACCGCCCGTAAGGTCGTAGAAACGTGACAGCAGATTTACAATAGTAGTCTTGCCTGCACCCGTAGGTCCTACAAGCGCAATGCTTTCTCCGGGCTTTACCGTAAAGCTGACATTTTCGAGAATGTTCTTTCCTTCTTCATATGCAAACGTAACGTCACGGTATTCCACCTCGCCCTTAATATCAGGCATTTCATAAGCGTCCTCAGCGTCCTTTACATCTACAGGCTCGTCCATTGTTTCGAATATACGCTCAAGATAAGCCACCGCATTTACAAAGTTGTTGTAAAGGCTTGCGATATTGATTATCGGCTGCCAGAAGCGTGAGGAATAGTTGCTCATCGCAAGTATCGAGCCGAGCGATACCGCCGGATAGCCTATAACGAGCAGTCCGACAAAGTACAGTGCCGAATCGACCACCGCCCTTATATTATCGACCGAGAAGCTGACAAAGTTGTTTACCGTGACCGCCTTCATCCACGCTTTTCTGTAGGCAGTAGACAGTCTGCGGAATATGCCGAGGTTTTCGTTCTCCCTCGCAAAGCTCTGCGTTACACGCATACAGTTAATGCTCTCCGCAAGATATGCCGTCTGGTTGGAGTTCTTGTTTGAAATTCCCTGCCACGCCCTTCTCTGCTTGTTTTTCAGTATTATCATCACAACGATGAACACGGGAACGCCCGCAAATATAACAAGCGCCAGCCTTGCGTCAACCGAGAACATGAATATCGTTATGAATATAAGGTTGAATATTTCAAGAATGAAGTTGATTATGCCGTTTGTCAGCATATCCGATACATTATTCACATAGTTTACGACACGAACAAGTATCTTACCCTGCGGTCTGTCGTCATAATACTGGAACGGAAGCTCCTGCAAATGTGCAAACAGGTCTTTTCTTATATCGTATATCATAAGCTGACCGGCTTTTGTCATAATACGCTGACGGATATTTCCGAGTACAACGCTGACAATTATAGACAGCAAAAAGCCTATCGACAAAAATACTATATAAGGGATATTTCCGTCGGGTATCGCCACATCGACCGCCTCTTTTGTAAGCAAAGGGCCGATAAGTGCAACTATTGCCGATATTGCAGACAGTGAAAGAGCCAGTATCATCTTCCACTTATAACGCTTTACATAAACCATTGCACGTTTGAAATGCTTGAAATCAAATGGGGTCTCAAGTCTTTCGTCAACGTCGAATTTATTTCTTGCCATTTAAACCGCCTCCTCTTCATTACCGTTCTGGAGGGTATATATTTCATAGTAATATCCACGCTGCTTCATCAGCTCATCGTGAGTACCGCATTCCTTTATGCGACCGTCCTCAAGGATAACGATCCTGTCTGCATATCTTGCGGAGGATGTACGCTGAGCTATAATCAGCTTCGTACACTCAAAGTCAAGATTATTGAGGTTTTCCTGTATCTCCGCCTCTGTTTCCATATCAAGTGCAGAGGTGGTATCGTCAAGTATCAGTATCTGCGGACGGATAGCCATGGCTCTTGCAAGGGCTATTCTCTGCTTCTGACCGCCGGACAGACCGACGCCCCTCTCGCCTATTATGGTATCATACTGTTCGGGCATCTTCTCGATAAAATATGCCGAAGCAAGATGAGCAAAGTTCTTTACATCTTCAAAAGGCAGGTCGGATTTGCCGTATGCTATATTGCCGTCAACCGTATCCGAGAACAGCAATACCTCCTGAGTAGTCATACCGATATTTGCACGAAGTACATCAGGCTCATAATCCTTGACGTTCTTTCCGTCAACATATACTCCGCCCTCCGACGCATCGTAAAATCTCGCTATAAGGTTCATCAGCGTTGTTTTTCCCGAACCGGTAGAACCCATTATTACAACGGTTTCTCCGTGCCTTATATGAAGATTTATATCGTGAAGCACGGTAACATCTCCGAATTTTGCAGTTACGTTTCTGAACTCTATATCGCCGTTAAGACGGGGACGTTCCTTGCTGTTATGATTATTCTCTATATGCGGACGTGCGTAGTAAATATCTATTATCTTTGATATACTTGCAAAGAAACGCTGTAAATCGTTTATCAGCATACCGATATTTCTCATAGCGTTTGCTATTGTCCATAACAGTCCGGAGAATACGGTGTACTGAGCTATGGTTATCCTGCCGTTTATGACAAAGATACCGCCGACAAGCATCTGTACAGCCCAGAGTGCCTGTGCAAGCGTTTCTATGTAAGGCTGGAATGTGAGCCACACCATAGCCGCCTGCTGATTATACTCGCAGTAATCCCTGTTGTACTTATCGAAATCTTCCTTTTCGTATTCCTCACGGGCAAAAGCCTTTACGACACGGTTTGCCGCTATATTCTCCTGTGCCTTCGTGTTGAGCCGTGACAGCTTTTCACGCAGTACCACATACTTAGGACCTACTTTTTTCGAGAACATACGGGTCACAATAAACAGTATCGGGGTAAGCGCAAGTATAAAAAGCGTCATCAGCCAGTCAAGCGTAAAGAAGTAAATTACCGTGAATAAGAACAACGCACTGCTTTCAACCACCATCATTATTATCCAGGCGATAGAATGACGTATCATATCAAGGTCGCCCGTAAGCCTTGTTACGAGGTCGCCCTTTGTATGAGTGTCAAAGAAGTGCATATCCTGATTCTGAATACGCTCAAAAAGCTCGTTTCGTACCTTCTGCAGCACTCCCTGCGATACTATCTCATACAGAGTTTTCGCAAGGAACTGAAGGCAGGTACGAACGAACACGAATAAAATCATCGCAACGCAAAGCAGTATCAGCAAATCACGCTGATTTTCAATGTTCTTTAAAGCGTCGGGCGAGGATATAAATATACTGATTATCTGTTCTACGATCATCGGTCCTGTAAGGAAGAATGACTGTATCACTACAGACAGACACAGCGCAACGGCATACACCGCACGGTAGCCCTTCATCTTTCCGAGCATCCATTTGAACTGGAACATTTCACCACACCTTTCCTGTTATCCGCCGAAATGCCGAAATAAAGATAAAAAATTTACCTAACGGCAGACCAAATTCGGTAATCGTTTTCATATTTTGTGCTAAGCCTTGCAATAAACGCTCCGCACAAGCTCTCTTTCTTTTTACAAAGCCGATATTACACGGAAAAATCGGTTTTGCTTTGGGTATTTTAGCACAATGCCAACAGGCTGTCAAGGGGGTTTTGAAAAATATTTATTTATTTTTTGCAGGCTAATAAATTAAGTGAAATAAATTGCTTTATTCAGAAATTTTTAAGATGATATGTAAACATATTTTCAAAATGAATTATTTCGTTAGCTTGTAGAAAAAGTCTGTTTTTTATAAGATAGTGCGAATTCTCTATCCCTATAAGAACGCTTAGTGGGCTTTGCGTCTCTGCAATCGTGGTCGTTTGTTGTCGGTGCGTCCTGCACCGACTTTGTTCGACCACTTGTATGCGTCCTTGCATAAAGCCTTTGGGCGTTCTATCTCGGCATCCTTGCCGAATCCCCAAACCCCTTTCCCCCGTGAAAGGCTGTGTATGCTTGGTTGGCTTTGCGTCCTTGCAAAGCCCTTTGGCATACACGCCCGGCATCCATGCCGGGGCTGAGCGTGGGGCTACCGCCCCTAGACCCTGTCGGGGGCTTTGCCCCTGCGACCCCATTTTTATCAACGACAGAGATTTTTCGACAGACTGTAATTTCGTTTTTATGTTGCTTGTCCTATTGTAATAATCATAATTTTATGGTAAAATTATGTACAGAAAAGCTTCACGGCGGTTAATGAAATCAAGACACTGCATTACTGTAAATATCAGACAAATATCAGAAAGGAATCAATATGAGAAAGAATCGGTTTTTATTTTCAATAACAGCAACAGCATTAATCACAGCGATATTACTGTCCTCCTGCACAGCAGGCAGAGCAAATTCAGACGCCTCTTTGCAAAACAGCTCAGCGTCATCATCCGCAGGCAACTTGAACAGTTCCTTGCGCACCGTGGCATCTGTGCCGTCAGGCGAAATATCGGATAAAGACGAATTTCTGAAAGGTATATGGGTCGATGAAAACGGCTTTGTGGCGAGCTTTTCAGAAAACGGCAGGACAGCGGTATTTGACGAGCAGACAGACGAGCAGACCCGATAATCCGTTAAAATTACGGCACAGGACAAAGATACGATAAGCATTTCCTGCGAGGATAAGAATTATACCGCATACCACGCCGACAGCGAGAAAGGCGCAGAGCTTTGCGAAAATCTCCTGACCGCCGCTTCGGGAGATTGGTCAATGTGCGAATACGGCTATGCGCAAACGGTAGAAATCAGAAAATTCACCTTTCTGACATCGCTCGGAAACGATTTCTCCGGCGATAAGATTACCGTCGGACTTGAGGGCGTAAAGCTACGCAACTCGTTATTCGAATCGGACGGCAGTGAGACATACGCAAGGCTTGACGGCGATAAACTGATATTTATTTTTTCTTACGGCGATATGGTTTCTTCCTGCGCACTGGTAAAAAAAGACAGCGATGAGTATAATGAGCTGACCGATGCAGGTTCTGCTATTAACGGCGTATGGGTAGATCCCGATGACCTGAACACAACGCTCACATTCTTTGCAGGAAAGTCGCTCACCGTGACAGGCAACGCTTTTAAAGAGGAGCTTGGCGAAAAATTCGACAGCCTTTCGGGAAAGGCGTATGACATATCCGCAAAATACAAGAACGATATTATAAATGTTTATTCAGGCGATCATACCTTGTTCAGTATCGTTATGTACGGAAGCGATATACTTGCCGTTTGCGCAGACAGCAGCGACCGCTATCCGCAGATTTTCTTCTACCGTGAAAACAGCGATGAGATAAAAAGAGCAAAGGAAATGCTGAAGCTGAAAAAAGAAAAAGCCGATTTGCTGAGCGCCTATCCGGATAACGATAACTGGCTGAACAATGCCGAATGCGGCGATATATTATCCCTTGCGGATAAGGATTATATCGACAAGTGCGTCCAAAACGGATATTTTACCGCAGGAACGCCGCAGGAGCTTGCGAGCTTTGTTTACTATGTGAACACTCAGCCTGTAGAGCAGGGTCAGATTTCGCTTGTGCTTACAGCCGATATTGACCTTTCCGACTATAAATGGGCGCCTATGGGCTGGAGCGGAGGCGGCAATTCAGACCATCCGTTTTCATTTTGTGTATACGGCGAAAATCACAAGATAACGTATATGACGATATATTCGGACTACAGCAACGCAGGCTTTATCGGCTGGGGAACAGTATGCGGTGTGTTCGATCTCGATATTGAAAATGCCATTGTAACAGGCGATGACAATGTCGGCGTTCTCACGGGTCAGGCTATTATGGGAAATTACCAAAACTGCCACGTCAGCGGAACGGTAAACGGAAGCAGTGCAGGCTCACTTCTCGGCTATGAGGCAAACTGCGATAAAGAAAACTGCACCGCAGATGTTGAGGTAAACGGCAAGAAATTCGATTTCCTTTCGTGGAACGAACAGCAGAAAAGCGAGATAAAAATAGACGATCCCGTTACAATAACGATAGATGAAAGCTACACCGTCACACGTCCCGAAGTCACAGGTTATTCGAACCTCGGCTGGATGGTATATGAGGACGGAAAGGAGATGCTCCACAGAAACGCAGAGAACGAGTTCAGCTATTGCTATTTCGGAAATGAATCGGGACACAGCTATGAAATTTATCTCTCGGCATACGTCAAGGGTCAGTATGTGCCGATAAGCAATATTATCAAGTATACAGTGGAATAACCGAATCTGAGTACCGCAATTATTATGTTGCGGTACTCAGACTGTTGATAAACTGATTATTATTAAAGCCACACAGTAAAAATATATCGCCAACACCGCCTGAAACGCTTTCCGTACCGACAGGGCATTAATAATTTCGTGACCTTATCAGTGCAACTGCACTGACATTTACCTTTCAAAAAAACGCCACTAACCTGAGATATATGTACTAATATGCGGACGTGTAGCGTTAAGCGTCCCTGCATTGACAGGATAAACAATGTACAGGTGGTTTAACGAGTTTAACCAACACCCCAGCGGGGTACGGGTGTGGGTAAGGAAAGAGGGATGCCACGCTGAG
>ERZ1673695.2165-NODE-2165-length-16199-cov-4.983523_pt1 | contig 16199 bp, 17 predicted proteins | sample MGYA00580225_ERZ1673695 | MGnify/ENA primary metagenome ERZ1673695 (study PRJEB41218, sample SAMN15661739) | gut metagenome | host: Homo sapiens | place: Canada: London | collected 2015-08-20/2019-03-30 | study: EMG produced TPA metagenomics assembly of...
TTCACCTGCTGGTAATAGGCGTAGGTCATAACGTCGTCTTCACTTAACGTTTCGGCTTCCTGCACTTCGCCGATAAACATTACATGCGTGTCGAGATCAAGCTGTTTTACAACCTTGCAGCTAAAACGGGCGGCAACGTCCTGCGTGACATAGAATACGCCGTTTAAATCCTGCTTTACTGGGAATTTTTCAAATTTATTTTCCGTTTTTCCAGAGCGGAAGCCAAAGGTGCCAATCAAGTCCATATCGGCGCTTTCGGTTAAGGCCACACCGGTAAAAAAGCCGGATTTTTCGATTAGTTCCTTGGTAAAATTGTCTTTATTTACTGTAACGGCAAGCTGAACCGGCTCTGCAGTAACTTGTGTCAATGTATTGACAATACAACCAGACTGACGATCCTGATCACAGCTTGAAACAATATAAAGCCCGTAGCTTAATTTATAAAACGCTTTTAAATCCATGAATAAATCCCCCTTCAATCTCTGTTAGTACCACTTTACAACATATCCCTGAATTTTTCAAGGGATTCTATAAAATTGAGCCCTTCTATGTTACGGAGATAAAAATTTCTTAACCAATAGCTGACAACTGCAGGCAAACTTCCGTTTGGAAATTCTTTGACAAGCAGCCTCCAAAAAAGCCCTTAGTTACGGAATATCCACATTAGGATATAAATTTTAAGCTCAATCAAGGTTCATATTTCGTTCCCGCCGCCTATTTATAAAATTCCGTGCAGGTATTTTTGTTTGCAACCATAAAAATCCGTTCTGTTCACCTAGTCGTAAAAATGCCGGCGGCTTTTTCAGAGCTTTGCTGCTTGCCGACAGGTAAAATAAGCTATGTCAACTTTACTGTTCCTTTTCAACGGCGGCGGCTAACACATCACTGCGTTGTCTTTGCCCTTACGGCATGATAAATCTTCAATTTGTACAGACGGTCATAAAAAATAGCCGGTCATTAAGCCGGCTTAATTTTTTATTGCAAAAGAAAAAAACGGCGTTGTTCCACCCGAGAACAAAAAATACACATTAAATAACTGCTCTATTTTCGGCGTGTATGAATGGTATTTTATAAATTCTGAGCTGCAAACTTTGTTTTAGCCTCATTGATTTTCTGCTGTTCAGCCGGCTGTGTCTGATACCATCCGCGTTTGGACATTTCTTGGAAAACTTCGTTTTGTATTTGGTGCTCTTCCGCAAGAATGGTCATAAAATCGTTATAAACGGCCGGAGTGGAACACTCTCCCGCAAAAATATTATAGTCATCCGTTAAAAATTTTTGAGAAATTAAAGCGTCGTTCATAATTTCACGGTCGTCAAAACCCTGTGCCTGCGTACTCATTCTATTTTATCCCCTTCCTTTAATTGAGCTGGTTAAGAAGTTTTGTAAAATGCGCCTGGTGCATAGCGGAAATCTGTTCGCATTTCTGCTTTAACTGCGGATCAGTACATGCTTCGGAATACAGTTTGAATTTTTTTACCATGGTCTGTTCTAGAGACAGTTGCTCTTCAATTGCCATCAGTTCTTTTGATGTTAAATTAGCCATTTTATTTTCCTCCTTATCAAAGCTGTTCTTTTTTAGTATGGTTGAATTCATTGTCGCTATTCACAGATCCGAAGCCAAAAAAGAAGACCGTATGAGTTATACGGTCTTCTTTAATCATCTTTTATTAATGGGTGTGCATAACAGCGTCTGAAAAACCTTGGTTCAAGTCATCTAGGTATTCAAACGACTTGCCCGCACCAATTGCCACACAGTTGAGCGGATCCTCCGCTACAACAACATGTACGCCGATTTCGCTTTCTAAAAGTTCATCAAAACCGCCCAGCAGCGCACCTCCGCCAGTCAGTGTGATTCCGTTGGTGTAAATATCACCCACCAGTTCGGGAGGAGTTGATTCAAGCACTTCTTTGACGGCGTCTACAATCATCATCGCCTGCTCCCGAATCACCGGGTACAGCTCAGCCTGGGAAATCAAAAGCTTTTCTGGAAGGCCTTTGAGGAGATGCCTTCCCTTTACCTCAATTGCTTTCTGAGGATCGGCTGAATAGGCGCTGGCAATTTCTATCTTTACCTTTTCCGCCATCCGCTCCCCAATCAAAATTTTATAAGTATTCCGAACATAGTCAATAATCGCTTGGTCAAAAGTCTGCCCGGCACAGCGGACAGAACGGGACGATACGATACCGCTGAGTGAAATCACCGCAATATCGGTCGTTCCCCCGCCGATATCGACAATCAAAACACCATTTGCTTTCGTGATATCAATTCCTGCGCCTATCGCCGCCGCAATCGGTTCCTCCAGCAGGTATACCTTGCGCGCCCCTGCCTTCACAGCCGCGTCCACAACCGCGTCCGCCTCCACCTTGGTCGTAGAGGACGGGATACAAATTGAAATACGGGGTTTAATCATCAAAGTCCCGCAAATCCGTTTGATGTATTCACGAATCATATACTCCGTCAGGACATGGTTTGAAATAACACCGTTTTTGAGCGGGCGCTCCGCAATGATATAGCTTGGCGTTTTACCAATCATTTCAAACGCCTTTTCGCCAACGGCCAACACCTCTTCCCGGCGCATATCCACCGCTATAACGGAAGGCTCTGACAACACAATTCCTTTGTTGCCCAAATATACAATAATGGAAGTCGTTCCAAGATCTATACCGATATCAAGACCAGACACATAACCACCTCGACTCTTTCTGTCAATATAACCTATTATATTGAATCTTTTCAGGAATTTCAAGTATTACTGGGTTGAAGCAACCACAACGCCTGAAACAGATGCGGCACCGTTTTTCTTTAAAAGCGTCGCACAGGTTTCCATTGTCACCCCGGTGGTGCAAACGTCGTCACACAAAAGTACCCGTTTACCTTCTATTGAATCACTGCCGGTACCGAAAACGCCTTTTAAATTATCCAACCTTTCCTCATAGGAAAGCAAATGCTGAGGAGGTGTTTTCTTAATTTTTCTCAGCGCGTCGCTTAAAACGGGGAGTCCGCATAAATTCCCAAGAGAAAGAGCCAATTCTTCCGCCTGATTATACCCGCGTTCCCGCCGATGCGCCTTTTCCATCGGAACAGGGACAATGCAGTCAAACCTTTCTGTTAACTGGTTTGTCCCAAAACACTTTACAATATACCCAGCTAAAACCTTTGCATACTCCGGATGATTTTGAAACTTAAAGCGATGGATTGCCTGCTCCACCGCACCGTCGTAAGAAAACGGCGCGAAAACTCGTTCCAGAACAACCAAACGTTCACATATACAGACGCTTTTGGAGCAACGGCCGCAGACGCCACTCAGAAACTCGAGATCCTTTTCACAGGACTCACAGGTGGAAAGGCGGAAGGAGATCACTTTTCCACAAAACGGACAGGTCACCGGAAAGAACTGTTCCAGAATAAGTTCCTTGAGTTCAGATAAACGATTTTTCATCCGCGCCGCTCACTTCCTACTCGACAAATACAAGATTTTGCAGAAACTGCTTTAACCCGGTATACCGCAACATTTTACGGTTATTCTTGACCATGTATTCAAGCCGTTTTTTAGAACCCACCAAAATCAGGAGCTGCTTTGCGCGCGTAACAGCCGTGTACAGTAGGTTCCTGAAATACAGTTTATCATAGCCGCCGAGCACCGGGATAACAACCGCGTTGAATTCGCTGCCCTGGCTTTTATGAACCGTTACCGCATAGGCCAGCTCGAGATCTTCGGCCATCTCAATGGTGCAGCTCACAATCCGGCCGTCGAAATCGATGATGATATACCCGTTGTGGGTGTCGATTGCAAAAATCGTCCCAATATCGCCGTTATAAACGCCGACCCCTTTTTCATCGTCCTTCACCCATGGCAGGTCGTAATTATTCCGCACCTGCATAACTTTGTCTCCCACCCGGAACAGGTACTGCCCCACCCGCACCTGACGCTTTTCCGGCGATTCCGGGTTGATAACCGCCTGTAGCCTTGTATTGAGCATTTCAACGCCGAGTTCCCCTTTTCTGCTGGGGCAGAGGACCTGAATGTCTTTGACGGGAGAATAGCCGTAACTTCTGGGCAGACGTTCGCAGACAAGCTGAACAATGGTATCGGCGGCCTGTGAAATATTTTCACGGGACAGAAAGAAAAAGTCGTTGTCCTTGCGGTCCAAATCCGGCAGCTCGCCTTTGACAATGTCATGCGCGTTGGTAACAATCAGGCTCTGGGCCGCCTGTCTGAAAATTTCCTTCAATGTTACAATAGTCACGCATTCACTGTCGATTAAATCACGCAGGACATTTCCGGCGCCAACTGAGGGAAGCTGGTCGGAATCGCCCACCAAAATCAGCTTGCACTCCGGTTTCATCGCCCGCAAAAGCGCCTCAAACAACAGCGTGTCCACCATCGACATCTCATCCACCACTACAACATCGCATTCCAGACGGTTCGATTCATCCCTGGAAAAACGCAGACGCCCTTCCGGCGAATACTCTACCTCAAGCAGGCGGTGGATCGTTTTCGCCTCCCGGCCAGTCACTTCCGACATTCGTTTGGACGCACGTCCCGTCGGGGCGGTTAAATAAACCACCTTTCCCTGTTCCTCCAAAATGTCAATCATCCCGTTGAGGGTGGTTGTCTTTCCTGTGCCGGGGCCGCCGGTCAGGATCATAATATTTTCACATAGCGCCGCACGGATTGCCTGACGCTGGAGTGTTTCGTACTCTATTCCGAGCCGTCTTTCCTCCGCGTCAATCAGCCCGTCGGCATTCTCAGTCTCAAAAACGAGCTCCCCGACCATTTCTGAAATGCGGGACGCAATATAATTTTCTGCAACATATAAGTCCGGCAGATAGTAATAGGGCTGGTTGCGTTCCACTAAGATCAGAAGATCACGCGCGACCATATCCTGCAAGGAGGAATCAATTGCATCATTCCCGACGCCGAGCAGCATTTCGGCAGCCTGGATCAGCTTTTTGTACGGCAGACAGGTATGCCCGTTCGTCAGGTTACCGGACAATACATACCGGACGGCCGCGTTGATACGGTTCCCGTCGGATTTATCCATCTCATAAGCGTCCGCAATTGCGTCGGCCGTTTCAAAGGGAAGCCCTACATCCTCTTCGCAGAGCAGATAGGGGTTTTCGGTAACCAACCGGACCGCGTCCGGCCCCCACAGCTTCCAGACCTTGACGGCCGCTGTGGGCGAAACCCCGAACTTTGCAAGAAACAGCATGACCCGGCGCACACCGAATACATGTTTAAACTCTTCCGCGAGCGCCTCTGCCTTTTTGGGGGAAATCCCTTTAACCTGTGACAGACAGGAGGGGTTCAGCTCAATTTTTTCCAAGGTTTCATCCCCAAAACGGTCAACGATCCGCCGGGCCAGCGCCGGGCCGATCCCCTTGATTGCCCCGGACGCAAGATAACGCATAATTGCGCCGGCTGTAGCGGGAAGCTGGCGGTCAAAAGCCTCCGCCTTAAACTGATAACCGTAAGTGGGATGGGAGCCAAACTTCCCCATCACCCGGAGTTCCTCTCCAACTTCTACCGTTGCAAGGGAACCAACAACACAAACTAGCTCGTCGCTGACGCCTAGATTAATAACCGCAAAGCCGGTATCGGCATTGCGGTAAATAATATCCTCTACGGTGCCGCAGAGCTCTTCTATATCCTGCTGCATTGAATCCCTTCCCCGGTCAAAACATTTCTTTTATTATACTAAACTTCGTCTTCCTTTGCAATCAGCAGTTCACGCAGCATTGTTTCAGCGCTGTTAAAACTGTCGCAGTAAAAAACTATGTTTTCCCAGCGTTTACAAAGGCAGCGGCAAAGTTGCACCGTGTCATCACCGGAGGTCTGGACGTCAAGATTCAGGAGAAGAATATGCAGCCGTTTTACCCTTTTATTCCAGCGCCCCTGCTGCATCAGCTCACCCACAGTCAGCTCCAGTTCGTCGTCATTCTTCATAACAGGCACAACGCTGACCAGGCAATCCTGCGCCGAAGTCCGGCGGTGCAGATACGGTAACAGTAACAAAAATACAAGGCAAAGAACAAAAGAAAAAGATATTACCACCGAACAGAATAAAAACCATCCCACCTGAATCCCACCTTCGCACAGTCATTCATTTTATCCTATGCCAGCTCAGGGAAATAGTTCTTATTTCTAACGGTATTAAAAGTTAAGTTTTGGCATTTCCATCGCTTTTTTGGCATAACGGGCAGCGCTTTCCAGCTGTTCATGCGTTCCACTGCAAAGAAAGTAACAGCCGCCCTCATAACCATTCACCCCACCGGAGGCAAGTATTTCGGCAGAAACGCCGGATAAATCGCAAAAGGCATCGAGCTCCGTATAAATTCTTCCGGGTGAAGGGAAAAAACGCAGGCCGGAGCCGTCGGGGCCGTTACACAGCTGCGCCAGCACCGTTACCGGCTTTTCCACCCTTTTTTCCACACCAACCGGATGAACTAAAAGCGCATGTTTTCCAATCACCGCCGATAACAAAGGCATTATGGTTCCCCCCTCCGGATGCCCGATCAAAACACCGGCCTCTTTTTCCGGCAGGTATACAGCGTTCGCCCCTTTAAACAAAATGGAGTCCCTGTCAAGGCGCGGTGCGGCGTCATAAATTGTCTCGCCGCGCTTCCACTCTCCTTTTTCAATGACAACATCCCCTATAAAATTGGATCTTTCCACCGGAGGCGAGACAATTCCCCGGTAAAATCCCCGGCTGTCAAACTTACTTAAATCCTCCCCTATGTATTTCAGCGCTTCCAAAGCCAGGTAAGCGTTTGTCGTACCCGCCAGAATGACAACTGTTCGCTCTTTTAAAGCCTGTAAAATGGCTTCGTGACTCATAATCCCCATTGCAATTAAAGCCTTACCGGCAGCTGATGTTAAAAATATAGACTGCGTTTTCATTGCTGAACCTCCAAAAACAAAAAGAGGCCGTCTTGTGACAGCCCCTTTTTATTATTTAATTGCTGCTTTCAATGCTTCAACCCTGTCGGTTTTCTCCCAAGTAACGCCCAGGTCTTCCCTGCCCATATGGCCGTAGGCGGCAAGCTTGCGGTAGATTGGTTTTCTCAAGTCGAGCTGGCGGATAATCGCCGCCGGACGAAGATCAAACACTTCATTGACAGCATCTGCGAGTTTTTCGTCCGAAACAACGCCGGTGCCAAAGCTGTCTACCATGACAGAAACCGGATGAGCAACGCCAATGGCGTAGGCAAGCTCTACCTCACACTTTTTGGCAAGACCGGCCGCGACAATGTTTTTCGCAACCCAGCGGGCAGCATAAGCGGCGCTGCGGTCGACTTTTGTCGGGTCCTTGCCGGAGAAAGCACCGCCGCCGTGGCGGGCGTAACCGCCGTAGGTGTCAACTATGATTTTACGGCCGGTCAGGCCGCTGTCACCCTGCGGGCCGCCAATAACGAACCGGCCGGTGGGATTGACATAATACTTAGTGTTTTCATCAATCAACTCAGCAGGGACAACCGGACGGATAACATCCTCAATGATATCAGCGCGGATTTGCTCAAGCGAAACCGCATCGCTGTGCTGGGAAGAAACAACAATTGCATCAACACGCTTTGGAACACCGTCCACGTATTCAACGGTCACCTGGGTCTTTCCATCCGGCCGGAGATACGGAAGAGTCCCGTTTTTACGCACCTCAGTCAGGCGGAGCGCCAGCTTATGGGCGAGGGAAATCGGCATCGGCATCAGCTCCGGGGTTTCATCACAGGCGTAACCAAACATCATGCCCTGGTCGCCGGCGCCGGTGGAATCGGTGTCCTCATCCGAACCGTCACGTACTTCAAGCGCCTTGTTAACACCCATTGCGATGTCGCCGGACTGTTCGTCGATTGAAGTGACGACAGCGCAGGTATTCCCGTCAAAGCCATATTTCGCACGGTCGTAACCAATATCGAGGACAACCTGGCGCGCAATCTTCGGAATATCAACATAGGCGTTTGTAGTAATTTCACCCATTACATTTACAAGACCGGTAGTTGTAGTAGTTTCGCAGGCAACCCTAGACATTGGATCCTGTTCCAAAAGCGCGTCAAGGACAGCATCAGAAATCTGGTCGCAGATTTTATCCGGATGCCCCTCAGTTACAGACTCAGAAGTAAACAAGAATTTTGCCATGTAAGTACCCCCATCAAAATAATATAAGTTTAAATGGTAAAACAAAAGCACCCGGCATAACCGAGTGCTGAAACATTAAACGTATGTTCCTCATCTTTCGGTTTACACCGCAGGATTTGGCACCTTACTGAAAAGGTTGCCGGGCTTCATAGGACCTGATTCCTCAGCCACTCTTGATAAGGTTATTCTTTTGTTCTTTTATATTATATAGAAATATGTAAGGCTTGTCAAGCAATTTAGAATTCTCTTTTCACAATTGCCTTGACGGACTTGCCGACTAAAAGCGCAACGACTCCATTGACCCCCGCCTTAATCAAATTGAACGGCAGGATTGCAGGGAGTATCAACTCAAGTACCGCATCGACCGGCGTTCCCATAAATACCGGCGTCAGGAGAAGGTTCCACAACACCATAACCGCAGTCCAGGTTACAATCCCCAAAACAAGGGCGATAATGGAACGCTTTATGCTTTTATTTTTTCTGGTAAGAAGCCCGAAAACCAACACAAAACTTCCTGTAGCCACAATATGCATAATAATTCCGATCACTCCGCTTGCGGCACTCACAGTCAGTCCCTGCACAACTGAAACGATAACTGTCAGAAAGAGACCTGCTACCGGTCCATAAAACAGAGTACCGATAAAAATCGGAATATCTGCGGGGTCATATTCCAAAAAGGGCGTCAACGGAAAAACAGGAAAGTGGATGAACGCTACCAGTACAACCGATATAGCGCCCAAAAGGCCAAGGGTACAGAGTTTACGGGTGGACATGCTTACATTGGACATTAGAATCCCTCCATGAATTATTAATTTATAATCAATAGAGGCTGTTTTGGAAAACAAAAACCCCCAGAACCAAGTCTGGGGGCGCGCGAAAACAAAAGGTGTTTCCGTTTCTTTCATCCGGACTATACCGTCGGTTCTGGAATCGCACCAGATCAGCCAAAAGCGCGTGGACTAGAGCAGCTTGCTCATTACCACCGGTGGAGAATTTCACTCCGCCCCGAAACAGACAACTATTAAATTATACGGATTAAATTTCCAGGACTATTATTCTTTGCAGCCGCAGTCGCAGCCTTCGTGCTCACAATCGCACGTTTCAACATCATCCAGGTCGAACTCCAGATGTTCCCCGCAGTTCGGACAGGCCATTTCGCCGTCGTCAAGCATCTCTTCATTCAGGCAGATGGTGTCGCCGCAGGTCGGGCAAACAACTTCATAATATTCCTCTTCGAAGTCGCCGTCATCCTCGTCATCGTCAAGGTCGTAATAATCGTCTTCAAGCTCGCCCAAGTCCTCGTCAATAATAGAAACCAGCTCTTCCAATTCGCCCTGGTTTTCCTCCAAGTCGGTAATCGCCATCGCGATTTCATCAAGTGTATCGATAATCGCATCAAAAACCTTGGCTTCTTTGGAATCCTCATCAAAAGACAGGCCTTTTAACAGCCCGCGCAGGTAAGCGACTTTCTCTGCAATATTCATGAAATGCCTCCTCAAAATATAATTTGTTTACAAGGGCACAAAGAGTATCGTCAAAACAATAAAATTTATGCACGCTCCATATACTCGCCGGTTCTTGTATCAATCCGGACACGGTCGCCCTGGTCAATAAAGAGCGGTACGCGGATTTCAGCCCCGGTCTCAACAACGGCAGGCTTGGTCGCGTTGGTAGCGGTATCGCCTTTAAAGCCCGGATCGGTTTCGGTGACTTCAAGTTCAACAAAGTTCGGCGGCTCAATTCCAAAAACATTCCCCTTGTATGAAAGGACTTTACAGGTCATGTTTTCCTTGACAAAGCGGAAAGCATCGCCAAGTTTGGACTCGTCAATCGGGATCAGTTCGTAGGTTTCCAGATCCATAAAATAATAAAGGTTGCCGTCATTATAAGAATATTCCATTTCTTTTCTTTCAACAAAGGCATTTTCAAATTTCTCAGTCGGGTTGAACGTTCTTTCAGTTACCGCGCCGGAAATAACATTCTTAATTTTGGTACGGACAAACGCAGCGCCTTTACCCGGCTTTACGTGCTGAAACTCAATTACCTGGTAAACGTTGCCGTCCATATCAAAAGTAATGCCGTTTCTGAATTCGCCTGCAGATATCATAGATAAACCTCCGTCATCTTTCAATTCTTATGTTCCTATTCTATACTAAAACCCTGATAATTACAAGTGGGAAATACAGAGTCACCGCCATTTTTTGCATATTTAGGCCTTTTTCTACCGCAATATCAAATATTACAGCTCCAACAGCTCTTTTGGACTTTTGGTCAGGTTTTCAAACCCGTTTTCGGTAACGGCTATTACGTCTTCAATCCGGACGCCGAATTTTCCCGGCAGGTAAATTCCCGGCTCAACCGAAAGAACCATTCCCGGCTCCAATTCAGTGAGATCACTCATGTTAAAAGCAGGCGATTCATGAATTTCAACACCCAGGCTGTGCCCCAACCCGTGCCCAAAATAGCCACCATAGCCGGCGTCTGCAATAAAGGTGCGCGCCGCTTTGTCTACATCCATGCAGACTGCACCGGGGCGGATCATATTAAACGCTTCCCGCTGTGCTTCCAGCACTGTTTCATAAACGCGCCGTTCCTCTTCCCCAGCTTTTCCAACGGCGACAGTCCGGGTCATATCGCTCATATAACCGTCAAGCATTGCGCCGAAATCCATGGTAATAAAGTTGCCCGCCTCCACCTTTTTAGAGGAAGGCGTGCCGTGCGGCATTGAAGAATTTTTCCCCGAAACGACAATGGTATCAAAGGCAAAACCGTCCGCCCCCAACAGCTTCATTTCATATTCCATCCGGGCGGCGATCTCTTTTTCCGTAACGCCCGGCGCAATAAAACCGCAGATTTTTTCAAATACCGAGTCGGTAATTTTCTGCGCCGCTTTCATCCTCTGAATTTCCTCGGCGGACTTAACACTTCGCATTTTTAAAAGGCCGTTGTCAAACTGGTTGGAACGAAGAATTTCAACCTCTGGAAAAAGTTTTTGGAAACGGTTGTACTCCCGCAGTGTCATAAAAGAACTTTCCACTGCCAGCGTTTTGACTTTCCAGGTTTCAAAATACTCTTTTAACTGTTTGGAAACCGAGGTGAGGAGTACGATTTCACAGCCGGAAAACGTCTTTTCAGCCTTTTCCGTATAACGGGAATCCACAAGAAAAACCGCCCGCTCTTGTGACAAAAGCAGGTATCCCGCCGTTGAGGGAAAATGCAGCAGGTACTGTCTGCTGACGTCCGAAGTTATAAGTGCAGCGTCAACCCCCTGCGGAATCAACGCCGCCGCTTTTTGAAGCTGTTCCCTACAGTCCCACATCGCGCTTATCCCCTTTCTTACTACAGAAGCGGTTTTAGACCGTCCAGCGCCAACAGGTAGCTGTATTTGCCAAAACCCGCAATTTGGCCAACACAGACCGGTGCGATTACTGAATGATGCCGGAATTCTTCGCGGTTGTGAATGTTGGAAAGATGAACTTCAATACACGGGATTTTCAAAAGGGCAATCGCATCGCGGATTGCATAGCTATAGTGGGTATAAGCGCCCGCATTGATAACGACCCCATCGCACTGGTTCCGGATTAAATGAATCTTATCAATAATCGCGCCCTCATGGTTCGACTGGAAGGTCTCACAGTCAAGCCCCAGGTCGTTTGCGTGGGCAATAATGCTCCGGTTGATGTCCTCGAGCGTTTCTTTTCCGTAAATGTTGGTTTCACGTTCTCCCGTCATATTGATATTCGGCCCATGGATGACAATTACCTTTTTTCTCATGAAAATTACCCCTTCTCAGTCTTCACAATATTTATGGTAGAGCGCCATCATAGCGTGTGCATCCTCAGCCTGAGTTCCCGCAGATTCACAGATAAAGACAGGCGAAAGATTTTTCTTTGCTATAAGCTCTGCCAACGGCTCAAAATCCGGGCCGTATACGGTATCTTCAAAGGTCAAGTGGCGTTTTTCACCGCCGTTATTTGTATACTCGATTTTACTGAAATGAGAATGGAACCGTTTCAGGCGGTCTGATCCTAAACGGTTTTCAATCGCATCCAGTATACTCAAAAAACTCTCCTGCGAATTGACGCCGCCAAGCGTGCGTGCGTTGAGATGTCCAAAGTCGATACACGGTATCAGGCGTTCGTCCAGCTCACAGAGGGAGAGCACTTCACTTAGGTTTCCAAGCTGGTTAATCTTCCCCATTGTTTCCGGGCAGAACGCAATGTCCCCAAGGCCTTCTTCGTCCATTGCTTTTAGGCAGCGTAAAACCGTGTCTTTTGCGAGTTCAAGCGCCTCTTCACGGGTCATTTTACCGCAAGAACCCGAATGGACGACCACCCGGTCCGCACCGATCAGTTTTGCAGCGCGGGCGCTTTGCAGCACATAATTGATACTGTTATCCCGCTTTTCCTTCTCTACGCTGGAAAGTGAAATATAATACGGGGAATGCAGAGAAAGCCTGATTCCCTTTTCCGCGGCATTTATTTTGAGTTTTTCTGCAGCCTGGGGGTTAACCCGCACACCATGACCGCATTGATATTCATAAGCGTTGAGTCCAAACTGAGCCAGATATTCCGGCACTTGGTCATTCCGTTTAAACCCCTGCTCTGTAAAACTCTGGGAATTACCCGCCGGTCCAAAAAAAGCACTCATACTTTTTGTTCCTCCTTTGCCCGGTAACGTTCCCGGTATTTGCGTTCCCATCTTCGTTTCGCTTTAAAAAATAAGGACTGCTCCAGTTCAAACGGCTCTACCAGAACCGTTGTCATCCGCTGAAGGTTTCCACCAACAACGTCGGTCAGTATCTGGTCGCCGACCATCGCCGCCTCTTTGCGGCTTACATTTAAACGCCTGCACGCCCTTCGTATTCCAAAACCAAGCGGTTTGCAGCTCCAGCAAACAAAATCCAAACCCAAACGCTCTGCAAAAGGCGCGACCCGTTCTCTTGTATTATTGGACACGATAATCATAGAAATACCAGCCTGTTCCAGCGTCTGTATCCATTCAAGGATGCCCAGGGCCGGTTCCGGTTTTCCATAAACCGCCAAAGTATTGTCCACATCCAGCAAAACGGCGGAAACATCCAGCTTTTTTAAAAACTCGGGCGTAACATCAAGGACCGAATGCAGTAGATAATCCGGCATAAAAATTGACATCGCTTTCCCCCGTTTCACAGTGAAACAAAAAAGCGAGCACTTTTCGCGCTCGCTTTCCTGTACCAATTAAGTAATCAAATAGTTCTTATTTGAACTTACGCTTACGTGCAGCCTCTGATTTTTTCTTACGCTTTACAGAAGGTTTCTCGTAATGCTCTCTCTTACGAACCTCAGCCAAAACGCCCGACTTTGCACATGATCTTTTAAATCTTCTCAAAGCGCTGTCCAAAGACTCGTTATCTTTAACTCTGATTTCTGACACTCTCTATTCCCTCCCTTTGCCCCAAAGGCAGAGGTTTAAAACAAAATTCATGAATTAATTATACTATGCTCCGCCACTGCCTGTCAAGACCCAAATTAATTTGCGCCAAGGTTATTTTACAACAAGGTTTACCAGTTTACCCGGAACATAAATTTCCTTAACAACATTTTTCCCTTCAACAGCCGCAGAAACCTCACTTTTTGCCACCGCAAGCGCATCTTCCTTTGTAACGTCAGCAGGGACGGTAATTTTTCCGCGCAGCTTTCCGTTTACCTGCACAGCCAGTTCAATGGTATCTTCTACACACTCAGCCTCATCATATGCCGGCCAGGAATGTTCAGTCAGCATTCCGCCAAAATTCAACTTTTCAAAAATTTCTTCCGCAATATGAGGTGCAAAAGGGTTAAGCAGCATTAAAAAGTCTTTGAACTCGCGGCGGTTGATAGAGCCGACCGCCGCTATCTGGTTCAGCAGAGTCATCATTGCGGCGATGGCGGTGTTGAACTTGAGGTTTTCAATATCTTCCGTCACCTTTTTGATGGTTTTATGCATGGCGGCGCGCAGCTCGTCACGGTACTCGTCACCCTCAACGACATTATCCTGCAGTGCCCAAACCCGGTCGAGAAAACGCTTACAGCCCTTGATGCTTGCCGAGCTCCAGGGAGCGCTCTTTTCAAAGTCGCCGATAAACATCTCGTACAACCGCATAGTATCCGCACCGTATTCCCGGACAATCTCATCCGGATTGACCACGTTGCCGCGGGACTTACTCATCTTTTCACCGTTTTCCCCCAGGATCATACCATGGCTGGTGCGTTTTGCATACGGCTCTTTCGTGCTGACAACGCCAATATCATAAAGGAACTTATGCCAGAATCGGGAGTAGAGCAGATGAAGGGTTGTATGTTCCATCCCGCCGTTGTACCAGTCGACCGGAAGCCAGTAATCAAGCGCCTCTTTTGACGCAATAGCATCCGGGTTGTGAGGATCGCAGTACCGCAGGAAGTACCAGGATGAACCCGCCCATTGAGGCATGGTGTCGGTTTCCCGCTTTGCAGGGCCGCCGCAATGAGGGCAGGTTGTATTGACAAAGCTCTCCATCTTGGAAAGCGGAGACTCGCCGTCGTCAGTCGGCTCAAAGGACTCCACCTCCGGCAGGCGGAGCGGAAGCTCACTTTCCGGAACCGGCACATAGCCGCATTTTTCACAATAGACAATCGGTATCGGTTCCCCCCAGAAACGCTGGCGGGAAAAGACCCAGTCGCGGAGCTTATAATTGACTTTGGGACGTCCCTTGTGGTTCTCCTCCAGCCATCCGATAATTTTTTTCTTCGCCTCTTCTACCGAAAGGCCGTCCAGGATGCCGGAATTGACCATTGTACCGGTTGCGCAGTCGGTAAACGCTTCCTTTGAAACGTCGCCGCCGGACACAACCTCAATAATCGGGAGATCAAAAGCCTTTGCAAAATCATAGTCACGTGTATCATGCGCTGGAACTGCCATAATCGCACCGGTGCCGTAAGTCATCAGAACATAATCGGAGATAAAGATCGGGATTTCTTTTCCATTGACCGGATTGACGGCTTTAACGCCCTCCAGCCGGACACCGGTTTTTTCCTTGATAATCTCTGTCCGTTCAAAATCCGATTTTCTAGCGGAAACCGCCTGGTATTCGCGGACAGCCGCCATATTCCCAATCCGGCCGGCCCATTTCTCAATCATGGGATGCTCCGGGGAAATGACCATGTAAGTAGCCCCATAAAGAGTATCGGGACGGGTCGTGTATACAATGAGAACATCGCCCGCCGTGGTATCAAATTCAACCTCAGCACCCGTGGAACGGCCAATCCAATTTTTTTGGGAAACCTTGACACGCTCAATGTAATCAACGTCGTCCAAGTCATCAATCAGACGCTGGGCGTATTCGGTGATTTTAAGCATCCACTGGGATTTTACCTTGTGGACAACTTCCCCTCCGCAGCGCTCGCAGACGCCGTTGACAACCTCTTCATTCGCCAAAACGACTTTGCAGGAGGTACACCAGTTGACCGACATTTCTTTTTTATAGGCAAGCCCTTTTTTAAAGAGCTGCAAAAAGATCCACTGAGTCCATTTATAATAATCCGGGTCTGTGGTATTAATTTCACGGTTCCAGTCAAAAGAAAGACCAAGAGACATGAGCTGCTCTTTAAAGCGGGCTACATTCTGTTTTGTAACAATCTCGGGATGGACTTTATTTTTAATGGCGTAGTTTTCAGTCGGAAGGCCGAAAGCATCCCATCCCATCGGATACAGGACATTATACCCCTGAAGGCGGCGTTTACGCGCAACGATATCAAGCGCCGTGTAAGAACGCGGATGACCAACATGAAGACCCTGCCCGGATGGGTATGGGAATTCCACCAAAGCGTAATACTTCGGCAGCGTATAATCGTCCTTTGCCGCAAACACGTTTTTATCCTGCCAGATTTTCTGCCATTTCTTCTCAACACTTGCGAAATCGTACTTCAACTAAATTTCCCCCTGCTCCGATATAATACTGTCTATTTCAACATTTTCCGCATCTGCCCACATCCGCTCAAGGTCGTAATATTCCCTGGCGTCCTTTAAAAAGATATGAACAATCACATCATGGTAATCCAGAAC
>ERZ1673695.2174-NODE-2174-length-16121-cov-6.340035_pt1 | contig 16121 bp, 10 predicted proteins | sample MGYA00580225_ERZ1673695 | MGnify/ENA primary metagenome ERZ1673695 (study PRJEB41218, sample SAMN15661739) | gut metagenome | host: Homo sapiens | place: Canada: London | collected 2015-08-20/2019-03-30 | study: EMG produced TPA metagenomics assembly of...
CATGCTTGAATCCTTGCCGATGCGACCGCCCATGATCTCGCTGCTGGAGCAGCCGACCACAAAAATATCCCCGGTCTCAAGATGCGCAGCCTGCAGCAGTTCTTCCGCAGCCTGCCGCGCCTGCGCCGTAAGTTTTGCATAATCCACAGGTAATGCCCCCTTTGGTTACTATTATAGCAGGGGTGTCAATAAAAGAAAAGCCTTCCCCCGCGGGGGAAGGTGGCCCGCAGGGCCGGATGAGGGCGACCCTGCGGATGCTGCTCATAAATGGGTGGCTGCGGGAGCTTTGCACTCGACCATCCCAGATTCAAAAAGAATTTCCCCTTGCAAAGTAAAATTCTCCGCTGCTGTACATCTTGGTAGACAATTTATCTCTGCTTCATCATACGAGACATGCGCTGTAACCGCCGCATTACCCACAAGAATAATCAACAGGATACAGAAAGCGAACACGTAGATTACACGGTCACAAAAATCCCAAAGCGTTTCACTTGACAAAATCCTCCCGCATGGGGGTGAAGATATCCAGCAGGATGCCCGCTTCGGTGCAGACGCAGCCATGCTCCACGCCGTCCTCCTTGAGGATGGTGTCGCCCTTGTGGACGGTACGGGTCACACCGTCCACTGTGAACTCGAAGGCACCGGAGACCACATAGGTGATCTGGGTGTGGGGGTGGTGGTGCAGTGCGCCGACCGAGCCCTTTTCAAAGGTGTTCTCCACGCACATCAGGCCGTCTGTATAGGCCAGCACCCGGCGGGTGACGCCCGCGCCTGCGGGCTGCGGCAGAGTGTCCTCATGCAGGACCCAGCGCTGTTTCTTTTCCGGCAGTTTCATAAACGTTCCTTCTTTCCCGGCCCCGCTGCGGGGCCGTTTTCTATTTCCATTATAAAAAGGCAGAACCCGTTTGGCAAGAGTTCCGCCTTCGTTTACAACTATAGGGCAACACCGCATAATTCCCGCCTTACGGCTTAAGCGCCGCTCCGGCGGCTGCGGCACGGCATCTGCGTTGCCAAAATGCTCGATAATACACAAAGTATTATCTGCGCTTTTGGCTTAGCAGCTGCCGCACCTCGCTCGCCGTATCGGCACTTAGAATTATGCGGTATTGCCATAGCAATTCAACTTTTTAATGCAACAGCAACAACGTTGAATTGCATATCGCAAATATGCTGTTTGAATGTTGCGCTAATTTCTTGACTTGCGATAGGACCAACCTGCGTCAATTTGTCAAGCCGTCACATCCTCAAACTGACTGTTGTACAAATCGGCATAGAACCCGCCGGCTTCGATCAGTTCGTCGTGGGTGCCCTGCTCGACAATGTCGCCCTCGCGCATGACCAGGATCAAATCGGCATCGCGGATGGTGGACAGGCGGTGCGCAATGATGAAGCTCGTGCGGCCCTGCATCAGGCGGTCCATAGCCGTCTGGATGCGCTGCTCGGTGCGGGTGTCAACGCTCGATGTCGCCTCATCGAGGATCAGGATGCGGTTGTCCGCCAAAATCGTGCGGGCAATCGTCAAAAGCTGCTTCTGGCCTTGGCTGACGTTGGAGGCGTCCTCGTTCAGCTCCATCTGGTAGCCGCCGGGCAGCGTGCGGATAAAGTGGTCGGCGTTTGCAGCCTTCGCGGCGGCAATGACCTCCTCGTCCGTGGCATCCAGACGGCCATAGCGGATGTTCTCCATGATCGTGCCCTTGAACAGCCAGGTATCCTGCAGCACCATGCCGAAGCCCTCGCGCAGGTCGCTGCGGTCAAAGTCCCTGACGTTGTGGCCGTTCAGCAAAATTTCGCCGGAATCCACATCATAGAACCGCATGAGCAGCTTGACCATTGTGGTCTTGCCCGCGCCGGTGGGGCCGACGATGGCGACCTTCTGGCCGGGCTTGACATTGCAGCTGAAATTGTGGATGACGGTCTTTTCCGGCGTGTAGCCGAACTTTACATGGTCAAACGTGACCTGACCGTCGATGCAGGCGGGGTCGGCGCGGCGGGCGGGGTCGGCCAACTGGTCCTCCTCGGGCTCGTTCAAAAATTCAAAGACGCGCTCGGCGGCGGCGGTCATGCTTTGCAGCATGTTGGACACCTGCGCCAACTGCTGGATGGGCTGGGTGAAGTTCTTGACGTACTGGATGAACGCCTGAATATCGCCGATGGTGATGGCGCCCGCTGCGGCAAAAATGCTGCCGACGATGGCAACGGCCACATAGCCCAGGTTGCCCACAAAGTTCATAATAGGCTGCATCAGACCGGACAAAAACTGCGATTTCCACGCGGATTCGTACAGCTTATCGTTTGCGGCGTTGAAGTCGTCCAGCACGGCGGCCTCGCGGTTGAACGCCTTGATGACGTTGTGGCCGGAGTAGACCTCCTCGACCTGACCGTTGACAACGCCCAGTGTCGCCTGCTGCGCCTTGAAATACTTCTGGCTGAACTTGACGACCACCAGCACCAGCGCCAGCGAAACCGGCAGGATCAGCAGGGCAATCAGCGTCATTTTAGGGCTGATGGACAGCATCATGATGAGCACGCCGACCATCGTCGCAACGCTGGTGATCAGCTGGGTCACGCTCTGGTTCAGGCTCTGGCCCAGCGTATCCACGTCGTTTGTAATGCGGGACAGCACCTCGCCGACGGTGCGTTTTTCAAAGTAGGCCAGCGGCAGGCGGTTGATCTTTTTGCTGATCTGGTCGCGGAAGTCGTAGCAGACCTTCTGCGACAGGCCGGACATGAGCCAGCCCTGAATGAAGCTGAACGCCGCAGACAGCAGGTACATGCCCAGCAGGAACAGCAGCACCTTACCGATGTAGGCAAAGTCGATGCCGCCTACGCCGCGCAGCTTGGCGATCCAGCCGGTGGCCAGCGCCGTGGTGGCCTTGGCCAGGATCTTCGGCCCTGCAATGTTGAAAATGGTTGACAGAACAGCAAAAACAATGACGACGACCAGCGACAGCTTATACTTGCTCATGGCGGCCAGCAGCTGGCGCAGCGTGCCCTTGAAGTCCTTGGCGCGCTCCGTCGTCATGCGTCCGGGTCTTGGCATATCACTCACCCTCCTTCTGCAAATTCAGTTCCTTCTGGCTCAGCTGGCTGCGCGCAATTTCCTGATACGCGGGGCAGCTTTCCATCAGCTGGGCATGGGTGCCCTTGCCGACGATGCGCCCCTCATCCAGCACCAAAATCTGGTTCGCGTGCAGCACGGTGGAGATGCGCTGCGCCACAATAATGACCGTGGCGTTGTCGGTTTTAGCCTTCAGCGCACGGCGCAGCGCCACGTCGGTCTTGTAGTCCAGCGCCGAGAAGCTGTCGTCAAACAGATAGATCTGCGGGTGCTTGGCAATGGCGCGGGCAATCGAAAGGCGCTGCTTCTGCCCGCCGGAGACGTTGCTGCCGCCCTGAGCAATCGGGCTGTCGAAGCCCTCGGGCTTAGCCGAGATGAACTCCGTGGCCTGGGCAATCTCGGCGGCCTGCTCTGCGTCGGCATCGGTGATGTGGTCGCCGCCGAACTTCAGGTTGGATGTGATCGTGCCGCTGAACAGCACGCCCTTCTGCGGTACATAGCCCAGCTCGTCGTGCAGCTGTGCCTGGGTCATGTCGCGCACATCAACGCCGTCAATCGTCACGCTGCCCTCGGTCACATCGTAGAAGCGCGGGATCAGGTTGAGCAGCGTAGATTTGCCGCAGCCCGTGGAGCCGATGATGGCCGTTGTCTCGCCGGGTCTGGCCGTGAAGCTGATGTGCTCGAGCGCGTCCTCGTCGGAGCCGGGATAGCGGAAGCTGACGTCATGGAACGCCACAACGCCGTGGGTGCCGTCCGCGGGCAGTGCCTTGGGCGCAGCGGGGTCATGGATGGTCGAGGGGGTCTTGATGACCTCGTCAATGCGATCCGCAGCCACACCGGCACGGGGCAGCATGACGGCGACCATCGAGAGCATGAGGAACGACATGACGATCTGCATCGTGTAGGTGATGAACGCGATCATCTCACCCACCTGCATGCTGCCCAGATCCATCGCCTTGCCGCCGAACCAGACGATGAGCAGACTCGTGCCGTTCATGATGAGCGTCATAAACGGCATCATGGCGACCATCGTGCGGTTGGTGAACAGCTGGGTCTTCATCAGGTCGGTGTTGGCCCTGTCAAAGCGCTTTTCCTCAAATGCCTCGCGACTGAACGCGCGGATGGGCATAATGCCGGTCAGGATTTCGCGGCTGACAAGGTTCAGCCGGTCCACCAAAACTTGCATCTGCTTGAATTTCGGCATGGCTACGTTCATCAAAACGGCGATGAGCGCCAGCAGTGCGGCCACGGCCACAAAGATGATCCATTCCAGCCCCGTGTTGCCGCTGGCAACGTGCATAATGCCGCCAATGCCCAAAATGGGCGCGTAGGCTACCATGCGCAGCAGGATCACGCAGACGAACTGCACCTGCTGGATGTCGTTCGTGGTGCGGGTAATCAGCGAAGCAGTGGAAAATTTTTCGATTTCGGCGTTGGAGTAGCCGACGACGGTCCTGAACACGTCGCGGCGCAGGTCACGGCCAATGGCGGCGGAGACGCGGGACGCGATAAAACCGACGGCGACGGCCACGGCAACCATGAGCAGCGTTAAAGCCAGCATCTGGCCGCCCGTGCGCAGCAGATAGGACATTTGCACGTCATGGGCAATGCCCTGAGCGTCATATTCCAGCGCGACGAGCAGCATGGCTTGGCTGGACAGGCTGTCGGCGACGGTCTCGTCCAGCTGGGCGAGACCGTCCGTCAGCTGGCTCTGCAGCATTTCCCGTGCGCCGGGGGCCTGGGACGCGGCGGCCAGCTGCGTGGCGACGGCGTCGAGGTCATAGGCCGTGGGGACCACGGTGTCGGTGGTACCGGCGGCAGTGGCGGCATTCTTCGCCGCGGCCATGTACAGCACAACGTCCGGCGTTGTGAACGCATTTTCCAGCGCGGCGGTGTCCGCGCCCGGGTTCAGTGTGCGCATACCGTCCGCGTCGGGGTCGGTGTAGGCTTCGTCCGCCAGTGCGGCGTCGTCCTCGGACATGAGCAGCTCGAGCGCCTGCAGCGTTGTGCTGCGGACAGTGTCGGGCACGGGGCTTTCAATGCCGCCCTGCTGGATGCCGGTGTCCACAATTTTGCTTGTGTAATCGGGCAGGCTTAAATCGCAGTATGCCTGCACGATGAGCAGCGCAATGACGACCAGGCAGGCCGCCCAGTGCCGCCCCAGCTGCTTAAAAATTTTCGTCATGCGGGGGTTCTCCTTTCAAATCGGTTTTCATAGCGGCGTTCTCGGCCTCGATGGCGGCGAGCAGAGCGTCCTTTACGTCGTTGGCCTGCGCCAGCTGCTCCGGGGTCAGCCGCGCCATGATGCGGGCAAAGTAGTCGTTCATGGCCTGCTCATTGGCTTTGCGGGCGCGCTCCCCTGCCGGGGTGATGCGCACCAGCGTCTTGCGGCGGTCCTTGGGGTCTGTCTCGCGGACGATGTGGCCGGTCTGCTCCATCTGGCGCAGTCCGCGGGAAATCGCCGGCATAGGCTGGTGCATCTGCCGCGCAATGTCCGAGACATAGATCGCGCCGTCGCAGCCGTGCTGCTCAATGAGATTGTACAGACTTTGCAGCATGCCATAGCGGCATTTGGGCTGCCCGGCCAGTGCCATGCGCATCCCGCGCCTGGACAGTGTGTGCAGCCGCGCCACAAAGCGGAACACCCCGCTCAGATAAGGGGTTTCAGTGCCCATTGGTGAACACCTCCTGTTAATAGTTGGCTTGTGTTAATTATTAAAACATGATAATAATACACCCTCCTGCACCGCGGTGCAAGAGGGTGTAAGGAAGTTTTAAGATTTGTTCATAAAGTGGGGAGAAAGGCCTCCCTTTGACAAGGGAGGCTTTAGGCTTATTCCTTCACACACGCAAGATTGCTCAGCGTCACACCCTTGCACAGCCCCAGCGGCAGCGCGACGGACGGCTTGGTGATGGTAATATCCTTAAAGACAATGTCCTCGACCTCATAGCCCGGCTTGTCAAAGCCCGCGATCTCGATCGGGGCGGCATCGTGCCGGCTGCGGTCATGGTCCAGCACCTCGGCGGTCAGGGTCAGCCGCTCAAAGAAGCAGTGCTCGAGCTTCGGCGGGGCACCGGCGGGCACACCGTCGTCATTGTACGGTACGCTGTGCAGCATGACGCGGGGCGTGATGCAGTCCCGCACGGTCACGCCGCGCACATAGCCGCCGCGCTTGGGCGTGGCCTTGATCTCGATGCCGGACAGCGAGTTTGCCAGATCGCAGTCCCAGATCTGCACGTCCTCCACGCCGCCGCTCATCTCGCTGCCGATGCAGATGCCGTGGCCGCAGTCGCTGCGGCAGTCAAACACCCGGATATGCGCGCAGGGACGGTTGATTTCGTTGCCCTCTGGGTTCTTGCCGCTCTTGATGGCGACAGCGTCGTCCCCCGTGGAGAACTCCGACGCAAACAGCGTGCAGTTCGTTGAGGAATCCGGGTCCCAGCCGTCGCCGTTCCAGACGCCCTCGGACACAAAAGTGCAGTGGTCGGTCTGGATGTCGTCGCAGTAGATCATGTGGACGTTCCAGGACGGGCCGTTTTTCAGCGTGATACCGCTGATCCAGACGTTCTCACAGTTGCTTAAATTGATAAGCCGCGGGCGGATGCGGCCCGGGATCGTGTCGCTGTTCTCGCAGCTTTCGACGAGCTCCCGGTTGTCGTCCAGAAAGCTCTTGATGCGGGCACGCTCGTCCTCAATGATCTTGCGGGCCAGCTCCTGCCCGCCGCCGCAGATCGTGCCCCTGCCGCGGATGATGATATTGCGGCAGTTCGGGCCGGTCTTGTGGTTCATGTCGCCCGCGTTCAAAAGGCTTGAGTAGCAGCGCATCTCGGTGCCCTCAAATCGGCTGGGGATGCGGGGCGAATAGTCGTGCATGTTCGTTGTGCCCTGCAGGACCGCGCCCTTGGCCAGATAAATTTCCAGATCGCTGTGCAGCCGCAGTGCGCCGGTCAGGAAATCGCCCGCCGGCACGTACAGAATATCGTCCGCGCCGCAGTCGTTGATAGCCCGCTGTAAATTGTCGGTGTTCAGGATATGGCCGTCGCCCTTGCAGAAGTAGGGCGCGGCGGTAATGTCAATGCGGCGTTTTTCCCTGCCGAACTGCAGCGTGGCCGAGCCGATGCAGTAGCTGCCGCTGACCACGTCCACCCGGAAGGCACTGCCGTAGCTCAGCCCCTCTATCGTAAAATGGGTGCGGTCTGTGCGGCCAATGGCCTCACCGTTCAGGGAGACCGTGTATTCCGCCCCGCTGGGCGCGGCGGCGGGTTTATCCCAGTACAGCACCGCGTAATCTTCGGTGCAGCGTATATTCAAATTGCCTTGTTTCATGGTGACGTCCTTTGGTTATGGGGAGTTTGCTCTTTCTTACATATTGTACCACAGTGTGCGCGTTTATCCAAGACTTGGGGGTGACAAAATACGCGGGCTGAAACGCTGCAGGTTTTTACACTTTGCAAGGTTGACATTTATAATCACATCTGCATAGTAGGGATATAGAGAAGTAGGGGCCGGGCATGCCCGGCCCGCGGCTTTGCCCATAGAGCTCGTTTACGGGCGAGAGAGGAACGATATATGTTAAACCAGTTTTCACGCACGCAATTACTGCTCGGCAAGGAGGGCATGGACCGGCTGTTTTGCTTTTGTGCGGGATGTATGGTACAATAAGGAAACACTGTAGGGGCCGGGCATGCCCGGCCCGTGGCCTGCCTATAAGCGGGCGTCCCCCGTGAAGCTGCGGGCCGCACATGTGCGGCCCCTGCTGCGCGGCAATTTATACTGCACGAGGAGCTGCCATGGACAAGGCTATATTTGAAACGGCCCATCTGGCGGCCCTGAACGACCAGCAGCGCGCGGCGGTGGAGGCGGTCAACGGCCCGGTGCTGCTGCTGGCGGTGCCGGGCAGCGGCAAAACCACCGTGCTCATCACCCGGCTGGGCTATATGACCGAGGTCTGCGGCATTGCGCCGGAAGCCATCCTGACAATGACCTACACCGTCGCCGCCACGCAGGAGATGCGCGCCCGGTTCGCGGCGCGGTTCGGCGGCGAATTGGCCGCACGGCTGGAGTTCCGCACCATCAACGGTGTGGCGGCGCGCATCATCGCGCTGTACAGCCGCATGTATGGCCGTACCCCGCCGGAGCTCATCCGCAATGAGAGCGAGACCACGCCGCTGCTCATGCGGCTATGGCAGGACACAAACCACGAGTACCCCGCCGAGAGCACGGTCAAGGATCTGCGCACGGCCATCACCTACATTAAAAATATGTGCCTGACCGACGCGGAATTGGACGAGCTGGAAACCGACATTGAGAATCTGCCTGACCTGTACCGCGGCTACCAGAAGGCGCTGAAGGCCGCGCACAAAATGGACTACGATGACCAGCTCTGCTTTGCGCTGCAAATCCTGCGCGGTGCGCCCGCGGTTGCGGCGGCGTTCCGCAAGCGGTACAAGTATTTCTGCGTCGATGAGTCGCAGGATACGTCCAAGGTACAGCATGAAATTATCCGCGTGCTGGCGCAGGAAAGCGGCAATATCTTTATGGTCGGCGACGAGGACCAGAGCATTTACGGTTTCCGCGCCGCCTACCCCCAGGCGCTGATGGACTTTGAAAAGACCTATCCCGGCGCACAGATTTTGCTGATGGAGCAGAACTATCGCTCCACAGAGCCGATTCTGGAGGCTGCCAACCGCTTTGTGGCGCGCAACCGCTATCGCCGCCCCAAGACCATCGCACCGACGCAGGGCCCCGGCGCACCGCTGCAGATCGTCACCGTGCCGCGCCGCGCCGACCAGCTGCCATTCTTGTTTGAGACGGCGCAGCACTGCGATACCGGGACGGCGGTGCTGTTCCGCAACCACGAGAGCGCACTGCCCATCATCGACCTGTGCGAGCGGCGGGGCATCCCCTACGCCTGCAAGGCAGTGGACCAGACCTTTTTTACCAACAAGATCGTCCGCGATGTGACCGATATTTTCACGCTGGCCGCACACCCCGCGGATGGGGAAACTTTTCTGCGCTGCTACTACAAATTCGGCGTGCCCGTCACCCGCGCACAGGCGCTGTTTGCCTGCAATCAGGCGCGGCAGTACGGGCAGGGCTGCTGGACGGCCCTGCTGAATGAGGACAGCATCCGTCCGCGCACCCGCGCCGCCATGGCTGACGTGGCGGACGGTCTGGCGCGTCTGCCCAAAATGGCCGCGGACGATGCGGTGCGGTTCCTGGCCGACCAGCTGGGCTACGGAAAATATCTGGACAAAAACGGCATGGACCGCACGAAGCTGGCCGTGCTGGAAATGCTCGGCGCACAGGAGCCGACGCCGCGGCACCTGCTGCGGCGGCTGGAAAAGCTGCGCAGCATCATACAAAACCATGAGAATCCGCCCGGGTGCAGGTTTTTGCTTTCGACGATCCACTCGGCCAAGGGGCTGGAATATGACCGGGTCATTTTGTTGGATGTGTTGGACGGCATCCTGCCCGCCAAGCCGGAGCTGTGCTGCCGCACGCCCGGTGAGACACAGCAGTATGAGGAGGACCGGCGGCTGTTTTACGTGGCCATGACCCGTGCGCGGCAGCAGCTGGTACTGTTTGACTGCGCGGCGGAGCGCTCGACCTTTGTGGATGAGGTGCTGTCCGACCTGCCCGGCCACCGCAAACGCCGCGACGCCGAGCCCGCGGGCCGCCGCACACCCCCGCCCGCGGCACGCGCCCCGCTGCCGCCTGTGGATGTGGACAGCATCACCGCCGTCGGTGCTCATGTGCGGCATGCCGTCTTTGGCCCCGGCACTGTGGAAAGCGTTGCGGGCCGCCGCGTGACCGTGCGCTTTACGGCAGGTCCGCGCACACTGGACGCCCAGGTCGTCGCGGAGCGGCATCTGATGTGGGCGGAGTGAAAAGCTCTTGCCTCCCTCTGCGAGACAGACTCCCCCGATACGGGGGAGGTGGCGCTTGCGCCAGAAGGGGAGCGGTGGCCCGTAGGGCCGGAGGGAGAGAACTTTGCCATGACCCGAAATATTTCGGATAACCGCGAAGCTCTCTCCCCCACCGCCTGCGGGCGGAGCCCCCTCGCAGAGGGGGCCAAGGAAGTGAGGTACTTTGATGAAAAAAATTCTGCTTCTCGCCACAGGCGGGACGATTGCAAGCCGCCCTACGGCGGCGGGCGGGCTGGCCCCGGCCATCACGTCAGAGGAGCTGCTGGCCTGCGTGCCCGAGCTGGCTGACCTGTGCGAGGTCAGCGCTGTGCAGGTGTTCAACCTGGATTCGACGAACGTCGGCCCCGCGCAGTGGCAGAGCATTGTGCGCTGCATCAAAGAAAATTATGATGCCTGCGACGGCTTTGTCATCGCCCACGGCACAGACACGATGGCCTACACCGCCGCGGTGCTCAGCTACATGGTGCAGAACAGCGCGAAGCCCGTTGTGCTGACCGGCAGCCAGAAGTCCATCTACAACCGCGATACCGACGCGCGCAACAACCTCTACCGCGCGTTCGTCTACGCGGTCAGCGACGGCGCATGGGGCGTGCAGCTGGTGTTTGACAACAAGGTCATTCTGGGCACACGCGCGCGCAAGACGCGGACGCGCAGCTTCAATGCGTTTTCCAGCATCGACTACCCCGAGACCGCGGTGTTCCGCGATACGCGGCTGGTGACGTTTCTGCGCCGCCCCACGGACCAGCCGCCCGTGCGGTTCTATGAAAGGCTTGAGCCCGCCGTTTTTGTGCTGCGGCTTGTGCCGGGCATGCGGGCGGACATCATCCCGCTGCTGGCCCCGCACTACCGCGCACTGGTGCTGGAGAGCTTCGGCGTCGGCGGCCTGCCGGGCGGGGAGCACGGCGAGATGTTCGCCGCCCTGCGCCGCTGGTGTGAGAGCGGGCGGCTGGCGGTGTTTACCACGCAGGTCCCGCACGAGGGCTGCGACCTGGCCGTCTATGAGGTGGGCCGCGCCGTCGGTGAGCTGCCCGGCGTTCTGGAGGCCCGCGACATGACCCCTGAGGCTGTCGCCGTCAAGCTGATGTGGGCGCTGGGCCAGACCGAGGACCGGGAGAAGGCGGCACGGCTGTTTGAGACGCCGATTGAATACGACATAATGTAAAGGCGAGATGCCCGCTCTCTCCGAAAGCAGGCATCAGAAAGCAAAGACTGCCCCGTGAATGACCGGAGCGCAGGCTTCCCATTAGCGGGCACTTGCGGGTAAGTCGTAGGGAGGGGTCTTGACCCCTCCGCAGGAGGCTTGTGGCAGTGATGCACTTTCCCAGGCAGCATACATGCGTCCCGGGGTGGTCTGCGGCTGCCGCAAACGTCCCGGAGGGGTCAAGGCCCCTTCCTACGGGCTAGCAAAACAGACGTATCATCGTAATTCAACAAAACTTATTACATATTTTGTGAACAAACATTACATAACATGTAAACATTAGCACTCTACTATTGACAGTGCTAATGTTCGGTGCTATTATAGAGGCGTTCCAAGGGAAAGAGGAACGGAAGAACCGAATCCCCAAAGGGAACGCAACAATGTGTATCAAAAGTCAACCGCTCACAAACAAAACGGGCGGCCGATGAAAATTGGAGGAATGACTTATGATGATGGTTCCGTATATGTTCAATGAGGCTTTGATGGATGATCTGTTCAGCAACGATTGGGAGCACGATTTTGACCGCGCCATGAAGGCCGCTGCGCCCCGCGGTATGTTTGGCAAACGTGCCGCCAATGTGATGAAAACCGATGTCCGCGAGAACAAGGACAGCTACGATGTGTTCGTTGATCTGCCCGGCTTCAAGAAAGAGGATGTCAAGCTCGATTTGGACAACGGCTATCTGACCATCAGCGCCCAGCGCAATGAGGAGCTGGATGACAAGGACAACGAGGGCCGCTATATCCGTCAGGAGCGTGCTACCGGCAGCTGCGCACGCAGCTTCTATGTCGGCAAGGAGCTGGAGCCCAAGGACATCAGCGCTAAGTTTGAGAACGGCATCCTGACCCTGCATCTGCCCAAGGCCGAGGCCAAGAAGCTCGAGCCGAAGCAGACGCTGATCGAGATCGAGTGATTGCAAAAAAAATTGCAGCCATGCTGCACCGTAGGGGCGCATTCTATATGTGCCCGCTTGGCAGCATCCCGTTGTGAAAAAAGATGAACGCAGGGTAAACGTCCACGGGCGGATATAGAATCCGCCCCTACAGAGCCCCTGCCCTAAAAATCATCAGGCCGCAGCCCAAAATTCCGGGCTGCGGCCTTTTGTTTTGCCGCAAGGTGTGCTATACTTCCATATAGATGAAAGAAAAGTACAGGGAGGTCCTGCCCGTGCAATATTCCGATGAGCATCTGCGCTATCTGCGCCTGCTGTCTCAGAAATACCAGACCGTGGCCGCCGCGGCCAGCGAGATCATCCGCATTGAGGCCCTGCTCCGTCTGCCCAAGGGCACCGAGCACTTCATGAGTGACCTGCACGGCGAGCACGAAGCGTTCGTACATATATTAAACAGCGCATCGGGCGTCATCCGTGAAAAAATCGACACGGTGCTTGGCACCGGTGTCCCCGCCGAGGAGCGTGCCGAGCTGGCGACGCTCGTCTATTATCCCAATCAGAAGCTGCCCGAGCTGAAAGCCCGCCAGAAAGACCTGCACGCCTGGTATCGCATGACGCTGCTGCGGCTCATCGACCTGTGCCGGTTCGTGTCCAGCAAGCATACCCGCGACCATGTGCGCCGCTGTCTGCCGCAGAACTGCGGCTACATCCTCGACGAGCTGCTTCACGCCCACTTTGAGGACCACGACAAGGACCAGTATTACGGCGAGATCATTGAGAGCATCATCCGCTATGACCGCGCCGACGCCTATATTATCCGCTTCTGCGAGGTCATCAAGCGGCTGGCCGTGGACCGTCTGCACATTGTGGGCGACCTGTTTGACCGCGGCCCGCGCCCGGACCGCATTCTGGACAGTCTCATGGCGCATCATCAGGTGGACATCCAGTGGGGCAACCACGACGTGGTCTGGATGGGCGCGGCAGCGGGCAGCCCGCTCTGCATTATGACCGTGCTGAAAACAACGCTGGCCTACAACAATCTGGACACGCTGGAGGGCGGCTACGGCATCAGCCTGCGCCGCTTGGAGCGCTTTGCCCAGCATACTTACGCGGATTCCGATGTTTCGCGCTGGCTGCCCCACGCCGACCAGCGCACAGCGGCAGGCGACCTGACCGCCGCCGCGCGGATGCACAAGGCCGTGACCGTTATGATGCTCAAGCTGGAGGCGCAGGTCATTGCCCGCAACCCGGATTTTGATTTGCAGGGCCGCGACTTTTTGAACCACATTGACTTTGCCGCGGGCACGGTGGACTATTTCGGCACGACCTATCCCCTGCTGGACTGCGACTTTCCCACCGTTGACCCGGCCAATCCTGCCGCGCTGACTGCCGACGAGGAAAAGATCGCCGCCGAGCTGGTGCGCAGCTTTGCCGAGAGCGAGCGCCTGCAGCGCCATGTGCAATTTTTGTACGCCCACGGCGCGTTTTATAAAATGTGCAACGGCAATCTGCTCTACCACGGCGCAGTGCCGATGACCGAGGACGGCGCGTTTGCGGCCATTCGGTTTGAGGGCACCGCCCGCAGCGGCAAGCAGCTGTTCGACTACTGTGACCGACGCGCCCGCCAGGGCTACAGCGCGCCCGCGGGCAGCCCGGCACGGCTGGCAGGTCAGGATTTTTTGTGGTACCTGTGGTGCGGGGCAAAATCGCCGCTGTTTGGCCGCAGCGCCATGACGACGTTTGAGCGGCTCTATATTGCCGACCCGGCGGCCCAGGTGGAGATCAAGGATCCCTACTACAGGCACATTGCCGACCCGCACACCGCCGAGCATATTTTGCGCGAATTTGGCCTGTCCGGCGAGGGCAGCCACATCGTGAACGGCCATGTCCCGGTCCGCGCCATCGAGGGGGAAAGCCCCATCAAGGGCGGCGGACGGCTCATCATTATTGACGGCGGCTTCTGCCGTGCCTACCACCGGCGCACCGGCATAGCCGGCTACACACTAGTCTATAACTCCCGCGGGTTGATCTTGCGCACCCACCAGCCGTTTGAGAGCGTGGACAAGGCAATCCACGAGGACGAGGACATTGCCAGCAAGAGCGAGTATATCTATACTGCGCCCCAGCGCATTCTGGTGCGCGACACCGACGAGGGTGGGCGCAAGCAGGCGCTGATCCGTGACCTGACAGCCCTGGTCGAAACCTACCAGAGCGGTGTGATCGCGCAGGGCGTGGCGCAGGAAATGTGACAGTTGAAATTTGAAAAAATGAGTTTATAATGTAAAGGATGCCATACTTGCCTCCCTCTGCGAGGGAGGTGGCCCCGCAGGGCCGGAGGGAGAGAACCTTGCGGCTATCCGGAATATTTCGGACAATGACAAGGTCCTCTCCCCCACCGCCTGCGGGCGGAGCCCCCTCGCAGAGAGGGCCAAGAAAGATAAGGAGATGTTTACCATGGCTTGCACCACCATTCTGGTCGGCAAAAATGCGTCCTACGACGGGTCCACGATGATCGCCCGCAACGACGATTCCGGCTCCGGCCATTTCACTGCCAAAAAGTTTACCGTTTTTCAGCCGCAGGACTACCCCGCGGTCTATAAATCCGTCATTTCGGGCGTCGAGATCCCCCTGCCCGGCAGCGGCCTGCGCATCACCGCGGTGCCCAACGCTGTCGAAGGCAAGGGCCTGTGGGCGGCCAGCGGCGTCAACGCGGCCAACGTCGGCATGACGGCTACCGAGACCATCACCTCCAACCCGCGCGTGCTGGGCGCTGACCCGCTCGTCAAGGGCGGCATCGGCGAGGAGGACATTGTCTATCTGGTCCTGCCCTATGTCCGCTCCGCGCGCGAGGGCGTCCGGCGCCTTGGCAGTCTGCTGGAGCAGTACGGCACCTACGAGATGAACGGCATCGCGTTCCAGGATGTGGACGAGGTCTGGTGGCTCGAGACCATCGGCGGCCACCACTGGATGGCCCGCCGCGTGCCTGATGACGTCTATGTGGTCATGCCGAACCAGCTCGGCCTTGACACGCTCGACCTGGACGACGCGCTGGGCGAGCAGAAGGAGTTTATGTGCTCCGCCGACCTGCGCGGCTTTATCAACAAGTATCATCTTGACCTGTCCCTGGACGGTGCGCTGAATCCGCGCGACGCCTTCGGCAGCCACGACGATGCCGACCATGTCTACAACACGCCCCGCGGCTGGTACATGCTGCGTTATTTCAACCCCAATACGTTCGCCTGGGACGGCCCGGACGCCGACTTTACGCCGCGCTCCGACGACCTGCCCTGGTGCATGGTGCCCGAGAAAAAGATCACGCCCGAGGACGTAAAGTACGTGCTGTCGAGCCATTATCAGGGCACGCCGTATGACCCCTATGCGGCCACGGCTTCCGAGAGGGGCATCTACCGTCCCATCGGCGTGAACCGCAACGACTTTATGGCACTGCTGCAAATGCGCCCCGACGTACCGGAGGACTTCCGCGCCGTGGAGTGGCTGGCCTTTGCGTCCAACGCCTTCAACACGATGGTGCCCTTCTACGCCAACGTGGACACGACGCCGGAGTACCTGTCCAACACGACGGGCGATGTCTCCACCGACAACTTCTACTGGGCCAGCCGTCTGCTGGCCGCCATGGCCGATGCGTCCTACGCAAAATCTGTGTTCCACATCGAGCGCTACACGCTGAGCGTCGGCAGCAAAGCCAACGGCATCATCAACGCCTATGATGATGCCCAGCGCGGCGAGGCCGACCCCGCCGCCCGTGCCGCCCTGCGCACCAAGGCCAACGAGGAGCTGGCCGCCATGGTCAGGGCCGAGACGACGGACGCCCTGAATAAGGTTCTGTTTGAGCTGAGCAGCGGCATGAAGAATGCGTATTCGCGCTCGGATGCGTAAATGATATTGAGAAGGGACGTGCCGGAGGGTGCGTCCTTTTTTGCTGGTACACCTGCAACGCAGGGGCGCATTCTATATGCGCCCGCAGGCTGCGCGGTATGCGGAACGGCAGGGGCAGATATAGAATCCGCCCCTACGGGGA
>ERZ1673695.2178-NODE-2178-length-16069-cov-14.803984_pt1 | contig 16069 bp, 12 predicted proteins | sample MGYA00580225_ERZ1673695 | MGnify/ENA primary metagenome ERZ1673695 (study PRJEB41218, sample SAMN15661739) | gut metagenome | host: Homo sapiens | place: Canada: London | collected 2015-08-20/2019-03-30 | study: EMG produced TPA metagenomics assembly of...
GAATAGGACAACCGACAACAGAAAATGCGAAAAAGCCCGTAATATCAAGGAAAAACGCACCATAGAGATGTTTAATACGGCCTCAAAGCTGCTCGTCGCGCTCCGCAGTTCTCCAAGAGATAATTTCCACTGCTTCTCAGTGCGTCTTTGGACGCTGTTTTGCAGAAAATTGGATGCTTTTGGAGTTGTGAGAGTTCCTCAGAAGTGTTCCGTTTTGCTTCGTAAGGAGCAAGCAAGGAGCACACAAGGAACAAGAATCGCAAGCGAAAACAAAAGCCTTATGAAGCAGGAGATCGTTCCGCAAGGAGCGTATCTCCTGCTTTTTTGTGCTGCACGGCTTTTCCTTCTTCCGTTTAGATCTTGTTGATTGCCTCCACCAATGTTTCAATATCCAGGTGGGTGTAGACACGTTCAGTGAGCGTCATGGCACCGGAGTGCCCAACAATCTTCTTGATCATGGTTTGGTCTACATGGGCCTCTGTCAGCATGGAGATGCAGGTATGCCGGGTACAGTGTGGCGTCTGGTCATATCCAAGCTGCTCCATCAGGGGTGTGAAGTAACTATCGTAGTAGTTCCTGTAATCAAAGTGCTTTTGATCCGGTGTGTGGAGCAGATATTTACACTGAGAACCTTCGTACCACGCTTTGTAGAATGGCAGCACCTTGTCGGCAATGGGAACTTTCCGCAGGCCGTTTTCGGTTTTGCTGGCGATCACATCGAAGTACTGTTCTTCCAAATGTACGTTTTCTTTCTTCAAGTCGAGGAACTCCGAGATGCGGCAACCATTGTAGATCAGCATCAGCACGATCTGATAGTACGGGTTCTCTGCAAGCTCCCACAGGCGGGCAATCTGCTCCTTTGTGAACTTGTTCCGGTCACGCTTGTTGGGGTTTTTGTCCTTGTACCGGCTCAAATCCACAAACTCGGAATAATCCTTATTGCAGATATCATTTTTCATGGCGTAGGCATACAGCTGGTTGAACAGCCCCTTGAGCTTTTTCAGGGTGGGGTAATTCTTCCCGCAGGTGTCCACCACAAATTGAAGGTCCATCAGTCGAATGTCCCGAAACACCTTGTTGTAAAGTGTTCCGCACACCCGATAGGATGCCTCATAGCCTTTTACATTTGACTTGGAGATGGTGGGAAACTTCTCCTTTGACCAGCGTTCATAGACCTCCTGGAAGGTGGCTTTGGATGCCTTGATGTCAAAGGGGTTGTTGTTATACTCTGCCAACATTTGCAGCCCCTCTGCTCTGGTTGCTGCATAGCCGATGGTGATTTGCTCTTGAACGGACTTGCCTGTTTCTGGGTTAACATGCCACCCTACTGTTTTCCTCACTGCATAGGGTCTTCTTCTCTTTCCGGACATTTTCTTGACGCTTCCATATCCGTTGGGTAATCTCAAAAAATCTCAAACTTCCTTTCTTCCAGTGATTTCAAACTAAATTTGACAGGGGTATGTAACACCCACCGTTATTTCTGGTCGCCGTTTTTATCGGCGGCCTTTTTCATTTTCTCCAGCATCTGCTGATCCAGTTCGTTGCGCCGCTGAATGCGCTCCAAATCGGAGAGAGCTTCCACTTCCTTGTCCTGCAACTTGGCACCTGCGTAGTAAGCCAGTTCTTTTTCAATCCAGCGGTCAAAGGATTCCTGATCGGTCCAATAGGTTTCCAGCTTTTCACGCTCATCCCGGAACTCTTCCAAAATCAGGCACAGGGAATCATTCATCTCGGCGGAGTGGTCATTTCCTTTGAATTTCAGGGAGCAGGACCATTCTTCGCTGTGGGGCGGGCGCTGGACATCGATCTCGAACCGGATACCGGCCTTCTTGTTTAATTGGTAAAGAACCGCAATCACATCAGACAGGCTGTCCAGATGGATTTCGGATTTCTGGTAGCCAATCAGGTCTGCCGGAGATATGTTTAAGATTTTGGCGATGGCATTGATCATCGCTATGGATGGCTCAATTTCACCGCTTTCGTATTTTTGAACTGTGCGCATCGTCTTGTCCAGACGCTGTGCCAGCTCTGTTTGGCTCAAGTGAGCGGCCTTGCGGGCTGCCTTGATTCTCTCGCCAATTTCGGCTGGGTTGCTGTGCATTGTCATCACCTCGTTTGTATTGTAACACGAAGTTGTGCGAATTACAAGGTCGCAATACGAATAATTTTTTCGTATTTGGTGTTGACAAGCTGTCGTGAATGGCTTATAATCAAAATACGAACTAATAATTCGTATATTGGCAATAAGGAGGTCATTCACATGGAGAAGAAAGTTTATGTCGAACTGCCGCCCTTCACTGGACGCAATGTCCCCATCACCGAGATTGCAGCCGCCATGCACAAAGATGCCCAGTATGTGCGCATTGGCTTGCAGCAGGGAATCCTGAAATTCGGCTATGCGATCAAGCTGGAAAACTCCAACGAGTACAACTACTACTGCCCCGACAGAAAGGTGTGGGAGGAAATTGGATACTTCCAGCCGGAAACCGCATAAAAAAAAGAGCCCTCATCCTGGCAGATGAGAACTCTTGGCGGACAGTACAAACGGCAGCTACCGTGTGACTATCACTCAGCAAGGATATTATAACACGACAGCTGCCAAATTCAACAATTATTTAAGGAGGAACAGAATTTGACAGCTTTACCAGACAGCATCATACAAAATGGTCTGTTCTGTTGCTGGAAGTATGAGGAACGGAATGGGAGGAAAACGAAGGTGCCATACCAGCCGGAAACCGGCCTGGGAGCGAAAAGCAACGATCCTTCCAGCTTCGTACCTTATAAAACAGCAGTACAGGCCAGCGGATATGATGGCATTGGAATTGGCATTTTCAACGGCATCTGTGCGATTGACCTGGACAACTGCCTTTCGGACAGCGGCTATTACACCCAGACCGCCGCAGAAATTGTGGCCTTAATGCACAGCTATACCGAGTACAGCCCCAGCGGAAACGGTCTGCACATCCTCTTTTCGGCAAAAGGCTTTCAGTATGATACCAAGCGATTCTATATTATGAACCATCAGGCCGGAATAGAGGTTTATGTGGCGGGAGCAACCAACAAATATGTCACGGTGACCGGCAACCGCTGTGAGGATTATGAGTATGGTGACCGGACCCAGGAGCTGCAAGCGTTACTGGACAAGTTCATGCGCAGGTCAGAGATAGGCGCAGAAAATGCAATAAATGCAAAAAACTCTGATTTAAGCATGGAGCAGCTTCTGCAACTGGCAAAAAGCAGTAAGAATGGGGCAGCGTTCACAGCCCTTTGGAACGGTTCGTTGGAGGAATATGCGTCCCCATCAGAGGCAGATCTGGCGCTGTGCAGTCATCTCGCCTTTTGGACAGGACGGGATGCTGCCAAGATGGACACTATGTTCCGGCAGTCGGGTTTGATGCGGGATAAATGGGACCGGCAGCAATCCGGCACAACGTATGGCGCAATCACCGTTCAGAAGGCAATCGAGCATTGCCGGGAAATCTACATTCCAAAAGCGGAGCCGTCACCGGTTTTTCAACCTATTGTTCCGCTGACGCCACAGTGGAGTGATCTGCCTGCATTTCCGGTAGACGCTCTCCCGGATGTGATTCGGAATTATGTGAGTGCGGTAGCTGAACACAGTCAGACTGCCCCGGACATGGCAGCGGTGATCAGCCTGGGTGTGCTGGCAACCTGCTTACAAGGGAAATACAAGATAGAGGGAACGCCGGGATACTGCGAGCCTTTGAGCCTGTACACAGTGGTGATCGCCGCACCGGGGGAGCGAAAGTCCAGCGTCATGCGGGATATGACCACATTCCTTTATGAATATGAGCAGGAATATAACAAGGCGCACAGCATGGAAATCCGGGAAAACCATTTGCAGCGGGAATCTCTGGAGCGTCAGATCTCCGGTCTGCAAAAGAAGTTGGAGCGCAAGGAAAGCCGGGAAATGGAGCTGGAGCTGAGGCGGCTTCAGGAACAGCTGGAAGAAATTCCAGAACGAAATCCGGTTCGCTTTTTTGCGGACGATTGTTCCAGTGAAGCTCTGACCAGTTTAATGGCGGCCAACAACGGAGTGTTCTCCGTGATCTCCACCGAGGGCGGCATCTTTGACATCATGGCAGGACGGTATTCCAACAAATCTAACATTGATGTCTGGCTGAAAGGTCATTGTGGGGATGCCATTTATGTGGATCGAATGACCCGTGAAGCAGAGTGCATCATGCACCCGGCACTGTCGGCTATCCTCTCTATTCAGCCCAGTGTGCTGGATGAAATCATGTCCAATACCACCATGACCGGGCGGGGCTTGATTGCCCGCTTCCTGTATGCGTTCCCACCGTCCAGAATTGGCAGCCGGGTCTTTCGTACTCAGCCAATCCCGCCCGAGGTAATCGCCGCTTACCGCAGCTTGATTTTTAGCCTGATGGCTCTGCCGATTGGTGGAGATGCCCAGACGGTACACCTTTCAGAAAAAGCCTTTGACCTGATGGCCGATTACTTTCAGGAACATGAGAAGTTTCTGGTTGGTGAGGGGCAGGCAATTTCCGATTGGGCAAGCAAATATATCGGTGCCGTACTCCGGATTGCAGGACTGTTGCACTGTGCAGATATGGAAGATGACAAAGCAGAAGTGACCGCTTCTACGATGAGTAAGGCGATTCAGGTCGGCAAATACTTTCTGGCTCATTCCACCTACGCCTATTCCATGATGGGGACTGACTTAACCATCCAGAAAGCCAAATTTGTCTTGGCAAAGCTGAAAAAGAAGAACGTATCGGTGATCAAGCGTTCGGAGCTTTTTCAGATGTGCCGGGGAAAGTTTTTCAAGAAAACGGAGGAGATTTTTCCGACGCTGGAACTACTGGAGGGACATGGATACATTCGGCTGGAAGAACCGGAACGCCAGTCGGTGGGCAGACCAGCCGATATAAAAATTATCGTAAACCCAACAGCATGAAACCGGAATTTTCTGCATTTATTGCATTTCCTGCACAGAGTTATACTCTGGTATCGCACCACCGTCCCCATCGAAAAATCCGCAGATTTGGAGATGGATGGTTCGGGAGAATCCGGTGGATTTTCCCGAACCGTGGGCGGCAGGATTGCTTATAGAAGCAAGGATGCCGGACACACCTGACTTGCTGTGTGGATAGCACACGCAAGCCAGGGAGGCTCCCGCAGGAGCAGCATCCCCCAAGGGGAAGATTCCTCCACAGTGTGGGGGAAATGTCGCAGAGCGACAAAGGGGGAGCGGTCCGCAGGACCCCACGATACTTTGCAGCCGCAGGATGAAAGTATCATAGTGGGTTATTACACTTCCGCAGGAAGTGCGCCCCGGCCCGCAGGCCGTACAAACGTGAAAGGAGATCTATGGCAAGAAGCGACGGGATTGACCGTACCAGTGCAAGAAACGTAAACCTGACTGCCGCCAAAATCGGAAATGCCCAGCGGCACAACGAACGAGAAAAGGAATCCTATACCAACCCAGATATTATACCAGAACACACACCTGAGAACATCCATTTTAAGAAACCTACCGCCGGATATGCAGAGATGTTTGCTCAGATGGAAAAAGACGGTGTAATCTCCACCCGTGGTCTGAAATCAGACGCCAACCTTTACGGGGAACTGATTTTTGATGTAAACTCCGCCTACTTCTATAACCATGGCGGATATGAGTTTGCCAAGCGATTTTATGAGGACGCTTACAGGGCAGCCGTAGAGATCGTGGGTGGCGAACAGTATATTCTTTCCGCTGTTATGCACGCCGATGAGCGCAACCGGGCTATGTCCGAAGCACTGGGGCAGGATGTATTCCATTATCATCTCCATGTGGTCTATGTTCCGGTTGTGGAGAAGCAGATCCTCTGGTCCAAGAGGTGCAAAGACAAATCACTTGTGGGAACCGTCAAGGAAACGATTATGCAGGTGAGCAGCAGTAAAAAATGGCTGTCTAAACCGGCATTGGACGAACGGGGAGCTCCTATTCTCCAGAAGAATGGCAAGCCGGTGCTGCGGAAGTCTTACAGCGTTCTCCAGGACGATTTCTTCCAGGCTATGAGAAACGCCGGATATACGGATGTGGAACGTGGAGAACGAGGCAGTTCCGAGGAACACTTGACTGTGACGCAGTTCAAGGTGGAACGGGAACAGGAGCGATTGGAACAACTCACCGCACAAACGCAGCAGGCAGCTTCTCTGGAAAAGAAGCTTGAGAAGATTCAAAAACAGCAGATTGCCGTTCAGAAAGTGGAGCAAATAGAAACCCATGCCATTCCATTTTCCTCAAAAGTCATGCTGGATCGTTCTGAATATGAAAATCTGGCAGCTACGGCAAAGAAGTTTTTTGTCCAGGAGCGCAATGAATCCAAGCTGCAAAAGGCTTTGGATGCAGCGTTGAAAATGATAAGTGAGTTGAAAGCAAAGGTCGCCGCACTGACCGCAGAACTGGCAGAGTACAAGTCCGTTCGGGGGCAGCTTCGCACCGTAGACTTGGAGAAGGAAAATGAACTCTTACGGAACAAACTCCATCGTTACGAGATAGTAATAGAACGAAACAGTCTTTGGCATTTGTTCCACCCAATCAGAAAAACAAAAGATTTCACAAGACAAGAAGAGTACCGGTAATATTATTATTTGCCCTATCTGTATTTTATGTACGGATAGGGTGATTTTTTGTTGTAGACAGCACAGAAAAAGGTGAATTTTGTTGATTTATCAACGTTGATTTGGTATAATTGTTCTATGTTATAGAACATAGAATAATTTGCGAAAGGAGGTGCCGAATTGCCCCCAAAAGTGGCCGCTGATAAAGCATCCGAGAGAGCCAAACAGAACCTTGGAACTCTAATTATGCGATGCCGTGGAACGCTCAGCCAATCCCAATTAGCTAAAAGGGTCGGACTGCCCCGTTCCAACATGAAATATATAGAGGACGGTGTTAACGCTCCAACAGCGGAAGTCTATGACAAGCTGATTAAGGAGCTAAAGCCGGATTTGCAGACACGCCGGCGTATGGATCGTCTGTATATGGCGATTCGGAAAGTTCCTCCGCCGGATGTTTGTCGGATTATCACACAAAACAAGGATTTAGTAGATGCAATGCGAAAGCTGGAAGGTTGTAATTTGACCCCTAATCAGATCGAAAGTGTTGCCGCATTGTTTGCGTCTTTTCAAGAGAATAGAGAAGGAGAACCCATAAAATGAGAGATAAGTATTTTTACGAAGTTATGTTTGATGATACGTCCATTGACGTAAGCAAGGAAGTCGGATTGGTCTGGTCCATTGCCAACTCTCTCCGTGGTGCCTATACCTCGGACAAATATAAGGACGTTATTATCCCCATGGTCATCATCCGTCGATTTGAGTGCGCTCTGGAGTCTACCAAAGATGCAGTTGTAGCAAAGCACAAGCAGAACCCCAACCTCCCTGCTGCGCTCCTTTGCCAGGTTTCCAAATATCCTTTTTACAACTATAGTGAATACACCCTCAAACGCCTTCTGGATGACAGCGACAGCATTGCGTCCAATCTCAAGTCTTACATTGAAGGCTTTTCCGCCAACATCCAGCTGATTCTGGAAAAGCTGCTGAAATTCAGCACCCAGATCGACAAAATGGATAAGAGCAACCGCCTTTACAGCGTGGTTAAAAAGTTCTCCGATTTGGATTTGTACCCTGCCCATGTAGACAGCATAAAGATGGGCTACATTTTCGAGGATATTATCAGCTGCTTTTCTGAAAACGCCGAAGCTGGTGATCACTATACGCCTCGTGAAGTGATTCGTCTGATGGTCAATGTGTTGCTGGCAGAGGGCTGCAATGATTTATTGACCGATGAGGGCAAGATTGCCACCGTACTGGACGCTGCCTGTGGTTCAGGCGGTATGCTGTCCACTACCTATGATTTTCTGCGCCGTAAAAACCCCTATGTGGATGTGCGCCTGTTTGGGCAGGAAATCAACCCTGAATCTTACGCCATTTGTCTGGCAGATATGCTTATCAAAGGACAGAATGTGAAAAACATCATGGGTGATGAGGAAGCCAATACCCTGAAAACGGACTGTTTTCCGGATCAGAAGATGCGGCTGGTGATTATGAATCCTCCGTTTGGTACGCCTTGGGGCGGCAAAGATGCACCGGAAGGACAAGAGAAGAAAGTCCGCGAGGAAAACAAAAAGGGCGGACGGTTTGAGCACGGTCTTCCCGGAACCGGTGACGCCCAGCTGCTGTTCATGCAGCACGCCATCAATAAGCTGGATGAGAAAAACGGACGTGCAGCGATTATTACCAATGGTTCGCCTCTTTTCTCCGGCGGAACCACCAGCGGTGAAAGCCAAATTCGGCGCTGGATGCTGGAGGAAGATTTGATTGAGGCCATTATTGCCCTGCCTACCCAGCTTTTCTATAACACCGACATCGGTATTTATATCTTCATCCTGTCCCGCAACAAGCGTCCTGACCGTCGTGGAAAGGTGCAGCTCATCAATGCGGTGGATATGTGGAAGCCCCTGCGCAAATCTTTGGGCAAAAAGCGCCGTGAAATCGACCGGGATAGCATGGTGAAAATCACCGAGCTGTACTCCAACTTTGAGGAAAACAAGTACTGCAAGATTTTCACCAACGAGGAGTTTATGTACAAGGAGTATGCGGTCTATCAGCCGTTGCAGCGCCGGGGTGTGCTGGATGCGGAGAGCATCGAGCGGCTGCGGACCAGCAGTTACTTCACCAGTAACTCCAGTATTTTCAATGAGACGGATTTTGAGCAGTTGAAAGAGATGAACCCCCGCAGTGCTGCCGACGAGAAGAAATACCAGAAATATCTGGCGGGCCAGCAGTTTGTGGCGGACGTGTTGACCATTCTGGAAGCCAACCGCTCCGACCGTGTGTTTATGGATTACGGAGAGTTTGAAAAGTATCTGAAATCCCTGTTGGGTAAGGTGGAGGGGATGTCTGCCAGCCGATTGACTGGCATTGCCATGGTGCTGGCGGTGATGGATAAAACTGCTGTGGTTCAGAAAGATCGCAAGGGCGAAATTATCAAGGATACCACCACCAAAGACACCGAGATCATCAAGCTTACCCAGGAGCCGGAGAAATATTTTGAGGCGGAAGTATATCCGCATGTACCTGACGCTATTTGGACCTATGAATTTGACCCGGAGAAAAAGGAGAGCGCTACAAATAAAGAAAAACTGGGTGCAGAGTTTCCGTTTACCCGATTCTTCTACGAATACAAGGAGCCGGAAAAGGCAGATGATCTGCTGGCACAGTTTATGGAACTGGAAAAATCCCTCTCCAAAAAAATTGCAGCCTTGCAGGAAAGCGAGGGAGTATAATGGCAGAGCGAATGAAACCCAGCGGAATTGACTGGATTGGCGATATTCCCGCAAGTTGGAAACGTAGCAAAGTCAAATTTTGCTTTTCTTTAGTTAATGGCTCAACTCCAGAAAGCAGTGATTACGATTGCTGGGATGGCGATATAAAATGGATAACGCCGGCAGATATGAGTGACACTGGTACAATTTCACACGGAGAACGCCTTATAACAAAGTATGGATATAATTCCTGTGGCACAACACTGCTACCAATAGGAAGCATTGTCATTTCATCAAGAGCTCCTATTGGTAAAATAAATATTACTACCGCAGAATTGTGTACAAATCAAGGTTGTAAGTCATTAATACGAACTGGAGACAATAGATACTTCTATTATTTGTTTCTTGCGGGGCAACATGAATTATCCTTGCTTGGTCGTGGCACTACATTCCTCGAGTTGTCAACATACGATCTCAACGGATTTGGTCTTGTGATTCCAGCCGAAGATGAGCAGAAAGCCATCGCCGATTTTCTCGATAAAGAATGTGCTCAGATTGACAGCATTGCCGCAGATTTGGAAAAACAGATTGCTCTTTTGCAGCAATACAAAAAATCCCTGATTACCGAAACGGTAACCAAGGGTTTGGATAAGTCTGTGCCAATGAAGGACAGTGGCGTTGAATGGATTGGAGAAATTCCAAACACATGGGATTGTAAAAAAATGAAATATGTTATTTCAGAGCCTTTACAATACGGTGCTAATGAGGCTGGTGACGATTATAAAGAGGACTACCCGAGATATATCAGGATAACAGATATAACGGAAGAAAACTCACTGAAAGATGATGGAAAGTTATCTCTATCGCTAGATATCGCTAAGCCATATTTATTAAAAGATGGAGATATTCTGTTCGCCAGAAGTGGCGCTACAGTCGGAAAAACATTTTATTATACTTCTAATTACGGGACCTGTGCGTTTGCTGGATACTTGATCAAAGCAAGATTTAACCAAGATAAGATGAATCCCAAATTTGTGTATTACACTACATTAGGTATAGGATATGAGAATTGGAAGAATACCGTTTTTACTCAAGCGACAATTCAAAATATCGGAGCAGATAAATATGCACAATTGTACATCACTGTCCCGCCCATGAAGGAACAAAATGAAATCATTGCATATTTAGATACACAATGCAAAGCAATCGATGATGTTATTCACAGTAAATATCAGCAGCTTTCTACTATCCAACAACACAAAAAATCTCTAATCTACGAATATGTCACCGGTAAAAAAACGAGTGAAGGAGGTGCAGTGAGATGGCCATCAAAGCAGGGCAATTAAAGGAACGGGCAGATTATCAGGCATACATTCTGGAAATGCTGGAGAAGGGAAATGGTTATCAGGTGCGCCCCTCGACTACGTATGATCCCGGCTACGGTATGGATGTTGAGCTACTGTTCTCCTTTTTGCAAGCCACCCAGCCGGATGCATTGGCTCGACTGGAAAAACTCTATGGCGACAGGACCCGCCAGACCATCCTCAACTATATCAACAATGAGGTCAACAAAAAAAGCCGCAGCCTGCTGGATGTACTGAAGCACGGTGTGGAGTTTGATAACGGTGTCTCCCTGACCCTCATGTACCGTAAGCCTGCCACCACCTTCAATCAAAAAGCGGAGGCGCTGTATCAGCAGAATGTACTCTCGGTGATGGAGGAAGTCTGGCACAAAGAGGGCGAGCGCATTGACCTTGTGATTTTCCTCAACGGCATTGCTATTTTTACCTTTGAGCTGAAATGCAACACCAGCGGGCAGAACTATGAGGATGCGATCCGTCAGTATAAGTTCGAGCGGGATTACAAAACCCGTCTGCTGAAATTTAAGGCGGGATGCTTGGCTCACTTCGCCATGGACTTGAACGAAGTCTATATGTGCACCAATCTGAGAGGAAAATCTTCCTTCTTTCTGCCGTTCAATAAAGGCTGCGGCGTTGGAATCCACTCTGGTAAGGGTAACCCCCACAACGAAAACGGCATCAATGTTTCTTATATGTGGGAAGATATCCTCAAAAAAGATACGGTGCTGTATCTGATTGATAAAATTATTTTCCTGCAAAAGGAGAGTAAGAAGGACCCGGATACCGGTAAGCGTGCTACAAAGGAAACGCTGATTTTCCCCCGTTATCACCAATTCAATGCCGTGCGCAAGCTGGTGGAAGATGTCATAGAACACCACAGCGAGAAAAACTATCTGATTGAGCACTCGGCGGGCAGTGGCAAAACCAATACCATTGCATGGTTGGCCCACCGTCTTGCATCCTTGCACGACAGGGAAAATAAAGTCATTTTTGATACGGTCTGCATTATCACTGACCGTATCGTAGTAGATCGTCAGCTTCAGAATGCCGTACTGTCACTGGAGCACAAGGCTGGTCTGATCAAGGTCATGGATGAAAAATGCACTTCCAAAGACCTGGCAGATGCCCTCAACGGCAACACCAAAATCATTGTGACCACCATTCACAAGTTCATGTACATTCAGGAACTGGTACAGGAGCTGAAAAGCAAGACGTTTGCCGTAATCATCGACGAAGCTCATTCCTCTACCGCCGGAACTGCCATGGAAGCGGTGACGTATGCTCTTTCGGAAAGTCGCAAGCTGAGTGAGGCCACCCCTGTTGATGTGTCGGAAGAAGAAAAATCTATGGGCGATATTATCGAGGACGAAATTGCCCGCAGCGGAAAGCAGCCCAATGTTTCCATGATTGCCTTTACAGCAACCCCGAAGCCGACCACTTTGCAGCTGTTCGGCTGCCTGAATGAAGAGGGAAAAAAGGTTGCCTTTGACCTATATTCCATGAAGCAAGCGATTGAGGAAGGCTTCATTCTGGATGCGCTGCAAAATTATGTGACCTATAAGACTTATTTTGAAATTAATAAGGCTATTGAAGACGATCCTGAGCTGGAGACGATTGCCGCAAAGCGCAAGATTGCCAAGTATATTGAACTGCATGATACCAACATTGCTCAGAAAGTGGAGATCATTATTGAGCACTTCAAAAACAGAATCATGCAGGAATTGGGCGGCAAAGCAAAAGCCATGGTTATTACTTCATCACGGCAGGCAGCAGTCAAATACCGGAACGAGTTTGAGACCTATATTTCCAAGCATGGGTATACGGGTATTCGTGCACTGGTGGCATTTTCGGGCAAGGTCTCTCTGGACGGTCACGAATACACCGAAGCGGTGATGAACGGCATTAAGGAAGAAGATTTGCCGGATGTGTTTGACAGCAACAGCTATCAGGTGCTGTTGGTGGCGAATAAGTATCAAACCGGCTTTGACCAACCAAAGCTCTGCGCCATGTATGTGGACAAGCGACTGAGGGGAGTCAATGCCGTGCAGACCCTTTCTCGTCTGAACCGTATTTGTGCGCCCTATGATAAGAAAACCTTTGTGCTGGATTTCAAAAATGAATATGAGGACATTCAAGCTTCCTTTGCCCCGTTCTATACCGAGACGATTCTGAACGAGACCATCACTCCTTCGGATATCCGGGCGGTGGAAGCCCAGGTGGATCAGTATAATTTCCTTGATATTGACGATATTGAAGAATTTAACGGATACCTGTATCAGGATAAACGAACCTCCAAAGAAAAGGCTCGGATGTGGGCGCTGCTGGATAAATCCCTGCAAATCATCAATCGTCACCCGGAACTGGAAAAGCTGGAGATTCGTGCAACAATCAAGCGCTTTCTGCGATTTTACAGTTTCCTGATTCAAGCAACCTGCTTTGAAAGCATTGATCTGCACAAGAAATACAATTTTCTTTCGTACCTGGTTAAGGAGATCGAAGTGGGCAGCGGTGGAAATGATTTTGACATTGCGGACAAAATCACTGCCTCTAACTTCCGTCAGAAAAAGACCGGGGAAAACACACACGAGATTGAATCCAAGCCGGAGGTCAGCCTGCCGACACCCAATGAGGTCTTTATGGATGAAGCTGTGAAAAAGAAGCTGTCCGAGATCATCGACGAGATCAATGCAGCGTATAACAAAAACTTCGATGTTGACGTAGCTTCCAAGTCTGCTCTGCAAATGAGGGATATTCTACTGAAGAACGGACATCTGCGGGACAGTGCACGGAATAACTCGCTGAAAGACTTCCGCTTTGCCTATTTTGATGCCGTACAGGATGCTCTGATTGCCGGGTATGAACAGAATCAGGACTTCTTTGCCCTTCTGCTTGATAACGACGAAAAGAAGCGGGAACTGATGCAGGTGTTCCTGGAGGATGTGTATAGGAATTTGAGGACATAAGTGTGAAAGCCCTTGTGGCAAAAGTTTTCCTGAACGACATAATAGGAGTTGAGGATTTGGGTACATCTGGTATAATAAAACAAAAGAAAATGGCGATTGCAAGTAATAATAATGAACAAAGATGTATTCAGAACTTCAGATTACTTGAAGCAAATGCATTTGAAGGAGGTGCTTGAATGGCACTATCAAGAGATCAGCTAAGCCGGATTACTATATCTGGGTTTAAGTCTATTAAACGGTGTGATATTAAATTCAGGAAGGTCAACGTTTTAATTGGTAGTAATGGAGCAGGAAAGTCTAATTTCATTTCTGCGTTTACGTTGCTTCAAAATATTTTGTCGCAAAATCTCCAAGTCTTTGTGGCGCAAAGCGGAATGAATTCGTTTTTTTACAATGGCAGAAAGGTAACAGATGAAATAGATTTTGAAGTTTATTTCGGAAATAATTCTTATGGCTTTGTGCTTATTCCAACCGATGATAACAGACTAATATTTCGCAAAGAGTATTTTGGGTATCATGGACAGTGGGAAAATGAGAGTAATGTTTCCAGAGGATCGATTGAATCTCAATGGCAAACCGGAGCTCATAATAACATAGACGAATATGTAATCCCCATTTTGGAGAAGCAAAATTGGAGAGTTTATCATTTCCATGATACTGGACGTAGTGCAAAAGTAAAACAAGAGCACAATATTTCTAACAACAAAGTTTTGATGAATGACGCAGGGAATTTGGCAGCTTTTCTGTTCCGCCTAAAAAGCAATTACGAAAAAAGTTACGAAGAAATTGTCCGCACTATTCAATTAATTGCTCCATACTTTGCAGATTTTGTGTTGGAACCGCAGGAGGGAAATGAAGAACAAATAGTACTAAAGTGGCAACAAAAAGGTTGTGAGGACATTTTTAATGCTTCGCAGTTATCGGATGGTACGTTACGCTTTATTTGCCTTGCTACACTCTTGCTACAACCGCATGAATTGCAACCTGCAACAATTATTATTGATGAACCTGAACTTGGTCTACATCCTTATGCAATAACAATTTTTGCAGAAATGGTTAGACAGTTATCTGACGAAAAGCAAATTATAATTTCTACCCAATCTGTAGAGATGCTCAATGAATTTGATGTTGAAGATGTTATTGTTGTTGATCGAGGTGAAGATGGTTCGGAGTTTAAGCGATTGAACGAAGACGAACTGGAGGTCTGGTTAGAAGAGGACTACGCCTTGGGAGATCTCTGGAAAAAGAATATTTTGGGAGGTAGACTCTCAAAATGAAAAATGCATATATCTATTGTGAAGGCCCAACTGAAGAGTCTTTTATTAACGAGATTCTCTATCCTTATTTTTTAAATATCGGTATCGCAGTATATCCTATTGTGTGCACAACAAAACGTACGGCATCCAAGAAATATAAAGGCGGAGTAAGTGATTATAACAAAATCAAACGAGAGTTGACTATGCTATGCAAAAGCCACCCAAATGAGCACGTTACTACTATGTTTGATTATTATGCCATGCCTGAAAATACTCCAGAAATAGGTTTACACGATCCGGATATCTATGAGCGTATAGGTAAAATAGAAGCAGCAGTCAACAAAGATATCGGTCAAGCAAATTGTATGTTTCACTTTATGTTACATGAGTTTGAGGGCATTCTTTTTTCTAATCCAAAATCTTTTGAACTTATTGCGGAAACCGATGTGGTTAACAAAATACGAGAGATTCGAGAAAGTTATCCCACCCCTGAACACATAAACAACTCACCTGAAACGGCACCTTCTAAGCGCCTGGAAAAATTAATTCCCAATTATGCGAAAATAAAAAATGGAACTTTAATTTCTAAGGATATGGGAATAGATAAGATTCTTGCCGAATGCCCTCATTTTCGGGAATGGATAGAACAAATTAGCCGTTTAGGTGCCTAATAGAAATCAGCCGAATAGTATACAAACTATCCGGCTGATTTATGTAATTCGCTTGTTTCAAAAATTGAGGTGACTCCAAGAACAGCAACCAAGTTTCTTTCCTTACTGTTGTCCTGCGTTGCCCTGGGCAGCGATACGCAAGGCACACATAAGGAGCAAAACCTGCTTTTCGTGTGTCATGCACGAGGATAAAAATTAGAATCTGATGTGTAGAAAAACCGCAGTATTAAGCCAAAAACCAGGCTGAAAGCGAAGAAATCACCGGATGTTTGGCAGGGTCAGCACCAAGTCCTTGAAGTTCAGCAAGCGCTAATCTCACTTACCCAAGAGATAATCATCCGCAAGGATTTTTCTCGAGGGACGCAAAAGCGAATCTTTCAAACATTTCCCCGCAGACAAGGCATACGCCGTATGCCCCGCCTGCGGGGTTTTTGTTTTAAAACAAGCATCACCCCCGCTCCGCACAATGAACCGCACCAGATTATGCGGACAGCACAAAAAGCCCCCATGTAGGATATT
>ERZ1673695.2183-NODE-2183-length-16019-cov-171.510085_pt1 | contig 16019 bp, 19 predicted proteins | sample MGYA00580225_ERZ1673695 | MGnify/ENA primary metagenome ERZ1673695 (study PRJEB41218, sample SAMN15661739) | gut metagenome | host: Homo sapiens | place: Canada: London | collected 2015-08-20/2019-03-30 | study: EMG produced TPA metagenomics assembly of...
GATTTCTTGAGGAGAAGACCGGAAAGACGTTCCGGCGTGTGAAATGAACGAATTTACTATAACGCCCTTTCGCGGGCCGCATTTGCTTCTGCTTTTGCTTACGGCAGCGGCGGTGCTGCTCATATTCTTGCTGCTGCGCGGAAAACCGGAAGCACGGCGCTCCCGGTTTCTGATCGGTGTGTGCTTTTTTAATCTCGCGCTGTTTGCCGGCTACAAGCTCTCGCTGTCCATGGACGCAGCGTATGTTCGTGCCTACTATCCCAATGGCTTCAACATTTTCAATGAGCTGCCGCTGCACCTGTGCAACATCAATCTGTTTCTGATCCCGCTGGGCGTGTGGAAGAGAAACCGCTCGATCATGGGTTTTTCCTTCTTTGTAGCGCCCCTTGGCGCACTGATGGCGCTGCTCTTCCCGGAGCCGCTGTTCTCCGGCTTTTCGCTGTTCCTGCCGCAAATTTTTGGCTACTATGTGACGCACGCTCTCCTTGTTGTCTGCGGCCTGAGTCTGGCGACGCTGGGCTTTTACCGCCCCGACCCCAAGGATATCCCGCGGATCCTCAAGACATTTGGTTTGCTTGCCGTAGGCGCGCACCTTATCAATCTCCTGTTACGCCTCACGCTCTGCCCGGAGGCAAACTACTTCTTCACCTACGGCGCAGAGATCGGCGTGCTCAAGCTGTTTTGGCGTATCATCCCGGCGCCGCTGCTCTACGGGCTGCCGGCACCGCTGATCCTTGCAGGCTATATGTACGCGGTCTGTGCGTTGTCCCGGCTGACGTAAGGAGCGGAAGAAGCGCCTTTTTCATAGATTGGATAAGTTCCGCAGCGCAAAAACAGGAGGATAAGACATTGCTGCATAGAAATGTAAGAGGAATCGGAATCGCTCTGTGCTTATTGACTCTCTTGCTATCCCTGTCCGGGTGTGGTTCATTGAAGGATGACTCGCTTCTGATCGTCAATGCAGTGATCACGGAAGTCGATGCAACAAAGCAAACCATACCCGGAGGGCGGCATCGCCCCCCGGTACGCCCTGGAGCGAGGTGCCGGAGGATTTTGAGTGCCCCCTGTGCGGCGTGGGTAAGGATTCCTTCGAAGAGGCATGAGCTTTCTGCAAGAGAGGCAAAGACTATGAGTTATGAAAACTGGAAGGACAAAATCGGCACATTCGAAGTGATGGACGTGCGGGGCAAAAAACTGGATTTCTTCCCCGCATTGAAGGCAAAGGCTTCCGCACTGAAAAACGGCGAAGGACTGCATATCATCCAGACCTTCGAGCCTGTCCCCCTGTACCCGGTGCTGGCCCTTATGGGCTTTGAGCATCACACGGAGAAGGTGAGCGGCAGCGAATATCACATCTGGTTTTATCGAGTGAGGAAAGGAGAATAACCGCATGAGCTACGAAAACTGGAAGAATAAGGCGCAGGGGTTTCAGACCGTGGATGTGCGCCATATACAGGGCAGCTTCTTTGAAGGGCTGAAGAAAAGAGCCGAGGCGTTGGAGGTGGGCGAAGGATTACACATCATCCAGACCTTTGAGCCGCATCCACTGTACGCTGTCATGGAGGGCTTGGGCTACGAGCACCACACCGAGCAGCGGGGTGAGGCGGAGTTCCATGTCTGGTTCTGCCGTGTGGAGAAGAAGGAAGGCGACAGTTCCGCCCCCTTCAAGCCGCTTGCTCTTTTGAACTATCCCATGATCGATGAAAAGCTGGGGCAGATCGCCGTGGATTTCTGGGAGACCACATGGCAGAGCGAGAAGCGCGTACTGCCCTACGAAACGCGGCTGCTGCTGTCCCTGACCAACGCAGTGGGCGCAGGTCGGATGCGACAGGCGGCGCGGGAGCTGGTAAAGGCATATATCCACGGCGTAGAGAGCGCCGCGCTGGACGACGTGTTCGAGCTGCTGGCATGGAATCAGGGCATCGGCTTTTTCAGCAGCGAGATCGGCCCCTCGGCACTGTTTCAGGCGTACAAGCTCATTAAAAACGGTGAGAAGCAGGGCAAGTCCCGGGAGGATATCTGCAGTGCGCTGCGGGAGAAATTCGGAGAGAAGAACCCGGAGATGCAGGTTCTGAACTAAAAAGCAGAAGGAGACGAACGACAATGGATAACAGGATGTTTTGTTTTCAGTGCGAGCAGACAGCGCTCTGCGCTGGTTGTACTGGAAAAGCCGGCGTCTGCGGTAAAACCACTGAGGTGGCGGAGCTTCAGGATCAACTGACTGGCGCTCTGGTTGGACTGTCCCGTGCGGTAGATAATGCCCCGGATACGAATGAGGGGACTTGGCGGCTGATGATCGAGGGCTTGTTCACCACCGTCACCAATGTGAACTTTAACGAAAAGACTATCCGGGATTTGATTGACCGGATACATGCGGAAAAGGCACGGCTGGTGCCCAACTGCTATAGCTGCACCTCTCGCTGTGGGCGGAACGACGACTATGACATGCACCTGCTTTGGAGCGCACAGGAGGATGTGCGCAGTCTAAAATCTCTGATCCTTTTTGGTGTGCGTGGCATGGCGGCGTACGCCTATCACGCCATGGTGCTGGGCTATACGGACGACGCTGTGAACCGCTTCTTTGCCAAGGCGCTGTTTGCCGTGGGCGAGGACTGGGGCATGGACGAGCTGCTGCCCATCGTGATGGAGGTGGGCGAGAAGAACCTCCAGTGCATGGCGCTGCTGGATAAGGCCAACCCCGAGACCTACGGCACGCCCGCGCCCGTGACCGTCCCGCTGACGGTGGAGAAGGGGCCGTTCATCGTCATCACCGGCCATGATCTCCACGACCTGAAGCTGCTGCTGGAGCAGACGGCGGGCAAGGGCGTGAATATCTACACGCACGGCGAAATGCTGCCAGCCCACGGCTATCCGGAGCTGAAGAAATACCCACACCTCAAGGGCAACTTCGGCACGGCGTGGCAGAACCAGCAGAAGGAGTTTGCCGACATCCCCGCGCCGGTGCTGTTCACCACAAACTGCCTGATGCCTCCACGGGCGAGCTACGCCGACCGTGTGTTCACCACGGCGGTGGTATCCTATCCCGAAATCACCCACATCGGTGAGGACAAGGACTTCACCCCTGTCATCGAAAAGGCATTGGAGCTTGGCGGCTACAACGAGGACAAGCCGTTCACCGGCATCAACGGCGGCGGCACGGTCATGACCGGCTTTGGCCACGGCGCGGTACTGAGCACGGCGGAGCAGGTAATCGGTGCGGTAAAAAGCGGCGCGATCCGGCACTTTTTCCTGGTGGGCGGCTGCGACGGAGCCCGTCCCGGACGGAACTACTATACTGAGTTTGTCAAGCAGACGCCTGCCGACACTGTGGTGCTGACGCTGGCCTGCGGAAAATACCGCTTCAACGACCTGGATCTTGGTACCATTGGCGGGCTGCCGCGGCTGATGGATGTAGGACAGTGCAACGACGCCTACGGAGCTGTGAAGATCGCGCTGGCCTTGGCGGACGCCTTTGGCTGCGGGGTCAACGACCTGCCCCTGTCTCTGGTGCTCTCGTGGTATGAGCAGAAGGCGGTGTGCATCCTGCTGACGCTGCTGCATCTGGGCATCAAGAATATCCGTCTCGGCCCCACCCTGCCGGCGTTCATCTCGCCGAATGTACTGAACTATCTCGTGGAAAACTTTCACATTGCCCCGGTCACCACGCCGGAGGAGGATCTGAAGGTGCTGCTGAAGCGCTGACAAACCATAATGCGGCTGCGGAGAGGAACATCTCCGTAGCCGCCCTTTATTGAAAGCAATCATGAGTGGTGCGGCCATTTATCCGCGCCACTCATGAGCGTTTACTTTTGGTTCTTTGCTTCGATACTCCTACACGCCGCCAGCTCCAAAGCATGCTTCTCATGTCAGAGCACCCGGAGAAGTGAAGAAAACTGCTTACTTCAACAACCCAGCATCTGTATCTTAACATAAGATTTATGGCTCGGTGCTATAATAACCTCAGCAAACCAGGCGATCGCCAAGGAAAGGATAGATCAGGACTATGAGATCACGACGGGATAGCATTCTCGTTTTATGCATTGTGCTTATTGCCGCCATACTTGCAGGCTGCGGCGCAGCTGAGCAGCGACCGGCCTTGGAAAGGATCGAGTACACAAACCTGAACGACAGTGGATCAAGGGAGCTTTTGCAGGGGCTGCTCTCCGACGCAGGCGTGTCAGACGGGCGTGTTCAGGACTTTTTCCGCCGTGTGGACCACTTTCATGACAGCGTGAAGCAGGAATGGCTTACGGATGGCTTTGAGGAAGCGGAGCTGCTGTATACGAAATATGACCCTTACGCGATGCAGGACGAATGGACGGCGAAGAACGGGACGTTTCCGGGCTATAACTGCCGGATCACCGCCATGAACCTGTTTGGGGACTTCCTCTCCGTGAGCGCAGACTCTCAAATCAATGCCGGTGAAGATGTGCTGTTTGTGGACGAGGAAGCGCTGAAAACAGATCCCGATGCGCTGGGCGGAAGCAGCCTTGCAGATTTCCGCGCACTGTATTCCTCCATGAAGGCGGAGGATACCACGGAGATCAAGCGTCATGTACAAACCGTACAAGAGGAATGGGCTTCCCGCGGCGTTGCCTTTCGGGAGAATGAACGGATCCGCCTCATCACGGTATTCTTCCACGATAAGCCGACCGAGGAGGAATCTCTGCTGTTTGTCGGGCATGTTGGCGTACTTTTGACGGCGAAGGACGGGACGCTGTATTTCGTAGAAAAGGTTGCCTTTCAGGAGCCGTACCGGATGCTGCGCTTTGCCGACCGAACGGCACTGAGCGATTACCTTATGGGGAAATATGACACCTCATGGGGGCAGGATACGGCGAGCCCCTTTATCATGGAGAACGACGAGCTCATGGACGGCTGGCGTCCAAACCCGGATAGCAGAAGTTCTGCGCTCGGCTAAGGACTGCGCGTTGCTGCCAATATAAGAAATCCCCGACCGGAGTCGGGGATTTCTTATATTATCCTCCGCTGAAGTTGTGGAGAAAACCAGATAAAGCACATCAACGCTGCAAAGTGACTTCAAATCATTATCTGTTATTTTTATTTTTAAAAGAGCAAATCAAATTAAATCCTGTAAAAATGATCGCAGAAATTCCTAAAAACAGCCACATATATTGTCTCCTTAAATTCTCTTACCCTGCACCCCTATGAGACAAGGCTCGCAATCGTGTTGCCTGCGGACAGGAACTGCCGATGAGAGGATCGTTCGCAGCCTCTTTATCGGTTCTCCGCCAGATATTCCTCCGCATAGTGGACGGCCACCGCGCCGTCCGATACGGCGGTGACCACCTGCCGCAGCGCCTTGGTGCGCACATCGCCCGCGGCGAACACGCCGGGGAGGCTGGTGCGGGTGGATTCATCCGCGATGATGTAGCCGGATTTGTCCAGCGCCAGCTCGCTTCGGAACAGCTCCGTCGCCGGGGCGCGTCCCACGCTGATGAACACACCGTCGCAGGCAAGCTCACGCTCTGCGCCGGTGTTGACGTCTTTTAGCCGAAGCCCTGTCAGGCGGCTTTCGTGCAGCAGCGCGGAGACTGTGCTGTTCCAGCAGAACTCCACGTTGGGCGCGTTCATCAGCGGTGCATGGTATACCTTGGTAGCCCGCAGGCTGTCGCGGCGGTGGATGAGGTAGACCTTTTTTGCGATGCGGGACAGGGTCAGGGCATCCGCCGCGGCGGAGTTGCCGCCGCCCACCACCGCCACGGTCCTGCCGCGATAGGGCGCGCCGTCGCAGGCGGCGCAATAGTGAACGCCCTTTCCTGTGAGCGATTCTTCGCCGGGAACGCCTAGGGAGCGGGGCGACGCGCCGGTGGCGATGACCACCGTGCGGCCCTGAAAGACGCCCTCGCTGGTATCCAGCGTCTTGATTCTCCCGGAAAGGCTGGCCTTATACACCTCCGCCAGCTCCGTCACCGCGCCGAAGCGCTCGGCGCTCTGCTGCATTTTTTCGCCCAGCGTAAAGCCATCGATGCCGCCCTCGAAGCCGGGATAGTTGTCGATCTGCTCCGTCAGCGCCATCTGCCCGCCGGCGGAGAGCTTTTCAAGCGCCAGTGTGGAAAGCCCGCTTCTGGCGGCGTACAGGGCGGCGGTGTATCCGGCGGGACCGCCGCCGATGACGATCATATCATAGATCTGCTCCATAATCGTGTCCTCACTGCTCCAGCGTTTCCTTGATAAACGCCTCGATGGCCGCCTTGGAGGCGGGCGCGACAATGGAGCCGAGCGCTTTTCCGTTCTTAAAGAGCATCAGCGTGGGGATGGTGTCGATGCCGAAGCGCTGGATGAGCTGCGGCTCCTCGTCGTAGTTGATCTTGCCGGCGATGAGCGTGTCGGCGTACTGCTCCCCCACCTTGTCAAAGGCCGGGGCAATACGGCGGCAGTAGGGGCACCACTGGGCCCAGAAATCCACCAGCACGGGCTTGTCCGCGCGGAGAACGTCGTTTTCAAAGCTGTTGGTCGTAATGGTAAGCATCGTAAAATCCTCCTATTTCTGTGCAAAAAGTTGTGTTTCAATATCTGTGATCGTAATGTGCGAGAGGTAGGCGGCGCACTGCTCGTTCATCTGCCGGTACAGCGTGTCCATCACGCCCGCCATGCCGGAGCAGATGGCGCAGTTCCGGTCAATGTCGCCGCTGTGCCACGCGCAGTCCACAAAGCGGGTATTCACTGCCTCCGCCACCTGCCGTAGGGTAAGGCTCGCCGGGTCTGCCGTCAGGCGGTAGCCGCCGTCCAAGCCCTCCCGGGTCTCCACCATGCCTGCCTTTTTTAGCCCCGCCATGACGCGGCGGACGCGGGTGGGATTGGTGCAGATGTTCTCCGCCAGCGCTTCGCTGCTGAGGGAGCGTCCGCTGTGGCTCAGGCAGACCAGCGCGTGGACGGCCAGATTAAAAGAACTGTCCACAATTATCCCTCCTTCACAAGCTCGTAGGGCCAGTCGATGACGCCGCCGAAGTCGTAGACGCTCTGATACCCCAGCGCCAGCAGCTTTTGGGCGGCATCCTTGCTGCGGCGGCCGCTGCGGCAGTAGACCAGCAGCGTCGCCTCCTTATCGGGCAGCGCCTCGGGCATTTCGCTCCCGATGCTCTCGTTAGGCACAAGGACGGCGTTTTCAATATGCCCGCCGTCGTATTCCTCCCGGGTGCGGACATCCACCACCACGACCTCCTGCGAGGCCATCATCTCATAGGCTTCCTCGGCGCTGAGCTTATGATACGCCGCCTTGTCTGACATATCTTCTGCCGTGTCCGCTTTTGCCTTGGACAGCGCGCAGCCGCTCAGCAGCGCAAGCGAGGCGGCAAGCGCCGCAAAAAGTAATATCTGACGCATAATCAACCTCCAATGTAACTGTGTTCGCTAATGATACAGTTTATACTGTGATTATAACAGATACAGTTAAAACCGTCAAGGTACTTCGGGGCAGCTTTTGGGGCACAAGCCTTTTGTGGTTGTTGACAGAGAAAAAAATATAGGTATAATAAAAGCAAAAGAATAAGACTTATTCTTGTATTTGGAGGGTTGGCAGTATGCCAAAATACGCAGAGGAGATATTGGCCGCCGTAACGGAGCTGCAGCAGCATCCCACGGCGGAGCAGGTGTTCCTGGAGATGAAAAGGGAGCATCCCAGTATCGCCATTGGCACCGTGTATAAGCATCTGAATGCCTTGGCAGAGGAGGGCCTGCTGCACCGCATCACGGAGTCGGGTTCGCCGGACCGGTACGACCGAACGGAGCGGCACGATCACTTGATTTGCAGTCGGTGCGGGAAAATCGCAGACGTTCACCTGCCGGATATGCAGAGCCAGATCGAACGGGCGCTGGGACGGGAGATCCTCTCGTATGATCTTAAAATCCGGTATATCTGTCCCGATTGCAGGGAACAGGAAGAAAACAACGCTGAAGGAGGCACCCTATGAACGCTAATGTATCGAAGCTGCTCAACGAGCAAATCAACAAGGAGTTCTACTCCGCCTATCTGTATCTGGATTTTGCCAACTACTACGCCGCCGTCGGCCTGGACGGCTTTGAGAACTGGTACCGGGTACAGGCGCAGGAGGAGCGGGATCACGCCATGCTGTTCTATCAGTATTTGCAGAATAACGGCGAGGGCGTCACCTTTGAGGCTATCGCAAAGCCGGAGTGGGAACGAGGCGACCACATGACACCGCTGAAGAAAGCGCTGGAGCATGAGAAGTTCGTCACCGCCAGCATCGACGCCATCTACGCCGCCGCATACGAGGTCAGGGACTTCCGCGCCATGCAGATGCTGGACTGGTTCATTAAGGAGCAGGGTGAGGAGGAGAAGAACGCCGCCGATCTTATCACCAAAATGGAGCTGTTCGGCGGCGACAGCAAGGGGCTGTATATGCTCAACAGCGAGCTGAAGGCACGGGTCTACACAGCACCCTCACTGGTGTTGTAAGCCCTGCGCGGCTGCGGCCTTCGCATCAGACAAAAGGCAGACTGCATACAGGTGGCCTGCCTTTTCTTCCGCCAGACGGTTAGAGGAGACTAACTGCATATAAAACAGAAAGGACTTCAGAACCTGAACAAGGAAAAGGAGATCGAAACCGTTACCCTCATGGTGCGCCGATATTGCCGGGGCGTGCATGGGACAAGGGGTGAGACACTTTGCCCGGCGTGTGCCGCCCTGCTGGAATACGCCCGGCAGCGGCGGGACAGATGCTCGCACGGGAAAATTTAGCGGCGATGTGAGGTCTTGCGAGAGGCGCGAGGCGGCAAATAAACAAAGAAGAGATAAGGGCAACGGCTATGAAAGAACAAAAGAACTTTTGGGACAAAAATGCCGGTCGGTACGACCGCTTTATGCGAAAGGATCGGGCGGCGTATGACGAGATCTATGCGCTGATCCGGCCGGTCGTGAAAGCCAAAACGGTGCTGGAGCTGGCGACCGGCACGGGGCTGATCGCAAAAAACATCGTGAACGCGGCAGTGCACATCGAGGCGACGGACGCCTCTGCGGAGATGATTCTTGAAGCAAAGCGGGATAATCAATCTGCAAAGCTGCATTTTTCCGCGCAGGATATGTTCCGCCTGCCCTATGCGGATAAGTCCTTTGATGTGGTGATCGTGTCCAACGCACTGCATATCGTGCCGCAGCCGGAGAAAGCCCTTGCCGAGATTCGCCGGGTGCTGAAAGACGATGGCGTGTTGATTGCGCCGACCTTTACCCACGCAGGGAACTCGTTTACCGGCAAGGTCAGGGCATTTTTCATGAAGCTGGCAGGCTTCCCTCTCCACAGCAGGTGGACGAGCGAGGAATACCTGCGCTTCCTAAGGCAGAACGGCTGGGCAGTACGGAAAAGCGTTGTTCTGAAAGCATCTTTTCCGCTGACCTATGCCGAGTGTGTAAAAATGGAGGTGTGATATGTCATTCTTTGAAAACACCCGCAAGCCCGTGGGCTTTGGCGGGAAAATTATGGTCGCCATGATGAATGTCGGGCACAGCGCCGTGGCCCGGTGGGGGCTTCAATTTCTGAATGCTGCGCCGGACGCCAAGGTGCTGGACTGCGGCTGCGGCGGCGGTGCGAACATGAAAAGGCTGCTGAAAAAATACCCGCAGGGCATCGTGAAGGGCATCGACTATTCGCCCGTCAGCGTGGAGAAGTCGAAAAAGGTCAACGAGACTGCCATCGCGGAGGGTCGCTGCGCCGTTCTGCAAGGCAGCGTGGCGGATATGATGTTTGCCGATAACTGGTTCGATGCGGTGACGGCCTTTGAGACCGTCTATTTCTGGCCTGACCTGCCTCGGTGCTTCCGGGAGGTTTATCGGGTGCTGAAGGTCGGTGGGACTTTTCTCATCTGTAACGAGAGCAATGGCGACACGGACAAGGATGAGAAATGGACAGAGATCATCGGTGGCATGACCATCTATAAGGACACCGAACTAAAGGCGTATCTGGAGCAGGCGGGCTTTCACGAGGTGCAGATACACAAAAAGAAAGGCTGGCTCTGTATCACGGCGCGGAAATGAGGGAGAGGCAGACAGATGAAGGACAAGAAGCTCCTATTTGACCGCAAATGCCATGTGCTGTATTCCCGCCCCTGCAAGAAGGAGATACGGGCGAAGATCGCTCTGCGCTATCCTGCGGTAGAGCGGGAGGCGGTTTGGGAAAAAGTACAGCGGCAGTATGCGGACTTTCTCTCCGACTGGCGCACCGATTTGGGCGGCAAACGGAACTTCCACAACGGCGTAGGCGGCACCTACGACTGCATCGCCATCATGAGCTACTATGTGGTCTGCAAAGCCGTCACATCCTTCCGCGAGATCGAGGAGATGGAGGAAAACCTGATCCTGCCGATCTTCCGCAGGCTGCTGTTTGTGGACTGCAACAAGCCGTTCTGGAGGAAGCTGATGTACAAGGCGTTTGTTCGTGCGAAAAGCGGCTGCGACAAATGGCACGATTACGAGATGTCGGTTGCGCCTTATGAAACCGACAAGCCTATTTATTATGAATTTACGGCGTGCCCGACAGCGGAATTTGCCATCCGGCACGGCCTTATGGATATCATGCCCGCCCTGTGCAATGTGGACTATGCGTCCATGGAGCTGCTGCACGCAAAGCTTATACGGGCGACTACCTGCGTGAACGGCTGCCGATGCGATTATACCATCTGCGGCGATAAAGACCCATATCTGAAGGTGCATCCCGAATACCGGGACGAGGCAGGATTCAGGAGAAACAAATAATACTGCAATGCAAGGGCGGTGAGACGAATGGAAACCTTTCTTGGAATCATGATCCCTTTCTTGGGAACAGCACTGGGCGCGGCCTGCGTGTTCTTTATGAAAAAATCCCTTGGCAATTTGGTGCAGCGCGCCCTTGCGGGCTTTGCCGCCGGGGTGATGGTGGCGGCGTCCATCTGGAGCCTGCTGATTCCAGCCATCGAGCAGTCGGAGGGCATGGGAAAGCTGTCCTTCCTCCCTGCCTTTATCGGCTTCTGGGTCGGCGTGCTGTTTTTGCTACTGCTCGACTATCTGATTCCCCACCTTCATGTGGGCAGCAATCAGGCGGAGGGGCCGAAAAGCAGGCTCGGCCGCACCACCATGATGGTGCTGGCGGTGACCCTGCATAACATTCCGGAGGGAATGGCGGTGGGCGTGATGTACGCGGGCTTCCTTGCGGGGAATGTGCAGATCACGGCGGCAAGCGCGCTTGTCCTGTCCCTTGGCATCGCCATTCAGAATTTCCCTGAGGGCGCGATCATCTCCATGCCGCTCCGGGCGGAGGGCGAGAGCAAGGGCAGGGCGTTTTTCGGCGGCGTGCTCTCCGGCGTGGTGGAGCCCATCGGCGCGGTGCTGACGATTCTTGCGGCGCAGATGGTGATCCCGGCGCTGCCGTATTTTCTGAGCTTTGCGGCAGGCGCCATGCTCTATGTGGTGGTGGAGGAGCTGATTCCCGAAATGTCACAGGGAAAGCACTCCAACATCGGCACGGCTTTCTTTGCCGCTGGCTTTAGCGTCATGATGACGCTGGATGTGGCGCTGGGATAGCATTTAAATTTGCAAGGTGAAGATACTTATGAAATGCAGAATCGAAACAACTGCGTGCATTCCGATGCCGCCACTCCGGCTATCGGTTTGAAATATGTATTCTTATTTTAGGAGGTCATTTATTATGAGGAAAATCGGTTTGTTTGCAGCAGGCGTGCTGTTCGGCACAGTGGGCATCAAGCTGCTGAGCAGCAAGGACGCAAGAAAGGCCTATGCCCACACCACCGCCGCTGCGCTGCGTGCCAAGGACTGCGTGATGACCAAGGTCACCGCCGTGCGGGAGGGGGCCGATGACATCTACGCAGAAGCCAAGGCCATCAACGAGCGCCGCGCGGAGGCGGAGGCCGCCGCCGTGGTGGAGGACGCTTCTGCGGAGGACGCCAAGGCGGAATGATCCATGAAGTGCACGATCCTACATGATTTGCCGGGGCGGCTGCGGGTGCACCTGTGCTGCGGGCGGATGAGCTTATCCCAAGCGGATGTGCTGGAATATTATCTGCGCGCTCAGGACGGCGTACAGGAGGTCAGGGTCTACGACCGGACGCAGGACGCGGTAGTGCTCTATGACGCGGAGCGTGGAAGCATACTCCGTGCGCTGGCGTTATTCTCCTTCGCCAAGGCGGAAGCTATGGAGCTGGTGCCGGAGCATACCTCCCGGGCACTGAACCGGGAGTTTGAGGACAAGCTGGCTATCGCCATCATGCGGCGGTGCATCTCCAAGCTGTTTCTGCCTGCGCCCATCACCACGGCGCTGGCACTGCTCCGCTCCGTAAAGTACATCCGGGAGGGGCTTTCGGCGCTGCTGCGCGGACAGCTTTCCGTTGCCGTGCTGGATGCTGCTGCCGTTTCGGTGTCTATGTTACGGGGCGATTTTGCCACCGCAGGCTCTGTCATGTTCATGCTGCATCTGGGCGAAATTCTGGAGGAGTGGACCCGCAAAAAATCCGTTGCCGACCTTGCCTCTGCCATGAGTCTGCGAGTGGACAGTGTCTGGCAGCAGGTAAACGGCACCGAGGTGCTGACGAAGATCACCGATGTAATGCCGGGCGACCGTATCGTGATCCGCACCGGCGGCATGATTCCCTTGGACGGCCGGGTGGTGGAGGGCGAGGTTATGGTGAACCAGTCCTCCCTCACCGGCGAGTCCATGCCCGCGGCGAAGCACCCCGGCAGTCCCGTCTATGCCGGGACGGTGGCGGAGGAGGGCGCGTGTGTCATCTGCGTGGAGAAATCGTCCGGCAGCGGGCGGTATGACCGGGTGGTTCGAATGATCGAGGAGTCGGAGAAGCTGAAATCCACCGCCGAGGACAAGGCGTCCCGGATGGCGGACAGGCTGGTTCCCTATACGCTGGGCGGCACGGTGCTGACGTATCTTCTGACCCGGAATGTGACGAAAATGCTCTCGGTGCTGATGGTGGACTTCTCCTGCGCCCTGAAGCTGGCCATCCCCATCGCGGTGCTGTCCGCCATGCGGGAGAGCAGCGGCTATCACATCTCCGTCAAGGGCGGACGCTTTTTGGAGGCGGTGGCCAAGGCGGACACCATTGTGTTCGACAAGACCGGCACGCTGACCTATGCGACGCCCACCGTGGCGGCGGTCATCCCCTTCGGCGGCCACGACGAGGCGGAAATGCTGCGCCTTGCCGCCTGTCTGGAGGAGCATTATCCCCATTCCATGGCAAACGCCGTGGTGGCGGAGGCAAAGCGGCACGGGCTCACCCACGAGGAGTACCATTCGCAGGTGCAGTATGTGGTGGCCCACGGCATCTCCAGCGTGGTGGAGGGCAAGAAGGTCATCATCGGCAGCGCCCACTTCGTCTTTGAGGATGAGGGCTGCCGCATCCCGGAGGAAGAGCAGCCGAAATTTGACGCGCTGCCCGCCGCGTATTCCCATCTGTATCTCTGCATGGACGGGGAGCTGGCGGCGGTCATCTGCATCCACGATCCCCTGCGCCGGGAGGCGCGGGATGCGGTAAGGGCGCTGCACGAGAGCGGCTTTGCCAACGTGGTGATGATGACCGGCGACAACCGCCGCACGGCGGAGTCCGTTGCCGCCGAGGTGGGCATAGACACGGTGTACGCCGAGGTGCTGCCCGAGGACAAGGCCGCCTTTATCCGGCAGGAAAAGGAAAAGGGCCACACCGTTATCATGGTTGGCGACGGCGTCAACGACTCTCCTGCCCTGTCCGAGGCGGATGCGGGCATCGCCATCTCCACCGGCGCGGCCATCGCCCGGGAGATCGCCGACATCACCGTTTCCTCGGAAGATCTCTTTGCGCTGGTAACGCTGCGAAGGCTCAGTCAGGCACTGATGGAGCGCATCCACGGCAGCTACCGCTTCATCGTGGGCTTCAATCTGACCCTGATCGCACTGGGTGTGGCGGGGGTACTGCCGCCCACCACCTCGGCATTGCTGCACAACGGGTCGACGCTGGGCATCGGTCTCAAAAATATGACCGACCTGCTGGAGAAAAACAAATCATAAAGAACCGGGGCAGGGAAACTGCAATCTGTATCCCTGCCCCACTCCAAAGCAGAGCGGTTAGACGACACTAACTGTGAAGTGGGCAAAGGGAACGGAGCAATATTGATGCACAAGACTGCAAAAGGAGGAGAGAGCGAATGTCCGAAGAAATCCTGGTCAGGCAGGGCGCGCCCACCCTTGCGGGCATCAAGACGGGGAGCTTGTTTCCCTGCCCCTGCGAGGATCGCGAGGCACCGATGACGGATATCCGGTGGGCAGAATCTGCGCCTGATCGCAGAAAGGCCGAAAAGCAAAGCGCGGAACGGCAGAACCATTCTCGCGAACACCCACGACCGCGAGATGAGCTTCGCGGTTGGTATCATATTAAAAGACGCTTTGTGGAAAACGAGGTGGGGCAGCGCTTCTACTTTGATTTTTACGGCGCAAAATGGCTTGCCTTTGCAAACGGACCGGGAAATATATGAATGAGGTCCATCTTGATGCGCAAAGTGAAATCAGAATAAGAACGTTCGCCCGTTTCTGCCCTTGAGGCGTGGAGCGGGCTTTCGTTCATTTTCCGGGCTGGTCTCGTTGCACTTTTGTGACACTTTCCATGCACTTTTGCGGGGGAAGTATTTGGCGCTCTCCTGTATACTACAATCAAGGTTGACGCCCAACCAAAACGATTAAAAAAGGAGCGTAAAATACCATGAAAAAGAAAACGATTTGGGGCCTTGCACTGGCACTGGCGTTGGTGGTATCGGCCATCGGCACAGCAACCTCCGCCTTTGCCGCCACATCCGTACCAATGGAGCCTGTTACTAAAATTGCAACCGAGAACGAGGACGCCATCTGGGAGCAGATCGAGGCGGTGGAAGAGAAGAGCGACGCCATCTTCCAGAGAAACGCAGCGCTGTGGGAAAAGCTGGACGAAATCTGCAACGCCCTGCCCGACGACTACGACTTCACAGACTTTGATGAAGCGGCATGTATCCGCAGTACCAACGCCCTGACCGAAGCGGAGAAGGAAACGCTTCTGGCAGATATCAAGGAGCTGAACGGTCTTGACGCTGAGATGGAGGCACTGTACGCTCAGCTGCCCGACTGCGACAATATGCCGCTTTACGAGAAGGCACTGGAAAAGGCCGACCCCAAGGTGCTGGATGAGATCGACACCCTGGAGCAGGAGTATGACCGCGTCTGCGAAAAGCACGCCGACCTGTGGGACAAGGTAGATGAAGCGTACTTTGATCTTCCGGACGACTATGACTTCGACAACTACGATGAAGCAGCCTTCATCCGCAGCTTGGGCTTCCTGACCGACGCGGAAAAGGACACGCTGATCGCCGACTACAACCGCCTTACGGAGATCGACAGCCGGCTGTGCGAGCTGTACAATTCCATCTGGGGCAACACCGGCTGCGAAAGCGGCATCTGCCCCCTTTGACGGAAAGGCGGTTTTCTGATAGTATAAAATCAACATCATGCCGATGCTGCGCCCACGCGCAGCATTTGGCGCTGCTTGCAAGGAGGTCACCATGGGACATTCCATCTATTTGGCGGACGATGAAAAGAGCATCCGGGAACTGCTCCATAGCTTCCTCGCAAGCGACGGATATACCGTGCGCTCCTTTGAAAGCGGCGACGCGCTGCTGGAGGCGTTTCGTCAGGAGCCTGCGGAGCTTGTAATACTGGACATTATGATGCCCGGCACGGACGGACTTACCGTGTGCCGGGAGCTTCGCTCTGTTTCCGATATTCCCATCATCCTGCTTACAGCCAAGGACAGCGAGCTGGACTATGTCATGGGCATCAGTCAGGGCAGCGACGATTACCTCACCAAGCCCTTTCGTCCAACGATATTACTGATGAAGGTCAAAGCACTGCTGCGCCGCGTGGAGATGGACCGAGGGAAAACGGCGGCAGCAGAGGATGAGCTGCGCTACGGGGATATCCGCTATTCCGCTACGGAAAACGCCGTCCTTTGCGGAAGCACGATCGTGGCGCTGACCCAGACCGAGC
>ERZ1673695.2188-NODE-2188-length-15972-cov-6.215995_pt1 | contig 15972 bp, 14 predicted proteins | sample MGYA00580225_ERZ1673695 | MGnify/ENA primary metagenome ERZ1673695 (study PRJEB41218, sample SAMN15661739) | gut metagenome | host: Homo sapiens | place: Canada: London | collected 2015-08-20/2019-03-30 | study: EMG produced TPA metagenomics assembly of...
GGAGCTCCGCTCGATACCCTCGTAATCGGCAAACTCGGAGCCGTTGTCGACCGTTATCGTTTTGAAAACCTCATAGAAAGCCGCGCCGTAAAGCCGCTCGAGGCGGTCTAATGCCTTAACGACCGTCTCGGCCTTGCCGTCCTTTATTCTGATTATGATTTCTCGACGAGTGACCCGCTCCGAGAGCACGAGGAGTCGGGCGCGGGTTTTCTTTTTGCCGACGACGGTATCCATTTCCCAATGTCCGGGCTCTTGCCGCTCGTTCACATAGTCGGGCCGCTCCTCGATGGACGTACCGCGAGGCGGAGTCTTTGCCCGCACTTGCTTGTATTCCCGCTTGCGCTCGCCCCGCTCCGGGAGGTCTTTATTTGTGATAGTCGGGAAGATATTACCGTCGTCGATGTACTTATAGAGCGTCGCCCGGCAAAAGGTCATACCGAGATAAGCGTATTCCTCGGTTTTGAGGAGGGCGCACACCGCCGCCGGGGAGTAATGGTCGTCGCGTATCTTGCTCTCGATGAAATCGGCGACGGCGTAGTTATTCCCGATTTTGAGCGGCGCACCTTTGGCGGCGAGGTTGGCTTGATACTGATACTCGGCGTTATCGGGATTATAGGGGCGTACCGTCTCCGTCAAGTCGGAGTTTCTATGCACATACGGCCCGCCGCGCTTGATTTCCCGGTATATCGTGCTGATATGTACGCCGAGCTCCTCGGCGATTTCTTTCGGCTTATATCCGGCGTTTAACCATGCCTCTATTTTGAGCCTGTCCGAGTATTGTAAATGCTTAAAGCTCCGCGCCATAATATAACCTCCTCAAGAGAACAAAAGAGGGGCGGTTTCCCGCCCCTCGATGTTACTCGGCTAAAAAATCCTCGATAGCCTTTTTAATTATCTGCGCTTGAGGTACTCCCTCGGCGGCGCATTTTTCTTTGAAAGCCGCCATCCACAGTTATTTACCTCCAATGCGAAAAGCTCGCGGTATTTCCGCAATACGGATTGCACGACGTAATACCCATGAAAACGCCTCATGTGTCCGAGCCACGAAACGAGGGACGCGGCAACGTCCGCCGCCGTCATTCTACCTTTATCTACCCAACGCCGAAAAACCGAGAGCTTGTCTTTCATGTGCTTTACGCCCTTATAGGTCGGCTTTCGGATAACGGCCCCGTGACGACCGTACCGAAATCTCACCTTGCAGAACGAAAAGCCTCGAGATAGCTTGATAATCTGCGTCTTTTTCTCATTGAGCCGGATACCGTGCTCGGCGCATAGCCGCCGGAGCTCCCGGAGGCATACACGGAGCCGCTCTTTCGACTCGCTGATAATACAACCGTCGTCCATATATCGCTCGTAATGCTTCATGCGGAGTACGTCTTTGATATAATGGTCGATTTTGTTCGGTAGAGCGAGGGCGGCAATCTGCGAGACTTGGCTCCCGAGCCCGAGGCCAACGTCGCCGAAATTGCCGATAAAATACTCGGTAATAGAGGCGATGCGGTCGTCTATGCCGCTCCGTCTGATTTCCGCAAATACGGGCGCGTGTTGCGCCGTATCAAAATACTTGGAGAAATCAAACACGAGGACGTAGCCCTCCCGCCCGTGCTTGCGGTAATGCTCTGCGAGGAAATGCGTAACACGTCGGACGGCGAAGTCGTAGCCCTTGCCCGGCAAGCTCGCGCCGTTGTCGTAGATGAACGACCGGGAGAGCATAGGCGTTAGGCAGTTATCGCACAAACAACGCTGTACGACTCGCTCGCTTATGTGTACGCTCTTGATGTGTCGAGGTTTGCCGCGCTCTACGATGTCAAACTCGTAAAAGCCTTTGGAGCGATACCGCCCGGCGAGCAATTCCTCGTGTGTTCTGTTGATGTGCGCGAGGTTAGAGGCTTTGTATCGTTGAGTGCTCGCTTTCCACCCTACGCCCTTAATAGAGCCGCGATATGCGTCGTAAAGCCGCTCAAACGAAAAGACGGCCTCGAAAGTGCCGTACTCTTTGGCGAGCTCCGCCCGCCGAGCCGCCCGAGCCGCCTTGCGACGCTGATACCGTGCCTCGCGTCTTTCTGCGCTGTTCATAATAAAAATTGATACCTCGTACATTTCTTTCTCGGTATGCCGTCTAAAAATCAAAGCGCACCCCGGAATGCGAACGCGGGGGCAAGACGGGTTCCGGCTTTCGTCCGGACCCGGACGAAAAAGACTGCCTCCGGCTTGCGCCGGAGGCGGTCGTTTGTTGGTCCTATAACGCCGTCAGCGGCCCATGCGCACCAGATAGTCCGCCGCCGCCGACACCAGCAGGATGCCCGCTCCCAGAAGCAGCGCGGTATAGCGCCGGTCTGCCGCCCGGAACAGCCCGGAGGGCCGCGGCCGGTCCGGCGCATCCTCCTGCTGGGGACGGGGCCGCAGCTGAAACGCCTGCTTGGGCAGACTGTCTCCTTTCAACAGAAGGATACCGCCGAACAGCAGGGTAAATCCTCCCGCCAGCATCAGTCCTGACCGGGCCGTCTCAAGGCCGTTGGCGGCTCCTCCCGCCAGGGTCCCCACACCCCACAGGACGGCGCCCAGCGCCAGCCCGATCCCCAGTCCCAGCACCAGGGCCAGAAGCAGATCCCGCAGGACCGTTTGCAGCTTCCGCATGGCGCTACACCAGATGGCAGGCCACAAAATGGCCCGGCTCGACTTCCCGCAGGGCGGGCGTCTCCCGGCGGCAGCGCGCGCAGGTGCGGCTGCACCGGCCCGCAAAGCGGCAGCCCGGAGGCGGGTCCACAGGACTCGGGATATCCCCTTCCAGCCGGATGCGTTCCCGGGTCAGCTCGATCTCCGGGTCCGGGATGGGAATAGCGGAGAGAAGCGCCTGGGTATAGGGGTGCAGGGGCTTGTCATAGAGCCGCTCCGACTCGGTCAGCTCCACCAGCGTCCCCAGGTACATGACCGCGATGCGGTCGGAGATGTGCTTGACCATCGCCAGGTCGTGGGCGATGAAGAGGTAGGTCAGGCCCATCTCCCGCTGGAGCTTCACCAGCAGGTTGACGATCTGGGCCTGGATGGACACGTCCAGAGCGGAAATCGGCTCGTCGCACATGATAAAGTCCGGATTGACGGCAAAGGCCCGTGCAATGCCGATGCGCTGGCGCTGTCCGCCGGAGAACTCATGGGCAAAGCGGTTGGCGTGCTCCTTGTTCAGGCCCACCATGTTCAAAAGCTCATAGACCCGCTCGGTGCGCTGGGCGTGGTTTTGGGCCAGGCCATGGATGTCGATGCCCTCGGCGATGATATCGGCCACCGTCATGCGGGGATTCAGGGAGGCGTAAGGGTCCTGGAAAATGATCTGGGCCCGGCGGCTGAAGGCCAGCTTGTCCGCGCCCCGCAGCTTGTGTACATCCCGCCCGTCAAAGAGGGCCTCTCCGCCGCTTTTGGGATACACCCCCATGGCGGTGCGCCCGCAGGTGGTCTTGCCGCAGCCCGACTCCCCCACCATGCCCAGGGTCTCGCCCTTGTAGATGGTGAAGGACACGTCGTCCACCGCCTTGACGGTGGCCCCTCCGGCGGCGGGGAAATACTTTTTCAGGTGCCGGACCTCCAGCAGAGGCTCCTTTTCCTTCATATCCCGCCCGCCTCCTTTCTGACGACGAAGGGCGCGTCCACCTTGGGCGCCCGGGGGTCGTGAAGCCAGCAGGCCGCCTGGTGCCCCCCGCCGAAATCGGTATCGGGGGGCATCTCCTCTTTACATACGGGCATGCAGTACCTGCACCGGGTACAGAACGGGCAGCCCGCCGGAGGGCTGAGCAGGTCGGGCGGCGTGCCCTCAATGGTGGCCAGCTCCTGCTTGTTCTTCAGGTCCAGCCGGGGCACCGCCTTCAGCAGGGCCCAGGTATAGGGGTGGCGGGGATGATAGAAGAGTTCCGCCGAGGTCCCCCGCTCCACGATCTTGCCGGAATACATGACGCAGATGTGCTTGGCGATGCCCGCCACCACGCCCAAATCGTGGGTGATCAGGACGATCGCCGCGCCCAGCTCCCGCTGGAGCTGCTTCATCAGGTCGATGATCTGGGCCTGGATGGTCACATCCAGGGCCGTGGTGGGCTCGTCCGCGATGAGCAGTTTGGGATCGCAGGCCAGCGCGGTGGCGATCATGGCCCGCTGGCGCATACCGCCGGAGAACTGATGGGGAAATTCCTGGGCCCTGCGCTCCGGATTGGGGATGCCCACCCGCCGCAGCAGCTCCACCGCCTTCTCCGCGGCCTCGGCCTTTCCCGCCCGGCCGTGGACCCGCAGGGTCTCGGCGATCTGCTTTCCCACCCGCATGGTGGGGTCCAGGCTGGTCAGCGCATCCTGAAAGATCATGGCGCACTGCTCGCCCCGGTACGCGCGCCATTCCCGCTTTTTCATTTTCAGGATGTCCCGCCCTTCATAGAGGATCCGGGAGCCCGGCTTGATCTCGCCGGGGTCCTGGATTAGGCCCATGATGGACTTGGCGGTCACGCTTTTGCCGCAGCCCGACTCTCCCACGATGGCCAGGGTCTCCCCTTTCTCCACTGCAAAGGACACGCCGCGGACCGACTGGACTTCTCCGGCGTAAGTGTGATAGGAGACCCGCAGGTCCTGGACCTGTAATAATTTTTCTCCCATAGCCTGCGCCTACTTTCTCAGTTTGGGGTCCAGCGCGTCCCGCAGTCCGTCCCCCAGCAGGTTGAAGGCCAGAACGATGAGCACCAGGGCCGCGGCGGGGAAAATGAGCTGGAGCGGATAGAACTCCATCGCCGCCTGCCCCAGAGAGATCATGACGCCAAGAGAGGTGTTGGGGGGCTGGAGCCCGATCCCCAGGAAGCCCAGGGTGGATTCCTGAAAGATATAATTGGGGATGGAGGTCGCGGTGTTGAGGATGAGGATGCCGATGGTATTGGGGATCAGGTGCTTCAGGATGACCCGCCGGGCGGGGGCGCCCAGGGACTGGGCCGCCATGACGTACTCCGAGCTTTTCAGCTGGAGGATCACGCCCCGCATGGCCCGCGCGGTATTGCACCAGGAGGTGACGCACAGTGCCACCAGCAGGCTGGGCACGCTGTTGTCCAGCACCATCATGACGATGATGACCACCAGCAGGTAAGGGATGGACATCATCACTTCAATGACGCGCATCATGATATTGTCCACCCAGCCGCCGAAATAGGCCATGATGCCGCCGTAGGCGCAGCCCACCACCACCTGCACGCAGGTGCAGACCAGAGCGATGAGCAGGGATACCCGTCCGCCCACGCACACCCGGGCAAAGATGTCCCGGCCCAGCATGTCGGTGCCGAACCAGTGCTCGGCGCTGGGGGGCAGGTTTTTCAGGGTCGGCTGCATGTAATCATACTCCCAGCCGCAGAGCAGCGGGCCAAAAATCACCAGCACCACCATCAGCACCAGCACTACGATGGAAGCCATGGCGATGGGGTTTTTCCGCAGCCGCCGCCAGGCGTCCTGCGCATAGGTGATCGTGGGACGGGCGATGGCCTCTTTGTCCGCGTCGGCGCAGCCGATGATGACGAAACGATTGTCTGCCGCTTGTTCCATTTGCTCACCTCACGCCTTTCCGCCCACACGGATGCGGGGATCGATCAGAGTATAGAGGATATCCACCAGAAAGACCACGGCCACATATACGATGGACATGAGCACCGTTTGCCCCAGGATGATGGACAGATCCCGGGACTGGACGGACTCGATGAAGTAGCGGCCGAAGCCGGGGATGGCGTAGATCTTCTCGATGAAAAAGGAGCCCGTCAGGGCAAAGGCAATGCTCATGGGGAGCACCGTGATGATGGGAATAAAGGAGTTGCGCAGGATATGGCGGCGGACGATCTGGGGCTCGCTGAGCCCCTTGGCCCGTGCAGCGAGCACGTAGTCCTGGTTGATCACATCCAGCATGGAGGTCTTGAGCAGCCGGGAATAGGTGGCGATATAGCTGAAGCAGCCGCTGAGGGTAGGCAGCACGGTATACGCCCAGCCGCCGAGCCAGAGCTCCTCCCCCGACGGCCAGCCGATGATGGGAAACAGCCCCATCTCCCCCGCCACATACTTTTGCAGCAGAAGGCCGAAGATCAGCGTCGGCACCGAGATCATCAGCACGGAAAAAAAGACGATGATATAATCCAGCCACGTTCCCTTGAACATGGCTGCCAATATGCCTAAGAGAAGGCCGACCCCCACACCGACCACGATGGTCTGCAGTCCCAGCCGGGCCGAGGGCGCCAGGGTCTCCTGCAAAAGCTTCTGGATATCATAGCCCGGCATACGCACCGATTCGCCGAAGTCGCCGTGGAGCATCCCCTTCATGGTGATGACGTAGCGTTCCAGCACGGGCTTGTCCAGGCCGTATTTGCGGTACAGATTTTCCCGGATGGACTCCGGCAGGCGGTCAGCCCGGTCGGAGAGCGGGTCTCCGGGCACAGCGGCCAGGAGGAAAAAAGTGGCCGTGGCAATGACGAAGATCGTCAAGAGCATCTCAAAGAAACGGCGCACCGTATACTTCAACACAGTCTATCCCTCGTTTCTGTCAAAGGGGGCCAAACCGGCCAACGGTCGGTCTGGCCCCCTTTTGACCACAGGACTTATGGAGCCCTTCTCTTATGCGACGACATACGCCCGGGAGAAGTCGAACCGGGGACCCACAAAGGGGAACGTCATGCCCTGGATCTGGTTGCTGACGCAGAGGATGGTGTCGCTGTACATATAGGGGATGGCCGCCACCTCGTCGCAGACGATCCACTGCTCGGCTTCGGCAAAGATCTTCTCACGCCCGGCGGGATCGGGCTCGGCGTTCAGACGGTCGATAAAGGTGTCGAACTGCGCGGCCCGCTCCTCGGTCCAGCCGGAGTAGCGGATGGAGGTGCCATGGCTGCTCCACATCTCCACGAAGGCCATGGGGTCGTTGTAGTCGCCGTTCCAGCCGGCCTGCCCGATGTCATAGCGCCCGGCGTTGCGCTCTTCCCGGAACAGGGAGCTGTCGCCCAGGACGTTTACGTTGACGGTGATCCCCAGCGCCGTCTCCCAGGCGTTTTTCCAGTACTCCTGCTGCTGGCGCTTGATGGCGGTATCGCCGGTGCAGATGTAGGTGATGGTGACCTCAGACAGCTCGCGGGTGTCGCCCAGCTCCTCCATGCCCTCCTTAAACAGGGCCCGCAGCTTCTCGTTGTCCAGCGCGTACGCGTCGAACTCCGCCTTCAGGGGCTCGGTCACATCGTCGCGGAAGGTCAGTTCGCCGTTCTGCACGCCGTAGGGCACAAAGCCGTAGGCGGCATAGTAGCGGTCAAAGACCACCTGGGTGAATTCCTCCCGGTTGATGGCCAGGGACATGGCCAGGCGGACCTTCTGGCTCTCCATCAAACCGGAGGTGGAGTTGCCGCCCCGGTTGAAGTAGAAATAGCTCACGCCGGGGAAGTCGCCGTGGACATAGCTGTAGTTGTCGCCGGCCAGGCCCTCCCGATAGGGCTGCACATAATCGCCGGTGGGCACGATGGCGGCCAGCTCGCCGTTTTTGAACATGGTATTCTGGGTGGAGACCTCATCGATGTTGATCAGTGTGACACGGGTCAGGTGTACGTGCTCAGCGTCCCAGTAGGTGGGGTTCTTCTCCAGGGTCATGCTGTTGTCCTTGACAAAGCCGGTGACCACGAAGGGCCCGCACCAGACATGGGTGGTATAGTCCGTGTCGTAGAGCTCGCCGGCGGCCTCGATCACATCCAGGCGCACGGGGTAGAGATACGTGGCACCCACCTTGGAGAGGAACTGGGGCGCCGGGTTGGCCAGAGTGACCTCCAGCGTGGTGTCGTCCAGGGCCTTCACCGCCAGGGCCTCCTTTGCCGCTTCGATGTCGGCGTCGCTGGCCGTCTCGGTATCCATGGTATACAGCGCCTCGCCGCCTACGATATCGCCGATAAAGGAGGCGAAGTCAAAGGCGTTGCGGGGATCGCCGATGCGGCGGAAGGAGTCCACGAAGTGCTGGGCCGTGACCTGTACGCCGTCGGACCAGTAATACTCCCGCAGATGGAAGGTATAGGTCAGCCCGTCGTCGGAGACATCCCAGCGCTCGGCGCCCGCGGGGGCCAGGATCTGGTTGCCCGCCTCGTCGGTGGTGGGACGCACCAGGCCCTCCAGCACGTGGGACTGGACCTGGATCTCCTCGGCGGCATAGTTGGCATTGTTGTCAAAGGAGTAGAAGTTGGCGGCCGCCCAGTGGAGCTGGATTTCCTGCTTTTCGGCCAGCTGGGTCCCCTGGGCGTCGGGCGTCTGGGGCCCGGCGCTGGGCTGGGTGGTCTCGGGCGCAGCGTTCCCGCCGCCGCAGCCGGCCAGGGCGGAGCAGGCCATCACGGCTGCCAGCAGAAGTGCAAAAGTACGCTTTTTCATAAAATTCCCCTCTTTTCTGATGTGTTAAAACATTGGGTCCTTGTCGTCGTCTCTCCGGCATTCATGCCGGATGAGCTCCAGTGCCTGATCCTTATCCCGGGCCTTCATGGCGTCCACCAACCGGAGGTGGTACCGGTGCGGCTCGCTCTGGATCTCGGCAAACAGGTTCATGCTGGGTACCCGGATCATCCGGTCAAAGGTATTTTGCACGCTGGCGTACAGCGGCTCGTTGCCGGTGAGCCGGGCCATGGCCATATGGAAATCATAGTTGATCCCCGCAAATTCCCGATAGGCCACGTCGGTGGCCTGGCAGTATTCCCGCAGCGAGTCGATCTCCGTGTCGCTGCAGTGGTCGATGATCCACTGCACTACGCCCTTTTCCAGGGTATAGCGCAGGTAGATCAGCTTGGCGTACTCCTCCTCGCTGAGTTCCCGCAGCAGATAGCCCACACGGGGGATCTTCTTCAGATACCCCTCCTGGACCAGCATGCTCAGGGCCTCCCGCACCGGCGTCTTGCTGACGCCGTGCTGCTCTGCCAGGTCCTTCTCGTTGATGATCTCGTCGGCTCGGAACCTCAGCCGAATGACATCCTCCTTGATGCGTTCGTACAGCTCCATCGCCTTGGACGGCATCCTACCGCCTCCTTTCCCAGATTGTGATTTTATGCCTGTTTCCACTGTCGGAAGGTATCCAGCAGCTTGTCCATATCTCCGCGGGTGGTGAACGGCGCCACAGAAATGCGCACATGGCCGTCCCTTCCCCGGCTGAAGAGCACCCCCCGCTCCAGGCAGTAGTCCACCAGTTCCTGACTGCGCTGCTCCCGCACCAGCAGGCTGTGGCAGCGGCGGGCCGGAAGGAAGGGGGTATCGATCACAAAGCCCAGCCCCTCCAGGCCCCGGTACAGGTATTCGAAGCAGTCGGACACGTGGCGCTCCACCCGGTCCATGCCGATCTCCATCAGGCGCTCCAGGCCCGCATCCAGCCCATAGATGCCCATAAAGGAAATGGTACCGTTCTCCAGCTTTCGGGCGTCGCCGGGATCGGGGCAGGTAATGCTCCAGCTCTCCCGGTCGATGCCAAGGGCGGGGCTGTCGGCGGCAAAGACGGGCGCCACCTGTTCCATCAGCGCCTGTGCACAGTAGAGGAACCCGACCCCCTCGGTCGCCAGCAGCCCCTTGTAGCAGGAGGCCGTCAGCGCGTCGATCCCCAGGTCGCTCACATCCATGCGCCGGAACCCCAGGGCCTGGATCCCATCCACGATGAGATAGATCCCCCGGGTATGGCACTCCCCGGCCAGCCGCTTCAGATCCAGCTGATAGCCGGAACAGGACTGGACGGCGCTGACCACCATGATGCGGGTCGTCTCGTCGGCGGCGGAGAGCAGGAGCTCCTCCGGCAGGGTGCAGCCGTCGGGCGAGCGGGCCACCCGGCACTCCGCCCCCAGCCGCCGCACATTCAGGCAGGGCATCAGCACCGAGGCGTGCTCCAGATCCCCCACCACCACGCTGTCCCCCCGCCGGAAGGGAAAGCCCTGCAGCAGCAGGTTGACGCCCTCGTTGGTATTCTTGGTAAAGGCGATGCGACGGATATCCGGCGCGCCCAGAAAACGGGCCAGGCGCGCTCTTGTCCGGGCGATGACCTCAATGGCGGGGCCCTTCCCCGCCCCTCCCGCCTTTACCAGGCCGGGTCCCACTGCCGCCTTATCTTCATAAAACCGTTCCATTGCCTCCCGGGCGAAGCGGGAGCCGCAGTTTTCGTAAGCGATGTCGAAAAAGGCAGTCTTCTCTGTGACCGGGAACTGCGCGCGCAGCGCCCGGACCCACCTCTCATCCATTCAAAATCCTCTTCTCCTCGTTTCGACCGCCGGGGCCGCCCGCCGCAGCGGGAACCGCCGCAGGCTTCCAGCGCGTCAAAGCGTTTCTTCAACAGCCGGCGGATGATACCAGTCCGCCGATGCGCGTGACCTCCAGCCCTTCGGCCTGCCATGCGTCCAGCACACGGTTAAAGCCGATGGAATCGCTGGCCATATGTCCGGCGATGATCACGTTGCCCTTGTTGTGTTCCGCCACCGCCTTGATGTCGTCCTCCGGCATATGCATCACGATCAGCGTGCCGACGCCGTAGTCGAAGAAGGTGTTGTACACCTGGGCTCCGCCGCCGGTGACGCCGGCAAAGAGCACGCACACCTTTCCCGCGTAGCTGCCCGGCTCTCCCACCCGGATGGCCGGGTCCTGGAGGGCGCCGCGCACCTCCGGAAACTCGTTAAGGACGTCCACCACATCCTGGAGGGTGGTGAAGGGCTTGTCCTTCGTCAGCGCATCCATCCGCTCCTGCACGATGGCCTGGCCGATCAGGTCGGCCGGGGTATGCAGGCCGAGATAGGGCATGTCGATGAATTTGGCAAAGTCTGCCTGCCGGTTCAGGTTCTTGGAGTGCATCTTTTGGCTCTCCTGCCGCGCCCGCTTCTCAATGGCCTTCTGGGCCACATTGATGGGCACGCCGAAGCGGTACATCAGCATCATCTGGTCCTTGAGCATCTGCTCTCCAATGCGCACCGCCCGGCCCATGATGCCGTGGTGTTCGGCCACACAGTCATAACCCCTCTGCTTGGCGGCCAGCAGAGTGGCGGTATCCATATCGATGCCCGCCAGCACCCGCTTGACGTCCTGACCTGCACAGCCGATCTCGGTATCCACCGTATCCTCCTCCAGCCCCGCCAGCTTCAGCGCGATATTGACCATGGCTCTGGTATCCATAAATTCAGCCCCTTAAAGCAATAAAGTATCTTTTCCAGTATATTTTAAATTATATCACGTGATATTTCAGCTGTATATATGACAAAATTGCACATTATTTTCCCGTTCCATTTGTGCAAAGAGTCAATTTTTGTTTGACAAACACGAAGAATGGCACTATAATGATGTCTGCTGATTCCGCAGGCGGAGGCTCCATGGACGGTTTGGACGAGCCCCTGCGGTTGCCGCAGTCCGCCCGGGTTCCGGATGTGAGGACTGTGCCGCAGACTTTAGGAAAGAGCGAGGGAGATCCATGCAATTCAAAACCGTATCCGCCGCCGCGGGTCCTTATGACGCGGCGCTGCGCGTCCTGCCCGCAGGCGCGCCGGTCCGCTTTTGCGACCAGGCGCTTCAGGCGGCCTGGCAGGCTCATTTGGGGGGCGACCCCCTGACTTTGGAGCATCGGCAGGTGCTGACCCTGCGTCTGCCTCTGCTGGGCGGCTTCACCACCCTGCTGCTGGCCGGCTTCGACGCGGGCGTCCCTGCCCCCATGGATGCATTCCGGTCCCTCTGGGCTCGGCTGGGCGCCCTTCTGGCCGAGTGCAGGGCGTCCAATGTCTTTCTGGACGCCCTGAACGAATTTTCCTTTGCCTCAGAGGCGGAACTGCTGGCCCAGGCATGCGCCGTACTGCCCCTGTGCGAGTATACCTTTGACCGCTATCGAACCGAAAAAGACCCCAGGGTGGAGCACACCGTCTCCGTACTGGCGGACGGGGCGCTCGCTCCGGTCCTTGCGGAGGGCGCGTCCCTGGCCGGCGCTGTCATGACCGCCCGGGACCTGGTCAACGACATTGCCGAAACCCTCACCCCCGCCGAACTGGCCCGCCGCTGCCGGGACCTGGGCGCGTGCCACGGTTTTTCGGTGGAAGTGCTGGACCGGGCGCAGTGTCAGGCGCTGGGCATGGGGCTCTTCCTCGCCGTAGCCCGCGGCAGCGCCTTGGAGCCTCAATTCATCGTCATGCGCTATCGGGGCGGCGGCGCGCAGCCTCCCATCGCCCTGGTGGGCAAAGGCATTACCTATGACAGCGGCGGCCTTGCCCTCAAGGGCAGCGGCATGGAGCTGATGCGCTATGACATGAATGGGGCCGCCGCCGTCATTGGTGCGATGTGCGCCGTGGCGGACAACGCCCTGCCCCGGAACGTGGTGGCGGTGGTCGCCGCCTGTGAGAACATGGTGGACGCCAGGAGCTACCGCAACGGGGACGTATTCCCTTCCATGAGCGGCAAGACGGTATACGTGCGCAACACCGACGCGGAGGGCCGCCTCACCATGGCCGACGCCATCACCTACTGCGTCCGGAAGGAATCCCCCTCCGAGATCCTGGAGGTGGCGGGCCTTACCGGAAGCGTGTGCAATTTTTACGGCAAAGTGTGTGCCGCCGCCCTGACCACCGATCCGGCGCTTTTTGACCGCATCGCCGCCCTCATGCCGGTGACCGGGGAAAAGTATGCCCGGATGCCCGACTTCCCGGAGTACCGGGAGCTGCTCAAAACGCCCATGGCCGACCTGAACAACGCCCCGGAAGGCGGGGCGGGCGGCATTTTGGCCGGGCTGTTTCTGGCGTCCTTCCACGAGGACGTCCCCTTCCTCCACGTAGACTTCGGCGCCATGCCCTTCGTCAAGAGCAAAAGCGACTGTCAGGGCGAGGGCGGCACGGGCTTCGGCGTGAAGACCCTGTACCACTACATCAAGGCAAGGGGGACGGACGCATGAGTGCGCAGGCGCGGCTGAAGGAGCTGGGACTGACGCTTCCCCAAGCGCCCCAGCCCAAAGGAAGCTACTGCACCTGGCGGCAGGCCGGGGAATGGATCACGCTGTCCGGCCAGGGCCCGCTGGTGGAGGGCGTGCTGCGCTACACCGGCCGGGTGGGCGTGGACCTGACAGTGGAGCAGGGCTATGACGCCGCCCGTCTCTCTGCCCTGAACCTCCTGGCCGTGCTCCGTCAGGCAGCCGGCGGCCTGGAGCGGGTGGAGCTGGTGCGTGTACTGGGCTTTATCGCCGCCGGACCCGATTTTGCCGACTACCCCGGAGTGCTCAACGGGGCCTCCGACCTGTTTCTCTCCGTACTGGGCGTCCGGGGCCGCCACAGCCGCTCTGCCGTGGGGGTGTACGGCCTGCCCTTCGGGCTGCCGGTGGAGGTGGAGCTTACCGCCCGTCTCCTCCCGGCGGCCGACTGAAGCTCCGCCGAGCCCCGCCCGCAAAAAGCCGGGGTCCGCTGCGCGATCTCAAGTGATCGCACAGCGGACCCCGGTTTCGTTTACTCGGCGTGCTCGAATTTGACCTGATCCATCATGATGTTGAGGATCTCGGTATCGGTATGATTCATGCCCACCCGTCCGATGTATCCCACGCTCTGGATGGTCGCCTCCACATCGTCCTGGATGATCCCCTCGCCCGCATGAAAGGTCAAGCCGCGCATGCTCAGGTGATGGGCCAGGATCGCCGCATCCACGGCAGAGGCGATCTTGGCCGCGCAGGACGCCTTGGCGCCGTCGCAGATGATACCGCCCACGTTGGCGATGGTATTGACGATGGTGCGGGAGACCTCCTCATAGCGCCCGCCGCTGAGATAGGTGATGGCCGCGCCGCTGCCGCAGGCTGCCGTAACGGCGCCGCAAAAGGCCGAAAGGCTGCCGATGTAATGCTTCTGATGGATGGAGATCAGGTTGCTGACGAGCAGTGCGCGGTACAGGGTCTCCCGGGAGACCTTCCGCTCTTTGGCGTATTCGATCACCGGAAGGGAGACCGTCATGCCCTGGTTCCCGCTGCCGGAGTTGATGACCACCGGAAGGGAGCAGCCTCCCATACGGGCGTCTGAACCGGCGGCCGCCCTGGCCTTGGCACGGGCCTGCACATTGTCGCCGTAAATATCCAGCAGGGTCCGCCCCACCTGCGTGCCGTATCCGTGGCTGAGTCCCACATCCGCGATGGCCGAGTTCAGCTCGATCTGCCGGTCCAGGATGGCCCGGACCTTCTCCAGCTCCACCGTATCCGCAAATTCCAGGATGTCCTTTACGTTGAGCCTGGACCGGTCCACAGCGATCTCGTCCCCCTCGGTCGGGCTGGTTTGGTAGAGTACCCTTCCATCCAGCCCGATCTCCGTGATCAGCGTATGCCGGTTGATGATGGTCACATGGGCGGAATGCTCCCCGGCCCGCACCCTGGCGTCGATGTACAAATTGGCGACATTTTCCCGCAGGGTGCAGGAAAAGTAGCCCTGCTCCATCAGCTCCTGGGTACGTGCGATGTGCTCCGGCGTGATCTCTTCCAAAACCTCCAGCTCACGCTGCGGGTTTCCGCCCACCACACCCAGGACCGCGGCCACGCCCACGCCCTTAAGGCCCCCGGAGTTGGGCACTGTGACGCCCTTTACATTTTTAAAAATATTTCCGCTGCAGCAGATCTCGATGTGCTCCGGGAATTCCCCCAGGACGGCTCTTGCTTTGGCCGCGGCATAGGCGATCGCGATCGGTTCGGTACATCCCAGGGCCGGGACCAGCTCGCTTTTCAGGATATTGATATAATTGGCCTCCTGCAGCGCATCCATAGCGATCCATCCTTTCTCTCTAATCATATTAATAGTATTTTCATTAATATTATCAGCTCTCTTTCTCAAAATGTCAAGGCCGAATTTCCGCCGGATGTTTTCCCTTGCAATTTCCGCCCGGTTTGATAGAATATTGCTACCATAATCCGGGACCGGAGACGGATCCCCCACAAAGGAGCAATCTTCCATGAAGGGCAAGGACAGCCTCAAGGACGCCATCTATAACGCGATCCTGGAAAGCATCATTTCCCAGGAGTACCGGCCCAACCAGGTGCTGAATGAAAAAACACTGGTGGAAAAATACGGCTGCAGCAAGAGCCCTGTCCGTGAGGCGCTGGTATCGCTGTGCAACGACAACGTACTGCGCAATATCCCGCGGTATGGATACGAGGTGGTGCGGCTGACCGTCGAAGACATCCAGGAGATGCTCCAATTCCGGCTCGTCCTGGAGGGCGGCCTTCTGAGCGCCAACTGTGAAAAATTCGGTGCGGCCCAGCTGGACTGTCTGGAGCAAATCGACCAGGCCTGCAGAAGCGCCACGGACGACATCTGGTCGCATTGGGCTTTTAATACGGAATTTCACCTGCGGATGACCGCATTTTGCGGCAACAACTATGCGCTGGATCAGCTGCAGCGGTGTATGGACCGGCTCAAGCGGGCCTACGCGCAATTCTATTGGGGCAAGCCTCAGGCCGCCCTGGCATTCGACACGAAAAATCACAGCGCCATCCTGCACGCGCTCCAGGCGAAGGACCTGGACGCCATCCTGCAGTATTTGAAGGATGATCTCAATGATTTCGGCGGAGAACACAGTTTGTATCCCCTGCGTTTGTGAGTTCCGGCAACCGCTTTCCCAAGTGCTTTGTCCAGACTCTGCACGATGTCTTTTCTGCGGCGCATCCCAATTTCAAACGAGTGGTCCGTTCCGTTCGGAGGGCCGCCCGGCGCAAAGAGGCAGCGGTTCACTTGGAACCGCTGCCTCTTTATTTCCCGAGGTGCATGCCGGCGGCCGGACCCGCCGGAGTGCGCTCCCCCGCCCATGGGCCTAGGAATGGGGCGCGCTTGGACGGTGCGCCCCCTACAGCAGCTCTGAAGGATACCTGTGTCAGCGCCCGCGCAACACGGCCGGGCGCAGCGGGAATTTACCCGGGCGGTTCGATCCCGGAGGGTAGAGCCGCCTCCGGCGGCGGAGCTCAGAACAAAAGGACATCCTTACGGATGTCCTTTTGTTCTGGAGCTG
>ERZ1673695.2194-NODE-2194-length-15946-cov-14.907432_pt1 | contig 15946 bp, 13 predicted proteins | sample MGYA00580225_ERZ1673695 | MGnify/ENA primary metagenome ERZ1673695 (study PRJEB41218, sample SAMN15661739) | gut metagenome | host: Homo sapiens | place: Canada: London | collected 2015-08-20/2019-03-30 | study: EMG produced TPA metagenomics assembly of...
TTATAACTCCTTGGCTTCTGCCATCTTTTATGCCAGAAAATAGCAAAAGTCGAGAGAGCGGGGGATGATCCCCCGCTCCCGCTCAAATTTTTATCTCCGCACGGCGGCTTTTGTCCACCTCTTCAGCTAAAACATCACACCGCCATACGCGTCGTATATTTTGTACGTGCCGCGCCCGCTGTCTTTCGCAAGGTAGAGCGCCGTATCGGCGTTACGGTAGAGCGTCTCAAAATTTTTGCCCGCGTGCGGATAGATAGCGATGCCGGCGCTGGCAGAAATTTGGCATTCCGTACCTTCCACGGATATTCTCCTCATCTGACCATCAAACAGCGTCCTCATATATCCCTCCAGCCATTCCCGGCTTGGAACGTCGCGTATGAGCACGATGAATTCATCTCCGCCAATGCGGCCGCATATATCCGTCGAACGAAACATTTTTCTGATTACAGCTGCAAATTCCCTTATGGCATGATCACCTGCGGCATGACCAAAGCTGTCGTTTATACTTTTAAAATGGTCTATATCTATCATAAGCAGCGCGTGAAAACATTCTTCTCTCTTTAACGAAAATTCCAAGAGTTCTTTTATCCGCCTTTCAACAGTATCCCGGTTGTACAGCCCGGTCAGCGAATCGCTCTGGGCCATACGCAGTATCCTGCTTTCGCGTCTTTTCTCCGCGTCGATGTTCTGCCTGTAGGTTATCATCCTCAGAGAACGGTCCGAATCCCAGTACATCAGACGCGCGCGGATGCGCATCCAGTAGTAGTTGTCCCCATCCGCCGTGATCATGAAATCATAGTGCATGTCGGAAAGTCCGCTGCGGTAAATACGGAGCACGTTCTGAGGATCGAAGGTATCAAGATATCCGCCGACAAATTCATCTTTTATCTGTTTTTCGGCTATCACCTTCAGAGCCTCCGTGTAGGGAGTGTCGCCGCTGATGCCCAGGCTCTCGAAAAACCTCCGCGTCTCCTCGCTTCCCGCGCAGTTATGGGTGATATTCATCTCAAATACGTTTTCGTAGAATCCCTCTGCAGCCTCGCGCAGCAGCTGCTGATATTCCAGTTCCTGAGAGCTGCCGTTTTCCGTCAGCCAGTCCCTGTATATGGCAAGTGTGACGTTCAAAACGACAAGCGTCGCCAAAGACGGCAGCCCCGCGGCAGCAATACCGGCCAGCCGGCTTTCAAAAGCGCCGTGTCCGGCGCAGTAGCTGACCGCCGCCACAGTTAAAAACCCGGCGGCAACAGCGGCACAGAGACAGATCTTGACGTGCGGCAAAATGATTTCCGCAAAATATCGAGCGTGTCCTTTCAGTTTCGTTGCCATCTGCAAAACACCCCTCTCACACCCGATGCTGCCGGCCGTTATTTTCGGCACCCGCATGGGGAAATAAAAGGCGAGGGTCACAACCCTCGCCTTTCACAATATCTTGCCGTTCTTTATTTCAGAGATGCAGACATATCATTTGAGTTTAGTCTAAGATATCTTTCATTTCCATCTCCCATTTCACAATATCACCTGTATTAGCGTCGATATCAAATTCGTATTCAACGTTTTTGAAGTACATTTTACCTTCATATACAAGCCGCCCATGCTCATAGTCAAGCTGGAGCTTCACGATATTCGCCTCAGTCGCTCCGGGAACACGGCTGAGGGCGATCTTCTTCGCCTGCGCAGGCGTTATCTTCGCGTTGCCGTAAGGGTTGTTATAGACGTCCATCGGTGCGGCACCGGCCTCTCTTAGTGCCGTTATATTATTTCCGGCAAAGGCGGAACCCGCTGACAGCAGGCAAATACAAACCGCAAGGATCAATAGATTATATTTTTTCTTCATAGCATTTCCTCCCTGTTTCTCTTACTCGTATTCTATGGCCTCATTATAAAAAACGAAGTCCAACAAAAGGACAATCGCGTCACAGCCATCAGAGAACCGCGTAAATAATGGAGGCCGCCTGCGCTCTTTATGTTAAAATCGCTTTAAGGTATTCTCTGACGGGGGGCGTGCGAAGCGGTTTGAAAAATATATCTGAAAAAATACGGCTTCTCCTGCTGGCAGCTTCCATCCTCGCTGCGGTTTTCATCATCGGCGGCTTCTTTTTCAGCGGAGACCCGCTCACCGTTAAAGATACCCTTTCGCACGTAATGATCAGGGGAGAATACCGCACAGAGGGAGGAAACTGGCGCCCGTTGTCGGATCTGCCGGATTTTTACGGCAGAGAGAACCTCCGTCCAATATATATAAGAGGACATTTCAGCGAAGAGATAGAGAAAAACAGGATCGTCATGCTGAGGATGCTCAACGTGAGACTGCGGTTGTCTGTAAACGGACGTGAAATATACTCTTTCGGGTACGCGGAAAAGCCAAACCGCTATATAAACAGCCCCGGCGACGTATGGCACGGCTTCGTCTCTCCGGGAATCACGCCGCGTGACGAAGTGACGATCGAACTGCGGCGGGTCTACGCAAAGGACTATGACTCGCCCGTAAAACTGCTGCTGGAGAATATCTACGCAGGGGACAAGGGAGAGCTGCTGCTGGAAGTTCTCTACAAGAGGATAGGATTACTTTTTTTCATTGGAATATTCGTCCCTTTGCTGGGCTTAGCCGAGCTTTTGGCATCGCCGCTGCTGTTTTTCTTCGCTTCGAAAAAGATCTTTCTGCGCTTCTTTTACAACGCCGGCTTCACATTCGCGGCTGGCGGCTGGATCGCTATAAATTATGATATCTCGACGCTGCTGGTCCCATTCCCGAGGGTGATACTCGCCTTCGAGGTGATCTGCCTCTATTTGGCGTCGTTCTTTTTCACCTCCTACGCCTCCACCTATATGAGCGGCTGGCGTAAACGCGCCGCGGAGCTATGCGCGGCGGGCGGACTTTCCATTTTTATAATGATCGCAGCGCTTGCATGGGGGGGAATAACAGACCTCTATCGTCCGATGGCTTTCAGCACGGGGGTAAATATCGCCATTTTCCTCTTCGCCGTTATCTCTCTCGTTCTTGAGTACAAAAAAAACGGAGACAGGACGATCCTCCCCGTACTCTTATCTTCTGTGCCGGCTCTTTTAGGAGGTATAATGGACGACCTCAGCTACTGGCAGGCCGTGGAGACTCCGCCGATATGGGTCTGCATGAGTTTCTCGCTTTTCATAACCATCCAGAGCGTCATCCTCATTTGGGAGTACAAGCGCGGCGCCGACGCCGCCGCCAGGGCAGAACGCATGGAGAAAGAGCTGACAGAGAGCAAGGTCTCCGTGATGCTGAGTCAGATAGAGCCGCATTTTATCTATAACTCGCTGTCGACGATCAAAGCTCTGTGCGTTAAGGACCCCGAGACCGCCGCTGAGGCCGTATCACACTTCGCGAAATACCTGCGCCGGAATATGGATTCTCTTACTGAAAAGAGACTAATTCCGTTCGAAGAGGAGCTCAGCCACCTGGACAATTATTTTTACCTTGAAAAACTCCGCTTCAGAGGGTTGGTAGAGCTCGTCTATGACCTTAAAACAACGAATTTTATGCTTCCTGTCCTGACCCTGCAGCCGCTCGCTGAGAATGCGGTGCGCCACGGAAGATCAGGAGGCCGCAAAGCGATCACCATCACAGTAGCCACGGAACGGCTGGCTGACGGCTGGCTGCTGACCGTCTCCGACAATGGCTCGGGCTTTGACCTTGAGGCATCCATTAAGGGCAGCGGGCATTTAGGGCTTGAGAGTACCAGAAAACGCGTCGAATATCTCTGTAACGGAAGGCTGTCGGTCAGCAGCGTGCCAGGCATCGGCACAAGCGTCGCCATCTTCATTCCATACGAGGGATCTTACTGAACCACGACGCCGCTATCCTGTCCGCTGTTCCCAGTTTTAAAATATTCCAGGGCGAAGTCGATAAAGCGGCGCGCGGCGGCGGGGAGCGTCCGCTTGTTTCTGTAGGCCAGCGCCGTCGTGCGCTCCACCGGCGGGGCGATATGGAGCGCCGAAAGTCTGCGGCTGTCGTTTTTAAGGACAAGTTCATAGAGGATGGCGACGCCGAGCCCCTGTTCGACCATCGAGATGACGGTGTAGTCGTCGGTGACCTTATAGTGAATATCGGGGGTCAGCCCCCTCCTGCGGAAGGCGTCCAGCGCCACGCTGAAATCCCCCTCGTCGAGAAGTATCAGCGGCTCCTTCGAAAGCTCTTCCAGCGTCACACTCCCATTTTGCGCGAGCGGATGCCCCGGCGGCAGCGCCGCGAGCATCTCATCCTTGCGCAGCGGGATCACCGTCAGCCCCTTCACCTCGTTGTAACAGGTAAAACCGAAGTCCACGCGCCCGTCGGATATCCACTCCTCGATGCCGCGGTAGTCTCCCTGCAGCAGCTCGAAATGCACGAAGGGATATATCTTCCGGAATTCGTTCATGAGCTTCGGCAGCCAGCTGCGGCTCACGCTCGTGAAGGTGCCGATCCTGATGTTCCCTCCCATCAGCCCCTGCATTTCGTCGTACTTCATACGCAGTTCGCGGTGGGCGCTGCATATCGAACGGATATAGGGCAGGTACTGTTCGCCGTCCGCGGAGAGCGCCGCCCCGCCCTTATCGCGCCGCAGCAGCACGGCGGAGAGCTCCTCTTCGAGCGTGTGGACCATCTGGCTGACCGCCGACTGCGTGTAGCCAAGTTCATCCGCGGCCCGCGTAAAACTGCCGCACTCCACTACTTTGACAAAGACTTCGTATCTGTTCATTTCGCGCTCCATTTAACATTAGTCTTACTAATATATTTATTATAAAGATTCGTTGGACTGCTTGCAACAAAAGCTGTAAAAATTGAGACAGCGGTGAGAAATATGAGACTTCGGGGGGAAAGAAATGTCAAAAAGAGATCTCTATTACTTTTCAAAGGGAATGCGCGACGCGATACCTATCCTGCTGGGATATATCGCAGTATCTTTTACCCTCGGCATCGGCGCTAAGAACGCCGGACTCAGCCCATTTCAGGCGCTGCTGAGCGCGTTGACGCAGAACGCCTCCGCGGGGCAGTTCGCGGGCTATTCCCTCATCGCCGCGGGAGCGGGCTATCTCGAGGTCGTGATCATGATAGTCGTCGCGAACGCGCGTTACCTGCTGATGTCCTGCGCAATGAGCCAGAAGATCTCCCCTAAGACCCCTCTGCGCCACCGTATGCTGCTCGCGGTGGACATCACGGATGAAATATTCGGCCTCTCGGTAGCGCAGCCAAGACGCCTCAACCCCTTTTACACCTACGGCATGGTCGCCGCGGCGGCCCCCGGCTGGGCCTTCGGCACCTTTTTCGGCGTCATCGTCGGCAACGTCCTGCCGCAGAACATCGTCACCGCGCTGAGCGTGGGGCTGTTCGGCATGTTTATCGCGGTCATCGTGCCGCCGGCGCGCAAGAATTTCGTCATCGCCCTGCTCATCGCCGTCTCAATGGCGGCAAGCTTCGCCTTCTCGCGCCTCTCCTTCATCGAGCTCTCGGCGGGAATGCGCACGATAGTCCTCACGGTCGCCATCTCCGGCGCCGCGGCCTTCCTCTTCCCCCTGAACGAGGAGAGACGGGCAAATGCCGCGTAACGTCTATCTTTACCTGCTGATAATGGCGGCGGTGACCTATCTCATCCGCGTGCTTCCGCTCACCGTCATCCGCGGCGAGATAAAAAATAAAAGGGTGCGCGCCTTTCTCTATTACGTCCCCTACGTGACGCTCGCCGTGATGACCTTTCCGGCGATAATCGACGCCACCGGCAGTCCGCTGACCGCCGTAGCGGCGCTTATCGCGGCGGTGGGGCTCTCTTGGTTCGGCGGCAGCCTGCTGCAGGTTTCAATACTATCCTGCGCCGTAGTCTTCATCCTCGACAAATTTGTACCTTAGCTTTTCAGAGGAGGCACCTCCTCTTTCACATATACAGGAAGCGGGCGGAAAATTTTTCCGCCCGCTTTCGCTTTGCCGCCGCGCGGACAACCACGCCGTCACCGGCGCGAAGAGTCCCTTCTTTACCGCAGAGGGAGATGTTGCTAACATAATCGTCAGGAAAAGACAACGCCGCCAAAAGCGGCAAAAGAATCGAAAAACGCTCAAAAAACGGCAGATAAAAATAGAGACGGGAGGAAAATATCAATGAGATTTGTAACATACAGAAAAGACGGCAAAGAAAAGGCGGGGATCGTGACAAAGAGCGGCATCCTGCCCGTGGCGGCGCTGAGCGAAGCCGCGGGGTTCGCGCCGGAGACGGAGATATTCGCGCTCATTGAAAAGGAACAGATACCCCAACTGACGAAATGGTACAACGGCGGCGGCCGGGAGGAGGCCGAAAGACTTGCTCAAAAAGAGGCCATCCCCTTTGCGGAGGTCGTATACGGCCCGCTGTACCGCAACCCGCCGCGTATCTTCGGCATCGGCCTCAACTACAAAGACCACGCGGGAGACCTCGGCGAAAAGACGCCCGCCGTCTTCCCCGGAAGTTTCTACAAACCGGCCTCCTGCATCGTCGGGCCGGGAGACGACATCTGTATCCCGGCGCTGCCCGAGGCGCAAAAGACGACGGCGGAGGCGGAGCTCGGCGTCATCATCGGCAAAAAATGCAAGTTCATCGAAGAAAAGGACTGGCAGGAATACATCGTCGGCTACACGACGGTCCTTGATATGACGGAGGAGTCGATACTGCGTCTCAATCCGCGCTATCTCACCATCGTCAAGGGATTCGACAGCTTTTTCAGCTTCGGCCCGCAGCTGGTGACACCCGACGAAGTGCCCGACGTCCTCGCTCTCGAGGTGGCGACGGTCCATAACGGCGAGACCCACGCGAAAAACACCGTGGCCAACATGACCTTCCCGCCCTCGAAACTTGTGGCGCTCATATCGCATATGCAGGGCTGGCTGCCGGGCGACATCCTCTCGACCGGCACGCCGCGCGCGGTGCATATCCAGGAGGGCGACCGCGCGGAGTGCCGCATCAGCGGCCCCGGCGGCTTCTCCTTCGAGCCACTCGTGAACCCCGTGATCGACCTGAAACTCAAAAGATAAAGACACGCCCTGGGATAGTCCGGCGCCCCTCCTCCGCCCTGCGGCAAATACCTTCACCGGCGGTCGGACAATTCTCGTCGACGGCGGCCTGGCGCGGGCGATATAATAAGATGATAGATAAATAAAAGGAGGATGAATAACAATGGGCAAAAAAATGATCGTTCTCAACGGAAGCCCGCGGGCCAACGGGAATACGGCGGCGCTTGCCGCGCATTTCATAAAGGGCGCGGAATCAGCGGGACACGAAGTCAGACGCTTCGACCTGCAAAAGATGGACATCAAACCCTGCCTCGGCTGCTGCGCGGGAGGCAAAGACCCCAAACACCCCTGCGTGCAGCGCGACGGCATGGATGAGATATATCCGGCCTTCATGGAGGCCGACATCGTGGTGCTGGCCTCGCCGATGTACTTCTGGAGCTTCACGGCGCAGCTCAAAGCGGCGATCGACCGCAGCTTCGCGGTGGCCGAACTGGACCCGGACTACAGGCTGCATCATAAGGGATGCGTCATGCTGATGGCGGCGGGGGGAGACAGCGAGCCGAACTTCGCGCCGGTAAAGGACTTCTACGCGAGCCTGCTCGGACATCTGGGCTGGAAAGATCTCGGCATGATACTGGCCGGCGGCGTTATGGCCCCCGGCGACATCGTGGGACACCCCACGCTCGAAGAGGCCGAAGTACTGGGAGCCTCGATAAAATAACCGACCGGCGGCGGGGCCTCTCGAAGGAGATCCCCGCCGCGCTCACGCCTCTCTGCCGCGTAAGCCGCCTGTCAGACTACGGTCAGGCCGAGGAGCTTCGCGAGCTCCACCGCCTGCGCCGCCGTCACCTTCGCGCCGCGCAGCTCGTAGAGGGTATCGGAGAGGGAAATGCCGTCAATAATACAGTCCGAGAGGTCTATCCCCTTGAGAGGACTTTTGAAAAACTCGGCCGCCGTGAGGTCCGTCCCACGGAACCGCGCGCGCCGGAACTTGACGTCGGAGAGAACCGCCTCCCTCAAAGAAGAGGCTTCGACCTCGCAGCCGTCCCAGAGCGTCTCGCCGAAGTTCGCATACCGAAAATTAGATCCCGCGATCGAGACTTCCTTGAAAAGGGCGCGCGTGAAAACGCTCCCCACCGCCTTTGAATCGCGGAACGAAGACTTACGCCAGAAACTGTCCCGGAAGCGGCAGTTCGAAATATCCGAGTTTTCAAACGAGACGGAGTTGAAGCGCGCCGCGTTAAATTCGCAGCGGATAAAGCGGCACTTAACAAAGCGCACGGAGTCAAAACGGAGCGCCGAAAGATCAAGCTCCGCAACCTCCTCGTTCTCAAAGAGGGCCTCCTCTACCGGCATGTCACCCGCGAGCGCGGCGGCAATCATCTCTGACAGCATTATATTTATCCTCCTCGCCGCTTTGGCGGCAGCAAAAGGATAACATAATAAAAAGCTCCCGTGAACAGGTCGATTTTCGCCTCCCGCATAACAAAAAACGCGCGGCGTCTCCGGCCTCTTACTGAGCCGTTTATCTGTATGTTCATTGATGCGGCGGCCGGCGGTTCGGGGTATAAATCAGATGATGCGCGGCCGCATCGCTGCACGGGGGGGCTAACATGATAAAACTGCCGAAGATAAAGCTAATGGACTTCACCGATCCCTCGGAATCATTCCTGCTCGCGGTCATCCTCGCGGCGGCGGGCGGTTTTCTTGACGGATACACCTATATCGGGCGCGGCAATGTCTTCGCCAATACGCAGACCGGCAACCTGATCCTGCTTGGCGTGAACATGGCGCGCGGCAGGCTGGCCGCCTCTATCAGCTATATCGTGCCGGTGACGGCCTTTCTGCTGGGCACCTATATAACGGAGAAGATCCGTATCCGTTACGGAGGACTGAAACACCTCGGATGGCGGCAGATCGTGGTCGCCCTTGAGGCGCTGGTGCTGATATTGATCTCCTTCATGCCGCACTACAGCGACAACGTCGCGAACGCGATGGTCTCGTTCGCCTGCGCGATGCAGTTCGACGCCTTCCGCACGATGAACGGGGTGCCCTTTTCTTCGACGCTCTCAATGACGAACATGCGCGGCGCGATCGAATACATGACAAATTACCGGGAGGACTGCGACACGGAAAAAATCTCACGCAGCTTTGAATATCTCATCACGGTGCTCGTCTTCACCCTCTCCGTTTTCATCGGCTCACGGCTCACCTACAAATACGACGACAGCGCGGTGCTCTTTCCGGCCTTCATGCTGCTCTTCGGAGCGCTTATCATGTTCTTTAAGAAAAGAGACAAAACGGCTCCGGCATAACCGGAGCCGCTTAAGCCTTTTATTTTCCGCTGACGGCGGATGAGGTGCTACGCCGTGCCGCGCTCTTCCTGCGCGTTGAGATACTTTGCCTGATACTCCTCAAGCGGTATCGGGCGGCTGAAATGGAATCCCTGCAGCCCGTCGCAGCCGATCTCAAGCAGTGCGTTAAGCTGCCGTTCATTCTCAACTCCCTCGGCGATCACGCGTATATTCATCTTCCTGCAGATATCCGAGATGGCCTTCAGCACGGCAAAGGCCGTGGGGTTGTCAGGCAGGTCACGCACCAGGCCGCGGTCGATCTTCAGCACGTCGAAACAGGAGGCGGCAAAAAGCGAAAGGTTCGCATAACGCGCCCCGAAATCGTCTATCGAGATCCGGAAACCGGCCTCTTTCACCCTCTTAACTATATCGAGAAAATTCTTTTCATCGTCTAGCTCCACCGTTTCGGTGACCTCTATCTCGAGAAGCTCCTTCGGCACCTTCCACTGCCGCCACGCCTCCTCAAGCCGCTCGACAAAATCGGTCTCCGAGATCGTTGCGCGGGAGAAATTGACGGAAATCGGCAGCACCTTTTTCCCCAAATCCAGCCATTGGCGGATCTTGCGGCATACGAAGCCGAATACCCAGAAGTCCAGCATCCATATCAGCCTGTTGTTCTCCAGCAGAGAGATAAACTGGTCCGGAGCTATCAGCGCTCCCTCCGAAGAGAGATAGCGCGTCAGCGCCTCCGCCCCTATCGGCTTATGATCCGCCACCGATACCTTCGGCTGGAAATATACGAGAAAGCGGCCGTCGTCAAGCTGGCACCGCAGAGCCTCGGGATCTCCGAGGCCGATAACCTCGTCGCTGCAGGCGCGGTAGCGCTTTGTGGCCGCTTTGCTGCGGTAAAATTGTTTCTTGTCGAGATACATCTGCTCGTCGGCCTCGGTCAGCAGGCTTTGTATGTCGCAGCCCCCGGAGGCCCAGCGCCATCCCATCGAAAAACTCCGCATGCCGTCCTCGTCCCGGCCGATCTTCGTTTTGAGTTTGGCTACCAGACTGCTGAAATATTCCTCGCTCAAATTTGGTGAGAGTACGACAAACTCATCTCCGCCTATGCGGTATGTGCTGTTTCCCTTTTCACGAAAGACGGATTCCACAGTCTTCGCCGTCTTGACCAGCGCCAGATCTCCCGCTGCGTGTCCGTACTCATCGTTGCATTTTTTAAGGCCGTTGACGTCGACATAGACTATCCCCAGCGATTTGAAGCCATTTTTAGAGAGGCTTTCCACATCGCGGATGAAGGCGTTCCTGTTATGGAGCCCCGTCAGCATGTCGTTATAACTGAGCTCCTCCAGGCGCCGCTGATAGAGGCGGCGCTGCATGGTGCCGGTGATAAAGTTGGCGAGGGTGATGAGCAGCGGCGAAATATGCAGGATGCGCGCCGCCGGGGGATTATCCACGCCGAGATAACCGACAAGGCGGCCGTCGGCCGCCAGCGGAGCCGCGATAAGGCTCCTGATATTCTGCGCGCGCAGTATCTCATATTCGTCCCGGCGGGTCTCGCGCAGCTCTTCGATGTCCGTTATTACTAAACACTGTCCGGCGTCGAAACTCTCTCTCCAGAATGATATCAAACTTATCGGCAGCCCCTGGAGATTGTCTATCTGCGGGGAGACGCCGGGGGCGCACCACTCATAGGTATTGTCAATGAGCTTATCCCTGATCTCAAAGATATAGGTCCTCTCCGCCGCCAGAAAGAGGCCGACATTTTCAAGCACCTTGCTGACGGCATCACCGTGGCTTTCCGCCTCCGTAAGGACCTTGACACAGTTCAGCACCGCGACCTCGGCGTCAAGCGCGTTCTTCAGCGTATCCTTCTGATTTTCCTTTTCCGTTATGTCAAAGGCGATCTCCAGACGCGCCTCGCGCCCATTCCAGGAAATCAGCTTGTCCTTCAGAAGATAATGACGCGAAAGCTTCCGGTTAAATATCTCCCATGTATAGAATTTATCGTGGCAAAGCTTGGAATTTGTGCAGAAACCGCACGGAGAGCTCCTGCCCTGCAGCACCTCATAGCACTTGCGTCCGCTGACGTCAGAGCCGACTCCGAAAAGTGTCTTTGCCGACTCATTGATAAAAATCATCTCGTATGTATTTACATCAGAGATATAAACCAGCTCAGAGAGCTCGTTAAGCAGTGCGAACATATTAAAATTCACGGCGTTCATATCAGCCCGACAGCAGCGTAAAACGGATAACCAGGAGTCATATCGGCAAAGTCTCCTCTTCTCAAGTCAAATACACAATAAAAAGACTCGGGAACATTTACTCTCCATGTTGCCAGAGCCTAAGTATATCCGAATCGATATTCTGCAAAAGATAGCATGAAAGCATGTTCTGTTCAAGTACCTTAATTTAAAAAACACAGTGTGCCTCCTGTCGCCGCCCCGATAAATTCCGAAACTTTGAATTTTACCTTTCACATATCGCGCCAGGTGTGCAGACTTCCTAATAGTTTCGTACTCGGCCATAGTGTATAATCAATGACGTAAAATAAAAAGGGCGATGGAGTTCGCCCGAATTTCGCTGCTGCGGTAATGACTCCTGTCCAAACGGCAGGAGTCTATTATTTTGCCTGTATACGCGGAGCACGAGGGGAGAATCTTTATGGATGGCGTTATATTTGTCGGGCTGGGCGGCTTTCTCGGCGCATCGCTGCGCTATCTTCTCGGAATGGCGGTAACGGCCGGGAGCGTCATTCCGGCGGCGACTCCGGCGATAAATATCTTCGGTTCGTTTCTCATCGGCGTGCTGAGCCTCGTCTCGGAGAGACACGGGCTCTCGCGGCACTCGGTGATATTGATGCTGCAGACGGGCTTCTGCGGCGGTTTTACCACCTTTTCGACCTTCTCGCTTGAGACCTTCGCCCTCATCTCTCAGGGAAAGGTGACTCATGCCGTGCTCTACAGCATACTCAGCGTCGTCTGCTGCCTTCTCTCCGTCTTCGCGGGGCGCGCGCTCGCGGCGCTCTGCCTCTAAAGGCCAAAGACGAGGCCGATAAAATTCCGGAGGAGCTTCGCGCCGTAGAAAAAGACCACCGCGCCGCATACCAGGTTTATCACCCGCAGGGTCCTGTCGGTGAACCTGGCGCTGAAGAGCGAGAGCGCGGCGGAGAGGCCGAAAAACCAGAGCGCCGAGGCGGCGGCGACACCAAATACAAAGGAGTTGGCCCCCGCTGGTGAAAGAGAGGCTTTGAAGGCCCCCAGCATCATCGTGCCGTCGATGAGCGCCTGCGGGTTGAACCAGGTCACGACGCAGGCGGTGCTGGCGACACGCCACAGCGGCATATCGACGTCCGTTTTCTTCAGCGAATCCTTCGCCCTCATGAGCCCAACGCCTATATACATGACGATGAGGCTGCCGGCAAGCAGCACCAGCCTCTCAAGCAGCGGCGAGCGCTCCATCACCGCGCCGATGCCGTAGAAACAGGCGAGCGCCAGCGTCACGTCAAAAAAAATCACGATAAGCGCCGTGAGGAACACGCGGCTCTTTTCCCGCGTCAGCGCGGTATTTATCACAAAAAGATTCTGCAGGCCGATCGGCGCGACATAGGCAAGCCCCATCGTCAGCCCCTGAAGAAAAAATTCCAAAGCTCGTCACCTCTCATGGACGATCACAGAGCGCCACACTCCGAACAGACAACCTAAAATTGTACATGAAAGGGGCCGCGCCAGCAAGACGGCGGGGCAGTACGCCGGCGCAAACGCGCCGATCATGGAGAGAGATGATAAATTGCGATTTAGCTTTTACCCTATCGATGATAAACAGCGGTTTTTTCTTAAAGCCTTCCTCTTTGAGGAAGGTGGATCGCCGCCGCTTTTGCGGCGAGACGGAAGGAGTGTTGCTCTGTTTGGCGCGGTTTCCGCGCCAAACAGAGCCCGCGGCAAAAGCCGCGGCAGAACCTAAGGTCAACTCTCCCTCAGTCTCGGCGAAAAACATCGCCGAGCCAGCTCCCTCACATGAACAGAGGGCGCCTTTAAGGGCAAAACCAAAAGATAAATCACTATTTATCTCTTTTCCCGCCCGTAAGAAATCGGCGTTTATACGCGCCGCTGACTTTCGCTGATGCGTTTACCCTGTTTTAGACGGCGGCCGTAAGCTGCAAAAGCGGCATAGAACAGGAAATAGAGGAATACATAGAATTATTCAACGAAGAGCGTCCCGTATATGCGTTGGGCTGCATGACGTCCAATCAGTATAAGGAGGCGTACATGGGAAAATATTCCCAGAAAATAACAACTACCCCTTATTAGACAAGATTCGGGAAAAGCTGTGTCAAATTTTTGTTGACTAGTGCAAGCACATAAGTACAGGCAAGCCTCCGGTAATAGCTGACAGCGAAATAACCAATATCATGCGGATCGGGACGACATATAAAAGGTATCGCAATATAATGTTTTTGGAATAAAATTAGATTTTTTCAACAAAATATTATAAATAACGCTAAGTTTTTTCATTAAACAGGGCAGCCGCATCTGTTAGCCCTGTTTTTCATTAACAGGTTAATTGACCATAAATGAAACCAATATTATAATGACAAAAATAGACCAGTCGAAAGATGAAATAGGCAAAGCTATAGAATATAACACGGCAGTGATGACGGACAGTTACCTTCAACGGTTAAGTTAAGCCGTCTGCCGTTGTATATCGTTAATATTTTTCTTCGTCAAAAAGAGGGAGGCAGCGTGATGTCGGCAGATTTCGTAATAAATATTACAAATAACATCACCCCCCCCCCTGTTGCCTATTTGTATTTATTTCTCATTTAAGCACATCTGTTTATCATCCTCTCGGGCAACAAAACTCCTGTAGTATCTCGCCGCCGCGCAGCCTCGAAAGACCGGAGGGATGCGACGTCGCCTTTAATCTGCGATGTTGACCTAAAAGCCTTACTTGGCGGCGCGGTACAATCTTTGCAAAAAGAGAACGGCGGCGCTGCTTATGATCGCTGTTACTGTAATGTTCGGGACGGCGTGGGCGGCAACGCAGCAAATCGAGTACAACGATACGCTGGACCTGACGGCAGTTAAAGACGGCGATGAATACGTGCCGAGCAAGAACGGCACAAATACGGTGACCCTTACGGGGCGGCTTGGCGAAGGCGTCACCAGCTGTGACAAAAATAATTTCACTATATACGGAACCAGCGGCGATTTTGAGGAGAGCGCCGTATTGAATTTGAATATGGCTGACAGCGCTCAGATATTCACCTCTGCCAATGTAAGGTTTTTCGCCGGAGGCAAAAACAACGATATTAAGGGAGACACCACCCTGAATTTTAACAGTAACAAGAATGCTATTTTATGGACTACCAGATCTGATCAAAAAACAATCATTCTTTCAGGCGGCTCCAACGGAGGCAGTATAAGTGGAAATACGAAAGCCGTCTTTAACGGCAGCCTCGGATACGACGAGACGGTTTCCCCGGACAAAGATGGAGATAGAGTCGCATATGTAAAAATAACGGGAGCCGGTCAGGCAGACAACGGCAATATTACAATTGGAGGTAACAGTACCGTAGAGTTTAACGCCGATTTCAGCGGCGGAAATTATGGGGGAAATTTGACGGGGCTATATGCCGGACCGATGCTTCATGGAGAGAACGCTGTGGGTGAGGTAACGGGGAAAGCAGAGATCGTCATAAATGACGATAAGGCCTTCACTCACCAAGTTTGGACCGCCGGCGGCCTTTTCAACAAAGATTCCACTCTTACTGTGGGCTCGGTTTCAACAATATTAAAGAGAGGTATGATATTATCCTCACTTCACAACGGCGGCGTAGCCTGGGGAGCAAATGACATCATCGATATCAACGGAGACTCCGTGATCAAGATAGAAAACGGCAGGATGTACGAAAAGGACTACAACGGCTGGTGCAGAATATTTGGCGGAGTGTTCGCCAGAGGCAAGGCCACTCAGGGACATGTCAAGAGGAATGTTGATATTGAGATAACGGGAGGCAAGAATATCGCTTACCTCTTCGCAGGCGGCGAGGCGGCTGATGAGAACGCTGTTTCAAATGTAAGCGGCGACACGACCATTACAATCTCCGGCGAGGGCGCCGGCGCATTCAAATCAGATCCCGCCCATGTAATAATCGGAGCCGGCGGTGTCTGCCGTTCCGCTGAAAACAACGCGCAGGCGTTGGTCGGCGGCAATGGCACGGTGATCTTTAAGGATATTACGAACTCTCCTTTTAACGGAACGGTAACGGGACTCGGCGCGATATGGAATACAGGTAAAGCTTTGGATTTAAGCGGCAGCTGGCAATATAAATCCGTACTCGGCACGACGACCTTTGTTCTTGACAACGTTAAAGGCGAGTTTAAGGGAACCGTCGCCAGCTTTGACGTCGTAGAGGTAAGGCCAGGAACCGCTGTCACCGGCCTCACCCCCGAAAAGTTTGACGCCGGAAAGATCAAACTGACGGGCAACTGGACGAATTTCGGAATGCCGTCAGTTCTCACCTTTGATAGAGCGGTCGAGGTGCCGGTGAACTTCCGCGAAGCCACTGGTATAGTCTCAGCCGAGTTTAACGATTCAAAGACGGAACTCGTCGTCACATGTAAGAATGCGCCTATCGCCGTAACGCCAACTG
>ERZ1673695.2214-NODE-2214-length-15759-cov-5.748790_pt1 | contig 15759 bp, 11 predicted proteins | sample MGYA00580225_ERZ1673695 | MGnify/ENA primary metagenome ERZ1673695 (study PRJEB41218, sample SAMN15661739) | gut metagenome | host: Homo sapiens | place: Canada: London | collected 2015-08-20/2019-03-30 | study: EMG produced TPA metagenomics assembly of...
GTGCCGGCATCATTCATCATGATTTTCTCCATCTGTATGATGATATCTCTCCGTTTTGCCGGATCAAATTCACCGGACAGTTTTTCGCTGAGAGCGTCATATTCAGGATTGCTGTACCCGGAAGCGTTTTCAGGCGTATTTCCGTCTTTATTGGTACGGAAGTATACGTTCATAAAGAACTCCGGATCCCCTGCTTGCTCTGTTAGGATATTGGAAATCAGCAAATCATATTCACCTTTTTTACCAATATCGAAAAGAATATTATAATCCACATTTTTCAAATTAACTTTAATTCCCACCTTCTTGGCGTCAGACTGAACGGCCTCAGCAAAAAGCGGTAGTTCCGCACGGCCGCTGTAGAACGTAAAGTTTAATTCTAAATTTTTGCCGTCTTTATCCACGAAACCGTCTCCGTCAGTATCTTTCCATCCCGCGTCAGCCAGCAGTTTCTTAGCGGCTTCCACATCATACTTGTCCGGATTCATTTTATCCAGCTCATCAAACGCATAATCAAGGGATGGAGGAAGCATTGGACCGCCGGGGATATAAGTTCCCTTCAGCAGTACATTTCCGTAAGTTTCCCTATCCATTGATTTGATCAGCGCTCTACGCACATTTTTATCCGCCAACGGTCTTCCCGGATTCTGATTCAAACGCAACAGCGTATCGCGGATAGAAGAAATTTCACTGATATTGAACTTGTTCTTATCTTGGAATAATGCCAAATCTCCCGCGCCGATATTGACAGCCATATCAATCTCGCCTTTCTGAAGTGCCATAGCGCGGGTATTCGGATCGTCTATGGTATTGATGATAAGATGTTTAAACGGAACGGTTCCGGAATAGTTCGGATTTGCATCCAGTTCACACTTCGCCTTGCTAAAAGACGTCACTTTATACGGACCTGTACAAATCGGTCCGCTCTTAGCGAAATCTACCTTTCCGTCTTCCGTCACATCAACAATGATGAAAAGAGGATCGCCCAAAAGCCCCGGAAGCGTTGCGTAAGGCTTCTTTGTCTTGATAACCAGTTCCTGTCCGTTTGCCGTCATACTTTCATATTCAAACATGACCTTGGCACGGGGCGCCTTGGCAAAAGTACGTTCCAGTGACTTTTTGACCGCTTCCGCCGTCACTTTATTGCCATTGGAAAACTTAATGTCTTTAATCTTAAATGTCCATGAAAGTTTATCATCGGACACTTTCCAGCTTTCAGCAATCCACGGTTCCGGATTCATTTTATTATCAAAATGAACAAGGCATTCACCGACGCCGTAGCGCATGACCTGCCAGCCAAAATAATTGTCGGTCGGTTCCAGGCTGTCTGCAAAGTTGGTAATACCTACGGTCAAAGTGTCTTTCGGTCCTTTAGAGGCAGACTTGTCTCCGCCGCCGCATCCGGCAAACGCGACTGTCATAAGAGCTGCTGCTGCCAATGCGGCGCCTTTCTTGTAAATAGATTTCATGGATGTAACGCTTCCTTTCTTAAAACAAAATATAAATTAGGCAAAACCTGTTACATATGCAGAACGGCGGCAAAAGCCATCCCTTCTGATAGGAACCATATTGATCAGTCCTGGCGCGGATCCAGGACATCCCGGAGAGAATCTCCCCACAGATTGAAAACGACAACGGTTATAAAAATAGCAAGCCCCGGGAAAATCATCAGCCATGGAGCGGTCTGCAGCTGCTGGCGTCCTTCATTCAGCATAAGACCCCACTCCGGCGCCGGAGGCTGGCTGCCGAACCCAAGGAAAGACAATCCCGCCAATTCCATCATCATAGCACCGATATCTGCCGCCGCAGTGATGACCATGAGAGGCAGGATATTGGGAAGAATATGAACCCAGAGAATATGGGCAGAAGAACCGCCGCTTACAATAGCAGCATCCACGAAATCACGTTTCTTGATTTTCAGGACCATACTTCTTGAAAGACGGGCATACTTCGTCCATGTCACACAAAGCATGGCAATCATGGCATTCACAAGACTGCCTCCCAGAATACCGGCAATAGCAATGGCAAGAATAACGCCGGGGAAAGAAATCATCATATCCGCAAACCGCATGATGACCGTATCCACAATACCGCCGAAATATCCGGCAATGACCCCCAGAAATGTACCTACCACAAAAATAAGGAATACCAGGAAAAGTACGCTTGTCAGGGAATAGCTGGCTCCATACAAGATACGGGACAGTACGTCACGTCCCAGCTTGTCCGTCCCAAAAAGATGCGCTGCAGACGGAGCCGCATTGGCATCCCGCATGACCGCTTCCAGCGGATTATAAGGAGCTATCACCGGGGCCAGCACCGTAATCAGTATCAGAAGAAGCACCAGCAGAGAAGTAATGCGAAAGGCTTTATTTTCTTTAAATCCTTTAATCAGGTTTTCCATTGGACTATTGACCTGCCTTTCTCAATCTGGGATCCAGGTGGTTGTAGGACAGATCCACCACCAAATTAATGGCCATGTACATGAAAGCAATCCAAAGGACAACCGCCTGCACGGTTTGGAAATCACGGTATGTAATGGCCTGTACCACCATGAAGCCAAGCCCCGGCCAGGAAAATACGATTTCTACCACGGCCGCACCGCCCAGAAGAGAACCGAAAGCGAGCCCCAAAAGCGTTATCAGCGGAAGAAGCGCATTGGGAAGAACTTCCTTCCATAAGATGTGAGACTCAGAAAATCCTCTTGCCCGCGCGCCCATGACATAGTCCTGCCGCAGTTCTTCCAGCACAGTCGCGCGAACCTGCCTCGTATACTTCGATGCCATGACTACGCCGAGCGTCACCATGGGAAGAATCAGATTTTCCACAGAAACATCGCCGCCAACGATAGGAAACAGATTCAGCTTTAAAGCAAAAATCCACAGAAGCATAAGACCCATCCAAAAATTAGGTACAGATACCCCCGCAAAAGTAAAACCACGGATGATGTAATCGGCCCAGGTATTCTGCTTAACTGCCGTATATATTCCCAGTGGGATGGCAAACAAAAGCATAAAAACGGAAGAAGCAAGCGCAAGAATAACCGTAGCAGGCAAAGCTTCCAGAACCGCATCCAACACGGGCTTCTTCATCATAAATGAAAACCCGAAGTTTCCGTGAAGCATCCGTCCGAGCCAGCTCAGATACTGCATGAGGAACGGCTGATCCAGTCCCAGTTCATGGCGAAGCGCATCAATTTCCACCTGGCTGACCACGATATCTTCATTCCCCGCGATCATCTGGCGGACAGGATCTCCCGGTGCCAGCATAACCAGGCAGAATGTAATAAAACTGATTCCCAAAAGAACGAGAACCATCTGCCCAAGACGCATAGCAATTTGTTTGTTTGTCACACCTATCATCTCCACGTTGGCAAAATAAAAGCACGAATCGGGGAATCATTGATTCATGCCAAAACAAGGTAATTCAAATACCCTGATATTTTCCTTTAAGCTGTACCCCTGATTTGCTCCCCAAAGCGACATTGATACTTTACACACTTTTTAATATACACATTATATCACAATATATTAACATTGCAATAAAAATCCATAAATGTTTGCCGAACCTGCAGCTTACAGCCTATCCGATACATATCATTTGCCCATAGCATATATACCCCTATATGTATACTAAATTATATTTTAGCCTTACTTAATCCATAAAATATTTTTTATCTGTGTACAAGCAGAAAATTCCCTGCAGATGCAGACTCATTCCCTTGTCTGCCCTTACGCATATTGAGTTCGATCTTTATATTTCTTATAATGAAATGAAAAAGGATTTAATGTAAACAGGGAATGCATAGGAGGAACCATGGATCTGGATAAAATTTGCCGGGCTTTTAAAAGAAACCGATTCGACTGCACCATTTTCGAAACGGCAGAAGAAGCGGCCGCATATTTATCACAGGAAACACACGGTAAAACCGTGGGGATGGGCGACTCCATGACACTGGAGAACATGAAAATGTACGAACGGCTTTCAGAGAATAACGAAGTTTATGACGTGCAGCATATTGAAAACAAAGATTACACATCGAAAGAACGGATGGAACAATTTCTTTCCATGGCAAGGAAATGCCTCATGACCGATGTCTTCCTCACATCCGCCAACGCTGCATCGGAAACGGGCGAACTGGTAAACATCGATGGTACGGGAAACCGGATTTCAGGCTCCCTCTTCGGACACAGAAAAGTGTATTTTGTTATCGGTGTGAATAAAATCTGTCCTACTTTGGACAACGCCATTTTCAGGGCAAGAAATGTAGCTGCCCCAAAGAACGTAGAGCGGCATCACTATAAAAACGGCTGTTCCTTCTTTAATTATGAAAAATGCTGTGACTGCAGCGCGCCTGATCGGATCTGCAACGCTCTTGTAATCTACTACAAGAAGATGAGGAATATGGACATGGAAGTCGTCATTATCAATGAAGAATTGGGATTATAAAGATAAAAGCCATCAGCTGTGAGCTGTCAGCCATAAGCTGGAGAATAGAGGATATGAGCGCTGTCCGTTAAACGTCATCCTAAACGAATGTGAAGATTTATACCCGTGGTGAGGAAGGCGGTAAAATGTCATCCAGAGCGACAGCGAAGGATCTATTACCGTGGTGAGGAAGACAGTAAGACGTCATCAGTGTAATAGATTCTTCACTCCATGCCACTATTCCGTTTTTCGTCTTTCTCATAAGGCATTCTTACCCCCGTTCAGAATGACAATTGGATGAAAGAGCGTCATAATGAGGGAAACGTTAAGCGTCATCCTGAACGAATGTGAAGGATCTGCTACCCGTGGTAAGGAAATCGGTAAGACGTTACCAGAGTAATAGATTCTTCGCTTTATGACACATTGCTGGTTTCCATCTTTCTCGCAAGGTATTCTTGCCAAAGCTCTGAATGCCGATTAGGGGAAAAGCACCACAATGACAGAAAACGTTAATCGTTATCCTGAACCGCAAGAAGGATTTGTACCTGTAGTGAGGAAAGCCGGTATGAAGATAAAAGCCATCAGCTGTGAGCTGTCAGCTGCAAGCTAAATATTCTTTTGCGGTTTGAGTCATTACGGCGAGCGAGTATCCTCAGCCGCACTGCGTGCGCCAGCTCCTTATGGATAAGGAGCCCCGCTGCATTCCATTTTCCTTTTTAAAGTATTTAATGCGAACCAGTGCTTAGGAAAGAGTTCCAATGGTAAGAATAGGGATTGGGTAAGCCTCCTTGTTTATAAGGAGGTGGCCGGCGAAGCCGGACGGAGGATACTGGCTTGAGGGAGTGACGCGAAAGGTCAGAATGACGATTTTGGGAAAGCACGTCACTAACAATGGGGAACGGAAAATGTCATAATGAGGGAAACGTTAATCGTCATCCGAAAGCGAACGTGAAGGATCTGTACCTGTGGTGAGGAAGACGCAAAATATACTTGACCGAGACCTCTTTATATAAAAGCGCACAAAAGCTTCTCACGTTCAGGATATACTCCATGTTCTGCGAGAAGCTTTTTACATTTCATTCATTTCCCTGTTCAGGCATCCTCCACCGGCTGCGCCGGACAGAAGAGAAAAATCAAAAACATGAGCCGCAATCTGCTATCGGTTCCTCCGATATTGAAAATTATTTCTTCTTTCCTCCAAGATAGGCCGCCATGACATCGGGATTTCCCGCCACTTCTTCCGCCGGCCCTTCCATAACGATTTTTCCCGTTTCCATGACATAAGCATAGTCGGCAATCTGCAGAGCTTTTCGTGCGTTCTGTTCTACCAGGAGAACCGTCGTCCCCATTTTATTGATATCCCTGATGACTTCAAAAATCTGCTGGACAACAAGAGGCGCCAGCCCCATGGACGGTTCATCAAGGAGCATGAGCCTCGGTCTTGCCATCATAGCGCGGGCAATAGCAAGCATCTGCTGTTCTCCCCCGGAAAGGGTGCCGCCGAATTGGTTTTCCCTTTCCAGCAGCCGGGGAAAACGCTGGAACACTTTCACCATGTCTTCCCTGATTTCCGCCTTATCCTTTCTTTGGTACGCACCAAGTTCCAGATTTTCACGAACGGTCATATTTTGAAGGATCTGCCGCCCTTCCGGCACGAGGACTACACCGGCATTCACGATATGGAAAGAATTCTGTCCTGTGATAGGTTTATCATTGAAAAGAATTTCCCCTTCCGAAGGTTTCATGAGCCCCATAATGGTTTTCATCGTGGTGGATTTTCCTGCACCGTTCGCTCCGATAAGGGTCACAATTTTCCCTTCAGGGACAGAGAGGCTGATGCCTTTCAGCGCCGTGATATTTCCATAACCGGCAACGATATTTTTAAGCGTGAGCAGCATCATTCGTCCTCCTTTCCGAGATAAGCTTCAATAACGGCAGGATTATTCTGTACTTCTTCGGGAGTGCCTTCCGCCAGTTTTTCTCCGAAGTTGACGACAATCAGGCGGTCGCAGAGAGTCATCACAAGGTGCATATCATGCTCAATCAAAATAATGGTGGTTTTATATATCTCACGAATTCCACGGATGAGTTCCGTAAGCGCTGCTGTTTCACTGTCATTCATACCCGCTGCCGGTTCATCCAGCAGGATAAGTTTCGGCCGGGCAGCAAGAGCACGCGCGATTTCCAGCTTTCTCTGCTTGCCGTAGGGCAGTTCCGTGGCAGGGCGGTCCGCATCCTGTTCCAGTCCTACAAAGCGGAGCAATTCCATCGCTTCCTCTCGCGCTTCTTTTTCTTCTTTCTTCTGTACACTTGTGTGGAGGACACTGGCAAAGAAGCCTGATTTTAAATGGTCATGCTGCCCGACAAGGATATTCTCCAGTACCGTCATCCCCGTAAAAAGGCGGATATTCTGGAACGTGCGGGCAATTCCCCCATTGATAATCTGATAGGGTTTCTTCCCGCTGATCGGCTGCCCGTCGAAAAGGATATTCCCTTCAGAAACCGGATATACACCTGTGATCAGGTTGAAAATCGTTGTTTTACCGGCGCCGTTCGGTCCGATGACACCGAATATTTCGCCTTCCTCTACATGAAAGGATATATTCGATACCGCCGTAAGGCCGCCGAAACGCTTCACTACATTCTGCATTTCAAGAAGCATCACTCCTCCCCTCCTTCCACGGAAGCGGTCTTCTTACCGAAAAGCGAGCCGATCCACTTCACCGCGTCGTAAGAAAGAATGCCGTCCGGGCGGAAAGCCATGAGTACCACAAGCATTACGCCGTAGATGATATCCCTGTATTCAGCCAGGGAACGGAGCGACTCAGGGACGATGGTAAGCACCGCCGCACCGAGGACAGGCCCCCACATGACATTGCTGCCGCCGAAAACCGTATAAAGAAGCATATCCACTACACGATGCCATGAGAAATCCGTCGGGCTGATGAAAAATGTGACATGAGCATACAGAGCACCCGCCACCCCTGCAAAAAACGCGCTGAAGAGAAATCCCATCATCTTGTAATACACCACATTGATTCCCGACAGGGACGCGGCGTACTCATCAGCTTTCACGGCTGCCATGGCGCGGCCAATGCGGGAATGTTCCAACCGGTACCAGAAGGAAATAATCAAAACCGTCAAGACCAGCAGCACCAGACACACAAGAAGCTGTCCGCCCGTCTGAGAATCTATTTCAAAAGCATCCAGGAGTCCCCAGTCACTTGCATAATCGGAAAGGACACTTCCCATGGAGGGAATCCCTGAATAGCCGAGCGCACCGTGAGTGATTTCCAGATTCAAGGCGATGACTCGGACCACTTCACCGAATCCCAGCGTGGCAATCGCCAGATACAGCCCGCGAAGACGAATCGTCGGCAGCCCGATAACCAGCGCCACGAGAACTGCTATAACGCCGCCGAGGAAAATCCCCACCGGCATGGGCACTTGGTACTGCGCTGTCAGAATGGCGGACGTATACGCGCCGAAACTCATCAGCCCGGCATTCCCCAAAGAAAGGATGCCCGTGCAGAGCGTCATGTAAATCGTCATGGCAAGAATAATATTAATACAGACAAAGGTGAGAACCTGCAGGAAATATCCATTCAGCAAATCTTCCATTACGGTCTTCCTCCTTTCCCTGCTTTCGCAAAAAGTCCTTCCGGACGAATAAACAAAATCAAAATGATAAGACCGAAGGCCACTGCATCGCGATAAGAAGAAGTACCGTAAGCCACGCTGAACACCTCGGCAATGCCGAGAATGAATCCGCCCGCCATGGCACCTTTCACATTGCCGAGACCGCCCATGATAAGAACCGCCAGCCCTTTCAGTCCCATCGCTGTCCCCATCGTCGGTTCGATAGCGTTGAACGAAAGTCCGATCAGTACGCCTGCCGCTGCACCGAGAGCAGAAGCCAGCATCACCGTCAACGTAATGATACGGCCCGTATTGATTCCAAGAAGACCGGCCGTCTCCGCATTTTCCGAAGTCGCCCGGATCGCCTTGCCCACCTTCGTCCGGTTCAGCATGACCGTGAGAAGAACCATGAGCACCACTGCCGTCCCCAAGCTGATAATCTGGATACCGGAAATTTTAAAGACTCCCATATCCATCAGTTCATTGCCGAACGCAGACGGGAAGGAGCGGGTCTGCGGCCCCCAGACCATAAGCGCCACACTTTCAAGAAATGTGGATACGCCGATCGTACTGATGAGCGGCGCCAGATGCGTCGCTTTATGCTTACGCAGCGGTCGGAGCGCCAGCAGCTCCAGCCCGTACCCCAGAACCGCGCCCCCGATCATGGCGCCGGCCAATGCAGGGAAAATATTCATTCCCGCTTCCGTTACCAGAAGCAGGCCGATATAAGCGCCTATCATGAAAATTCCGCCATGCGCCATATTCACGATATTCAATACCCCGAAGACCAGAGTATATCCGATAGCAATAACCGCATAAGCGCTTCCCAGCGTCAGACCGTTGACAAGCTGTTGAAAAAACACGATAATGTTCCCCCTTCTTGAAAAATATTTTCTTACCCAAACTTCAGGCAAAACTTTGCAAAAACCATGAAAGGACTAAAAACCGCCCCTGCCGCACGGCAGGACACCGATGCAGCAGGGGCGGAAATCTCCGCGGTACCACCCTGTATTTATCACTCTAAGGAAAAAGAGGCAGAACTTCCCGATAACAGAAAAGCCCCCACCTTCATTGCTGAAGATAGGGGCGAACAGTCGCGGTACCACCCTACATTATACTCTTAATCCTTCCTCCGTAACGTGGATAAACGCCATTTTTTACTTATTTCAAAAATGGAGCTCTCAGGCGATAAAAAATAACGGAATGTACCGGCTTGCACCCTCCGCCGGCTCTCTGTGCCATGGACCGCCATCTTTCCTGTCCTGATCATTGCCTGTATCCCCTTAACGCGGGTAACGCCGATGATTACTTCATTCATCCTCGGAACTCCCGGGCGAGCAGGCATCTGCTTTCGTATCGGTTCCCACCACTCCCGACTCTCTATGACGAACCTGTCAGATACGTTTCCCGTTCACAGTCCTTGGTTTTTGTTTGTGATGTCAATTATATGCTGAAATATTTCCACTGTCAAGGGAAATATTAAAACATCTTTTACTGATTGAATGTTAAGCACAGAACTTTCTATTTCATCATTTTACATCACAAAACAGTATGGCTCCAAAATAGCTCTTAACCGTTATCGCTTTCCTTTTCCTTGCGGATGACATCATGGGCGCCGCCCTCCACGATGGAAGTCGCGGAAACCAGCGTAAGCTTCGCTTTCTTCTGGAGTTCGGCAATCGTGAGCGCGCCGCAGTTGCACATCGTAGCCCTCACCTTGCTGCAGGTCTTAGCCACATTCTCCTTGAGCGGTCCTGCATAAGGAACATAAGAATCCACGCCTTCCTCAAACTGGAGTTTCTTATCTCCGCCCAAATCATATCTGGCCCAGTTACGCGCACGGTTTGAACCTTCTCCCCAGTATTCCTTCACCACTGTACCGCCCACCGTACGTTTCTGCGTGGGAGACTCGTCGAAACGGGCAAAATAACGGCCCAGCATGACAAAATCAGCTCCCATCGCCAGCGCCAGCGTGATGTGATGATCATAGACAATGCCGCCGTCAGAGCAGACCGGCACATACACGCCCGTCCGTTCATAGTATTCATCCCTTGCCTGGCAGACTTCGATCAAAGACGTCGCCTGCCCGCGGCCAATCCCCTTTGTTTCACGAGTGATGCAGATGGAACCGCCGCCGATGCCGACCTTTACGAAATCGGCGCCCGCCTCCGCAAGGAACAGGAATCCTTCGCGATCCACCACATTGCCTGCGCCGACCTTCACACTGTCGCCGTACTTTTCACGGATCCATTGAATGGTCATCTTCTGCCATTCAGAAAACCCTTCCGAAGAATCAATACAGAGCACATCCGCCCCCGCATTGACAAGGAGCGGCACACGCTGCTCATAGTCGCGGGAATTGATACCGGCGCCCACGACAAAACGCTTCTCCGCATCCAGCATTTCATCTGGATTCTCACGATGAGAATCGTAGTCCTTACGGAAAACGAAACCGTAAAGGCGTCCATCTTCATACAGAACAGGAAGGGAATTGATCTTATTATCCCAGATAATATCATTGGCTTCGGAAAGTGTGATGCCGAACCTGGCAGTGACCAGCTTTTCAAGAGGCGTCATAAAATCGGCAATCTTCTCGCTGCGGTCCATACGGCTCACACGGTAATCACGGCTCGATACGATCCCCACCAATTTCCCGTTCGGTGTACCGTCCTCTGTAATCGCCACCGTGGAATGCCCCGTCTTTTCCTTCAGCGCAAGGATATCCGCCAGCGTATTCACAGGAGCCAGATTGGAATCGCTGAATACGAACCCCGCTTTCTTCGCCTTCACACGAGCCACCATCGCCGCTTCGTCCTCCGGCGTCTGCGAACCGTAAATAAAAGAAACGCCGCCGTTACGCGCCAATTCTACCGCCAGCCTCTCACCGGAAACCGCCTGCATGATGGCGGACACCATGGGAATCGCCAGCTCAATAGCGGGCTCCTCTCCTTTTTTGAACTTCACCAGCGGCGTCTTAAGAGAAACATTCGCCGGAATACATTCACATGAAGAATATCCGGGAATCAGAAGATATTCATTAAAAGTATGTGACGGTTCATTGATATAAGTTGCCATCATGTCCTCCTTCGGCAAAGAAATATAAAAGCGGTTATAGATTTTTACTATTATAGCCAAAAAAGCGGGGTAAATAAAGGGGGAAACATAATTTTAATCTCCTTCTGCTTATTTTATTACGCACCGCTGATTCGTTATCTGAAAACTGTCCCTGCACAGACATCCATAGCCGCCGGAGCAAGTTGTTTCACTCATTTTTACGCGTCACTCCGTCCCTTTAAAAATGGTTCACTCGCCTTCTTATGAACAAGTACACGCATCCATTCTGACCTTTCGTGTCACTCCCCCAAGCCAGTATCCTCCGTCCGGCTTCGCCGGCCACCTCCTTATAAACAAGGAGGCTTACCCAATCCCTATTCTTACCATTGGAACTCTTTCCTAAGCACTGGTTCGCATTAAATACTTTAAAAAGGAAAATGGAATGCAGCGGGGCTCCTTATCCATAAGGAGCTGGCGCACGCAGTGCGGCTGAGGATACTCGCTCGCCGTAATGACTCAAACCGCAAAAGAATATTTAGCTTGCAGCTGACAGCTAACAGCTATCAGCCAGCAGCTAATCAAACACATACAAAAAAGACCCCTTTCGAGGTCTTTTTCATTAGTTCTATTCCGATAACCCAAGTATTAGAACTTGTAGTTCAGGGAAACAGTCCATGCATCATCTACATCAAGATCCTGATTATTCTTTTCTCCTTTTACGTCAAATGCATATTCACCGTGGAGGTAAACATTCTTCTGGAGAGTGACATCAGCCATAGCATTCCAGAATGTTACATTATCTGCATAAAGTCCCTTGTTTTTCTTGCTGGAAGTCAAGGTAGACAGGACATCAGTAGACAGCCCGGTACCGCCGAAGTATACTTCAGCATCTACATCATTGTAAGCCACACTCAAAGCAAAAGAACCCGGCTTTTTCAAATCCAGCTTGCCATAGCCGATTCCTGCGTTCCAAGCCCGATCATATTCAGAGTCGGTGCTTGTATTCTTCCAGTACTCACCGAATACACGGAAATCACCTACATTAAAGCCAAGATTAGCACCAATCAGATTGAGATGATCTTCTCCAACGAATCTGACATAATCTACACCCAGATCTACAACGTTCAGTTTACCGTTTGCTTTTGCAAAGAACATATTTCTGTCAAGAATATTCTCGTCCGGATCTGCTACTCCATCATAATCAGAAGTATTGAACTGTCCATAACCTACAGTTACACCAACCTTGCTGCCATTGTAGGAAAGCTGTGCGCCGTCATAGCCTTTTCCGTCACCATAGAGCCAGCCGCCCTGGTTACCGAATACGATCGGCTGACGGCCGAGTCTTACGGAGAAGTCGCCGAAGCCATGGTTTACGAACAGCTGGTCAGCATAGGTATTTGCATCTTTATCATTCTTGAAATTCATGTTGCTGGTGAAACGAGCCTGCGCATAGGTGCTGTCATTAACAGCCGCCTTTGCAACGATACGGATACGGCCATCGTAGTTATCATCATTAAGAGCTTTGTCCTGATAACGCATACGGGCATCGCCGGACCAGGAAATGTTGCCGACTTTCTTTTCCAAGTTGCTTACACGAACGCCGAGGTTCGCCAGTTCGTCTGCATATTCCCCTGCCAGTTTGTCCAGGGTGGCTCTCTGTTCAGCGTTCAGCTGGTCTTCACGGGCCATCAGACGGGCGATGACCTGCGCCAGTTCATAACGGGTCATGTTTCTTTCGCCCTTGAATGTACCGTCCGGATAGCCTTCTACAACGCCCTGATCAGAGAGATCGGACACTGCCTGATAAGCCCAGTCATCAGGGGATACATCAGAGAACGGATTTGCAGCGTATGCGGATACGCCTGCGGTGAGTGCAGCAACTGCTGCGATTGCGAGAATCTTTTTCATTATTCTTGCTCCTTCCGAAAAATAAATTGTCCCTTTGGAATGGAGTTCCGGAAGAATCTTGCACGAGTGACCGTGTTTCCTCTGCGTTTCTTCATTACCCCATAAGCAGCATAGCGGGACATGCCCCTGCTGCTTACCTGCAATTTAACACATCAGAATTTTTTTTGCAAGAACTCTGAAACTCTTCGAAGAAATCTACCTTAATTTATTTTCTCTATTTCCATTAGAATAAATTAAGTATCCTCTTTTATTATTTTAATTACAAAGGACACTAACTTTTGTATAAGCATATTTTATCGTGCATTCATGGATTCCTCTCTTCATGGTATATTTCTCACTGTTTTCTCATCTTCCTCCTTTTTTTCGAACGCAGGTCGGTTATAGTTTTTTTCTTTTACATGAGACCATTTTCCTTTATAGCACCTTAATCGTCACCCTGAACCGGCATAGAGTGATGAATCCGCTGCCCCCATAAGGTCTTATATTTCCCTCATCACGGGTACAGATCCTTCACGAACACGCCGAATGACCTCTTACCGGCTTTCCTCACCACGGTGATAGATCCTTCACTGTCGTTCAGTATGACATCTCACCGTCCCCAGTCATTCTGAACGGAGGCAAGAACGCTTTGTAGAAAAGACGGAAAACAAAACGATGACACAGAGTGAAGAATCTATTACTCTAGTGACGTCTTGCCGATTTCCTCACCACGATAACAGATCCTTCACATTCGTTCAGGATGACGTTTTACCGTCTTATACAAGAACCATGGATTCGGCCGCCGGAAGGAGCTCGCTGGCGCACGTAGTGCGATTGAGGATACTCGCTTGTCGTAATGATTTAAATCGTAAAAGAATATTTAGCTTGTAGCTGACAGCTCACAGCTAACGGCTAACAGCTATCAGCTATCAGCCAACAGCTAATCAAACACATACAAAAAAGACCCCTTTCGAGGTCTTTTTCATTACCTTTATCCCTTGAACACCAAGTATTAGAAGTTGTAGTTCAAAGACACGGTAGCAAGATCATCATAATCTACGCTGTCATCTGTCTTCACATTGAATGCATATTCACCGTGGAGGCGGACATTCTTTGCCAGAACGACATCAGCATTGGCCAGCCAGAACTTGCTGTCCACATTAAGAAGGGAGCTGGCCGGGAATGCGGTGTAAGTGCTGCCGCCGAAATAAGCGCCGGCTTCATTCCTTACATACTGGGCGGCTACTCTGAATGTGCCCGGTTTTTTCAGGTTATAGTGTCCGAAACCGAGACCTGCTGTCCACATCTGCGGATCACCGGCAGGTTTTGTATTCTTGTAGAAATCACCAAATACATCAACTGCATCGGTCACACCTACAGTCAGGCCGACACCCCAGACGGACTTCGTAGCAGCATCAGCCGCGCCGACGGTCTTAATGTATTCCGCATCATAGCCGATACGGCCGGTCTGTCCATAAAGACGGGCATAAACAGTATCTTCGTCATCTGCCCATGCATTCATACGTCCATAACCTGCTGCCAGAGTCAGTTTGCTGTCACCGATGAAAAGCTGCGCGCCGTCAAAGAAATCATCATAGTACATACCGGTCTGACCAAGGGTAAGGAAGTTGCGCCCCAAGTTCATGCCGACTTTATCGCCGAACTGATGATGTACGAAAAGCACATCCATCTTTGTATTTGCGTCTGCATTGTCTTTGAAGTTCATATTGCTGGTAAAACGGCCGCGTACATAGGTGCTGTCATTCACCTGTGCCTTGGCATTGATACGCATACGGCCATTCCAAGAATCTTCTTTCTTCGAGCCGTCGGCATTGTACCCTTTTTCCTGCCAACGCATGCGGGCATCACCGAACCAGGAAATGTTGCCGACTTTCTTTTCCAGGTTGCTTACGCGGACACCGAGGTTAGCCAGTTCATCGGCGTATTCCCCTGCCAGTTTGTCCAGGGTTGCTTTCTGTTCAGCGTTCAGCTGGTCTTCACGAGCCATCAGACGGGCGATAACCTGCGCCAATTCATAACGGGTCATGTTTCTTTCGCCTTTGAATGTACCGTCCGGATAGCCTTCTACAACGCCCTGATCGGAGAGATCGGACACTGCCTGATAAGCCCAGTCATCAGGGGATACATCAGAGAACGGATTTGCAGCGTATGCGGATACGCCTGCGGTGAGTGCAGCTGCTGCTGCGATTGCGAGAATCTTTTTCATTATTCTTGCTCCTTCCGAAAAATAATAGTGTCCTCTATATTTTCAGGAAGAGAGAATACAACTCGAGTTACCGTGTTTCCTCTGTTTCTTCTCCTATTCCTGCAAGCACAACCGAAAGGACCGCGCTTATGCTCCGCATTATTTTATCATATGTTTTAATTTTTTTCAAATTATTCAAATTATTTTCTTAATCTCAGGATTTCTTTGACTTACGAAAATGGATTTCTTTTTTATCTTTGACTTCAAATCCCTTTTTAAATATCTTATGAAGCAAAAGGTAATCAGAAAGCCTCCTTCGCTCCTGCTCTGAATGACATTTTACCGATTTCCTCATCACGGCAGCAGATCCTTCACATTCGTTCAGGATGACGATTAACATTTCCCTCATTATGACGCCTTATCGTTCCCCTCATCATGACACTCTCTCCTTCAATCGTCATTCTGAATGGAGACAAGAATGCTTTGTAAGAAAGCAGAAAAGCGGAAATATGACACGGAGTGAAGAATCTATGACTCGGATGACATCTCTC
>ERZ1673695.2215-NODE-2215-length-15754-cov-16.193452_pt1 | contig 15754 bp, 15 predicted proteins | sample MGYA00580225_ERZ1673695 | MGnify/ENA primary metagenome ERZ1673695 (study PRJEB41218, sample SAMN15661739) | gut metagenome | host: Homo sapiens | place: Canada: London | collected 2015-08-20/2019-03-30 | study: EMG produced TPA metagenomics assembly of...
GACTTCGCTATTTTTTTCTAGGTTCAACTGTAACACATGTATTGTAATCCTACATGCTCCGTGTGAAATTTTCGGCGGATGCCTTGACTTCCCGAATTAATATGATATACTAAAAATCGTCTGTTTTATGGATCATTAGCTCAGTTGGTCAGAGCAGCCGGCTCATAACCGGTCGGTCCGGGGTTCGAGTCCCTGATGATCCACCAGGCCGGAGCAAAGCTCGCTTTGCTCCGGTTTATTTTTTGCCCGCGGCAGAAAATAAATCATCCGGCTGTCTTCCTCCTGTTTTAAGCTTTCTGCACTTTCCTGATACAGTCTCTTTCCTGGCCCCGCACAGGAAGCAAAAATATATGTACCCGCAGGTTTCTTGCAAACCCGCGGGTTTTTCCGGCAGCGCGCCGTAAAACTCATCTATTTCAGTTACAATTCTTGCAACGGTAGCTCGAGCACAGGCTCTCGTCCTCGGTCTGAGAGCAGCATCCTTTTTTGGGTGCTACGTGGATCTCAGAGAGAGCACATGCACATTCTGTTTCCATATTATATCTGCAGCTTTTCACATCACAGGAAATCGTCTGTTTTCCCATTTTATTGTTTTTCATATCTTTCTTGTTATCCATAATGAAGAGCGCCTCCTTAAAATATTTTAACTGGATACGCGCTTATTATGGCTCGCAGGCAGAAAAAATATACGTAAAAAAACGCGGCCTTGCTCGGCCGCGTTTCCATAATTTTACAGTATATATCGCAGAGCTTACATTTTGGCGATTCTCGCCGCAAGAGCGTTGTACTGCTCCCACAGCTCTTTCGGAAGCTTTTCGAACCGCTCCAGATGCGTTTTCTGATCCTCCACTTCCTGCGTCCAGGCTTCTTTGTCGATTGAAAGAAGACCCTTGAGGACATCCTGCGTAATCTCCGTGCCCTCGAGATCGATATCCTCAGGCTTCGGCAGATAGCCGATCGGCGATTCCACCGCGTCCACTTCATTGTTGCAGCGCGCAAGGATCCACAGCAGAACTCTCAGATTGTCACCGAAGCCGGGCCAGATGAAATGACCCTCTTCGTCTACGCGGAACCAGTTGACGTTAAAGATCTTAGGCGGATTCGGAATTTTCTTGCCCATCTCCAGCCAGTGCTGGAAATATTCGCCCATATTGTATCCGCAGAACGGAAGCATCGCCATCGGATCTCTTCTTACGACGCCGACTGCGCCTGTAGCGGCCGCCGTCGTCTCGGAGGCCATCGTCGCACCTACGAATACGCCGTGCTCCCAGCTGAACGACTGATACACCAGAGGCGCAACCTTCGCACGTCTGCCGCCGAAAATCATCGCCGTAATCGGCACACCGGCAGGATTCTCCCATTCCTTCGAAATGCAGGGGCACTGATTTGCAGGAGCGGTAAAACGGGAATTCGGATGCGCCGCCTTCGTACCCATATCCGGCGTCCATTCGTTGCCCTTCCAGTCGATTGCATGCGCAGGCGCAGGAACGCCCATGCCTTCCCACCAGACCGTTTTCTCCGGAGTCAGAGCCACGTTTGTGAAAATTGTATTCTTCTGGCACGTAAGAAGCGCGTTCGGGTTCGATTTCATGCTGGTTCCCGGCGCAACGCCAAAGAAGCCCGACTCGGGGTTGACCGCCCAGAGTCTGCCGTCGGGACCGATCCGCAGCCATGCGATATCGTCGCCCACCGTCCAGACCTTGTAGCCTTTTTCTCTGTATTTCTCCGGCGGAATCAGCATCGCCAGGTTTGTTTTGCCGCAGGCGCTCGGAAACGCTGCAGAAACATATTGAATCTTTCCGGAAGGATCCTCTACGCCAAGGATCAGCATATGCTCCGCCATCCATCCCTCTTTCCTGCCGAGCCAGCTCGCAATCCGAAGCGCAAAGCATTTCTTGCCCAGCAAAACGTTTCCGCCGTATCCCGATCCGATCGACCAGATCGCGTTGTCCTCCGGGAAGTGGCAGATAAAGCGCTTCTCAGGATCCAACTCGCCCTTGGAATGCAGGCCTTTTACAAAATTCGGAGAATCGCCAAGCATATCCATGGCAACCTTACCCATTCTCGTCATAATTCTCATATTCAGAACAACATAAATACTGTCGGTTATTTCAATACCGACCTTGCTGAATTCCGAGAAAGCGGGGCCCATGATATACGGAATCACGTACATCGTTCTGCCCTTCATGCAGCCTGCAAAGAGGGTTCCGAGCTTCGCGTACGCCGCGCTCTTCTCCATCCAGTTGTTCGTCGGTCCCGCATCTTCCTTCCTGGAGGTACAAATAAATGTAAGATGTTCCACTCTTGCAACATCGTTTTCCGCTGTTCTATGATATAAACACCCGGGAAGCTTCTCGCTGTTCAGCTCCATCATTTCTCCTGTGGAAACCGCCTGCTTTGTCAGCCGTTCGCGTTCTTCCTCGGAGCCGTCGATCCACACGATAGAATCGGGCTGCGTCATCTTCGCCATCTGTTCAACCCATTCGTTGACGTAAACGTTCTTATACATAGTTTCTTTCCTTCTTTCTGCAATCCGCTGTTTTGTAAAATTCCGGGAAACTGCGCATTCATAAAACGGCAGAACCCCGTAATTCCACAAATATATTATACTCAAATGCCGCGATTCTGCAAGATCAAATTCGACAATCTGCCAAACTCTTCGGGCGACAGCACTTCTCCCCGGATTCCCGGCTCTCTTCCCAGCGCTTCAATACACGCGGCCGCTTTTTCTCTCGAAATCCCCAGATATGGAGCGTTTGCCAGCGAATTGGCCAGCATTTTCCGTCTCTGACAGAACGACGCGCGCACCACCTTGAAAAAGAAGTCCCGATCCTCCAGCGGAAACGGCGGCTCCTTGCGTACCATAAGCCGAACGACCGCAGAATCCACCGCGGGCTGCGGCAGAAAGCAATGCGGCGGTACGGTAAAAAGGAGCTCCGGCTCAGAAAAATAACCGACCGCAACCGTCAGCGCGCCGTATTCCTTTCCCCCCGGCCGCGCTGTCATCCGCTGGGCAACCTCCTTCTGCACCATGAACGTCATGGAAGTAAGCAGCGGCAATGCGTGCTCCAGAAACGACAGGATAATCGGAGTAGTAATATAATACGGCAGATTCGCAACAACCTTAACGCGCTTCAGCGCGCCGCCGGACGCGGCAATACGCTCCGCAGCAATGCTGCGGATATCCAGCTTTAGAATATCTCCCTCGATCAGCTCAATATTCCCATGCTCCATACAGACAGCCTGAAGCGGAGGAATCAGGCTGCGGTCGATTTCTACTGCGAGAACTTGTCCCGCAGACTCCGCAAGCCGGCCAGTCATCGCACCCAGTCCGGGGCCGACCTCAATCACGAAATCCTCTTTTGTCAGACCGGCAGAATAAACAATTTCCTGAACGACTGAAAAGTCGTTCAGGAAATTCTGTCCGAGACCTTTCGACGGTCTGACGCCGAAAAAGTCCATCCGTTCCCTCGTATGAAAGCGCCGATCCATTTTAGCCTCTCAGCGAGAACACATCGATGCTCTGATCCTCCAGAACATATACGGTTACGGAACGCGAACCAAACTGATAACAGGCATATTCGCTTTCCATAAAGAGGTCAATCCGCATATCTTTGATGCTGCCTCCTACGTCCCACGCAATACAGTAGCCGTAATCCGGAATCCCGGCGACGTTGCTTTTCACATATAGCTTTGTTCCCAGAGGAATGACATCCGGATCTACCGCCACGACGCCGTCGCGTGCTCTGTTTCCCGAAGCCGTCGCATAACCGTGGTTTTCCGGCGTCGGCGCATATGCGGTCGCACGCATCTCATACTGCTGGGTAAAGCTGTCATTCAAGCCTCTGGAATTCGTAAAATAAACCTTCGTTCCCTTTGCAACAACTCTGTTCACGGGCTCCGTCCGAACCTCCGAGACAAGCTCCCGGGAAATCTCCACGCCGTCCTCCAGTTTCACGGTATACGTCCTGGTGACGACGCCGTTCTTCCCCGCCGTAACGACCTCTGTGTCTCCCTCATACAGCGTGTTATCCTCTACGTATACGGTATCAAACGGAATTTCCTCCTGCTCCTCCACCGTTTTCGTGGATTTAATTACGATTGTAATTTCATCGCCGTCGCAAACGGCGCCGTCCTCCGCGCCCAATATGATATCCTTCGACTCGTCAAATGGAATGTCATTTTCCGCAAGTGCATCGGACACGTTATCCGAATAAGTCGTAATGATCCGTCTGTCATTTGCCAGATTGACCGTCAGCGTAAGGGGACGTGAAACGGTAACGATTCCCACGACCTCGTCGACGCTGCAGGAAAGGTCATAATTCACCTTATCCTCCGCGCCGAGCACGATGCCGGCCGCTTCCACCGCCTCTGCAACCGTATCGGCGCGCGTGGTAATCTCATAGAGCTTGCCGTCTGCGCTGATCGTAACCGTTCTGAAGTCCTTCGTAAACAGCGCGACAGCAGCGCACAGTGATACGGCAAGAACGCCAAAAAGAAGCGCCATATATTTTACAAAACCGAATGATCTTTTAATCTGTTTGATTTGCGTCCGAATATTAATACAAATCGCTCCAATCTCATTTTCATTTACAAATTGCTCACTGCCATATAATATAAATTCGAATTTAACAGCAAAATCATTGTAGTATAAAAATATGAAGCGTGTCAACTTCTGCGTTCCCGATTGCGGAATTTCATGCAGCATGCTTGCAATGTGAACAGGATTTCTTGTGGATAAATCGTTTTTTTAGTGCAGTCTGCCAAAAATCCGAAAGGCGTTGTCCGTTGTAATCCGGCAGATTTCCTCAAAAGAGGTTTCCAGAATTTCCGCCAGCCGGCGCGCTGTATAAACGAGCAGCGAGGAATCGTTCCGCCGTCCGCGGCATGGTTCCGGTGCAAGATACGGGCAGTCCGTCTCCAGTAAAATTCTGTCTCGCGGCATAGCTTTAACCGCCTCCACAAGGCGGGATGCATTTTTAAAGGTCAGCACGCCGCCCACGGAGAAGCTGAAATTCAAAGCGGCAAAATCGCGTACCAGCTCTGCGCTGCCGGAATAGCAATGGAGGACGTGCTCCGTTTTTCCTGTGACATTTTCCCTTAAAAGAGCAAGCGTGTCATGATGCGCGTCTCTGTCATGCACAACCAGAGGGAGCGACAAACGCTCGGCAAGACGGATATTTGCGATGAAATTTTCCTTCTGAATCCGCTTGATGCGGCTGCATTCTTCCGGATCGTCCTTTGGAAGGTAATGATAATCCAGGCCGGTTTCTCCGATTCCTACTGCTTTGGGCGTCGAAGAAATCAGCGCTTCCATTTTCTGAAGAGTTTCCGGGCGATACGTCTCCGCATATTCGGGATGGATTCCAAGCACACAGTAAAAATGCGGATATCTGCGGGAAAGCGCAAGACCTTTCAGCGCCGTTTCATAATTCGTAGCGGCATTGATCACTGCGCCGACGCCGGCCTTCGCGGCGGCCGTAAGGCATGCGCCGGGATCGCCGCCGAAGGCCTCATCATCATAATGAGCATGTACGTCGATCAGCATATCAGCAATACAGCGTCATGCCGTCGTACGACACCTCGAAGCCGAGCTCCGCGGCGGGAGCTTTCAGGTCGTCATAGGTTGATTTTCCATTGTGGGAAAAATGATGAAGACAAAATACGGTATGCTCGTTCACGATTCCCATGCGGAAAAGACGGTCGCGCACCTCGCGGCAGGCCTCCGTTCCCATATGGCCGTTCCGGTACTGCGCGCCGAGCCCGCCGGTGCAGTCGAGCGAAACGCCTGTCAGCCCGCAGCCGAACGTTTCCAGAAAACGCCACGTTTCCTCCGGAAAATACCCCGTGTCATGCGCGTAGAGCAGATTGCTCTTTCCGTCTCCAATCAGATAAATCACCGGGCCGCTCGCAGGATTGTGGTCTGCCGGCAGCGGCGTGACGCTGTAGCCGGCAATGATCGACGCTTCTCCGATTTCCAGCTGTTCAAAGGCGATTCTGCCCGGCGCTCCCGCGATCACAGAGGCAAGCGCTTTTCCGATTTTTTCGGAGCCGTATACGGTCAGCGTGCGCGGCGCGTCCTCCGGAAGGTGCGCAAAGCCGTTTCTTCTGTTGCCGAGTTCTTTCGGATAAAAATGATCCTCGTGCGCATGGGTAACAATCACCGCGTCAACCCGGTTCAGATCCAGACCGTAGTGCAGCACGTGCAGATACGTGTCCGCCGGAAAATCGATCAGCAGTCTGTCGTCGATCAGCGCCTGCGAGCGCGTGCGGATATTTCTGCCTCCCGCGGCCTTTGCGCGCCGGCAGGCGTCGCAGTCGCAAAACAGCGCCGGCCAGCCCTCTGCCGCAGCAGTTCCAAAATACTGAAGCTTCATAAGACACCTCTTCCTCTATTGTATAATACATTGTATGCATTCCGTTCCGTCCTTTAGAGCAGCGCGGATGCAATATTCTCCCGTTTCCGTTTCAGCGCACTCCAAAGTGACCGCGCGCTCAGTTTCCGGCCTTGTCAAAAACCATTCATACGATATTTCATGTTTATACTTGATGTCTATCAGAGAGATCTGCTTATTTTTTGCAAAAAAATCCACCGGCAGAACGTCCGCTGCCCATTCTGCGTATCGTGCGTTATTCACGTGCCGGTTATAGTCAAAGTCGCTGTAGGCCGGCAGCCGCTCCGCCCGGCGGATTCTGTCCGCTGAAGCGGCTGCAAAAAGGTCCTCCGGGTAAAGATTTCCCTTTGGCATCGTCAGAGGCGCCTGACGTGAAATTACCTCAGGGAAACGAATCTCACACTCTGACGGACGCACGACGGTACGCTTGTCTACATGGAACAAAACCCATTGCGACACACCGCTGCCATAATGAAGGCCATCTTCCGAATCCAGACAGAAATATCGCGTAAATACGGCTTTCAGATTTTTGTCCGGCCATGTCGTAATCGTCAGTTCGTCGCCCGCGCCGGGATACCGTTCCATTCGGAAGCGCATCCTGGATAACACATAACAGACGCGATAGTTCGTCATGAGCTCGTTCCATCCGCATCCGAAGCAGGTGCACTGACTGTTCGCAGTTTCCTGAATATGAGAAAACACAGCGGAAATTTTCAGTTTGTTATTGACGTCTACATCATGCGCAACCAGACGTCTCGTTTCGCTGTAGCTGCCGTCTTCGTTCTGCATGCCCACAACCTTCACTTCCTTATATAGTTATATACGGCGGCTCCGTCAGGCCGTTTCAATCGCTGCGGCATCGGAAAGCTGAAGCGCGTCGACAGCCATTTCCCGCATTTTATATTTTTGTATTTTACCGCTGGCGGTCATCGGGAAGGTGTCCATAAACCAGATGTAGCGCGGCATTTTGTGGCGCGAAAGATGCTCTCGGATAAATTCCTTCAGCTCCTCTTCCGTTGCGGTTTCGCCTTGTTTTAAAATGACGCATGCACAGACCTCTTCGCCGTATTTTTTATCCGGCACCCCGATCACCTGTACGTCCTTGATCTTCGGATGCGTGTAAAGGAATTCCTCCAGCTCCTTGGGATAAATATTCTCTCCGCCGCGGATAATCATGTCTTTGATCCTGCCCGTAATATGGAAATATCCTTCCGGATCAACAACGGCCAGGTCTCCCGAATGCAGCCAGCCGTCCTGATCGATCGCCTGCGCCGTAGCCTCCGGCATTTTGTAATATCCCTTCATTACGGAATATCCTCTTACAACAACCTCGCCGGGTGTGTTCGGAGGAAGATCCTCATACGTTTCGGGATCCACGACCTTAACCTCTACAAACGGCATCTTCCTGCCGACCGTTGCAACGCGTTTTTCAATGGAATCGCTTACGTTTGTCATCGTACACACGGGAGACGTTTCTGTCAAGCCGTACGGGATCGTAATTTCCGTCATATGCATCAGATTGACGACCTGCTCCATGACCTTTACCGGGCAGGGCGAGCCGGACATGATCCCGGTGCGCAGCGAGGAAAAATCGTATTTGGAAAAATCGGGATGCTCCAGCATGGCAATGTACATGGTCGGAACGCCGTATGTCGCTGTGCAGCGTTCTGCCTGGATCGTGTGCATCACCCGGACGGGATGATAGCGTTCCACCGGTACGATCGTAGAACCGTGCGTAATGCAGGCCATGATTCCAAGCACACAGCCGAAGCAATGGAAAAACGGAACCGGCAGGCAGACTCTGTCTCTGTAAGTAAGAACCTGATTGTCTCCGATGCATTTTCCATTATTCAGAATATTATAGTGCGTCAGCATGACGCCCTTTGGGAACCCCGTGGTTCCGGAGGTATACTGCATGTTGACGACGTCGTGGCAATTTACGGACGCCTGACGCGCGCGGAGCGCTTCATCGGAAACGGACGCGGCCAGCTCGCGGAGCTCTGACCAATGCAGCATGCCCCGCGGCATATTCTCCTTCGCATCCAGATAAATGACTCTTTTAAGATAAGGAAGATTTTCGCAGTCCATTCTCCCCGGCTTACTGTCCTTCAGCTCGGGGCAGAGTTCGTTGATGATTTCAGAATAATTCGTATCCTTGAGCCCATCCATCATAACAAGCGTGTCGGTGTCGGACTGCTTCAGGAGGTATTCGGCTTCAAATACTTTATAGTTCGTATTGACCGTTACAAGCGTAGCGCCTATTTTGGCGGATGCAAACATCAATACGATCCATTCCGGATAATTCGTTGCCCAAATTGCGACATGGGACCCCTTTTCAACGCCGAGCGCCATCAATCCCTTAGCCGTCGTATCACATTCTTCCTTAAATTCTTTATACGTTTTACGAAACGGCTTGTCGTTGCATACGACGCAGTCGTTGTCCGGGTAGACCTCGGCAACTTTGTCAAGCAGGTCGCCAAGCGTCATCTCAATCAGGGAATGCTCCCGATCTCCGAATATCTTATAAGTTTCCATTTCAAACATGTTCCTGCTTCCTACCTTTCTTTGTTCCTGGTTTCAAAAAAAAATCTTCGTCCTATTTTAATTTCAGTAAAAATAGAGACGAAGACTGTTTGCAATGCTCCGCGGTACCACTCTAATTAGCTGACGCCGGTATTCCGCTTGCGGAAATCCCTTGATCGCTCTCTCAAAGCCCGGTTAACGCCCGTCCTGACGTCCGGATCTACTTTTCTTTCTTCAACCCGGCTGCTCCGAAACGAGTTCACATTTTCTACGCCGCTCCGTTCCACCGCCCCGGAGCTCTCTGGAAGGCCTTGAAAAATGCTACTGCTTTTCCTCAACGCATTTATTTCTTTATTCTATCCCTTTTGCTTCCAACGCGGCAACGCGCGAAAGCTGAAGCTATGATACCCGAAACAATCAGGGATGTCAATACCTTGAAAAAATATTTCCGTATGCTCAGGCGCTTGCGGCATTTTCAAGCGCTTCCAGACTGCGGGCTATTACGATATAGGAATGATCCGTCATCATTTGAAGCGCTTTGATCATATATTCTTCCGGTATCGCGATACAGCCCGACGAGCTCTGGGAGCCCGGATACGTGCAGTGAAGAAAAATGCAGGAGCCCTTCCCCGGAACGGCCGGCTCGACATTGAAATTGATCATCGCGCAGTAATTATAGGAAATTGTATATTCTATCAGGTGCTCTGAACTCGATGCATCCCAGGAGTCGGGCATCTCGCTGCCTTTGACATGCTGATTATACGTGGGAGAGGAGGAATCGCCGTCCCAGTAATCATCTTCATCCACCATGGTGTAAGGCAAGGTCATGTTATCGGGAGCCGGATAGATTCCAAAGCATTCCCCCAAAGAATAGATGCCTGCCGGCGTGGTCCCGTCCCCTGCCCGTCTGTTCGTCGGATCGGCAACGCCGCTTCGCCCGACGTAGCCCTCCGTTTGCCAGGCGAGCGTCAGCCCTCCGGATTCTCTCCGATATGCGTAAAAGTCACAGCCGGTTCCGTCCTCATGCTGGATTGTCACAAAAACAACATCGGCCTGCTGCGTCTCGTCAAGCTGTTCAATTTCCGTGAGCACGGCGTCTCGCGCGCCGCATCCGCCGGAGGCAAGCAGCGCCAAGATGCAAAAAAGGAAGAACACCGCAATCCTGACAGTTTTGTTTCTCATAAAAGACCGTCCCCTTTATTTTATAAAGATATGCTTTTTTCAAGCCGTCTGCATTTTTCATTATATGGTAAGCAGCACAGGCCGTCAAGACGCGGGGAGGCCGTCTGCGGAGAATAAATTTTGTGTTTCTCTGAAATCATGCTATAATTAAAATATCTTTATACAAAGGAGGAATTTCATGAATCCGGAAAAGCGTGCCGTCCCGAGGCGAAAAGTGAATAAAAGAACGTTTCGGAAAAAGCCTTCCGGGAAGGATGTGGCCAGAGGCTTCTGGACCTCTTTTAAGATTCTTTTTAAAACAGTTTTTATGCTGATCATCGTCGTCGGCTGTATTGCGGGCGGACTTCTGATGGGCGTCGTGGCTGGCTGTATCATTACTACGGAGCCGCTCACGGAAGAGCAGCTGGATATAAAAAGTTCAACCGCGCTTACCTCGTTTGTGTACGACAGTCAGGGCAATGAGCTTGTTCATATAAAAGGAACCGCCAATGAAAACCGGCAGTTGGTCGACATTGAAGAAGTGCCGGATTATTTTGAAAAAGCGTTCGTGGCAATTGAGGACGAACGGTTCTATACGCATAATGGCGTCGATTTCAAGCGGACCATCGCCGCATTTCTTGGCTATGTGATCCCCGGAATGGACAGCCACGGCGGCAGCACGATCACGCAGCAGGTCATTAAAAATATCACAGGCGACGACGCGCAAAGCGTACCGAGAAAAATCCGCGAGCAGTGGCGCGCGCTTGATCTGGAGAAGCGGCTTGAGAAAGACGAAATTATGGAGCTCTATATGAATGTTATTTATATGGGGCAGGATCTGTACGGCGTCAAGTCTGCTGCGCTCGCCTATTTCAATAAAGACGTTAAAGATCTGAGCCTTGCAGAATGCGCATTTCTGGCCGGGATCACCAACAACCCCGGGCGCTACAATCCGCTTACCCAGACGGGACGGGCCAACTGCTACAAGCGGCAGATTACAATTCTGGACAAAATGCTCTCACTGGGCTTCATTACGGATGAAGAATACATCGAGGCCATCCAGGAAGATCTCGACATCAACGACGATTACAAAAAAGAAGCGCAGGAAGCCTCCATCTACAGTTATTTCGTCGACGCGGTAATTGCTGACGTGCGCGAGGCGTTTATCGCGGAAGGGTATACAAAAGCGGAGGCAAACAACTTGATTTATCAGGGCGGCGTTAAAATTTATACGACGCAGGATCCCGATATTCAAAAGATCGTAGACGAAGAATACTGCAATCTTGAAAATTTCCCGGTAAATCATTTGTATTCGGATCCCGCTGATATGGCGCAGTCTTCCATCGTTATTATGGATCAATCGAACGGACACGTGCTGGCAATGTACGGCGGTTATGGGGAGAAAACGACGAGCCTTTCCTTTAATTTCGCTACCAGCGCACATCGGCAGCCTGGTTCTGCAATTAAGCCGCTGCTCGTATACGCCCCGTTAATCGACCAGCACATTATCAATGATACCTCGGTAGTAGACGACGTGCCTGTATATTTTGATGTGCAGAATCCTGAGGAGCTTTGGCCTACGAATTCTTACCATTATTATAACGGTCTGATCAGCGTACGCTACGCGCTGCAGCAGTCCTCGAATGTCGCCGCCGTTACGCTGTATAAGGATCACGTTCAGGAAAATCTGCAGTATCTGAAGAATCTCGGCATCGACCGTACCTCTGAAACGCAGCTTTCTCTGGCGCTGGGAGGGTTCACGACGGGTGTCAGCGCGGAGGAAATGTGCGCGGCATACGTCCCGTTTGCGAATGGAGGAACCTACTATAAGCCGGTTACGTTTACAAAGGTAACGGACATCAACGGAAAAACGCTGCTGACCAATAACGGCTCTCCTACTGTCGTATATGAAGATTACAGAACGTCATCTCTGATGACGGATCTGCTGCAGTCCGTCGTTTCAGGCGGAACCGGCTCCGGCGCGCAGGTCTATAACGGAAACGGGCAGGCCATTCCGACCGCCGGCAAGACGGGTACCACAACAAGCAGCTACGACTACTGGTTCTGCGGTTATACCCCATATTATACGTGCTCGGTGTGGTACGGTTATGAAATGCAGAAGACAATTACGTCTGCTGAATACGGGGCGGCTAAGAATCTGTGGACAAAGGTCATGAACCGACTGCATGAAGAGCTGGAATACAAGGACTTTACGAAAGCGAACAATATTGTTGAGGTACAGGTCTGCAAATATTCGAATATGCTTCCGGGAGAAGACTGCTATAAGGATTCCCGCGGAAACTGCATCGTCACCGGACACTTTATCGCAGGAACGGAACCAACCGAAACGTGTACCGTTCATAAAACGCTGACGCTTTGCAATGCAGGCGAAGGACGGGATAACAAGCACCACATCGCAGGACCGTACTGCAAGCCTTCCACGACATATCAGTTTACGGGAACACTGCGCGAATTTCTGCCGGAAACCTACCAGGCGATCCTGAATGGTTATCTTCCCAGCGACTGGTGGTATGAGCTTCCTCACGAGGAAACATGTCCCATCTGTAAGCCGTAGCACCGCATTGAGGGGAGTACCCATGTTCCAGATCATACCGACCAAAAATTACGCGGGATTCGAGCTCCGCGGTGACAGCGGCGATTTCAGATCGCTGCTGTCTGCTATTTATTACCTGGATAATGAGGAATATTTGCGTGCCGCGGGATATCACGACGTAATGAATTATTTTTTTACACTTGCATTTGAAGCGCGCTATGCGTTGGAGGGACGCCGGGGCTTCATCTGTACGGACAATGGTTCCGGCGTCTGGAATCTCTCAGGCGGAGCAAGGCCATATCCCGAGGTTCCGGAGAAAAACCTTTATTATGCCGTCCGGATTCCAGCCATCCGCATGCTGTTTTATGCGTTTACGGCGGATGAAATGATTGCCCTGGACCGCATGTTTCGTGAGGAGTCGGGCAAAAATGACGAGGAGCGTGCCGGAAAGGAAGCCGCAGAGGCTTTTCTCCGTTTGCTTGAAATTATGATATATCACGGACTGGATGGCATCATCGGAATTCGTGAGCGGATTGCGCTGCAGGAACGCCTGGCGGCCCGCCGCCTGGCAGAATTTTATCTTTTCCGGAATTATGTGACACTTTATACGGACTTTCTGAGCGAAACGTATCTTTCGCTTCCGCGGCTCCGCAGGAAGCGCCTGCTTACCTCAATGCTTGACGATATCGTCTGCTACGATAAAAACGATACATACCAGCTACTGGAAAAAAACACGCGCGCCTGGGCGAAAGCGCACGCCGTTCCCCTTAGCAGCATCAAATACGGCGGAGGAATGGATCGGAGTAATATGCAGTGGTAATCTCGAGCCTGTGAAAAAATCTCTGTAATTACAGATCTTCTATGATAATTGTTGGGCTGAAAGCGAGTCTGAAAGCTTTCAGCCCTTGGTTTATATATAACAGCACATGCTGAGCATGTCAAGTACGGGCGGGGTCTCCGCCCGTTTTTATCAGTGATCTCTTACTCTGGGAGCCTGCCTTCGTACATGATGCTCAGCTCCCCATATACCTGTCCCCAATTCCGGATCGGCATGGTCCATTTTTTTGTAGCTTCAAAAGTCGCCAGATAAAGCGCTTTTAAAAGGGCTGTATCGCTTGGAAATACGCTTCTCTGGCGGTTCAGCTTTCGATAGGTGGAATTCAGCGATTCGATCGCATTGGTTGTGTAAATGACCTTCCTGCCTTACTTTGGCAAGCTGAAAATGTGCAACATCACCGCTCAGCAGATCATCACCTGGCAGAACGAGATGCTGAACCATAAGGACGAGAACGGCAAGCCCTATTCGCCGGTGTACCTGAAAACGGTCCACAATCAGCTCAGTGCTATCTTCAACCATGCGGTTCGGTACTACAACCTCCGAGAGAATCCCTGCAAGAAGGCGGGCAGCATGGGCAAAAAGAAAAACCGAGAGATGATGTTCTGGACCAAGGAGCAGTACCTGAAATTTGCCGAGGTGATGATGGACAAGCCGCTGTCCTTCTATGCCTTTGAGATGCTCTACTGGTGCGGTATCCGGGAGGGGGAGCTGCTGGCGCTGACCCCGGCGGACTTTGACTTTGAGAAGCGCACCGTGTCCATCAACAAGTCCTATCAGCGGCTGAACGGCGAGGACTTGATTACCACCCCCAAGACGGAAAAGAGCAATCGGGTCATTACCATGCCGCAGTTTTTAGCCGAGGAAATCCAGGATTACATCAAGATGCTTTACGGCATCGGGCCAGACGACCGGATGTTCACCGTCACCAAGAGCTATCTTCACCGGGAAATGGATCGGGGAGCCAAAGAAGCCGGAGTGCCGCGTATCAGAATCCACGATATTCGTCACAGCGCAGTGTCACTTCTGATTGACATGGGCTTCTCTGCCACGGCTATCGCGGACCGGGTGGGCCATGAGAGCATCGACATCACTTACAACTACGCGCACCTGTTTCCGTCCAAGCAAGCGGAAATGGCGGATAAATTGAACATGGAAAGGGGCAATTAAAAATGTCAGCAAAGAATTTGGACAAGCATAACCGTTGGAGGAACAAGACCGTAGCTTTTCGGGTCTCCCCGGAGGAGGACGCCCAGATCGAGACGGCGGTGAAGCTCACCGGCTTGACTAAACAGGATTACATCATCCGACGGCTGCTCTGCCGAGATGTGGAGGTCCAGGGCAACCCCAGGGTCTACAAGGCGCTGCGGGACCAGCTGGCCGCTGTGCTGGACGAGCTGCGCAGGATCGAAGCTGGACAGGGCGTAAACGATGATTTGCTGGACACCATCCAGATGATTGCTACCATTATGAACGGGATGCAGGAGGACTTTGCCTATGACCGATGAGAAAAAGAAAATGACCGCCCACGGCTCATCTGTTGGCGCAGATGATGGGCAGTCAATCTCTACAAATTCCAAGACCACTATACCAGACCCGGACGAAAAAAGCAATTCCCCGGAAAGAGATTTGGAGGAACTTTACCGGAAGATGCGCCGCATGAACGACCCGGCTTACCTGCATACTGTGACCCTGGACGAGCTGATGGACAATGTGTTCGAGGGCAAGTCTGCGGTGATTGAGAACCTGCTCTATACAGGAGCGTACATCCTTGCTGGAGCGCCGAAAATCGGCAAGTCCTTCTTGGTGGCGCAAATCGCCCACCATGTCAGTACCGGGCAGGATTTGTGGGGCTACAAAGTCCACCAGGGAACCGTCCTTTATCTTGCTCTGGAAGATGACGAGAGCCGCTTACAGCGCCGGATGTTCCGCATGTTTGGTGTAGAGGGAACAAGCTCCCTGCATTTTGCCACCAGCGCCAAGATGATCGGTGGTGGCCTAGATGAACAGCTGGAAAAGTTTCTCCGGGAACACAGCGATACCAAACTCATTATTGTGGATACTCTGCAAAAAGTTCGAGAGGCGGTGAGCGACAGCTACAGCTATTCCAGCGACTATGAGGTGATCGGCAAGCTGAAGCAATTTGCTGACCGATATGGCGTCTGCGTCCTGATTGTCCACCACACCAGAAAGCAAACTGCGGGAGATAGCTTTGAAATGATTTCCGGCACCAGCCTGGTCACACCGCCGAAGTAGCTGTAGGCATGGGCATGACAAAGAAGCCAG
>ERZ1673695.2216-NODE-2216-length-15754-cov-6.643035_pt1 | contig 15754 bp, 16 predicted proteins | sample MGYA00580225_ERZ1673695 | MGnify/ENA primary metagenome ERZ1673695 (study PRJEB41218, sample SAMN15661739) | gut metagenome | host: Homo sapiens | place: Canada: London | collected 2015-08-20/2019-03-30 | study: EMG produced TPA metagenomics assembly of...
GAAAAACTTCTTTATGATGAATTTGCCCATGTACTGAGCATCAGCCCGGAACAGGTGCTGCCTTTTATTATGGAACAGGTTGAACTCGAAGAGAAAAGACGGGAAGGATAAGCCCTGTCTGTATAATATAAAAAAAACGCCCGGACAAAAATAGTCCGGGCGTTTTTTCTGAGACTTACCGCTGGTTGAGCGGGATATATTCACGAGGTTCTGTAATGCTCATGTAAGAGGGACGAATGATTTTCCCAACATTTATCAGTTCCTCCATCCGGTGGGCGCTCCACCCGGCGATCCTTGCGATGGCAAAAATCGGCGTATAGAGTTCGAGCGGCAGGTTGAGCATATGGTAAACAAAACCGCTGTAGAAGTCAATGTTCGCGCTGACGCCTTTATAAATATGGCGCTCTTCCGCAATGATCTGCGGGGCAAGCCGTTCTACCAGGGAATAAAGCTGGAATTCCTCTGTCAGCCCTTTTTCCTCTGAAAGGCTCTTGACAAATTTCTTAAATATGTTCGCGCGAGGGTCGGAAAGGGAATAAACGGCATGGCCCATCCCGTAGATCAACCCAGCTCTGTCAAAGGCTTCTTTGTGGAGAAGCGCTTTTAGGTAACCTGCAACTTCATCCTCGTCGGTCCAGTCGTGAACATTTTGTTTCAAATCCTCGAACATCCGGACCACCTTGATGTTGGCACCGCCGTGCTTGGGGCCCTTCAGGGAACCGAGGGAGGCCGCAATGGTTGAATAAGTATCTGTTCCGGAGGAAGAGACGACATGGGTGGTAAAGGTGGAATTGTTTCCACCGCCGTGTTCGGCGTGAAGAACCAGCGCTACATCGAGAATTCGTGCCTCCAGTTCAGTAAATTGGCTGTCCGGACGCAGAATGTAGAGCAGGTTTTCCGCTGTGGAAAGCTCCGGTTGAGGGCTGTGGATGAAAAGACTGTTCCCATCATGATAATGGCTGTAAGCCTGGTAGCCGTACACCGAAAGCATAGGGAATAACGCAATTAATTGAAGGCACTGGCGCAAGACGTTTGGCAGAGAGGTGTCGTCCGCCGCCTCATCATAAGAATATAGGGTCAGGACGCTGCGGGCAAGAGTATTCATCATATCCGCGCTGGGCGCCTTCATAATAATATCCCGTACAAAGCTGGTGGGGAGAGAACGGTAGTTTGTGAGAAGTGCCTGAAATTCGTCAAGCTGCCGGCGGTTTGGCAGGTCGCCAAAAAGCAAAAGGTAGGTCGCTTCTTCAAACCCAAAACGCTTTTCTTCTATAAACCCGCCTACGATTTTGTCAATATCCACGCCGCGGTAGTAAAGCTTTCCCTCACAGGGAACCTTCTTGCCGTCAACTATTTTATGAGATACAATATCGGAAATTTCAGTCAGCCCCGTCAAAACACCGTTTCCGTTTAAATCACGCAGGCCGCGGTTTACCTGGTGTTTTGTAAACAGTGCCGGATCAATGGTGCTGTTTTTTACACAAAGCTGCGATAACTCCAAAATTTCGGGAGTAATCTCGGTGTAAGGATTGCTTACTAGGTTTGCCACTATACAACCCGCCTTTCTATTATCGTAAATCGTAAATATAATATTAATGATATAACATTTTTATTAACGGGCTGTGAATCAGATTGAAGAATTTTAAAAACGCTTCATACACTTTGTCAAGTTTTGTCGCTTTGTTATTGGATATATTTTGCAGTACAGAATTAAAAATATATTATGTGAATTGGTCGGCCGTCAAAATAAATGCTGATGAACCTTTCAGAATGTTAAAAAATTTTCAGGAAAACGTGGGCATCTGGCTTCCAAATAAATCTATTCGAATAGCGGGAGGTTTTTCTGAATATATTGAACTGAAACGTCGTCAGACAATTTGAAGAAGAAAGAGGCTGTTGCCATGGCATTTTCCGACTTGGAAATTTTAGCGCGGATTTTACTGTGTGAAGCAGGCGGGGAAGGTGAAAATGGAATGAAGGCAGTTGCCTGCGTCGTCATGAACCGGGTCGAGGTTGATTACGGCGAATATGGACGGCTTGAGCCGACCATACGGGCAGTCGTCTACCAGCCCGGTCAGTTTGATTGTGTCAGGGAAGAAATCGGCGGGCAGTATAATCCGCAGAATATTTATAATATGCGCCCCGACCAAATTCAATATGACATTGCCAATTGGGCGATTGCGGGAAATCGGCTGACAAACCTGGGCTTTGCGCTTTGGTACTTTAACCCGTTCAGCCCGACTTGCCGTCAGAATTTTCCCAGCAATGTCGGCCAGTTTGTCATCAGGATCGGCGACCACTGTTTTTATAACCCGACGGCGGCTTATGCCGATACATAATGAATGGAGGAACAGCTTATGGATTATTATTACGGAAGTCCGGACAGGAATTGTTTTCCTCAAAAAGAGAGCGAAAACCGGACCACAGAACCCGTTCAACCTGCCCGTACGGAAGAAGCGCCTCAGCGGCCGCAATCTGCACCGTCGCAACCGGTTCATCAACAGGTTCAGCCGCCTCAGCCTAACCAGCCGTCTGCTCAGCCTGAACCACCCACCCAGCAGCCGAATATCATTACCAACAGCGGAGGACAGTTCAAATCACCCTTGGTTCAGCCGAACTTTAATACGGAGGAAATGCGAGGGTCAATGCAGCAAATACTAGCAGAAAACGTTGGAGAGTACGTCGTGATGGAGTTTTTGATCGGGACCGAACGGTTGATGCGCAAACAGGGACTGCTTTATTTCGTCGGCAGGAGTTACGTTACATTGTACGATGATTCTATTCGGAATTATATTGTCTGCGATCTTTTTTCAATCAAATTTGTCTATTTTTACTATCCTGGCGACCGGCCGCGGCGGAATTACAATATTCTCCCCGCTGCAAACGGATCAGGCGGAAACGGAAGATAAGAAAAAACCGGGCGGATTCCGCCCGGTTTTTGTATGTAATTAAACCATTTAAGCTTAAAATAAGCTGGACTATATCGGAATTTCCAATTCCTCTTCTTCCAGTTCCTTCGTCTCTTTTGTTTGGGCCTCAGTCTCAATTTTCGTGTTTTGTTTTAACAGCAATGCGAACCGAATAAGAGAAACAGTTATAATGGTTTCACTGAGAACCAGGTCGGTTTTGACGGCGGATAAATCGGAGCCCGCCTCGCAGGCTTCCCTAGCTATTTCCTTTGATTCCCCGTAGAACCCCATCAGCGCGATCATGAAAAGCAGAGACGAAACAACCTGGAGCTCAAAGGTGTCCGGGTAGCATTTTAGGTTAAATGTTTCAGGATTTAGCGTGCTGTCCAGGAGGATTTCTTTTGAAGCCGCCAGGTAGTGGTACCGCATCATGGAAGCAACAATAATATAAAGCATATAATATTTCGCTTCATCTAGCAATTCTGTCTGCTTGATGACCTCTTCCGTCAGCCTGCCCGTTGAGGCAAACGGGTTAGAAGCTTGATCCATGAAAGCACCTCCCCTTGCGTTTCCAAAACGGCACTCCTACATTCTATGCGGGGAAGCGAAAAATGGTACGCGGCTTGATTGAAAGTGCTTGCCATACTTTTACGGCTTTAAGCCGTAGCGCTGAAATATGCTGATAACACTGCTGTTGACCAGTTTTTGTCCCATTATTTCTTTATAGCGGTAAGAAGAGGTTTTCCCAGCAACCCGCATTTCCTGCAGCTTTTGGGAAAGGGTTTCCTGCTCCTGAACCAATTCTTCAAAAACGGTCTCAAATACGGCTAGCTTTTCGATGGCCGCTCCGCCTACTCCACGGTCATTAAAAGAAACGTTAATTTCCTCCGTAACATATTTTCCGTCGGAATGCAGGTGTGTCAGCCTGGGCATGGAAATCTCCTCACTTTCGGTTATCAAACAAAAAAACGTCGCCGGGCGTGCCGTCTTCATATTCAGTTCCGGGACAACCTTTCAGAAGACGATAATCGCCGCCTGTATAATCTGAGACAACACTATCCCAAAAATAAACAGAGGAAAGATTTTTAGGATGCCGCTTTAACTGCCATCGCCCGCGAAACTGGTCAAACACCATGTTAGCAGCGGCTTTTCCCACACCCTTATGCCTGTACTTAAACAGGACAAAAAATTCGGACAACGTATAATCCGCCGTTTCGTCCGGAGCTTCGGGAAAATCATTTACCATGGCAAAGCCGGCGAGCATCCCGTCAACTTTGATCAAAAAAGCCCAACGGTTCTTTTGGGTCCAGTAGCAGTCAAGATAATCATAACCGTACAGACCGAACTTGTTAACGTCCTGCAATGTCCACTGGGAGAATTCGTATTCGTATTTTTCCAGCAGATTTCTCAGGGTTTCCTTGTCGTCTGCCTCTGTTTGTATCAGTTCAATTTTCATAGGCCACCGCCTCTTTACCGTGTTACGGTAATTATACCAGAGTTTCGTTCTGTTTGAAAGACGGCAGGATGGAGCTTTCAAATCCGTTCCCGGATAGTAACCTCAATCGCATCACCTGGCCGTTTTCCTATCTTTGCACGGATGTCTTTTCTAATCCCAAGAATATAGAAGGGAAGTCCCATTTTGACTACGCTTCCCTCGTAGGCAACACCGTCAAAAGTGGCGGTAACCTTTACCCGGCCCTTTCCGAATTCTTCCCGCACGTCGAATGGAATTTCAACGTAAGCGCCGTCAATTCCCTCAACTTTTTGAATAACGGCGGTGAATTTATATACCTTATCATTCATTTACAACATCCTTTTTATAAATTTGACCTTGTTACTAGTTTAATCCTTTACGAACTAAAAGAACAGTGGAGATTCAAATAATTTTTCTTGGTTTCAAATGTTTATGGATAAAGCTTGAATAGGGAAATTTTTAAAAAACGGCAGTACTTGCGCAGACGATAGCTTCTTTTGCAACCCTGGATGAGGCCGGGCCCGTTCCCAACGACAACATGCTAATTATACTCATGTTTTCTACACAAATTATTTTACGCCTATTTGCTTAAATAACTCGGCCGGGGCATTATTCATAAATCCGGCGGGCAAAACAAAGACTTGCCTGCCAGAAAATATAAATCCCGGAAAAAGCAAATCGCTTTCCCCGGGGGTTAAAACTCTGAACCTACTGATGGTCGGACAGTTGTTCTTCTTCGAGCATAGAATAGAATGCTTTTTTTTACGTTTGGCAGGTCGTCGCTGCACAGCAGCGGAAGAATGCCAGCTAATTTTTCCGGTGCAAAGTCCCACCATTTCAATTTAAGGAGCAATTCAATCATCTCATCGTCAAACCTCTTTTTTACTAACCGCGCTGGATTCCCCGCGACAAGGGAATAGGGTTCTACATCTTTGGTGACAACAGACCTGGCGGCGACTATAGCGCCGTCGCCAATTTTGACCCCAGGCATGATTACGCACTCCCTACCGAACCAAACATCATTCCCGACTACTGTGTCCCCCTTGAAGGGAAGTTGTGAAAGATGCGGCGGCGTGTTCGCTTCCCATACCCCGCCGAATACATTAAACGGATAGGTTGTAACACTGCTGATCCGGTGATTGGACGCCCCCATTATGAATTGTGTACCGCATGCAATAGAGCAGAATTTACCAATTATTAGCTTGTCTCCAAATTCGGGCCAGTTAAATAACACATTATTTTTTTCAAATCCGGTCGGATCAACGGGATCATCGTAATAGGTGTAATCCCCAATTTGTATATTGGGGGCGTTTATCACGTTTTTGATAAAGCAGCTCGTTTTATATTCGTTCGGAAATATTGCATCCGGATTTGGTATATTGTTCATTTGCTTGACTCCTTTATTAAAACTCATTCCGCTTTTTTCTAGAATTCAAACCGCAACCGCCTTTATTTTTCTGATTTCTTTCATAATATCTTCCTTCTGCATATAAGTCATGTGCGTTGTTTTTGTGTTCCTTTTAAGCAATAACGTTGTTTTCTGCAGTCCTGCATTCCGTTGCTATCCGCTCGGCGTTTTTCTTAATTGGCAGTATCTCGGCCATGTATTGAACCGGGAAGGAATGGGTCATCTACAATAGTTACCCAAGACGCAATGGCGGATTTTCAGCAATTTCGCAACTTTTGGGCTGAACGTAAGTCGTACTGGAGACGAGTGCCATTTTAACTGCTGCCTCTTTTATAGATTGCTATAGACTGTTTTGATCCCCTGTTTTAAATACTACCATATTATGTGCCGGAATACCAGAAGAAGGGGAAAGCTTGTTTTTATCAGTTAGATTTAGTATGTTGTACTTTTTAAATCAGTTCCCATGAAATCCCCCTACCTCTTCACGATTTAATAAAAAGTCTATGATTTCTTTAACTTCTTGATTGTTGATTTGACGGTATAAGTATTCAAATATAACTTTGATTCTTTGTTCGGACGCAATGCACTGAACTGCAGATCGGCATACCGCCCATAGCAGTTACATAATCGATAGACCAGGAATAGCTGGAAGCGTAAATTAGCCTGTGATTGAGGCTGAGCGGTGCACGGGATTAAATTTCTTCTGCGGGAACGGTACGGTCATTGACGCTGTACTCATTCAGCAGGTTGATTGTCTGAGTGGCCATTTTCATGTGACCGGGTTCTCCCAGCGCAATACCTAGAAACGAGCCCTTAATATGAAAACTTTGAGACATACGCTGCATTGCAGCTTTTAACTTACTGTTGGACCCGCTCAACTGTTCCTGGAGTAGCGCTGCATACTGTGGATTGGCTTTTTCCGCTTCTACTGGATGAAATAATTCTTTTTCATGCTTAAACGCACATGACACTTTTCCTTTTGGGGCGGGCACAATACTTTAAAAAGAAAAACCTGCGGAGCGCAAATCGTTCACCGCAGAATTGGTCAGCAAGAAAGATTTAGATGCTCATTAAAATAATTAGAAAGTGTAATCCTCTTTAGGATGCGAATTAGATTTTTTGCTCCTTGATCCATACAAATCCGTTTCGGCAGAATTTATAATATTGTATCAGCAAACTTTATTCTATTTTTAATCCATCCGTTTTCAAAATATTCGGTGATGTTTTGGCTTTTATCACTTATGGAATGAACCATCAAAAATTCTCCGAGATAAAAGAAATACATATGGTAACAATAGAAAGCCAGCCTCTCCAGCCGCAGCTGATAGGGAATCCTGTTGGCTTTGAGTGTGTCATTAAATAGTTTTCGCGCCCAGTCATGGCATCCCATCACCCATGCATCCCGTTCAAGAGGGGCATACATCACTTCATCCCAATCTAAAATATAATTCCGTCCGTTCCCAATAAAAAAATTACCTCCGGCGTCCCCATGGGTCAGATAAAGGGCGCTTTTATCTTCCCGGCAGATCTCCGCAAAATGAGAAAGCCGTGAAGCACAGTGGGATATCTCTTCTTTGAAGCGCTCAAAGATAGCGAGTACCGCGCAGTTCGCGTCCGTTGTGGGAGCTGATTTGAGCCTCTCCCAATGTTGGTAAAAACGCTTGGCCGCATCATCGGAGAACAATGCGGTAGGGATTTCCAAGCCCGGCTTTGTCAGTAGATATATTTTGCACAGCATCTGATATTCCGTACTTTTGGTTTGATCCGTCTCCACATTTCTGCCGTCTATCCATTCAAACAACCCGATGACTGCAGTATCGAAATTTGAATAGAGTTTATTTTCCCGGGTTTTGATAATTTTTCCAACAAAATCAATCCCGCTTTCACACAGGTACTCTATGACGGACAGACTTTGCTGAAATTTTTTTTGATGGAAACGCAGATAATCCATTTTTAAAAAATAACAACCGGAATTTCCACGGACTTTCCAAGTCTCACCGTAATATCCACGATTCGTAGGCGTTATTTCGGCCGGATCAATCCCATATTGTTTATATATGGTATTTTTTAAACGATGAATATACTCTTTATTTCGTAAGATTCCATTGTGCATGACGTTCATCCTCTCATAATAAACAATTTTCAAGGCCCCGTTCCTTGAAAAATGTCTGCACATACCAAAATCCGATATGTTGAAACATATCGGATTTTTATTGGAAGGGGTGAATGATTTAAATGCCGTTTGAAATGCGAGCACTTTGTCCGAAAAAAGAAATGAGTCCAAACGCAATTGCGTCCAGACTCAACCTGGAAGGGGTGGACACTTTAGATCCCCCCCTTGTATTCAACTGAGAAACGGCAAAAAACTTAAAAAATAAATTTTTTTGCCCAAAATTTTGCGCTTGACTTAACCGGGATCGTGGTAAACTCTGCAACAAAATTTCTGTATGATTATTATAGCATACGTCCCAAGTTCTGTCCAGTCTTTTCGACAAAAAATTTTCAGGAGATGTTTTGGAATGTTAATAGAGTTATGGGCCGAAAAGTTACCCACAAAAAAATAGCACCGATGCCCCCCGGATTGAGGACATCGGTGCTATTTTTTTGCAGGCAACCTATTTTTTCAATGGCAGGTTTGCGTCCTGCTCATATCCACCTACAAACCGTATTCTGATTTGGGTAGCGGATAAAACAGTCACCTGTTCAATAATTCTTCGGATAAAGTCATCGTTAAATTCAGCAAGGTTCAGGTTTTCCTCGTTATTGATATAAAGCAGGGCCTGTTGGTACTGGTATTCCTGTGCCTGATTTGCCATCTTCTTTTTCTGGATTTCCTGCAGTTGGTTAGTAAGGCCCATCTTTTGTTCGGAAAGCTGCCGTAACTTGGCGGCATAGAAGTCGCTGTCACCACCCTGTGCGATAATTTTAACTAAGGCCGACATTTCCTGCTGCAGCTTGTCTATTTGCTTTTCCAGCGATTGCGGTGTGATTTGATTCCCGGAAAACAGGATAATGTTTTCTTGAACATCACGCAAATTTTTCAGGATATCTTCTTTGTCCCCGACCACTTTTTGAATACATTGGAGGATTGCCTGATGCAAGGCTTCTTCCGATATGGTTGGTGAATGCTGGCAGTATTTTGTTCCGAATTCCAATCGGCTGATGCAGCGCCATACTACTTTCTTCTTGCCTTTTTTCACCCAAGTGGTGCGGCGATACATGGAACCGCATTCTCCGCAAACCAGCCTTTCGGAGAGAGCATACTTGCTGCAGTATTTGCCCAGCGCGCTCTTGGTTTTCTTTTGGGAAACCTTCTTTTTGCTGTTCCTTCTGGTCAGTTCAAGCTGGACATTTAGGAAATCCTCACGAGGGATAATGGCCGGATGGTTGTCAGTGATGTAATATTGGGTGATTTCCCCGTTGTTTTTCTTCTTTTTCTTGGTTAGGAAGTCTACGGTGTAACTCTTTTGCAACAGTACATCTCCCATGTATTTCTCATTCCGCAGGATATGTTCAATACTGGATAATCCCCATTCGGTATTTCCCCGCGGCGTCAGTATGTTTCGCCGTTCCAAGGCTTCCTTGATCTGGCGCAGGCTGCGGCCCAGCAGGAACAGGTTAAAAATCATTTTGATATGTTCTGCTTCTTCTGGCACAATCTCCGGCTCTCCGTCATCTCCCTTTTTATAGCCCAGCATATTCTTATAAGGAAAGGCGAATTTTCCTTGACTGTACCCTTTTCGTTTGCCCCATTTGACATTGTTGCTCAGAGATTCGCTTTCGCCTTGGGCGAAGGCACTGGTCCATGTGAAGAATATTTCGCTGGTTACACGGGAGGTGTCCAGCCCTTCTTTTTCAAACCGGATGATAATGCCCCGATCCTTGAGCATTCGTATGTACGAAATGCATTGCAGGGTATTTCGGGAAAATCTGGATAGCGACTTTGCCAGTATCATGTCGATTTTCCCTTTTTTGCACTGCTTTATCATTTCCATAAAACCGGGGCGGTTCTCATCTCTGGTTCCGCTGATGCCATCGTCTGAAAAAACGCCAGCATATTCCCACTCAGGATTTGAGCGAATCAAATCCTCATAATAGGTGATTTGGTTTTCGATACTGGTCTGCTGTTCTTCCTGCTCTGTACTGACTCGGCAGTAAGCCGCTACCCTTAGCCTGTGATTGCGGGTTCGGGCCTGCAGCACTGGGGAGGGTTTAATCTCCCGGATGATTTTCTGCCTGATGGGGGCTTGTGTCTCCATATAAATGCTCCTTTCCGGTAGGCTATATCACTTTTCCGTTTCGCAGTTGAAGGTGAACGGAAGTATTTGGCTGAATAAGGATTTTCTCTGCTATGCTGCTAAACAGGTCGTAGTCGAAGTCGGAAATCAGGGGTTGATCGGCCAGCCGTTCCTGTATAAGCTGAGTCATCTGCTCCGAAGCGCCGCTTTCGCTGACTTCGTATTTCGCTTTGGCACAATCCATGATAAGCTGGAGCAGTTGATCCGCATTAGCGCGGGGATTGGTCATCTGCCGGTCAATTTCATTATTCAGCCGGAGGACTTCGATGGATAAGCATTCACAATGCCTTTCTTCCGGTTTCAGCTTTTCCCGGTTTTCAATTGCCCGGTTTAATAGGGCAGTCACGCTTTGCAGCAATAATTCGTCTGGTATGTAGTCTGTGCTGATTCCGCATTTTGGGCATTCCCACAGGATGTATCCTGTCCGCATATTGACTCGCTTGAGGATTTGCTCACAGTTTCCACAGCAGATCTTCTGGCGGATTTTTTTCATTTCCGCAGGTAGGCTGCCGCCATATTGCTTTGCCTTGGCTGCTCTGAGGAAAGCTGCTTCTTCCCACTGTTCCTTTGAAACCAGCGGCGGGAATCCTTCATCGCCTGCGTACTTGGAATTATCCAAAATCCGGCAAATCATGGTTTTATTCCATTGCCCGGCTCCTTCCCGATAAGGAATGCCCGACAAGGAGGCATATTTGGCGAGTGTTGAAAGGGCGGCCCTTTCAAGATATTTTGAAAAGATAGCCTGCACCAAAGGTCCCTCGTCAGGATGCGGGATGATTTCCCCCTTTTCCATTTGATATCCGAAGGGCAGGTATCTTTTCTTTTTCATTAGTACAACTCCTATCTTCTTTCAGCCAATTCCATCCCGTTGATTAACCGGAAACAGATGGTGTCTGAGAAAATCCTCACTTTAATAACCATATTGCGAAAGGCTACAGGTTCAAACTCTAAGATGCTTTCCTGTTCTTCAAAAATTTTCAGAAGCAGGCGGCTTCCATCAAGTATTTCGTGGTAGTCATTTAAATCACGGTATCGCTGGAGCTCCTTCCGCAAATTTTCCAGCTTAGTGTTATTGGTATTGGTTTCACTCATATAAAAAGCAGAATCAATGCACTCTTTGGCTCTCAAAGTGGCCAGCGCATGATTCTGCTCCAACAGATCCGCTATTTCTTTGTTCAACTGCATGGCCCCCGGATGGGACATGAAATTTTTATCGCGCAGTTTTTCCACCTGCGTAATGAATGGGGTTAAAATCTCCGAGCGATTTCTCCCCAGCTTGTTATATAAGGTAACGAATGCGGATTCCACTTCGGACTCCTGCACATTTTCTATGGCGCACAGTTTTTTGTCACGGAAATGCCGATAACAGGCCCATACTACAGTTCCGGCTTTGGTTACCCGCCTGCAGAATGTGCTTCCGCACTCACTGCACTCCAGCATTTTGGTGAAAGTATAGGTTTGGATTTCTTTTTTCCGTCCATGGAGTTGATTTTTCTTTTTTAGAAGTTCCTGTGCCAGACGAAACACATTGGGGCTGACGATAGCTTCATGAGTATCCTCCGCATAAAATTGGCTTTTCTCTCCACGGTTCTTTACTTTCCTAAAAGGAAATGCGTCAGTGGTGAAGCGTTTCTGGAACAATTCGTCTCCCATGTAGCGTTCGTTGGTTAAAATATAAGAAACCCCGGTGGCACTCCACACGGGGTTTCCTTTCAGCTTTGGTACTTGGGCCTGCGCAAGTTCATTGGCGATTTCTCGAATGCTTTTCCCTGAGAGAAAGTCCCCAAATATCTTTCGGACAACTTTCGCTTCTTCCGGGTGAATCAGAAGGCCGCCTTTTTCATCTAAGCGGTAGCCATAAGGCGCTTGGGATAGACGGTAGGTTCCATTTTTCATCCGCATGACCGCGCCTTTACGCATGTTCTTTGCAATGGAAGTGGATTCTTCTTGTGAGAATGCACTGTACATGGAAAAGTACATTTCATTGGTCATGCGGCCTGTATCAATGCCTTCTTTTTCAAACGCAACGGCTATTCCTAATATTTTCAGTTCCCGAACGGCTTCAATGCAGTCGGCGCTGTTTCTTCCGAATCGAGAAATGGATTTAACCAGTATGCGGTCAATCCTTCCGGCTCTGCAGTCCCGCATCATCCGTTGGAAATCGTCGCGCTTGTCGGCTCTGGTACCGGTTATGCCCTCGTCGGCATAGATGTCAATGAATTCCCAATCGCTGTGGGCTTGTATCAGTTGGGTGAAATATTCGACCTGCGCGGAAAAGGAGTTCAACTGATCATCGGAGTTGCTGCTCACACGGGCATAGGCACAAACCCGGATTTTCTGTTTCTGTGGCCTTATCGTAGGTTCTATGATCTGCACCTGTGGCATTCTCCGCACCGCCCTTTCTGCGCTTTCTTGGGCGGCATCTATTGTGACCACCCCGCAGCAACAACATTACCACAACGGCTGGTACAAAGCTATCACGACAACCACTAAATATCGTATCGCAAAACCCGGTATCTTTCGGCAATAGCAACAGTCGCTTTCTTGTAATTATCAGAGGCTATGACGCCATCGGCCAGCATCTTTTTCAAGATCGAAAGCGCCATATAATATTTGATTTCATTGACTATGAGAGGGGATGGCGCTTCTGGATTGTAAGTAACACGCATAAATCCATCCCCCTTTACCACGGCAAATGGAGGCCCTTTTGGGCCGCCCTCTGGAAAAAGTGGTTTTCCAATCCTTTGGTGTGAAGCTCATACCGCAGGTCGCTCTCGGTGGTGATCAGTACCGCGTCGTGGTCCTGCAAAAATTCCAGTATTGGAATCAGGATGGCGGGATCGTGGCTCAGGCGGGTTAAATCCCGCACAAGCACAGCGCGGACAAAGCCGCCCTGCACACTCCGCATCATCTGTTTCAGGCCCATGCGTGCCATGCTTCTGCCGGTACCCATATCCTGCGAAGTTCCCACAACGGTGTATTCTCGATGATTGGCTTCCTCTAAGAGATTCCGCATCTGCTGAATCAGGACGAACATCCTTTTATCGCTGCTGCGGCTGTATAGCCACATGGGGCGGTCCATATAGGGAAAATCCGCCGTTTCTGTTTTTCTGTTCATCTATGTCAATCTCCTTCATCGCATAAAATAATCCGGGCCTTTCTTCGCCCGGATGAAATCCTCTACATCTTCGATTTTTCTGGTGAGCCGAAGGTTCGGCAGGGTTTCCAGCACAGCCTTGTGATACCGTTCTCCGGGGGCTGCCCGGTGGTCCAGAATGCTCACCACGCAGGTGTCGGTTTCGGTGCGGATGGCCCGCCCAAATCCCTGCCTGAGTTTCACCTGCATATCCGGTATGACTACCGTTCTGATGTAATCCTGCAAGGTTGGGTACTGCTCCCGTTCCGCTTCGCTCAATGGATCAGGAACAGGGAACGGCAGCCGCACAAGTATGAGCGACGACACCATATCGCCGGGAAAATCCACACCCTCCCAACAGGAGCCCGCCGCGAACAGCACAGCGTTGCTGACCTGCTTGAACTGGTGGATCACATCCTGCGAGTGCCGCCATACTTCCATCAAGGGAAAAGACAGCCGGTCCTTTACCTGATTGTAAACAGCGCCCATGAGGGAATAGGAAGTAAAAAGCACCAGAGTGTGGCCATGAGTGGCTTCCACCAACCGGCAGATCTGCTCTGCCAGACACTTAGCTTCCTGTTCGCTGCCCATCTGTGTTTTGGGAAGATCATTTGGGATGTAAAGAAGGCAGTTTTCCTCGTAATTGAAGGGGGAAACCGCGATAAAATCCTCCAGCCGCTGATTTAAGGACAGCCCCATGACCTTTTTTGTGCGCTCAAAGCTGCCGCCAGCCATGAGAGTACCGGAGGTCAGGATGGCGGGGGCGTCCTTCAGCCACAGCGCCCGGCGTAGCTGCTCTGGCAGTTCCCGGCTGGCGGCGCAGAGGCTGGGGCTTCCGTCCCTGTCGTACTGGATGTAGAGGATGTATTTTCGGTCCCCGGTAAAAAACAGGCCGAGAGCCTGCTCTGTTGTTCCCAGCCGGTAAAGAAGCCACCGTGGGAGGTGCGGGGCAAGCTGTTTTTGAAGCTGCCGGAGGAGGGAAAGGCAATCCCGAAGGGCCGCTTCCCGATTCGGCGTTAAAATAAAGGCGGTGCGCTGGGCTTCTTCCAGCAGTTCGCCCCGGCACATGGCTCCCATGAGGGCAGTAAACTTTTCTTTCAGCCGATGGGCCGCAAGGATATATTTTTCTTTTGCCAGCAGGTCGCAGAGTTCACGGAAATCCTCCGCAGACAAACTCTGCCCGTACATTTGGCGGGCTGCGTCCGGCAGCTTGTGGGCCTCGTCGATCACCAAAGCCCGGTAATCATTGAGAAGGGGCCGCATTTCCTGCAAACGGTGGGCGGCGTCGGCCAGCAGATAGTTGTGGTTGCAGATCTGGACGAAAATCTCCGCGCTTCGGGCTTCCTTCAGGTATTGATGGTACCGGCAGGCATTTCGCAAAGGACAGGTTTTCTCGCAAACCTTGGGGACGCGCACCTGCCGCCTGTCAAATCCACTGAGGCCGGTTACGGCGTCTAAATCGTAATAGGTGCGAAGGGAAAGCAGAGCCTCTAGTTGCTCCGCATTCTTTTTCTTATGTTTCACGGCTTCCAGCCGCCCTGCAAGACGAACGTCGCAGACAAAGCGTTCCTTGCCTTTTCGCACCATTGCCCGGATGGGCTTTTGAATGATGCGGTTCTCCAGAAAAATCCGGGATAAAAACGGGATGTATTCCCCGATGATGGCGTCCTGCAGGGCAACGCTGGAGGTGGAGACCACCACCGGCTGGGAACCGGCAGGCCCATGCGGGGCAAACTTTTTCAGTAAAATGCAGGCGGTCAGGTAGGCGTAGGTCTTGCCGATCCCGACTCCCGCGTCGCATAAAGCGATATTGTTTTTGAGCAGGGTGTCCAGCATGGCGTGGCAGAGGGTAATCTGTTCTTCCCGAACTGCCAGCCCGTTTTGAGGGAGAAGGATTCGGAAGATCCGTTCGATCTCTCCATGGGCCTGCTCTTTCAGGCTCTTGTTCATTTCGGCACATTCTCCTTAGAGCAATCTGCTCTTGTGCGTTGGCGGCAAACTAATGCGGCGCAGAAAACCTGCGCCGCACGGATTCGCCGTCAACGGCAATCTGAATAAAAATAAAAGAGTTGAATTTGATGTGCCGTATTTGCTGCTCGCCCCCCGGCAACCTTGGGAACCATGCGGGCAGGCTTGCAGTTTACAAGCCGTTCACTGGCTCCCCGAAGGTCTTGCTGATTACAACCCAAGGTCGGCCAGCCCATCTGACGTGTGGGCAAACGATAGCGCGTATCATAATACCCCGCCCAAGGTCGTGGCGAAAAGGGCAACTGCTCCCTCTTTCCGGTCAAAATGCATCGCTCAGAACCAACAAGACAAGCCGCCATCCCTTTTCAGGGAGGCAGCCTGCTTGCGGCTCGTCATGGCGCTTTTTCCTGTGTCGCTCGCTCAGGCGGGAACGTACCCGCATGGCTGGTATTCACTTTTCAAGCTGCAAGGCGAACGTTTCTTTTTCCCCGTTCGTCCCATAGCCCAGGAAAAAGGCCGGAATCTTTCCGCTTATAAAAAATTTTTTAATTTTTTCTTGAG
>ERZ1673695.2218-NODE-2218-length-15733-cov-5.503444_pt1 | contig 15733 bp, 18 predicted proteins | sample MGYA00580225_ERZ1673695 | MGnify/ENA primary metagenome ERZ1673695 (study PRJEB41218, sample SAMN15661739) | gut metagenome | host: Homo sapiens | place: Canada: London | collected 2015-08-20/2019-03-30 | study: EMG produced TPA metagenomics assembly of...
ACGGTACGCACGGTGGTGTGAGAGGACGGGACTAAACGTCCCTCCTACTCGGTTGGTTTTTGTATTTGTCCATTTCCTGAAGCATTTTATAGAGTTGCTTCTGCTCTGCCTCGTTCTTAGAGGCAACCAAGTCATAGCATTTGGCCGCAATGTTGTTGCCGCCGCTCTTTCCCAACTTATCGAATAGCTCGGACAGTGAAATATCCATAGCTGATGCAATCTTCTCAACGCTTTCCAGAGTGGCGTTTTTCTCACCACGTTCCAATTGCCCGATATATGTGGGATGGCAGCCGGCAAGCTCGGCTAGTTTTTCCTGGCTGAGTCCTTTTTGCGTCCGGTAGTTTCTGATGCGTTGCCCAATGATCTTTGCGATATCACTCATTCCCCTCGCCTCCATATATAGTCTATAAATATCGCTTTGGCCAATCCATAGACTATTGATATTCAAAAGGCCGGGATATATACTATAGATATTATTCCTCAAATTTCGGCATTTATAGTATTCGAGAGGAGTGCGAAGTTTATGCGCTCAAAAACAGTTTGCTTCACCGGGCATCGGGAATTGCCGGCAGATGATCTGCCCGAAATCTCCAAGCGCTTGGAGGATACCTTGGCCACGCTGATTGAGCAGGGCTATCGCTATTTTGGCGCAGGCGGTGCCTTGGGGTTTGATACTCTGGCAGCGCAGGTTGTCCTCCGCTTGCGGGAGCGTTATCCGCAGATCCGGCTGATCCTTGTACTGCCGTGCCTTAACCAAACTCGGGGCTGGCCACAAGCGGATATCGACACCTACGAAGAGATCAAGCGCTGCGCAGATAAGGTGACTTGCACCTCGGAGCACTATTTTCAGGGCTGTATGCAAAAACGCAATCGGCATCTTGTGGATAACAGCAGCGTCTGTATTTGCTATCTGACGAAACCCACCGGCGGCACGTCCTATACCGTGAACTATGCCCGCCGCTGCGGACTGCGGATTATCAATATTGTAGAGTAGATATCTGCAATGGGCGGTGCTGCCGGCACCGCCCATTGATTACATATGTGCACTCGTCTCCCCGCTTGTTGTAATTGATCAGCTCTCGCATTGTCGGCTACAAACGACATTGTATCAAATTTTTCGAGCGAAATTGCCAATACCCCTTGATGCTTTTAAGCAGTTCGGATATAATGTATTGTGTGATTTTGTATGCGGTACGCTAAAGGATATCGCTTTTGAGACGGAGGAAATTCGATGACAGTATCGTATCATAAGCTCTGGAAGCTGATGAAAGTAAATAAGATGAAGAAAAGCGAACTTGCTCAAGCAGCTCAAATCAGTCAATACACAATGACAAAGCTCAATAATGACCGCCTTGTTTCCATGGAAGTGATGCTTAGGCTCTGCAAGATCTTCCACTGTGATATAGGTGATATCATGGAAGTAATTGAAAATGACTGACGAGGAGAATACATACTATGTCTATAAATGAACTGCAAAGGCAGACAAACACGAATATTCAGGAAAAGGCCAATCTTATTTGGGAGGGAGCAACCCACCTTGTTGGACTTTTCAAGCCCCATGAATACGGTAAGGTTATTCTTCCACTGACCGTTTTGAAACGCTTTGACGATGCCCTTTCGCCCACCAAGCAGGCTGTTCTTGATATGAAGAAAAAGTTGGACGCAGCCGGTGCGAATGAACAGCTCATTGAAGGCGCTCTCACGCGCACCTCCGGATACGCTTTTTACAACACAAGCAAGTTTGACTTTGCAAAGCTCCTTGCTGACCCAGACAATATTGCCGATAATTTTGATGATTATCTCAAGGGCTTCTCTGCCAATGTTGCCGACATAATTGAGAACTTTGAGTTTTCCAAGACTGTTGATACGATGGTCAAGGGTGGCGTTCTCTTTGTCATGATTCAGGAGTTCAACTCGTCAAAGTCAAATATGTCTCTTGACAAGATTACTTCTGCCGATATGGGCTATATCTTTGAAGAACTTATCCGCAAGTTTTCTGAGTCGTATGACGAGCAAGCTGGAGCACACTTCACAAGTCGGGACATCATCTACCTCATGACCGAGCTTTTGGTTGCACCCGAGAAGGAAGAAATTAAAGAACACGGCTGCACAAAAACCGCCTACGATATGGCAATGGGCACCTCTCAGATGCTGGGTTGTCTTTCCGAAAGGCTTTCTGACATCAGCGAGGAGGCTGATCTGACCTGCTTTGGGCAAGAGTTTAACCCTGAGACCTATGCCATAGCCAAGTCCGATATGCTGATCAAAGGCGGCAACGCCTCTGGCATGATGTATGGGGATACTCTCAGTAATGACAAATTCTCCGGGTATGAATTTGACTATATCATCTCCAATCCGCCCTTCGGCATCGACTGGAAGCGTGAAAAAGCCGAGGTTGAGGCGGAAGCCAAGCAGGGCTTTGACGGGCGGTTCGGCCCCGGACTGCCGGCAATCTCCGACGGACAAATGCTGTTTATGCTCAACGGCGTGAAAAAGCTGAAGGAGGGCTCCGGTAGAATGGCAATCATTCAGAACGGCTCGTCCTTGTTCACGGGGGATGCCGGCTCCGGAGCTTCTGAGATTCGCCGCTATGTTATCGAGGGTGACTTGGTAGAAGCCGTTATTCAGCTGCCTACTGATCTTTTTTATAACACTGGCATTTCTACATACATTTGGGTGCTGACCAAGGGGAAGCCCATGCAGCGCAGTGGCAAGGTACAGCTCATTGACGCTAGCAAGTGTTTTGTAAAGCGCCGCAAGAATATCGGCTCCAAGCGAGTTGACCTGGACGATGCCTGCATCAATCTTATTCTCCGAGCGTATGAGGGCTTTACGGACGAAACTTACCAGGAGAACGGACTTGTAGTGGAATCCAAGGTGTTTGACAACTCTTTCTTTGGTTTTACCAAGGTGATGGTGGAGACTGCTCTGACGGACGACAGCGGCAAGATTGTCCTCAAAAAAGGCAAGAAGCAGCCTGTCAAGGGCGCATCCGATACAGAAATTATTCCTCTTTTCGAGGATGTGGATGCATATATGGAGAAAAATGTGCTGCCCTATAACTCTTTGGCTTACATTGACCACACCAAGGACAAGATCGGCTATGAGGTGCCCTTTACACGATTGTTTTATAAGTTTGTTCCGCCCACGCCATCTGACGAAATTTTCGCGGAGATCAAAGCGCTTGAAGTGGAAGAAGTTTCGTTGATGAAGGAGTTGCTTGGAAATGCGTGAAATGAAGGACAGCGGCGTGGAGTGGATTGGAGAGATTCCGGCTACATGGCAGCTATATAAGATGAAATACTTGGGGAAGTACATAAATGGATTTCCATTTAAGCCGGATGACTGGGGCGACACGGGAAAGCCAATTATTAGAATTCAAGATTTGACTGGAACAAATAAAGAGCCTAATTACTACAGAGGAGAGTTAGACTCAAAATACTTGGTGACCAATGGCGATATCCTCGTATCATGGGCCGCGACGCTTGATGCGTTTGAATGGGAGAAAGGGGAAGGCTGGCTAAATCAGCACATTTTTAAGGCAATTCCAAATACAGATATCGTCGAAAAATCTTTTTTTATTTGGCTGTTGAAAACAGCAATGAAATATATGAACGATGATAATAAGCATGGAATTGTTATGCAGCATGTTACACTTCCCGTATTCAACAATTTCACAGTTGTGCTTCCAAGCCATGTTGAGCAGGAAAAACTTTCCGTTACTTTATGTCGTAGTGTCAATATGGTTGCTTCTCTCATCTCCAACCAGAAAACTCAAATCGAGAAGCTGAAGGCCTATAAGCAGTCCTTGATCGCCGAGGTTATCACCAAGGGACTTGATTCGGCTGTGCCTATGAAAGACAGCGGAGTGGAGTGGATAGGAGAGATTCCGGCACATTGGGAAGTAAACCGCGGCAAGGAACTGTTTGCTGAAGTTGATGCAAGATCAGTGGACGGCTCCGAAGAACTGCTGACCGTCTCCCAATACACCGGTATTACACCCCGCAGTCAAAAAAATGTGAATATGTTCGAGTCTCTGACATTGGAAGGCTATAAAATTTGTGAGAAAGGCGATATCGCAGCCAACACTATGTGGCTTTGGGCTGGCGCAATAGGCGTTTCTGAATACAGGGGTGTTATCAGCCCCTCCTACAATGTGTATCGGCAAAAGGTGGGAAATTACCTTCCGAGTTATTTAGACAGCCTTTTGAGAGCGCCGATGCTCGTTCAGGAATATGCTTCGCGCTCCACAGGAATTAGAGCCTCAAGGCTCCGTCTCTACCCAAAAGATTTTATGAATATCTTATTCCCTGTGCCGCCTATTGAGGAACAGGAAGCTATTGTGGGTGGCCTGCAGAAGAAATTTTCCGTGGTTGATAAGCTAATCGCCATCAAGCAAGCCAAAATTGAAAAGTTAGAACAGTACAAAAAATCTCTCATTTATGAGTATGTCACCGGCAAGAAGGAGGCAATGTAATTGCTGCAACGGCTGATAGACGATATGAATAAAGCGTTGGATAATGACTGCTTCTTCTCGGCGTTATCTCTTGCGCTGATTTTGCCCGATGTTTGTGGGAAGGCAAAATATCCAACTGAAAAGAACAATAAAAAAAGATATACCAATTGGTACAACAAGTATGTCGGTGCTTATGAGCAATGCCCGGGTGAAGAGGGGAAAATGCCTTATCTAAGCGGCGAGGTCGTATATCAGCTCAGGTGCTCTTTCCTTCATCAAGGTAATCCTAACATTGATAAAGACAAAATCAATGAAGAATGCTGTAGGATTGACAAGTTTGTTCTCCTGACCGAAAAGAAGAAAGAGTTTAACATACTGTCAGATTCCGCATCATCTTCCGAACAATTTTGGGGCGATAAGAAATTTGGAGCCACCTACCGCGCCTATGAAGTCAATGTGCGGAGACTATGCTTTATCATTTCCGCCTGTGCCGGAGCATTTTATAAGGAAAACCCGGAACTGTTTGACTTCTTTGACTTCAAGGTAGTGGACTTGGATGAACGATATCGGATGCTGCGAGGGACAAAAAATGACTGATAATCTAACAAAAGGCGCAGAAGCGTTGCTCCGGGAAATCATTGACCACAGAAATGAAAATAAAATCGTTGACGCAGACTATTTCGATAAGAAGCTGAAAGCGATGAACCCGGCAGAAGACAATTTGTATCGGAGTTGTTTCAAAGAACTGTCTGATTGCAATTTGGCAAAAACACTGTGGGCAGACAACGGGCCATGTATGATAAGCCTGACATCTGTTGGCCTTGAGTATTTCGAGCAAAAGGATGCGACAAAAAAAGAAGAGCAAAAAGAAAGACGCAGTTCTCGTTGGCACGATGTTTGGGTGGCTGCACTTGGCGCAATCTTCGGTGGAATTGTGACTTTCTTACTGTTCAAACTATTTGGCATCGGCTAATAGCATTTAGGGATAGGAGGCTTTACAATGGATACTTCTGAAAAAAGATTTGAGTATGACATAGAGCAATATCTCATTTCCCACGGCTATGAGCAGTTCAATGGGCAAGACAAGGACGGTAACTGGGTTCACAATCGCCAGCACGATGTAGGTAAATGTATCTATCTGGACGTGCTCTGCGAGTTCATTGCCAAAACCCAGCCAAAGGAGTGGGCGCGATACACCCGGTATTACGGCGATAAAGCAGCGGACAAGCTCTATGCTCGCCTTGAGCAGACAATTACGAACGAAGGCCTTATCTCCGTGCTGAGAAAGGGCATTGTCGATATGGGTGTAAAGCTTAGGGTTTGCTATTTCAAGCCGGAATCCACCCTGAATGAGACGCTGAACGCGCAATACGCTGCGAACATCCTCGGCTGCACCCGTCAGTTCCAGTATTCGGCGAACAAGGCAAACACGATAGATATGGTTCTGTCTGTCAACGGCATTCCGGTTGTCGCTCTCGAACTGAAGAATCAGTTTAAGGGGCAGGATGTGTATAATGCCATGCAGCAATATAAGGAGGATCGCAGTTCAAAGGAGTTTGCGTTCCGTCTTGACCACCGCTTCCTTGTGTATTTCGCTGTTGATCTAAATGAGGCATGGATGACAACGCAGCTTAAGGACGCCGCTACATACTTCATGCCATTCAACATGGGCTCCAATGGTGCAGGTGTAACCGGCGGTGCAGGAAACCCAAATAACGAAAACGGATATGATACCTACTATGTTTGGGAAGAGGTTTTGCAACACGATTCTTTGCTGGACATCCTTCATCGCTTTATTTCCCATATGAAAGAAAAGGAAGAGGTGACAAAGAATGGTGTCACGAAGACTGTTACCAAGGAAAAGTTGATCTTCCCGCGCTATCACCAGTACGACGTGGTCAAAAAGGTCATTGCCGATGTTCGTGAAAAGGGCCCCGGAACCAATTATCTGATAGAGCACTCTGCCGGCTCCGGAAAATCCAACTCCATTGCGTGGATTGCATACAGGCTGGCGTCCCTTCACGATGATAATAATGAAAGTATATTTGATTCCGTTATCGTTGTTACAAACCGTGTCGTCCTAGACAGCCAGCTCCAAGATACAATCAACAGCTTTGAACATGTTCCCGGCCTTCTTGAATGCATTGATGAGAAGAAACATTCCCGCAATCTCGCGGAAGCAATCAATGATAAGAAGCGGATCATCATCTGCACTATTCAAAAATTCCTTTTTGCCTATAAGGACATTGAAAGGTTTTCCGGCAGAAAGTTTGCTATCATTGTTGACGAGGCGCATCAGGGGCAAAGCGGAGAGAGTGCAAAAACGCTTCGTCGCAGCCTGATTGATATTGGCGTGGCCGTAAAGAACTATGCCGAGGAAGAGGGCGTTGACGAATCCGAGGTTGACCTGTCTGATGATTACATCAACGCAGTTATTGGGCAAGGAAAACATGAAAACCAGTCGTTCTTTGCCTTTACTGCTACCCCCAAAGGCGAATCGTTGGAGCTTTTCGGCGTTACCGAATATAACACTGAGGACGGACAGCCTACGCACAGGCCGTTCCATGTCTATTCTATGCGGCAGGCAATCGAGGAAGGCTTTATCCTTGATGTGCTGGCTAACTACACAACCATTAAGGAAGCCTTCAAGCTCATCCGCGTCTCCGACGACAATCCCGAGTTGATTGAAGGCCCTACATCAAAGGCACTTTTCAAATACTACAAGAAGCATGGCTATACAATTACGCAGAAGACGGAAATGATCATGAGCAATTTCCTTGAGAACTGTCGCTATCAGATTGGCAGGAAAGGAAAAGCCATGGTTGTTGCTGACAGCCGCGCAAATGCAGTGCGTTATTACTTCGCTATCAAGCAGTATCTAAAGGAGCATCCGGAAGAAGCAAGGGGCAGCGATGTAATGATTGCCTTCTCAGGTGAAATTTCCCTTGAAGATATACCATCCGAGAAGCCTTATACCGAGGCAGCCATGAACTTTGATGAGAATGGCAAGTACATTACCACGGACAAGAAGTTCCGCAAGGCCTTCCATTCCGAGCTTTATAATATTCTGGTTGTCGCAAACAAATATCAGACGGGATTTGATGAGCCGTTGCTCCACACAATGTATGTGGATAAAAAACTCAAGGGCATTACTGCAGTCCAGACCCTTTCCCGCTTGAATAGAACCGCTCCAAACAAACAGAATACATTTGTTCTTGACTTTGAGAACACCGAGGAGGATATCAGGAAAGCTTTCCTCCCGTACTATGAAACTACTACAATGGAAGGTGACTCTGATATTAACAGAGTCTACGATCTTCGTTCAAAAATTGCTGAGTTCATGCTCTACAATTTTGAAGATGTTAAATTGTTCGTTTGTTTCATGGGTAAGCACAGCGGTGCTTCTCAGAGCGAGGCATCCATAGGCAGACTTGCCGGCCTGCTTCGTCCGGTTGTTGACCGTTATAAAGGACTGAGCGAGGATGATCAGTACACTGTTCGGGATTATATCCGCAAGTTTAACGGCGCTTATTCATATGTTACGCAACTTGTACGGCTCCACGATCAGGAGCTGTTCAACGAATTTCAGTATACAAGCAACCTCATTAGGCTTCTTCCTCGTAACAAGACTGAAATCGTTGACATTGAGGACAAAATCAAGCTTGAATATGCAAAGCTTACAGAAACATTTTCTGGACAGATTACACTGAATGAAAAACCTCCTGTATTTGTTCCCGGAGGCTCAACTAAGCCGAAGATTCCAAACAAGAAGCAGGACACACTGCAAAACATAATTGACAGGGTTAACGAACGCTTTGAGGGCAAGTTCACTGATGCGGACAGGGTCATCATTGAAGGAATCTATCAGATGTTTATGAAAGATTCTGATGTTAAGAAATTCAAGAAGTATGCCAAGGACAACTCCACTGAAATGTTTGTTGAATCCCTGTTCCCTGATAAGTTTAAGGATATTGTTACCCAATGCTTCCTTGACAACAATGAAGCATTCCAGAAGTTGTTTAACGATCCGGACTTTTATCAGAAGGTTCAGGATGAAATGGCAAAAGAACTCTATAAGAGCTTGAGAAAAGACTGAGTTGCCCGGCGAGGTGAAAACAATGGATAATGATAGTAAGCTGCGGTTGCTGTATCTTGAAAAAATGCTTCAAGATACCGATGAAGCGCATCCGCTTACAAATGCTGAGATGATACGGCACCTTGAGGAAAAGTACGGAATAACTACGCATCGGACGACGATCCCTTCCGATATTGATCTCTTAATAAAATCCGGGGTAGAGATTGAGGTTATTGATTCAAAGCCCAAGAAATACTATCTAAACGATTATGCCAGAGCATTTTCCTTGCCGGAGCTTAAAATGCTTATTGATGCAGTAGCTTCATCCAAATTCATAACAAAAAAGAAGAGTGACAAACTGATTGAGAAAATTGCTGCGCTTGGTGCGCCTTCAAATATTCCTTCTCTAAAAAGGAACCTTTGGTCAGAGGGACGCATTAAGCAGGAGAATGAGCGGATATATTTCATTATCGATGCGGTCAACCAAGCAATCAACGAAAGGAGGAAGATTGCTTTTCAGTATTTCCAGTACGACGTAAAGAAAGAACAAAGATTAAAGCACGATGGAATGCCCTATAAGTTTTCACCGTATGCTCTTGTTTGGAATGGCGACTACTATTATATGGTGGGCTTCAGTGAGAAACATAACGGCATAGGTAATTTCAGGATAGACCGTGTCGCGAAGGTACCGCACATTCTCAACGAAAAAGCAACCCCGATGCCGGAGGGCTTTGACATTGCCGATTATACAAATGGGATGCTCCGCATGTATAATAGTGAGCGCTGCGATGTGGAGCTTATTTGCGACAACGGCGTTATGGATGCAATTATCGACAAGTTTGGAACTAATGCAAAAACCTACGCATACGACATGACCTCTTTCAAGCTTGAGGTGAATGTCGCAGTAAATCATGTTTTCTTTAGCTGGATATTCGGATTTGGTGGTATGGTTAGAATAAAATCGCCCGAAAATGTTAAGCAACAGTATAAGATGATGATTGAGAAAGCTTCCAAATGCACCGAATGACATTATGGATGGACCCCCATCCCAAAACTTAGGAGAGAACCAACATGGCCAAGAGTTCAAATGCAAGCCCCGAAATGTTCGGCTTTGATTTTCAAGTCAATGCTACGATTGTTCTGTTATTAGATAATATAAAAAATGTGAAAACGGTTCGTATGGAAGGTGCTTCTGAAGACATTGAACTTACCATGAATGATGGCAAGCATATCATGGCACAAGCAAAAGCGACAGTAAAGGGAAGTAGCGATTTTTCTAACGCAAGAAGCAAGCTTTCAGATGCAATAAGGACACTTTCTTCTTCTGATGGTAAGGCAGTGGAGCAATTGGTTCTTATTACGAACTCTACCAATCCGCTGAAGGAAGATACATCAAAGCAGTTATTCTACGGCCCTCCAACAGAAGTCGGTTATAACGACCTTTCGGATGAAGCCCAAAAGGTCATTGATGACATTGTTGAAAAACTTGCTGTGGACTTCGACAAAAATAAGTTTCAAATATACTATTTTATGTTTGAGTCAAGCAACCTACAGACCCGGTACAAAGTAATTGAGGAAAAAATTAGAGATTTTATCAATCAGCTCAATTTAGGACAGGTGTTAAGTGCAAAGGAACTTATGCAAGTATGGCAGAATGATATTTTGCACAATGGCTCTCAGACGGACACAACAATAAAGCTGAGCAAGAAAGAAATCGTATGGCCGGTTATTGTATTGACCTTAGGTAAGCAGATGCCAGCGGAGTACATTGACGATTATGATCAGGGCTTCATCAACGAAGTCACATCACAGTACACACACTTGATAGATACTATTACTGAGAGATATGATCTTATAACAAAAATCTTGTTTGATTATAATTCGTCAAACTATACATTATCAATGAAGGAGCGCACTCGAACATTCATCGAAGAAAAATGGAAAGATTATATTCCCGTTTTTTCATTAGAATCATTGAATGAAGAAGTACAACAAGCCGTCGCAAAGGTAATTCTTGCGAAAGTAATTCAGCAAAGATACTTAATTAGCAGTGTTAGTAGAGAGGTGTCCTTATGAAGATTAAATCTATATACATTTCTCAAGGACTATTTTGCACAGAGCGTGTTTTCGAGTCTGGATTTAACCTTATTTTCAGTGAAAAGAACAGCACTGGCAAAACAACTCTTATGCGGTGCATATTATACGGACTTGGCTACGCTGTTCCTGGAACAAAAAAATTTTCTATCGAGTCATGCTACATTAAGGTTGTCATAGAAAAAGATGACAGCACTCAGATTACTTTATGCAGAAGCAGAGCAGATTCTATTGAACTTACGGAAGCCAATATGCAGTATACATATGCCCTTCCAGTTCAGATTAATGAGCTACACGAAAAAATCTTTGGTACTAACAATGAGGATATTATTGACAATCTGCTTGGCGCAATATATGCGGACCAAGAAAAAGGATGGACGCTCCTGAACAGAGGAAAAGCTATTGCGGGTATACACTTTAATATCGATGAACTAATCAGGGGATTATCTGGACGTCAATGCAGTGACATTTTGCTTCGCAAAAAGAAAATCGAGGAGAATCTCAAAAAGTATAAGCAGATTTTGAATATTGCTGAATACAGAGAGTCAATTGCATCTGCCGGAAGTTCGGTACCGGTAGAGAGTTTTAACCACGAACGGCTCTTAAAACTTGATCAGCTTAAGGTAGAGCGGGATTCACTAAAGAAAGAAATCAAACGGCTCGATGACAATATTAAGAACAATAAAAAGACCATCGAACTAATTGATGATATGAAACTGGTTATCCGATTAGATGATGGCAGGGAGTTATGCGTTACTCGTGATATGATCGTTGGAGCAGCGGATAGCATTGATTTTCTCCAAGCTAAAAAGAAAATGCTCATATCGAGACTTGAGCGAATACTGAGGGAAATCGAACCTCTTGAGCTTGAAATCAAAGAAGAGGAACAGCAACTAGCACTTTTTCCGACAGAAACACTGGCAGATGTTTTTGATCGCAAAATGACCGATATCGATATCAATCCAGCTGACGTTAAGCGAGTAATTGGCGATCTGGAAAAAGAGCGATCTGCACTGAATGAACAGATTTCTCAGATTACTAATGACAGCAATGATGTAACAAAGTCCATGATTAAAACTGTTCAGAAATACATGGGAGAGCTCGGAGATTCTGAAGCGGAACAAATGACATGGAAGTATCTTTTTACAAGCAATTTGAAGGAATTGTCCGGAGCAGTGCTTCATAAAACGGTATTCTCTTTCCGACTCGCCTACATCATTGAAATTGAAAAAGTGCTGGGGATTAAGCTCCCTATTCTTTTAGATTCGCCAAAAGGAAAAGAAGTAGACGATTCTAATATCAGCAAGATGATGCAGATTCTTCAGCGCGATTTTCCAGATAATCAAATAATCATTGCGTCAATTTATCATTACGTATCAAATGAGCATGTTATCACATTGAAGGGGCAACTGCTGGATCAGATGATAGAGGCATAAAAGAGAAATGAATATTGTGAGCACGCCCAAGAAAAGTCTAAAATAGGCAACTACTGGTGAAGCAAAAATACACGAAATCATTCAAATTAAAGAACTTCAGAAAAGCATAATGTGACAAAGCCCAATCGGAGAGTTTCCGATTGGGCTTTAATGTCGCTCAAAACCGACAATGGCCGCTGGCGGCTGATTTAGTGCTCCAAACCCATTGATTTTTTGCCTCTGGTGAGTATAATAACATTATGGGATTTGAAATCCCATATAGAAACAGAGGTGCTGATATGAGAACAAAGAATCAAGAAACTCTGGACAGGATATTGAAGTTCGTAAACAAGTATTATCAGGAGCATCACAGTTCTCCTACGATCAACGATGTTGCTGAGGGCGTTGGCGTTGCCAGATCCACTACGCATCGCTACCTTCAGGAGCTGAGTGACCGTAACCTGATCGATTACGGCAGAGGTATCTTGTCTGCTCCCCAGAGCGCCAAAATGAAAACGGCCTATGTATCCGCCCCGTTAGTAGGTTCTATTCGCTGCGGCAATCCGGAGGATGAGGAAGAGTCGATTGAGGAGTATGTCAGCCTCCCGGTCTCTATGTTTGGCAAGGGGGATTTCTATATCCTCCGCGCCAAAGGCGACTCTATGGTGGATGCCGGAATCGATGAGGATGATCTGCTTGTTATCGAGCGTAATTGCCCTGCTCTCGAAGGGGATATAGTCGTTGCGCTGGATGAAGACAACCAGAATACGCTGAAACGATACGCCGGCTACGACAAAGACAGTGGGTATTACATCCTCGAATACGAAAACGAGGAGCAGTACCCGGGCAAAACAATAAAGGTGCGGAGCTTTCAGGTACAAGGCGTTGCTCGGCACGTAATAAAATCACTCTAAACAATAATCTTGATTCGATGGGAGATGTGTTGTTTTGAATGCAAAAGATGTGAAATGCCCCATTTGCGGCACAGTCAACAGGAGTCTCGACTTAGATGAGACCGACGGATGGATGGAATGTGAGAGCTGCCATAATGCCGTTCAGATATTGGAGTACGCTAAAAGCAGGCGCGTTCCGGTATATCAGATGGCGGATTGCAATCTCCTCGTTCCGTTGAGCAAAAAAAGATAAAAGGAGTATGGCGATGCTGGAGGATTGGACGATTTACTCTTGGTATTGCCCAAACTGTAAGACGCAGGTGGCGGGGCTAAAAAACAAGAAAAATCAGATTAGAGTTATTTGCACGAAATGCAGTGCCGAAATGGTCCGCACGGTAGTGGGCAGAAGGCACGATGTGATTGACATATATGCACCAATTGGAATGGAGCATAGTGACTTGGAATTGAGGGAGCATTGATATGACGATGTTAGAGGCTTTTGTAAAAGAGCGCAACGAGGCGCTGTTCAGCCTTGACCGAAAGAAGATCGAGGCCTACATGATCAAATATGGAGAAACGGAAATTACGCAGACACCCGATGTTGTTTTCTGGGCATCCGTGTACAAGGCCATTTGCGGTGTCAAGGATGCGCCGGAAGCCATTGTAAGCAAGGCAAAGGCATGGCTGCACGAGCATGGCATGAGCCCTAATCTGACGGGATGATAATCCCCCCCATTGATCTGCCTGAAGAACATCGAAGCGAGTTCCTATAACAACTGAATCAACGACATCACGACGGAACGGTCGGGCTGAAACAGAGCCACACTAAATCCGCTTCCAGGTCACTTGATCGTGGGCAACCGCCCGAACATTAACCGGTAGTTATTCCAGACATACGTGAGAGGCCACCGGCAAGGTAAGACACTATAGTTCTATCTATAGGTCTGCCTTGTCGGTGGCTTTTTTTGTTTTTTACCGACATCACAAATACATATTCGCAGCCTGAAGTACAAGGGCCAAGGATACAAATACGCTGATTTCAAACTCTTTTGAAAAAGCAGTATGGGTACCCTTAGATTTCTGCGCCCTTTTTCAGGCAGGCAGCATCGGGAGTCCTTTTCGCCAGCGTAGTTGTGTCCCTTGGACCGCAGCAGGCGGAAAGGACTTTTTATGTGCGATCAGTGGCTCTGCTATATCGCTGGATACCCGTGATCTCTGAATTTTTGACTTTCACCCAAATTCAAAAATTCAAAGGAGATTACGACAAATGGGATTTAATTATGGACTCGAAAAGAGAAAGTTCACCGAGGAGTGGAAGAAGCTCTACCGCGAATATAAAGCTGCCGGTATGAGCGAAGAGGATATTCAGGATATCTATGCGTTCGACCTGAATGTGTTCAGAAAAAACAGGACGGAGTTCCAGCGCACACAGCCCCTCTCAGAAAGCTCCTGTGACGACGGAACCGAACAGGGTGAATCTATGTCTGCCCTATTAAAAAAGTTCTCCAGCGCGCTTTCTGTGTGCGACAAGTATTCTTTCCAAAGTGACCCCCGCTTTGCGTGGGTTGATGAAATGGAGAATGACGAATTATATCGGAAGATTATTTCTCTGCCCAAAAGAGATATGGACCTGCTGACGCTGATCGCATTTGAAGGATATTCACAGCGGGAGGTTGCAGAAATTCGCGGCATTGCCCCCGCCGCGATCTGCAAAAAGATCGCAAAACTCAAAAAACTTCTGTATGGGGGTTAATTTTTGCCCGTTTTCGTTGCCTACCAAGTGAAGGGATCATTTTGAAAACAAAGGAGCAGCAGAATATGAACCATTTGAACGAGAAGAACTCCGTTTTGAATAGACCGATGTATTTGTGCCTTTGCCCGGTTTGCCTTGGTCAGTTCCTCGACACCGGAATCTACAAGATCGTGCGGGAAAATCACAGACAAGCAAAAGAGCGCTGTGATTTCTGTAATTATCGCAACGGGTACGATTTTATCATCTACTCCAAAGCGGAGAAACAATGTGAGGTGGCAGACGAATGGCAATGAAAAAGTCTGAGCTGAGAGAACTGTACCTGATGATGTTTCCGGAGTATCCGGACATCGTGAACATCACTCAGCTCCAATCGATGCTTGGTATCAGCCGCCATCTTGCCTATGACTTGATCAATGACGGGTATATCAGAGGCCTGAAAATCGGAAATGCTTTCCGGATACCCAAGGTCAATGTCATTGAGTATGTCATGGATCAGGGGAAAAGTGCGATTTGAACTCTGATTTGATGACCGCATATTTGAGTATCTCCCACCGACCGAGTAAAATATAGATGTCGGTGGGAGATGCCTGTATACAATTCAATGATTCCGGAGGTAACAAAAATGGTATCAGGAACTCTTGCGCTGAAGAACGGCTACTATTATGCCGTTCTCAGCTATCGGGACGCAGCAGGAAAACGCCATCAAAAATGGGTATCGACAGGATTGCCCCAAAAAGGCAATAAGCGGCGGGCAGAACAGGAGCTTATTCGTATTCGCAGCGAATTTGAGGTTCCTCGGGTTGCCGGAGAACTAAGCTCGAATATGCTCTTTGCAGACTATTTGGATCAATGGCTTGAGATTGTCAGAGCGAGAATCAAGCCCGCAACATTCGGCTCGTATCAAGGAATGGTCAAAAGCACGATTGGCCCGTATTTCCGCAAAAAGGAGCTAACCTTGAAAGAACTGGAGGCTCGGCACATCCAACAGTTTTATACGGAGAAGCTGAAAACCGTCACGCCGAATTCGGTTATCCACTATCATGCGGT
>ERZ1673695.2219-NODE-2219-length-15731-cov-15.787191_pt1 | contig 15731 bp, 13 predicted proteins | sample MGYA00580225_ERZ1673695 | MGnify/ENA primary metagenome ERZ1673695 (study PRJEB41218, sample SAMN15661739) | gut metagenome | host: Homo sapiens | place: Canada: London | collected 2015-08-20/2019-03-30 | study: EMG produced TPA metagenomics assembly of...
ATTTTCTTTATCCCTGTTGATAGGGAATATATGCACTGGGTCCATCTCCTAAGGGCTAGTTGTCAGTTCGATTCTGGCAGGGGGTGCCATTTTTATCCCCAATTGACGCAATACCAAAAGGAACACGGAATCGGCAAGAACAGGTAAACGCATTATTAGAATGGGATTTGTCAACGCTTTTGCAACGCATCCGGGGAAGAGAAGCGAAGCTCTGGAAAAACAAAAGAAGACTATGCCCACGCATGGGAAAAGAACGGCGCCTGTTCGGAGCCTCAAAGGAACGCCGCTGAAATACTACTATACCGATGTAGGAATGCGCAATGCGCGGCTGAATTTCCGCCAGCAGGAAGAAAACCATATCATGGAAAAATATTCTGTTCAACGAGCTGCGTGTACGGGAGTTTGACGTTGACGTCGGCGTTGTAGAGGTCAACACACGTTCTCCCGAGGGCAAAAGCAAAAGAGTCCAGTATGAGGCGGACTTTGTTGCTAACAAGGGCAGCAGGCGCTATTATATCCGGTCGGCGTTTGCGATCCCGGATGAAGAAAAACGGGAGCAGGAAACCAGGCCGCTGGTTAAAATACGGGATTCGTTCAAGAAGATCGTTGTTGTCAGAGAGGATATCGAACCGTGGCATGATGATAATGGAATTCTGTATATAGGAATTGAGCAGTTCTTGCTGAATGAAACAGCGATGGACCTGCAGGAAAGCGGCGCTTTGAATGAGATGCAATTCGTCTGAGACGCGGTTGGAGGAGATTATGGTTGCGCCGAGAGGCGCAGAATACGATCTGTATGACCGGCTTGAAGGTTATGGAGTCTGTAAGTTCGTTTTCAGCAAACCGAATAAATAGGCATTGCTTTTCTCCGCGGGAGCGATCCGGACCGGCGGAATTCTAATGAGTACAAAATGTCAAAAAGTGTCTGATTTGTGTAGAGGGGTGACCTTGCCGCCGTACCGCATAATTTATTAAAATTATGATAATAAATTATTCAGGAGGTACATCATGAGAAAAGGAATTGCAGGCAAAGTATTGCTGACGGCTTTGGCGTTCTGCCTTCTGCTGGGAGGTCTTTCCGTATCCGGCGCGACGAATCTGTTTGATCCGGAGAATGCGTTTGACGAGCTGTACATGAAGGAAGTTGATGACCGGCCAGGTGTGTTTACCAACAGCACCGAGGAGGAGGGAATCAGCACGGGAAGCGAGACGTTTTATGTACCGGGGCTGACAAAGAACTATACTTTTTCCGGGCACGTCAAGATTTTAGATATTGGCACGGAAGCGTGGACTGGCGTTCGCTTGATTGTGGGGAACGATCTGACCGGGCGCTGTTCTCTTCTGATCACAAAGGAGTGGGGCGTCCGCTTTGAATTTAAGGGCTTTAATATGAACGATCAGCTCTGGGACAACACGAGGCTTCGTCTGGCAAAGGACACGGAATTCGACTTTGAAGTGACGCGTGCGGGCAATCAGGTCTCGCTGAAGCTGAATGGCACGGAAGAGGGGACCATAGAAATTCCGGAGGAATATGATGCCTTTGATGAAGACGACGATTACAATCTGGGCTTTGAAGCCGCGGAGTGCTGGTTCGAGGTTTCAAACATTGCGGTATATTGTGAGGATGCGGAAGCAAACATAACGCCTGAGCCCACGCCCGGCGAGACATCCGCGCCGTCAGAGACGCCGGCAGCGAGCGAAAGCCCGACGGCTGCGGCCGAGACGCCTTCGGCGGCAGCGCCCTCTGCGGAGGAAGATGATGGCGGAATGAGCCCTGTCGTGATCATCGCCTGCGTGGCTGCGGCCGCAGCTGTGGTTGCAGTGATCATTGTATTGACAAGAAAGAAAAAGTAACATAATTTCGAGAAAAACTGGAGGAGGAACATGAATAAAATCGATTCTACACGCATCCTGCTTCTTGCCGCGCTGGCTGTTTTTGCCGCCGCGGCTTTGCTGGCAGCCTGGTCGGGGCATAAGGTTCATGCACAGTCGGACCGGAACGCCATTGACTATACGCTGAGCCATATCACAGCCACGGATGCATTGGGCAGAAAGCTGCCGGATATTTCGGGATATCGGACGGATCGATATGTGGGCCTGTTTTATTTTACATGGATGGGGCAGCAGGGAGAGCCGCAGACCGAGGTATACGATATTACGAAGCTGCTGCGAACAGACAGAGACGCGCTTTTCAGCACTGCGGCGAATAATTCTGCAGCGCCTAACGGATATAATTATTTCTTTAATGAGCCGCTGTACGGCTATTACAACAGTCAGGATCCGTACATTATCCGCAAGCATCTGGAGCTGTTCCTTGCCGCCGGCGTTGATTTTATCGCGCTTGATTTCACGAATGGGATCTATTACGGCGAGGTGCTTTCGAACCTGCTGGACATTTATCTTGCATACCAGACGGCGGGCTGGGATGTTCCGAAGCTGATGTTTTTCACGAATACCAGATCGGGAGATGTCGTAGCGCAGCTTTATAAAAACGTGTACCGCAGGGGAAAATATGACAGTCTCTGGTTCCGCGGCAGCGGAGAGAAGCCGATGATCATTGCCTGGGAAGAGGAGCTGGCTGAGCCGATGCGCGAGTTCTTTGCGGTTCGGCCTCCGCAGTGGCCGGAGGCCGAGTATGACCCGGCAGGCTGGCCGTATGTGGAAAAGGTCCGCCCGCAGCGCCTTTTTACCAATCTGATGAGCGTTTCGGTTGCGCAGCACACGGGCGATGCTTTTAGCTTTTCCGTACAGGGCGTGAACGGCGGCATCAATGAAAGCTGGGGCAGAGGCTATACCTCGGATAATCCCGTGAACGGCAATGTTGACGCAATCCTTAGGGGAGACAATTTTCAGGAGCAGTGGAACACGGCGCTTGCGGAAGATCCGGAAATCGTTTTCGTCACGGGCTGGAACGAGTGGACCGCCCTGAAGCTGACTGCAGACTGGGCGGGCGACACGCCGTTCTGGGTGGACACGTTTAACACGGAATTTTCCAGAGACATTGAAATGACAAAAACGCCTTCTTATGTGCTGAATGAGGACGGCACCTATGCTGCGGAGGGGTACGGAGACAATTATTATCTTCAGCTGCTTTCCAACATCCGCGCATACAAGGGCATCGGGCTGACCTCTGAAAATTATCAGGAGTCCGTATCCAAAACGATCGATCTTAACGGTGACGACGGACAGTGGGACGATGTGACAAACACGTATCTGAATCTTTCTGAGGATAAAATTGCCAGAGATCATTACGGATATGTGAAAAAAGAGGAATACCATTACACGCAGGCTGCGCCGGACAATTTCATCACCAGTATTAAAGTGACCCATGACAGCCAGAATTTATATTTCAGGCTTGAAACCAAGGAAGCGATATCCGAGCGGGATCCGGATGCCGAGAACTGGATGAATCTGCTGATCGGAATTGAAAGCGCAGGCGAGGCGCTGCCATCCTGGGAGGGCTTTCAGTATATTATCAACCGAAAGCCGGAATCAGATACGCAGACGTCTCTTGAAAAGGTGGCTGTGGACGGAAAATACGAGTTTGCGGCTGTTTCGTCCGTCTCCTTTACGGTGAATGGGAACGTAATGCAGCTCTGCATTCCGCGCGGCGCGCTGGGGATCGGAGAAGGACCGTTCTCAATCCGTTTCAAGGCTGCGGACAGTATCGAGCACCCTGAGGATATCATGGATTATTATGTGTCCGGCGATGCCGCGCCCATGGGGCGCCTTGCGTATACGTATGCCGGAATGACGCTTGCGGAATTTGAAGCGCAGCAGCGCGGCAAACAGGAGAAAAATACCGGTCTCTCCGTTGGCGAATGGATTGCCGTTTCTGCGGGAGCAGTGATTACGGCGGCCTGCGGAGCGTTGATCGCCATCAAATGCAGAAAGAAAAAACAGTGATTTTATAAGAGGAGCAGACGGTGCTGCTTCCGGTATTCCGAGGGCGTCATATGAATGACGTCCTGGAATGCCCGGTTGAATTGGCGCTGACAGCGGTAGCCGGTCTGCTCCCCGATCTCGTTTACGTTCAGATCGGTATTAGACAGCAGGCTGCAGGCCTTATTAATCTTAATGCGGCGCAGAATTTTTGAAAAATTCGTTCCGGCGCTCTGCTGGATCAGACGGCTCAGGTAAGACGGAGAATAGTTAAAATGCTCAGCCAGGCTTTGGAGAGTAGCGGTCTGGAGATTGCTTGTCAGATACTTTTGAATTTCAAAAATCAGCCGGGAATTGGCTACGCTGATTCCCTCGCATTCCGCCGCCTCGGTATGGCTGCGCGCCAAAAGATTCAGAAGCGCATTCAGATAGGCTTCCTTCAGGGCGCTGTGCTGCTCGTCTCGGCTTCTCTCCTCGGCTGAAACCTCTTCCAGAATCAGCGCTTCCAGAAGATGCTGTATTTCCCTGTCTCCTTTTGTGTGAAAGGACAGATAATGCTTCGTGTTTTTCATATACAGAGATTGAATGAAAAAGCCTGCCAGGGCGTTTTTCTGCAGCAGGAAATTACTGAGCGTTTCCATGAGCGAATAATGTTTAATCAGAATATTGAAAATATGACTGCCCTCCGTTTCCTGCAGCGCGTGATAGACGCCTGGAGAGATCATGCACAGATCGCCGTCGCTCATAGAAAGACACGTATCCCCAATCCGATTGACGCAATTTCCTTCTAATACGCACACAATTTCAAAAAAAGTATGCTTATGGACAAACGCGGGCGTATACCGGGCATGACGCGTGACAATCACATTGTCAGAAAAATCAAACTCTGCAAGATTTTCTGTCAATTCGGAAAGTATGACGCCTTTTTCGGCCTGCAGCCAGTCCCGTACCGGCTTCTGCCGCTCCTGAGGCAGCGAAGCGAGATATCGCCGGAGCTGATCCGGTTCTTTTTTTGCGAAATAGAGCTCCCGGAACATTCGCTCCGAATCCGTCAGCTCCTGGAAGCGCGCCGTTAAGCTCTGATTTTGAATCATATGTGAGAACCACCAATCGTGCGTAATCCTTTTTCCCAGTGAAACCTTATTTATTATAAGGGCAGCCGGAAAGCTCTGTCAAGATGGATACGGGAGACGGAAGTCAAAAAATGTCTGATTTATAATGACGAAATGTATTCTGTTGATTTTGCTGTGATGCTATACTTATAATTCAGAAATGACCTCAGATGGCAGAAAACGCCGCAAGGGAGGCGGATGAAGATGAAGCCTGAGCAAAGCTTTTTATATAAACAGAACCGCGGAAGGAGGCGTTGGCTTTTCTTGTCGCTCATACTGATGCTGCCGCTTGGAATCCTGTCGTCTGTAAGCGGCAGCACGGCGGGGAAGACAGAGCGATCCGCCGAAAAGGCTTCCGGCGATCGGCTGCTGCCAGTTAAAAGCGCGGCGTCAATAACCGGAACGGACGCGCTGGGCCGAAGGCTGAAACGCGTTTCCGGATATCAGGAAGAGAAATACGTAGGCCTGTTTTATTTTCTTTGGCTCGGGCAGCAGAATCAGAAGGCGGTGTATGATATTACGGATATTCTGCGGACATCTGCGCTTTCGCAGCTGCTTGACACGAACTCGGACGCGTATCCCAATGATTTGACGTACTTTTTCAACGAACCGCTGTACGGCTACTACAACAGCGCGGATCCGTTCGTTCTCAGAAAGCATATTGAATTATTTATCGCGGCGGATATCGACTTTCTTGTGTTCGACGTTTCCAACGGCATCTATTATGATGAGGTCTGGATGCAGATGCTGGCTCTGCTGGAGGAATACCGGCTGGCCGGCTGGAATGTGCCGAAAACCGCATTCTTTACGAATACAAACAGCGGCGAAGCCGTACGGCACCTCTATACGGCGCTGTATAGAAAAAAGCTCTATCCGGAGCTCTGGTTCTATGGCCCTTACGACAAGCCGCTGATCATTGCCAGAGAGGAAGAGGTGCCTGCCGCGCTGCGGGAGTTTTTCTGCATTCGGCCGCCGCAGTGGCCGTTAGAGGAGCCACGGGAAATGGGCTTCCCTTATATGGATCTCTCAAAGCCGCAGAAGCTGTATACCGATTTGATCAATGTTTCTGTCTGCCAGTTTTCCGGACCGTGCAGCGACGGCGTATCTGTCCCGAGGGGCGCACAGGAGGGCTATTACGGGAGAGGATATTCGGCCGGCACGCCGGAGAACGGAAATGTCCGCCGGATTCTGGAGGGGAAAAATTTTCAGGAGCAATGGGAGGCTGCAATCCGGGCGGATCCGCAGATGATCTTTGTTACAGGCTGGAACGAATGGATTGCCCAGAAGAGCGCGGAGGGCTGCGGATGGATCGATACGTTTAATACGGAGTGGTCCCGGGACATTGAAATGACAAAAGCCCGTGATTATGCGTCTGACGATCCGGAGGATTATACGCGGCAGGGCTATGGAGACAACTACTATCTGCAAATGATCAATGCGATCCGGGAATATAAGGGAGAGAAGCTGACGAAAGAACAGGCTCCGCTTCCGGAGCGCAAAACGATCGATATCGCCGGTTCTCCGGCGCAATGGTCCTTCGAGACAGGCAGCCCAAATGTATTTTATAATATTGCAGTGAAAAATACGCCTCGAGATTTTGCCGGAGCCAGTCCCGCGCTTCATTATACGCAGAAGGCCGCGGAGAATTTTATTACTGAGCTCCGCGTGACGCATGATGATACGAATCTTTATTTTTATCTAAAAACCGAGGAAGCCATCAGACCGCGGAAAAATGGTGCCTCGAACTGGATGAATCTCCTCTTTTCCGTATACGAAAGGAACAGAGATAAAACAGAGGCGCCGTCGTGGGAGGGCTTCCAGTATGTGCTGAACCGCACGCCTGTTTCCGATACGCTGACGTCTCTGGAGCGGGTGAGCAGGGATGGAGAATATGTATTTGAAAGCGTGCAGAATGTCGCCTGCTCCGTACAGGACAATGTGATGCAGATTGCGGTGCCGTTCGAGGCGCTGCGCATTTCCGCCCAGGATTTCCGGCTCGACTTTAAAGCAGCCGACAGCGTAGAACGGGAAGACGATATTATGGATTATTATGTTTCCGGCTGCGCCGTCCCCCTGGGCCGGCTGACCTATTCTTATTCTGCGGCCGAAGCGGCGGCGCCCAAAACGCGGCGGTCCCTGGCGGAACGCATTTTACTTGCCATAACCGGGCTGCTGCTCATAGGCGCCGCCGCGGCCTCTCTATTATATCAATACGGAACGGAGAAAAGAATGCGATGAAGGCGGAATGGATTTGGACGGATCACAGGCTTGCGGCACATCCGAGAATGATATATTTTAAAAAAAAGGTACGGCTGCCGGAGCAGGAGCCGCCCCTTGCGTGCCGGCTGCGAATCTGCGCGGACAGCCGGTATTTGCTGATGATTAACGGCAGCCGCGTAATGACAGGCCCCTGCCGCGCGCCCCGAGGCGTTCGGTACATGGACGAGCTGGACGTTGCCGCATATCTCCGGCCGGGTGAAAACGAAATATTTGTGAAGGTGATTCAATATCCCGATCATAAAGAAAAAAACATCCGCTTCCTGACGGGCCCGAGCTCCATTGTAACGGAGGGGATCGGCGGTCTCTGGATAGAGGAGCGCGAAACATCATACGGCTTTTCGACTTCGGCGCAATACTTATGCGCGGAGGAATCCGGTTATGCCTTTCGGGAAAATCACCGGTACGGATATATCGGGTTTTTGGAGGATTTTGACGGCCGGCCCGTGACGGAGCAGACGCCGGACGCGATATGGAAGCCGGCAGTGGTACTTGCCGGATACCCTACCGAGGGAATCGGTGCGCTCCGGGATTATTGGACGACGGAGCCGCGCCCGATTCCGTATCCCTTTGAAACGGAGGATTCCTTCCGACGGGTGATGCGGAGCGGCGGACTGCTCGTCGGAAGCGCCGGAGAACGCTTTGTTCCGGCAGGCTGTACGGCCTTTCTCGAGCTGGACGCGGGCAGGCTGGTCAGCGCATACCCGCGCTTTGCGTTCCGCTGCGGCAGCGGGAGCAGGCTTCGTGTCGTCTATGCCGAAGGCTATGGCGTTTTGCAGCAGAACGGAAGCTTTCTCCGCGGCGTGCGCGACAACCCTGAGGGCCAGACTCTTTTCGGCCTTACGGATCTTTATACCGCTCATGAGGGGAGGCAGACCTATCTCCCGTTCTTCTATCGCTCCTTCCGGTTCGTGAGGGTGGAGATTACTGCCTCCGAGGATCAGCCGTTTTTCCTTGAACGGGCCGACTATCTTAAAACCGGGTACCCGCTGGAGGTTACGGGGACATTTTATGCGAATGACGAAAGGCTTGAGGAAATCTGGAAAATCAGCAAAAGAACGCTGCTCTGCTGCATGTACGAAACCTACATGGACTGTCCGTATTATGAGCAGATGCAGTATATTATGGACACCTTTCTGGAAATCCGGTATACGCTCTGCATCAGCGGAGACGGCCGCCTGGCGAGAAAAGCGATTGATGACTTTGCCCGCGCTCAGCTCTGGGACGGTCTGCTCCCGTGCAACAGCCCGTCTAAATTTCAGCAGATGATTCCGGGCTTCCCCTTTTATTGGATCCTGATGCTGGATACCTATATGATGTATCTCGGCGACAGGCCGTTTCTGCGGTCCCATCTGGGGACTCTGGAAAAGCTGCTGCACTATTATGAAAGCCGCGTCAATGAAGACGGACTGCTCGGAGATACCGGATATTGGCAGTTCTTTGACTGGGTAAAGGAGTGGGAGAACGGCAGCCCCGTAAGGACGGGAGAAATCAATATTCTTTACAATCTGCTGTATGTATACGCACTCCGGACGGCCGCCGGAATATACCGTTTTTGCATGCGGCCGGATACGGCGCTGGAATATGAGGCGCGGGCGGAGTCCGTCGCGGCGGCGGTCCGTAGGAGCGCTTATGATACGGAAACCGGGCTTTTTTGCGATGCTCCGGGCAGACGTCCTTCGAGCCAGCATGCACAAATTTTTGCGGTTCTGGCCTCCGCCGTGCCGGAGGAGGAAAAACGGCCGCTGATGGAGCGGATGCTGGCGAATCGCGATCAGCTCTGCGTGCCGTCCTACTGCATGTCGTATTTTTTGTGCCGGGCTCTGGAGGCTGCCGGACTGTATGATGAAATCCATTCTACCTTGAAGATATGGGATGCTTTTATAGATCTGATGAAGCTCCATCTGACGACCTGGCCGGAGGATTTTGTTACGATGCGCAGCGACTGCCATGGCTGGAGTGCGTTTGCGCTGTATGAATTTGCCGCATGTTATCTGGGAGTGCGGCCGTTAGCGCCGGGATATGCGAAGATCGGGATCGTTCCGCAGCCGTGTCCGCTGACGTCGTACGGAGGTACGGTGCCGGTTGGCGGCCGCGGCCTGGTAAGCATAGCATTTAAAAAAGATGCAAGCGGATGTACTGCTGTGAGCGTGTCCTTGCCCGAAGGAGCGGAATGTGTCCGCGATTTTTCGCGCATATCGGGAGTGCCGGCAGACATACGGGACGAAAAGGAGCGAGCTTGCGGCGCGGTTCCCCGGACAAAAGGGAAGCAGGAAATTTTTCAGCAAGGCTCCGATTTGCCTGACGAAGGATAGGAAACGGTCCGGCTGAGTTCAAAGGGCGGAAAATGAGAGCGTGCGATCGCTTATTTTTTCTTTCCGGCAAGATAAAGAATCACCGCAAGCTCTGCGCAGAGGATTACGCCCAGGATCACATAAGCAGCGATATGGATCGTTCCAGTGCCCGAAGAAGCTTTCGGCGCAGGCGAAGCGGTGTGAACCGGCGCTGCGGTCTTTTTTGGGGTAGGCTTGGCGGTTGCATCCGGCGTAGGTTCTTCTGTTGGTGTGGGCGTCGGGGCTTGCGTCGGCTGCGGCGTCCACCACTGCTCTATGGCCGGAATCGTAAAGTAAGCGCGATCCGTTAAAATATCTCCGTTTCCTTCAAACTCCGTTACAACCGCAAAATATCTGCCGGGCTTCAGCATTCCGTTTTCGTCGGTATATTCATAAAATCTTTCGTTTGAAAACAGCGGCGTTCCTCCGCTCCATTTTTCATGAATGGTTTGTGCCGAACCAATAGTAGTTATTGTAAGAATTGCAGAAGCCTGTTCCGGATCATCGTCCTCTTCAAAAACGAGGAATGCCCGTGTGGGGCCAATTGTTTTTTTGTTGTAGACGCAATGATTTCGATGGAATTATCGTTGTTCACGATCACGCCGATATTTATGATTTCATTTTCCCTCAATCCATCGGCTGACACCGGCAGATGAAAAGCGCATAACAAAAGCACGATACAGATCAGAAACTTTTTCATATTTGATTTTCCACCTCCAATTACTGTCTGAAGTATAGCGTAATAATGAATAAAAAGCAAATAAAAATAAAAGAAGCTTGACGCTGCCTGCGAACGAAATACTGCCCATGCGAAGGAGCTTTTGCGTTCCGGAGAGAGGCGTATCAGACGGCGCGCCGTTTTTGCAAGCAAATCGCGAAGTCCTGAACGCCTATTGTAAACCTGTTTAAAATAAAGGTTTACAATAGAAGCTTCTCATGCTATGATGGTTTCGATCGGGAGGTGAACCGTGTGAAGACGAAGGAACATTTGCTTGCGCTCTTTGAAAAGAATAAAGGAACTTATTTTTCAGGCGAAGAGATTGCCGCTGCGCTGTCCGTGTCCAGAGCGGCGGTATGGAAGGCTGTGCAAAGCCTGCGCAGGGAAGGCTACGAGATCGACGCCGTTCCGAATAAAGGCTACAGCCTCTCCTCGCAGACAGATATTCTTTCCGCGCAGGGAATCCGGAAATATCTTGAACCGGCCTGCGCTGGCGTGAAGCTGACCGTCTTACAGACGGCAGGCTCCACAAATGCGATTGCCCGCGAGCGGGCGGCTGCCGGGGCGAAAGAAGGGGATACCGTAATCGCAGCCTGCCAGACGAACGGAAAAGGAAGATTCGGACGCAGCTTTTTCTCTCCCGCCGAAACGGGAATTTACATGAGCCTGATTCTCCGCCCGGCTCACGGTTCCTCGCAGCGGGCAGTGAAGCTTACTACAATGGCCGCCGTTGCCGGGTGTGAGGCCATCGAAGCGGCAACGGGAGAGAAGGCGCAGATTAAATGGGTAAACGACCTTTATCTGAACGGAAGAAAGGTCGGCGGCATTCTTACGGAGGCCTCGCTCGGACTGGAAAACGATTTTCTGGATTACGTGGTGCTGGGGATCGGAATCAACGTATATCCGCCCGGAAACGGCTTCCCGGAGGAGCTGCGGCAGATTGCCGGCGCTGTGCTTCCCAAAGCGCGGAGCGACGGGAAAAATCATCTGGCCGCTGAATTTTTAAACCGTTTTATGTTCTATTACTCCGATCCGGAAAACGCAGACTATGCAGGTGAATACCGAAGGCGCAGTCTGGCGGTCGGCAAAGAAATACAGGTGCATTCCCACGGCGGCTCCAGAAGGGCGACGGCGCTGGATGTCGATGAGGAGTGCCGGCTCATCGTAAAATATGAGGACGGCAAAACGGACTGTCTGTCTTCCGGTGAAATCAGCATCAGGCTTACAGAAACAGGAGAATCGGTTTGAAAAACAATAAAACAACTAAAATGATTTTATGCGCCATGTTTGTGGCGCTGATTGCGGCGGGCGCATGGATCAGAATCCCGGGGCCGGTCGTGCCGTTTACGCTCCAGTACCTTTTCACCATGCTGGCGGGGCTTCTGCTCGGCGGCAAATACGGCCTGCTTGCCGTCTGCGTTTATATTGTCCTGGGTTTGGCCGGACTTCCGATTTTTGCGTCGGGAGGCGGCATCGGCTACATTCTTCAGCCGAGCTTTGGCTATATGATTGGGTTTGCCGTCGGCGCCTTTGCTACGGGGAGCATCGCGAACCGGACGGAAAACCCGGGATACCGGCGTCTGCTTGCGGCAAATTTCCTTGGCCTCGGAATCGTATATCTGTTCGGAATGGTTTACTGCTATTTCATCAGCAATTTTTATCTTGAAACGCCGATCGGCCTGCGGGCGCTTTTTCTCTACAGCTTTCTTCTGACGGTCCCCGGCGATATCGTATTGTGCGGCGTGGGGGCCGTTCTGGGAAAGCGGCTCATCCCCCTGCTCAAGAAGCTCAGGAGGTAATGCGGAGTTGGGTTTTATTACGCTGTTAAAGGAAAAAATTTACGCGGGAGAACAAATTACAAGGCAGGAAGCGATCCGCCTGCAGGAACAGCCGCTTCCGGAATTGTGCCGGCAGGCCGATGAAATTCGGAGAACATTCTGCTCTGATGGGTTTGATCTCTGTACGATCGTGAACGGAAAAAGCGGCAGATGCTCTGAAGACTGCCGTTTCTGCGCGCAGTCTGCCCGCCATCATACGGCTGCGCCGGAATATCCGCTGCTTTCTGCGGAAGCGCTTACCGTACAGGCCAGGGCGAATGACGCGCGGGGTGTGCTGCGTTATTCGATTGTTACATCCGGAAAGCGCCTGCCGGACCGGGAGGTGGACAGAATGTGCGAGGCCGTCCGCCAAATCAGAGCGCAGACAAGGCTCGGCGTCTGCATTTCGTTCGGACTGCTTTCCGAAGCGCAGTACAGAAAGCTGAAGGAAGCCGGCGTCTCAAGAGTTCATAGCAATCTCGAAACCTCCCGCCGCTATTTCCCGAATATTTGTACGACACACACGTTTGACGACAAAATCAATGCGGTGCGTGCGGCGCAGGCAGCGGGGCTGTCCGTATGCAGCGGGGGAATCATGGGACTTGGAGAGACGCCGGAGGACAGAATTGATCTGGCGCTGACATTACGTGCGCTTGGGGTGAAAAGCGTTCCGCTGAATGTGCTGAATCCGATCCCCGGCACTCCGCTGGCACGGAACCAAAGGCTGACTGCGGAGGCTTTATGCCGGATTACTGCGGTGTACCGTTTCCTTCTTCCCGACGCCTCCATTCGCCTTGCGGGCGGAAGAGGACAATTGCCGGATAAAGGGCGGAGCTGCTTCCTGTCCGGGGCAAACGCTGCCATTTCAGGAGATATGCTGACGACCTCCGGCATCACGGTCGAAAAAGACCTTCAGATGTTAAAGGAGCTCGGATATCAGGTGAGGCGGGACGATGAGTAGAAATTTGTTTATCGCCGGCACTGGCACGGACGTCGGAAAAACCTTTGTTACCGGTCTGATTCTGAAAAAGCTGAAGCAGAGCGGGGCATGCGCCGCATACTATAAAGCCGCCATGAGCGGAAACCGGCCCGGTACGGACGGAAAACCGGTCCCCGGCGATGCCGTGTACGTCAAGGAGATTTCCGGAATCGAACAGCCGCTGGAAGAAATGTGCCCTTACGTTTACGAGTATGCGGCCGCGCCGCATCTGGCGGCCTGCCTTGAAGGAAATCCCGTTCGCATGGAGCGCGTGCTGGAAAAGTTTCATGCGCTTTGCCGGAAGTATGAATATGTGACCATGGAAGGCTCCGGCGGCATTCTCTGCCCGATTTGCTGTGCCGGGGGCAGAATGCTTCTGCTTGCGGACGTGATCAAGGCCTGCGGGCTCGGCTGCCTTCTCGTTGCCGGAGCCGGACTCGGAACGATCAACGATGTCGGATTGACGGCGTTTTATATGAAAGCAAGGGGAATTCCGCTAAAAGGAATCATTCTGAACCGGTTTCAGCCAGGAAATCGGCTGCATGAGGATAATTTGAAACAATGTGAAGCTGTCGCAGGCGTCCGGGTCGTGGCCTGCGTACGCGACGGCGCAGCGGAGCTGGAAATCCCGTCCGGACAATTGAAAGCACTTTATGAAGAAACGGAGGCGCCGAAGAATGATCTGGTATCCGTATGAACAGATGAAGACGATGAAAAAGCCATATCAAGTCATCGACGCGGAGGGGGTTTATTTATATACAGCATCTCAAAAGCTGATCGATTCCGTATCCTCCTGGTGGAGCGTGATTCACGGATACAAGCATCCGGAGCTGAACAAAGCAATTTGCGACCAGGCCGAGCGCTTCTCACACGTAATGCTCGGCGGGCTGACGCATGAACCCGTACAGCGGCTTTCCGATCGATTGCAAAGCTGGCTTCCGGGAGATTTAGATTACTGCTTTTTTTCTGATTCGGGAAGCGTTGCGGTGGAGGTCGCGCTGAAAATGGCGCTGCAATTTTACTTAAATCGCGGCGAATCACAGCGCACCATGGTCCTTGCTCTGGAACATGCGTATCATGGGGACACATTCAAAACGATGGAAGCTGGAGACGACGAGGATTATCATTTTATTCTGAAAGCCTGTGGACCGAGCCGATCTGTCGTTCATATCCCTACCGAAAGGAGCGCGCTGGAGGCGGCGTTCCTACAATATCATAACCGGCTGAACTGTTTTCTTGCGGAGCCGCTGCTCCAGTGCGCAGGAGGGATGCGGATGTACGATATCTCTTTCCTGAAGCGTGCGCGGGAGCTTTGCGATCAGTACGGCGTGCTGCTCATCTTTGACGAGGTCGCAACGGGCTTCGGCCGTACGGGAAACCGGTTTGTGGCGGACCTGGTACAGCCGGATATCCTGGTTCTGGGGAAAGCGCTGACGGGAGGATACATTGGCCATTCGGTAACGGCAGCAAACAAACGGGTTTACGATGGCTTTTACGATGACAATCCGGAGCATGCACTGATGCATGGGCCGACTTTTATGGGAAACGCGCTTGCCTGCAGCGCGGCGCTGAAATCCATTGAGCTTTTCGAACGGCACGATTACATGTCTAAGATCCGGAAAATTGAGGAAATTACACGGCGGGAAATGGATGGCTTTTCCGATCCGCGGGTGAAGGAAATCCGGATTATGGGAGCCTGCGTCTGCATGGAGGTCCACGATCCGGGCGCGCTCAGGGGGTATCAGCAGTTTGCCTTTGAAAGAGGCGTATTCAGCAGGCCGTTTTTAAAATACCTGTATGCGATGGTTCCTTACATTATAAAAGAAGAGGAGCTTGTGCAGGTGCTGGACACGATGAAGGCCTGGTTTGCCCGCCCTTGACAGGCGTGCGCCGATCCTCTACAATGATGCGGACTGAAATCTGGTTCGTCCTCCGCCTGGCGGGCAAACGAAAAAGGAAGGCTGTATGATGTTTCGTGAAATGCGCAGAAAAAAACAAGCGCTGTCTCCGGAGGAATGCGCCGCAATTCTGAATCGCGGAACTTCCGGTGTTCTTGCGCTCTCGGGAGACGGCGGTTACCCCTATGCCGTTCCGCTCAGCTATGGATACGATGGCGCGCGTCTGTATTTTCACTGCGCGCAAAGCGGGCATAAGCTCGATGCCATTCGCCGAAATTCCAGGGCGTCTTTTTGCGTGGTCGATCAAGACCAGGTCGTGCCGCAGGAATATACATCGTATTACAGAAGCGTCATTGTCTTCGGAAACATTCGGATTCTGGAAACGGATGAGGAGAAACGGACGGCGATTGAAAGGCTTGCCTTGAAATATGCTCCCGACGACAGCGCCGCGAACAGACAGAATATGATTGAACGCGAGTGGGAGCCTCTGTGCATGCTGGAGATGACGGCGGAGCATATCACCGGAAAAGAAGCCATTGAACTGGTAAGAGCAAGGCAGCAGACAAAATAACGGGTAAAAGGAAAGCCCGCCGGGGCTTTTGATTGTGCGGTAGGCCTGCGCAGCACAACGCAGGCCTGCCGTTTTTTTATGGAGGTATAGATAGTGTGAAAGAAATGAGTCGAGCAGGCCCGAAAAAGGGCGCACAAAACCAGC
>ERZ1673695.2225-NODE-2225-length-15701-cov-5.315160_pt1 | contig 15701 bp, 10 predicted proteins | sample MGYA00580225_ERZ1673695 | MGnify/ENA primary metagenome ERZ1673695 (study PRJEB41218, sample SAMN15661739) | gut metagenome | host: Homo sapiens | place: Canada: London | collected 2015-08-20/2019-03-30 | study: EMG produced TPA metagenomics assembly of...
TATGTGCGATTGCACAGATCATAAGGACGAGATCCCTGCCTACGACGCACAGGCCATTGAGTCCAAGTGGATGAAGGCCTGGGCGGACTCCAACCTCTTTGCCGTCGACACCGACGCCAGCAAGCCCAAGAAGTATGTGCTCGAGATGTTCCCGTATCCGTCGGGCGACCTGCACATGGGCCACGCGCGCAACTACACCATCGGCGATGCCATGGCCCGTCAGGCCCGTATGCGCGGCTACGACGTGCTTCACCCCATCGGCTTCGATGCCTTTGGCCTGCCGGCCGAGAACGCCGCCATCAAGCACAACACGCAGGCTGCCGCCTGGACGTATAAGAACATGGACCAGGCGCTCGCCACGATGAAGCGCATGGGCTTCTCCTACGATCTGGATCGCATGGTCAAGACCTGCAGCCCCGATTATTACCGTTGGGGTCAGTGGATCTTTGAGAAGTTGTGGGAAAAGGGCCTGGTCTACCGCAAGAAGAACCCGGTCAACTGGTGCCCCACCTGCAAGACCGTTCTGGCCAACGAGCAGGTCACCGAGGGCAAGTGCTGGCGCTGCGGCACCGAGCCCGAGAAGCGCGACCTGGAGCAGTGGTACTTCAAGATTACCGAGTACTCTCAGGAGCTGCTCGACGATCTGGAGAAGCTCCCCGGCTGGCCCGAGCGCGTCAAGCAGATGCAGGCCAACTGGATCGGTCGTTCCGAGGGCGCCGAGGTCGACTTTACCCTGTGCGACCAGGATGGCGAGCCCATCGAGGGCGACGAGGGTAAGATCACCGTCTTCACCACGCGAGCCGACACGCTCTTCGGTGTCTCCTTCTTTGTCCTGGCTCCCGAGTACGCTCGTCTGCACGAGCTCGTCGAGGGCACGGAGTACGAGGAGGCCGTGACCAAGATCGTCGAGGACTCCAAGCATATCTCCGCCGTCGAGCGTGCCCAGGGCACCCTCGAGAAGCACGGTGCCTTTACCGGCCGCTACGTGGTGAACCCGGTCAACGGCGAGAAGGTCCCCGTGTGGGTTGCCGATTATGTTGTTGCCGACTACGGCACCGGCGCTGTCATGGCCGTTCCCTGCGGCGACCAGCGCGATTTTGAGTTTGCCCGCAAGTATGACCTGCCGATCGTGCCGATCATCCTGGACGATGACGACCGCGCAGCCGTCGAGGCTAACGGTGAGACCATCGATACCTTCCATGCCGAGACCGTCGACTGGGATTGCGCCCACGCTGCCGAGGGCACGCTCGTCCAGTCCGGCAAGTACACCGGCATGCGCGGCGGCAAGCACTCCGAGGGCGAGGCTGCGATCGTGGCCGACCTCGAGGCCATGGGCTGCGGTCGTCGCAAGGTCGAGTTCCGTCTGCGCGATTGGCTCATTTCCCGTCAGCGCTATTGGGGCAACCCCATCCCGGCAATCCACTGCGAGCACTGCGGCATCGTCCCCGTACCCGAGGACCAGCTGCCGGTGACGCTGCCCGAGAACCTGGACCTGGGCGCCGGCGAGACCCTCGCCGAGTGCAAGGAGTTCTACGAGACCACCTGCCCGGTCTGCGGCCGCCCGGCCAAGCGCGAGACCGATACCATGGACACCTTCACCTGCTCCAGCTGGTATTACCTGCGCTATACCGACCCGCACAACACCGAGCTGCCCTTCTCCCGCGAGGCCGCTGATCGTTGGATGCCCGTCGATAACTACATCGGTGGCATCGAGCACGCGATTTTGCACCTGCTCTACAGCCGCTTCTTTACCAAGGCGCTGCGCGACCTGGGTCTGCTGAGCGTGGACGAGCCCTTTACCAACCTGCTGTGCCAGGGCATGGTCAAGGACGAGAACGGCGATACCATGTCCAAGTCCAAGGGTAACGTCGTGCCCCCGAGCTCGGTTATCGAGCCCTACGGCGCCGACACCATGCGTCTGGCGATCCTGTTTATCGCCCCGCCCGAGAAGGACTTTGACTGGGATCCCAAGGCCGTCGAGGGTGCCAACCGCTTTATCAAGCGCGCTTGGCGTATCGTGTGGCAGCTTGTCCAGTCGGGTGATGCCAACGTCGCCTTTGATAAGGCTGCTCTCGACGAGACCGCGATGAAGCTCTATCGCGAGCGTCACCGCACCATCGCCAAGTGCACCGAGGACTTCGATCGCGGTCAGTTTAACACTGCGATCTCGGCTGTCATGGAGCTCGTCAACGCGGCGAGCGCCTACCTCAACGCCACCGAGGGCGCATCGCGCGACAAGGCCCTGTGCTACGGCGTGGCCAAGGATATCGTGAGCGTCCTTGCCCCCATCTGCCCGTTCTGGGCCGACGAGTTGTGGCACGAGGCACTCGGCTGCGAGGGCAACGCCTACACCGCCGCCTGGCCCGAGTTTGACCTGGCCGAGTCCATCGAGGACACGGTGCAGATCGTCGTCCAGGTGCTCGGTAAGGTCCGCGGCCGTATCGATGTGGCCCGCGATGCCTCCAACGAGGAGATGCAGGCTGCCGCCGAGGCTGCCGTTGCCAAGTGGCTCGAGGGCAAGACGGTCGTCAAGGCCATCTGCGTGCCCGGCAAGCTGGTCAACCTGGTGGTCAAGTAAGCGCTGCGTGTAAAGCTGGCATGCAATAAACGAGGGGCGGTCCGGTTGGTTCGTCCCTCGTTTTGTGTTGTATGCCCTGCTTAGCCAGTGCGTCGCACCGTCTTCTACGGGATGTGTACCAGGTCCCTAAAGTAAACGTTGCCCGTTGCCTCTTCGAACATCCAAATGTTGAGGTAGATGTCGTTGAGGTCGTTGTTCACATCAAAGTCCGGGTCGTCGAAGGTGCCTACAAAGGTGAGCATGGCGCGTGTTTCCTCGCCCGCTGCGACCTGCTGGCGCATGTGCACATCGCGGACCACGCCGTTGACGTAGGCATAGGAGTCCACATCGCCAAACATCATGTCGACACCCGTGTAGTTGGTCACCGTAAAGATGAGCGCGGCGTTGCCGTAGCCGTCGGTGTCCTTGTCCACGCAGGTAACATGGACGTTCTCGTCTGCCTCAAGGTCGATGGGGAACTGTTCTTGGGGGTCGGGGTCCAAACCCTGGGGATCGATGATGTCCTCGTCCATTTTGTCGAAGCTCACCGGGGGTTCGGTTTTTTCGATGGCTTTGGTGCTGCCAGGATTCGGTTCGCATGTTCCGGTTTTGCTGTTCGTCTTGCCGCAGCCCACGAGGGCCAACGAGCACGTTGCGATGGCGAGCGCAGTCATGCAGAGGGTGCCTAGGCGTTTCATGGGTGCCTCCTTGCCGTAGAGGATTTGGAAAGGTTCGTCGTTGCGCGACTTACTGGCCGGCTTGTTGCGGAATGTCCCTTAGCGTAAGTCTGATCGATAAGGGCTCGGGGAGGAATGCCCTTGGGGTCCGAACAGACCTGTGGATTGGGACGCATGGCCCGTTTTGGGGCTGTTGAGGGTGCGCCGCATGGGGTTCCTCGACCAATTGTCCTATTCTTGTGGAGAAGCTGTGCGCACGCTGACCTGCAGATTCGTACTGTGCTTGCACGTTTCCGCAGCTATTGGTATAGTTTGCTTGCAAATGAAGTTGTAATTGAAAGAAGTGGGGTTTCGGCCCCGCTTCTTTTTTGTATGGATGGAGGTGCCGCAATGGTCAAGACCAAGACCGAGCAGGCGATCATCGACGCGCTCGAGGCCGTCGCCCCCCAGCACGATGTCGACATCGTCGACGTCGAGCTCGTGGGTGCCACCAAGGCCCCCTGCGTGCGCGTGCGTATCGAGGGTGCCGAGGGTCAGAGCCTGTCGCTCAATGACGTCACGGCCAACACCAAGTGGGTCGGCGATGTGATTGAGGAGCTCGACCCCATCTCTTCGAGCTATACGCTCGAGGTGTCGAGCCCGGGTATGGCGCGCCCGCTGCGCCGCCCGAGTGACTTTGCCCGCTTTGTGGGCGAAAACTGCGAGCTCACCTCCACCGCCACCGAGGGCCGTCGCAAGTACGCCGGCAAGATTGCCGCCGCCACCGAGACGAACGTGACCCTCGAGCTCGAGGACGGCGAGTCCGTTACCCTCGATTTCTCTGATGTTAAAAAGTGCAAGTTGAAGCCCACCTACGACTTCAAGCCCGCGAAGGAAGGAAAGTAAGATGGCAGCATCCGACATGATGTCCGCCCTGATGGAGCTTTGCCAGGAGAAGCACATCGACCAGCTCTACCTGATCGACCGCCTGGAGCAGTCGCTCGCCAAGAGCTATGCCGAGATCCTGCATCTTGAGTGGGGCGCCAAGGTGACCATCGACCGCACCACCGGCAAGATCTACGTCTACCGCCTGGAGCCGATCGACGATTCCATGGACGAGGAGGGCAACTTCACCGAGTTCGAGGAGATCGACGTCACCCCCAAGAACACGAGCCGCATCGCTGCCCAGCACGCCAAGGCCGAGATCAACGCCATCGTGCGTAACTCCGCCCGCGAGCAGATCTACGAGGAGTTCTCCGGCCGCATCGGTGACCTCATCAGCGGCACCGTGCTGCAGTCCACGCCCGACTTCACGATCGTCAAGATTCGCGAAGGCGTCGAGGCCGAGCTGCCGCACTTCGATCAGCGTCGTTACGAGAACGAGCGCAATGAGCGTCCGATGGGCGAGCGCTACCTGCACAATCAGCACATCAAGGCCGTGATCATCGACGTTCGCGACCCCAACTCCAACCTGCAGCCGGTTCGTGGCGAGCACAGCCGTCCGCCGATTGTCATCTCCCGTACCCACCCCGAGCTCATGCGTCGTCTGTTTGAGCAGGAGGTGCCCGAGATCTATGAGGGCACCGTCCAGATCAAGTCAATCGCCCGCGAGCCCGGCCAGCGTTCCAAGGTTGCCGTCCACTCGCTCGACGACCGTCTGGATCCCGTGGGTGCCTGCGTCGGCCCCAAGGGCAGCCGTGTTCGCGCTGTCGTGGGCGAGCTCCGCGGCGAGCGCGTCGACGTCATCCTGTGGGATGCCGATCCTGCCGTCTACGTCGCCAACGCCCTGTCGCCCGCTAAGGTCACCCGCGTCCTCATCGACGAGGAGAAGGCCTACGCCGGCGTCATCGTCCCCGACGACCAGCTGTCCCTCGCCATCGGCAAGGAGGGCCAGAACGCCCGCCTCGCCGCGCGCCTGACCGGCTGGCACATCGACATCAAGTCCGAGACGCTTGCCGCCGACATCCTCAAGAACGTTCCCGTTCACGAGGAGCCCGCCGCCGACCTGATCGGTTATGAGGAGGACGAGGACGTCCGCCGCTGCGAGTACGTGTCCGAGGACGGCGTCCAGTGCCGCAACCAGGCCCGTCCCGGCTCCCGTTTCTGCGGTGTCCACGACACCGACGCCTTCGATGATGCGGAGGACCTGATCTAGCGCGCGGTCGCGCCGGGCGGGTCCCGGCGCATCTCCCACGCTCGTTCAGTCTCTAGGCACCCAAGGTGCCAGAAAGGGTAGGTGAAGTCATATGGCAAAAGTCCGTGTGTCCACCCTGGCCAAAGAGTTCGGCATGACCTCCAAGGAACTGATGGGTCATCTCGCCGATATGAAGATTCCCGCTAAGTCCGCTTCCTCCACCTTGGAGGATGCCTATGTCGCCATGGTCCGCAAGCAGCTCGCCTCGGTGATCGAGGCCCGCGCTCAGGAAGTTGAGGCCGCCAAGCAGGCCGAGGAGCAGGCAGCTGCCGCCGAGGAGGCCGCTCGCGCCGCCGAGGCCGAGCGCGAGCGCATCGCCGCCGAGAAGGCACGCGAGGAGGAGCGCCGCCAGTTTGCCGCAGCCCAGGCTGCCGAGGAGGCCGCCCGCGCCGAGGCCGAGGCCAAGAAGAAGGCTGAGCAGGAGCGCCTTGCTCGCGAGAAGGAGGAGGCTGCCCGCGAGGCCCAGCGCCGCGCCGTTCCCGCTTCCGACTCCGGTTCGCGCTTCCGTTCGCTGCTCGACCAGATCGCCGCACAGGAGACCGTGCTCAAGGAGAAGAAGGACGCCGAGGACAAGGCCAAGGCCGAGCGCGCCGCCGAGCGCGGTAACCGTCGTGGCGGCAACAACGACCGCCGCGGTGGCCGTCGTAACGATCGTAACGCCTCCGACAACAACTCCGAGCGCAACGCCTCCGAGAGCCGTCCGCACAGCCATCGCACCAACGCCAGCAACAACGTCGCTGCCGGCATGGACTTCCCCAACCCCGATAAGCAGGGCAAGGGCAAGAAGCGCAAGGGCGGTCACAACAACGAAGAGGACCACTATAGCCGCATGGCTCGCGAGGCCGAGGAGTACAGCCGCGAGAAGGTGCTCGAGGAGGCTCGTGCTGCCGTCGAGGAGGCCTCTCGCGAGTCCACCGGTCGCCGCAAGAAGCGCAAGGAGAAGCGCGAGCGCGAGGCTGCCAAGGCTCAGGAGGAGCGCAAGATAGAGGAGGCGCTGGCCCAGGGCGTGAACCCCGAGGAGCTCGACGCCATCAAGGTCTCCCAGGGCGTTACCGTCCAGGAGCTTGCTGAGGCCCTCGACGTTCCGGCCAACGACATCATCAAGCGCCTGTTCCTGCTGGGCACGCCGCTCACCATGACACAGTCCATGTCTGACGACCTCGTCGAGCTCGTTGCCGACGACCTGGGCCGTCAGATCAAGATCATCACCCCCGAGGAGGAGAACACCTTCTCGTTCTACGACGATCCCGCCGACCTTAAGCCGCGCGCCCCGGTCGTCACCGTCATGGGCCACGTCGACCACGGCAAGACGAGCCTTCTCGACGCCATCCGTCACACCGGTGTCGCTGCCGGTGAGGCTGGCGGCATTACCCAGGCAATCGGCGCTTCGCAGGTCAAGATCAACGGCCGCAAGATCACCTTTATCGATACCCCGGGTCACGCCACCTTTACGGCCATGCGTGCCCGTGGCGCCAAGGTGACCGACATCGTCATTCTGATCGTGGCTGCCGACGACGGCGTCATGCCCCAGACGGTCGAGTCGATCAACCACGCCAAGGCCGCCGGCGTACCCATCGTCGTCGCCGTCAACAAGATCGATAAGCCGGGCGCCAACCCCGACCGCGTACGCCAGGAGCTCACCGAGTACGGTGTCATCCCCGAGGAGTGGGGCGGACAGAACATGTTCGTCAACATCTCGGCGAAGCAGAAGATCGGTATCGACGATCTGCTCGAGACCGTGCTGCTCCAGGCCGATGTACTCGAGCTCAAGGCCAACCCGGATACCTTTGCCTCCGGCAACGTTCTCGAGGCCAAGCTCGACAAGGGCCGCGGCTCGGTCGCTACCGTGCTCGTGACCCGCGGTACCCTGCACGTGGGCGATACGCTGGTCGCCGGCCTTACCTACGGCCGCGTCCGCGCCATGCTTGACCCCAAGGGTCGCGCCGTCACCGAGGCCGGTCCCTCCGACGCTGTCGAGATCCTGGGTCTGCAGTCCGTGCCCAACGCCGGTGACGAGTTCCGCGTGTTCGAGGACGAGCGCGAGGCTCGCGCCCTTGCCGACGAGCGTTCGCTCAAGGCCCGTATCGAGGAGCAGAGCCGCGTCAAGCACGTCACGCTCGAGAACCTCTTCGAGACCATCGCCGACGCCGAGGTCAAGGAGCTCAACCTGATCATCAAGGCCGACGTCCAGGGTTCTATCGAGGCCCTTCAGGACTCGCTCGACAAGATGGATCAGTCCGAGGTTCGCATCAACACGATCCACTCCGCCGTTGGCGCCATCAACGAGACCGACGTCGTCCTGGCCGACGCCTCCAACGCCATCATCATCGGCTTTGGCGTCCGTCCCGACGGTAAGGCCCGCTCCGCCGCCGAGCGCGAGGGCGTCGAGATCCGTTGCTACGACGTCATCTACAAGTGCCTCGAGGAGCTCGACGCCGCCCGTATCGGCATGCTCAAGCCCACCGAGGTCGAGGTCGCCACGGGTACCGCGACCGTCCTGGACACCTTCAAGGTGCCCAAAGTCGGTATCGCCGCCGGTGTCCGCGTCGAAGAGGGCGAGATCGCCGCGACCGATTCCGTGCGCCTGGTGCGCGACGGCATCGTGGTCTTCAACGGCAAGATCGCCTCGATGCGCCACTACAAGGACGAGGCCAAGAGCCTCAAGAGCGGTTCCGAGGGCGGCATTGGCCTGGAGAACTTCCAGGACATCAAGCCCGGCGACCAGATCGAGGGTTACCGTATCGACCAGGTTGCCCGTACCGAGTAGGGGGTAGCGCTATGAAGCAAACGCAGGCAACCCGCCGTCTGGGCGAGCAGCTTCGCGAGAAGCTCGGTTATATCCTGCTCTTTGAGGTTTCCGATCCGCGCCTCGACCTGGTCACCCTGACTGCGGTCGAGGTCGCGGTGGACCGTTCGTTCGCGCGTGTGTACGTGTCGTGCGATGCGAGCCGCTACGACGAGGTCATGGAGGCGCTCGCTAGCGCCAAGGGCCGTATCCGCAGCCTGTTGGCTCGCTCGCTCGATTGGCGTGTCACGCCCGAGCTCGATTTTCGCATCGATCGCTCGACCGATGAGGCCGAGCGCATCACGCGTGCGCTGGAAAACGTTCCCGCCACGCTTGCGATCGAAAAGGACGAGGACGGCTATCCGATAGCGGATGCCGCCCAGGAGGCAGCTTTAGATGACTAATTCCGCCGACCTCGCCTCGTGCGAGTCTGCAGATATTCAGCGACGCATCCTCGAGCTCATCGAGGGTGCGTCCTCCATTGCGATTTCGGGACATACTTCTCCCGATGGCGATGCCTTGGGCTCCGTATTGGGTCTGGGCCTTTCGCTCATGAAGTTTTTCCCCAACAAGGACATTGCCCTGCTGCTGGCAGACGATGACCCAGTTCCGCGCATCTACCGCTTTATGGAGGGTGCCGATCGTCTGGTACCGGCATCTACGTACACCGGCAATCCGGACCTGTTCATCTCGGTGGACGTGCCGGTCGTCGAGCGCCTCAACAACTCGGCCGAGGTGCTTCGCCGCTCCAAGCATGTGGTGTGCTTCGATCACCATCCGGCGCGCGAGGAGTTTGCCGAGCTCAGCCTGAGGCGCGTCGATGCCGCGGCCTGCGCGATGATCATCGATCGCTTCTTGGACAATTGCGGCATTGTCGCACGTGATGGCGTTGCGACCTGCCTGCTGTGCGGCTTGGTTACCGATACCGGCCGTTTTCAGTACCAAAACGCCGATGCCGCCGCGTTCCATGCGGCCTCGCGTCTGGTTGCCCACGGTGCCGATCCGGCGCGTGTGGCACTCGAGGTATATCAGAGCATGCGCGTTGAGTTTTTGCACCTCAAGTCCATCGTTATGGGCCGCATCAAGACGGTGGCCCACGGGCGCGTCGCGTATAGCTATGCGTACCAGAGCGACCTTGAGGCTTGCGGTGTCACCTCGGATGAGTGCGACGGCCTGGTTGACGTGGTGCGTTCGGTGATGGGCGTCGAGGTCTGCATGTTCTTAAAGGGCATTGAGGGCGATACCAAGGTGCGTGGCAACCTGCGCTCCAAGGGCGACCTCGATGTGTCCGAGATTGCTGCCAACTTTGGCGGTGGCGGGCATCATGCCGCCGCCGGCTTTTCCAACAACGGAACAATTCGCGAGACGCTCGCTGTGGCACTTCCCATGCTGGCCGAGCTGGTGGGGGAGGATCCCGCTTCGGTGACCGTCGAGCTCTAACTTATTGGATGGTACATGGCTCGTCGAACGCCTTCTCAATTGAATATGCTGCTCGCCGTCGATAAGCCGGTGGGCTGCACGTCCCATGACGTGGTCTCGCAATGCCGACGCGCCCTCCATGAGCGGCGCGTCGGCCATGCCGGTACGCTCGACCCCATGGCATCGGGTGTCATGGTTGTGGGCGTGGGTCAGGCCACCCGTCTGCTGGGTATGCTAACCCTCGATACCAAAAGCTATGTCGCCGACATTTCGTTTGGTGCCGAGACCAATACCGATGATGCGGAGGGCGAGGCGGTCCGCACAGTGGCTGTTGCCAACGAGCTCCGCGATCCTGCCTATGCCCGTGAGCACTTGGCCGCCATGCTGGGTCCGCAGATGCAGGTGCCGCCGGCGTTTTCGGCTATCTCGGTCAATGGCGTTCGCGCCTACAAGTCTGCTCGCGAGGGCAATGCGGTGGACCTACCTCCGCGCCCCGTCGAGGTTTATGCCGCCGACCTGATCGCCGTGGGCGGCGAGGGTGATACGTGTGCGTGGACCGTGGCGTTCTCGGTGAGCAAGGGCACCTATATCCGTGCGCTCGCTCGCGACTTGGGCCGCGCCTGCGAGAGCGCCGCGCACATTTCCGCGCTGCGCCGCACGGCCTCCGGTGTTGTTTCCATTGGCGCCTGTCATGCGGTCGAGGAGCTTTCTCCCGAGTCCGCGGCTGGCTTTGCCCTGGATCCCATTGCGGCCCTGGGCGCCACACGTGTTGACTTGCCGGGCAATCTTGCCGACGACCTTCTCTGCGGCCGACGCATTCCCGTTGAGCGTGCGCTTGCCGATTTCGGTGCCTCGAAGGCGCCGTTTGCGCTGGTGCTCGATGGGGGACTCAAGGCGCTCGCCCGCATTGAGGGTGGCCGCTTTGTCATGGAGCACGTGTTTCCGCAGGCAATCGGCGGTGTTCGATGATGTTGTCCGCTCGCGAGCTCGCGCGTATCTTTTTCGCGGGCGAGTCGGACGAGGCTCGCATCGTTACTGCCGATGTGTTTGATAAGTGTGAGCACCTGGGTGCCGCATCGATTGCCATCGGCGTGTTCGATGGCGTGCACCGTGGACACCAGGAGCTCATTGCGGCGCTTGTCCGTGATGCCCGTGCCCATGGCTGCAAGGCGGTCGTAGTTACCTTCGATCCCGACCCGGACGTCGTGGTGAGCCCTTCGCCCGCTCAAAAATTGATGACGACGGCCGACCGTCTGCATGCCCTGGCTCAAACTGGGGTCGATGCGGTGGTGGCCGTTCCCTTTACGCCTGAGGTTGCGGCGCTTGACCATGTTGCTTTTCTCTCGCTGGTGTCGCGTCTGGTCGACATTCGATCGATTCGCGTTGGCAGCGACTTTAGGCTGGGTCGTGGCGGTGCTTCTGGTGTTGACGAGATGCGCGCCTGGGGTGCCGAGCGCGGCGTTGACGTATACGGGCACGACTTGCTTTGCGAGGGCGGTGAGGCCATTTGCGCCACCCGCATTCGTCACGAGCTGGGACAGGGCCATGTGGAGCTTGCTGCTGAGTTACTCGGCCGTCCGTATATGGTGCGTGGCGGTGTTATTCGCGGCCGTCACGAGGGCTCTGGCATGGGCTTTCCCACGGCAAACCTGCAGGTTCCCGACGGTATTCAGGTGCCAGCCGATGGCGTGTATGAGGGTCTGGTGCTGGTCGATGACACCGCGTGGCCCGCTGCCGTGAACGTCGGCCTGCCGCCAACGTATGCCGACGATGCGGCATCTGCGCATCTCGAGGCTAACTTAATTGGATATACGGGAGACCTGTACGGCGCTTCTGTTTCGCTGGCGTTTACGCGCTGGCTGCGTCCCTCGCGCGTGTTCGATTCGCTGGATGAGTTGATCGCGACCGTCGAGGGTAATATCGAGGACATTCGTCACAACTTGGGTGAGCAGGGGGTGAGCATTCGTGATTAGCGATGAGGAAAAAGATCAGGTACGCGCTGCGTCCGACCTGGTTGCTATCGTGCAGGAAACGGTCGAGCTCAAGCCCCGCGGCCATGAGTTTTGGGGATGCTGCCCCTTCCATGGCGAAAAGACGCCGTCCTTCCACATTATCCCCGCCACGCAGGTGTGGCATTGCTTTGGCTGCGGCGAGGGTGGCGACGTTTTCACGTATATCATGAAGCGCGAGAACCTGAGCTTTCCCGAGTCAATCCGTTACTTGGCCGACCGTGCCGGCATTGAGCTGCACGATACCGGCGCTTATCGCGAGCGCGGTACCAAGCGTGCCCGCATCTACGATTTGTGCGCCGAGACCGCCCAGTTCTATCACACCATGCTTATGCGCGGTAAGGACGGCCGTCCGCGCGAGTACTTTGCCAGCCGCGGCATGGGCGGCGACGTCTGCCGCCGCTACTGTCTGGGCTTTGCGCCGGGCCGTAACGCGCTGGTGTCACACCTGTCCCAGGCGGGTTTTACTCCGCAGGAGATGATCGATGCCAACGTTGCCGTGAGCCGCGGGCGCGGACAGCTCGCCGACCGCTTTTACGATCGCGTGATGTTTCCCATCTTTGACGAGCAGGGTCACAACATTGCCTTTGGCGGTCGCATTATGGGCGACGGCCAGCCTAAGTATCTCAACACCGCCGAGACGAGTGTGTTCCATAAAAAGCGAAACCTCTACGGCTTTAATTGGGCCAAGGAGTATATCGTCGCGCAGGATACCGCCATCGTGGTGGAGGGATATACCGACTGCATCGCCTGCTGGGAGGCGGGGATTAAAAACGTTGTTGCTACGCTGGGCACCGCGCTCACGGAGCATCACGTCAAGACGCTCACCCGTTTTGCCAAGCGCATTGTGTATATGTTCGATGGCGACGCCGCCGGTCAAAAGGCCGCCCGTCGCGCGATTCAGTTTATCGAGCAGGATTCGATGGATCTGCGCTGCGTGGTGCTACCCGACGGCAACGATCCCATGGAGTTCATCACGGCGCATGGTGGCGAGGCACTGCAGGCGCGCATCGACGCTGCCGAGCCGCTTATGGACTTTGTTTACCGTTCGCTGCAGGAGTCGAGCGACATCACCACGCCGGGCGGTCGCGCCAAGGCGCTGGAAGATGCGCTGACGCTTATCTATCCGCTGCGCGATAGCTATATGATCGACACGTACTTTATCCAGATTGCCGACCTGTTGGGTTTGGATCTGGAGACCGTGCGTGCGAGTTCGGGTCGCGTGTTTCGCGATTTCGCCAAGCGCGAAGATGCCGAGCGTCGTCGCGAGCAGAATTACGAGCGCCAGCGGGCGCAGGCCGAGCGCTCTGGAAATGCGGGCGGTCGGGCATCGGGTTCTCGCGATGCCGGTCGCGGTGCTTGGGCATCGGGCGCTACGCCGCCGGTGTCCGCGCCGGTCGAAGAAGAGCCGTACGACTACGTCCCGCTCGATGCCTACGGTGCCGCTCCCGTGGAGGTCGTCGACGACCTGCCGCCGATCGATGTGCCTGATGGTATGGGCGCTGTGCCTGTGCCTGATGGTTCGAACGCACCGGCTGCGGCGGCGCCGATGGTTTTGACCGATCTAGAGCGCAAGTCCTTGGCAGGGGAGCGCGAGCTGCTGACCATGCTCACGAGCTACCCCGACCTGTTCCGCACGTATGCCGACCGCATCTGCTCCATCGAGTGGGTTGACCCACGTCACGAGTCCATCGCATGGGCCGTTCTGGCAACGCCGCCGGGAACCGATCCTGCAGCCTGCATGGATGCGGCGCGCTCAGTGTGTCCCGATGCGGCAACGCTTGTGAGTGCCGGGCGCATCTCGGCGACGAGCAAGCACCCCACCGAGACGAACATCGTGTTTATGCTCGATACGCTCGAGCTCTACACCATCAAGCGTCGCATGCGTGCCGCACAGGCCAAGCTGCGCCAGGACCGTTCGCTCGATGATGAGGCCCGTCGTGCGCTGACCGTGCAGGCCGCGCAGGACTCGCAGCGTCAGCGCGAACTGCAAAAGTCGATCGGCGGCGTGGCGGACCCGTTCCGTTTGATCGGCCTGGAGGCCGCAGGCACCGATCAAGCCTAGATGTTGTGGTCAACCAGCGTATTCTCGCCTATATCCAGCCCTCTTTTTGGGTATAGACGTCAATGTGTGTGCTAAAGTATTGAGTCCTGTGGACTATGAAGGGAGAATCTGTGCCAAAAAAGACTGAGAGCACGGGTACTGGGCTGGAATCCTACGTTGCAAAGCTCATGGGCAACGGCTCAAACAGGACTTCGGTAACCGAGGACGAGATTCAGGTCGCCCTGAAGGATATCGATGTTTCTGACGAGCAGCTCACCGCGGTGTATTCCGCGCTGCGCAACAGCGGCATCCAGATTATCTCCGCGAGCGGTAACGACGACGCCCCCATGGACGTCGACGATGACGATAACGATACCGATACCGACGATTTCGATGACGACGAGCACGATTCCGGTTCGCTCGACGATCACGAGCTTAAGATGGCCCGTCAGGCCGACGCCGAGATGGGTTCTTCCAAGAGCAAGAAGAAGCGCACCGTGCGCACGTCCCGTTCGCGTTCGCGCGTGCGCGGCATCGATGCCTCCACGGTGATGCTGACCGGCGACCCGGTTCGTATGTACCTTAAGGAGATCGGTAAGGTCGACCTGCTGACCGCTTCCGAAGAGGTCGATCTGGCCATGAAGATCGAGGCTGGCCTTGACGCCACCGAGAAGCTCGAGGCTGCCGAGGCGGGCGAGATCGAGCTCACCCGCGCCGAGATGCGTCGCCTGACCCGTATCGAGAACGTCGGTCTCGAGGCCAAGCAGGCGCTCATCAGCGCCAACCTGCGCCTGGTCGTCTCCATCGCCAAGCGCTATGTCGGCCGCGGCATGCTGTTTCTGGACCTGATCCAGGAGGGCAACCTCGGTCTGATTCGCGCCGTCGAGAAGTTCGACTACCAGAAGGGCTTTAAGTTCTCCACGTACGCCACGTGGTGGATCCGTCAGGCCATCACGCGTGCGATTGCCGACCAGGCCCGTACCATCCGTATTCCCGTGCACATGGTCGAGACCATCAACAAGCTCGTCCGCGTGCAGCGCCAGCTTCTTCAGGACCTGGGCCGCGACCCGACCCCCGAGGAGATCGGTGCCGAGATGGACATGAGCGCCGACCGCGTCCGCGAGATCCAGAAGATCTCGCAGGAACCCGTGTCGCTCGAGACCCCCATCGGCGAGGAGGAGGATTCCCAGCTGGGCGACTTTATCGAGGACTCCCAGGCTATCGTTCCGCCCGATGCCGCCAGCTTCTCCATGCTGCAGGAGCAGCTCACCCAGGTGCTCGATTCGCTTGCCGATCGCGAGCGCAAGGTTATCGAGCTGCGCTTTGGCCTTGTCGACGGACATCCCCGCACGCTCGAGGAAGTCGGTCGCGAGTTTGGCGTCACGCGCGAGCGTATCCGCCAGATCGAGTCCAAGACCCTGGCCAAGCTTCGTCATCCCAGCCGCAGCAGCAAGCTCAAAGACTACATCGAGTCTTAACCTCGCAAGCAAGAAGCGCCCTCAAGCACATCCGCTTGGGGGCGCTTTCATGTAGTCATTGGGGACGTCCCCAATGACTAGGTCGGAAAAATTCTCAAAAAAGTTCTTGCCCTAAGCTGATTCGTCCGTATAATAAACTTCGTTGCTTGAGAGCACGCACCTATTCCTCGGTAGCTCAATGGTAGAGCACGCGGCTGTTAACCGCGCTGTTGTAGGTTCGAGTCCTACCCGGGGAGCCAGAATTTCTCAGCCCATTCTGCTGGGCTTTTAAATTCCTCGGTAGCTCAATGGTAGAGCACGCGGCTGTTAACCGCGCTGTTGTAGGTTCGAGTCCTACCCGGGGAGCCAGGTTGTAAAACCCGTCGCTTATGCGGCGGGTTTTTTTCATGCCGCGATCGCCTGGCGCGAACGTTGCCATATCAACATTTCGTGTCGAGGATGTAATCCCGTGACCCACCACCTCAACATGGCGCGGTCGTTGTAGAATAATGCAATGATTGCTCCCACGAGATGGTGCCGCGAGCACCAGATAAGGAGATTCTTGTGTCTGAGACCATTA
>ERZ1673695.2229-NODE-2229-length-15658-cov-4.599308_pt1 | contig 15658 bp, 16 predicted proteins | sample MGYA00580225_ERZ1673695 | MGnify/ENA primary metagenome ERZ1673695 (study PRJEB41218, sample SAMN15661739) | gut metagenome | host: Homo sapiens | place: Canada: London | collected 2015-08-20/2019-03-30 | study: EMG produced TPA metagenomics assembly of...
GGCTGATTGATCAGCCGTCCTCCGCTTCTATTCCACAACGATCGCGGCCGCCCGGCGTTCGACCGCCTCGCCGATCACGGCCGCGCTTGGCAAAACGTCCTTCAAGCGGCGCAGCAGTTCGTCCGCTTGCGCTTTCGGCACCGCGAGCAGCAGGCCGCCCGACGTCTGCGGATCGGCAAGCAGGTCGCGCAGCACGCGCGGCACCCCCGCGCCGTAGGCGGCGCGCTCCCCGACATAGTCGCGGTTGGCGTAGGCCCCGGCGGGCAGGATGCCCATCTCGGCCAAATCCGCCGCGCCCTCCAGCAGGGGGAGCTCCCCGGAAAAGAGCCGGATCGTGACGCCCGAGCCCTCCGCCATCTCGAACGCGTGCCCGAGCAGGCCGAAGCCGGTCACGTCGGTGCAGGCGCTGACTGGGAAGTCCGCCGCGATCTCCGCCGCCGCGCGGTTGAGCGCGGACATCGACGCGATCACCGGGGCGAACGCCTCGGGCGTGATGAGCTCCGCCTTCGCGGCGGTGTTGAGCACGCCCACCCCAAGGGGCTTGGTGAGGATCAGTAGGTCGCCCGGCCGCGCGCCGGCATTCGCGAGGATCCTGCGCGGATCGACGAAGCCGCTGACGCAGAGGCCGTATTTGGGCTCGTTATCCTGGATCGTGTGCCCGCCCGCGAGCGCCGCGCCCGCCTCGCGCACCTTGTCCGCGCCGCCCGCCAGAATCGCCCGCACCGTCTCCTGCGGCAGGCAGGAGGGGTAGCAGAGCAGGTTCATCGCGAGCTTCGGGACGGCGCCCATCGCGTAGATGTCCGAGAGGGCGTTGGCCGCCGCGATCTGCCCGAAGGCGTAGGGATCGTCCACCACCGGCGGGAAGAAATCGACCGTCTGCACAAGCGCGAGCTCGTCGCTGATGCGGTAGACACAGGCGTCGTCGCTGGTGTCGAAGCCGACCAGCAGGTTTTCATCGTGGAACTTTGGTAAGCCGCACAGAACCTGTGCGAGGACCCCCGGTCCGACTTTGGCCGCTCAACCGGCCGTGGAGGTCATTTGGGTGAGCCGTTTTTCCTGTTCCGCCACGATGCGAGCCTCCCTTCCGTGCGATTTCCCGTATCCCGCGCCCGGGGATGGTAAATCCTGCCGGGTTGTGCTATCATGGATCTATCGGGATTATCTATAGCATAGCCCACTTTGCCTAAAAAAACAAGCCTCAAAGGATGACTTTTGGGGCGGATTTTGGTATAATGGATGAAAAGTCGGACTTTTCCGAAGGGAGGCGGGCGGTTGGATTTTAAACAGCTCGAGGCGTTTTCCGCCGTGGTGAGCCTCGGCAGCTTCTCCCGCGCGGGGGAGCGGCTCTTCCTCACCCAGCCGACGATCAGCGCACACATCCGCTCCCTTGAGCGGGAGCTCGGGGTGCAGCTCGTCGTGCGCACCACCAAGGAGGTCTACCCCTCCGAGGAGGGCAAGCGGCTCTACGCCTACGCGCAGAAGCTGCTCCGCCTGCGGGACGACGCGATCGCCGCCGTCACCTCCTCCGCCCCGCCCGTCGGCGGGATCGTCACCGTCGCCGCGTCGAGCATCCCGGCCCAGTACGTCCTGCCCGGAGCGGCCGCCGCTTTCGGCCGCACCCATCCCGACGCGGCGGTGCGCAGTCTCCGCTGTGACAGCGCCGCCGTCGTCCGGCAGGTCGCGGAGGGGACCGCCGACCTCGGCATGACCGGCACCGCGATCCCCTCCCCGCGCTGCGTCTTCCACGACCTGTGCGGCGACGAGCTCGTCGTCGTCACCCCCAACACTGAACGCTACCAGGCGCTGCCGCGGGAGGGCTTTCCCCGCTCGCTGCTGCTGCGGGAGAAGTTCATCCAGCGGGAGGCCGGGTCGGGAACCCGCCGCGAGTTCGAGCGGTTCCTCGAGGAGATCGGGGTCCCGCCCGAACGGCTGAAGGTCGCCGCCGAGATGGACGACCCCGAGGCGATCAAGCGCGCCGTGTCCCAGGGTCTGGGGATCTCCATCCTCTCCCGGCGCGCCGCCGCCGATTTCGAGCGGTTCGGGCTGCTGCTCGCCTTCCCGCTCGAGGGGGGCGCGCTCGGGCGGCGGCTCTACCTCGTTCAGCGCAGGGACGGCCGCCTCTCCCCCGCCGCGCGCTCGCTGGCGGAATGTCTGCTCGGGCAGTTCCGGGACGCCGAAGGAGGGAAAACGCATGGAGCTCTCTGAACGGCTGGGGCTCTGCCCCGGGCGGGAACGGATCGTGTCCATCGTGGGCGCGGGGGGCAAGACCACCCTCATGTACGCGCTCGCCGGGGAATATGCGCGGCGGGGGCTGCGCGTGGGCGCGGGGACGACCACCCACATCCTGCGCCCCGCGGCAGACGGCCGCGTCGCGGTCGTCTGCGACGGCGATCCCGGCGCGCTGGAACGGGCGCTCGCGGGCGGGCGGATCGCCGTTGCCGGCACGCCGGCGCGGGGCGCCCCCGGGAAACTCGCCGCGCCCGCGCCCGAGACGCTCGCGTGGCTCGCGGCGCACACCGACGCGCTCTTCCTCGAGGCGGACGGCTCCCGGCGGCTGCCGGTGAAGTTTCCGAACTCCACCGAGCCGGTCATCCCGGAGGGGACCGGCCGGGTGATCGCCGTGGCGGGGCTGTCGGCGCTCGGCAGGCCGTTCGACGAGGTCTGCCACCGCGCCCCGCTCGCGCGGGAGGCGCTCGGCATCCCGGAGGGGGCCTCCGTGACCCCCGGGATCATCGCCCGGCTGTTGCTCGCGGGCTACGGGAGGTTTTCCCCCACCGTGCTGCTCAACCAGGCGGACACCCCCGCCCTGCGGGAACAGGGGGAGCAAGCCGCCGCCCTGCTCCGTGCGGGCGGCGTTGAAAAAGTACTCATTCTTTCACTCAGACAGGAGGCGGAAATCACATGCTGATCTTCATCAAGGGCGCGGGCGACCTCGCCACCGGCGTGGCCTGGCGGCTGCACAATTGCGGCTTCCAGGTCGTCATGACCGACATCGCCCGTCCCACCGCCGTGCGCTGCACCGTCGCGTTTTCCCGCGCGGTCTATGAGGGCGCGGCCGAGATTGAAGGGGTGACGGCGCGGCTCGCGCGCGACCCCGCCGACGCGCTGCGGATCACCGGGGAGGGCGAAATCGCGGTGCTCGTCGACCCCGAGGCGGCCGCGATCGAAACGCTGCGCCCCCCCGTCGTCATCGACGCGGTGCTCGCCAAGCGCAACCTCGGCACCAGAATCACCGACGCGCCCGTTGTGATCGCGCTCGGCCCCGGCTTCACCGCCGGCGCGGACTGCCACGCGGTCGTCGAGACCAAGCGGGGGCACTATCTCGGCCGCGTGATCTACGCGGGAAGCGCGATCGCCAACACCGGCGTGCCCGGCGACATCGGCGGCTACACCTCCGAGCGGATCATCCGCGCGCCCGCCGACGGCCCCTTCGCCCCCGCGGCAAGGATCGGGCAGCTCGTGCGTGCGGGCGACGTCGTCGCGCGCGTGGAGGGGGAACCGGTGCGCGCCCTGATCGACGGGGTCGTGCGCGGCATGCTGCCCGAGGGGACCCCGGTGACGCGCGGGATGAAGTCGGGCGACATCGACCCGCGCGGCATCGTGGAATACTGCCATACCATTTCCGACAAGGCGCGCGCCATCGCGGGCGGCGCGCTGGAGGCGGTCCTGCACCTGAGGGGAGGGGTCCTGTGAACCGGGTATTTTTCCGCACGCTCGCCGACATCCTCGACGCGGGCGGCAGCGCCGACCTGCTGACCATCCTCGCGGGGGAACGGGAGGGACGCGCGCTCACCGCCCAGAAGGCGCTCGTGACGGCGGACGGCCTCGTCCCCTATGACGAGGGGCTGCGCGGGCTGTGGGAGGAGCTGACGGCCGCCCTGCCGGGCGGCGACCGGCCGCTCTCCGCCGAGGTCCTCGGCGTGCGCCTGCTCGCCGAGCGGTTGAGCGCGCGGCGTCAGCTCATCATCTGCGGCGGCGGGCACATCGCGAAGCCGCTGGCGGAGATCGGCTCCCTGCTCGACTTTGACGTGACGGTGATCGACGACCGGGAGGAGTTCGCCAACCGCGAGCGTTTCCCGCGCGCCGGCCAGGTGCTCTGCATGCCCTTCGCGCAGGCGATGGAGGCGGTCCCCTACACCGACGGCAGCTACTTCGTCATCATCACCCGGGGGCACGCGGACGACCGCCTCTGCCTCGAACGCATCCTCCCCCGCCGCTTCGCCTACTGCGGCATGATCGGCAGCCGTAAAAAGGTCGCCGTGGTCATGGAGCAGATGGAGCGGGAGGGGTATACCAGGGAACAGCTCGCGCGGGTCCATTCCCCGATCGGTCTGCGCATCGGGGCCGAAACCCCCGCCGAGATCGCCGTGTGCATCGCGGCCGAGATCATCCAGGTGGGCAGCGGGCTGTCGGCGGGCAGCGTCAGCCGCGAGGGACTCGAATGCCTCGCGCGGGGGGAACCGATGATGCTCGCCACCATCATCGAGAAGCGCGGCTCCGCGCCGCGCGGCACCGGCTCCAAGCTGCTGGCCGACGGAAAGGGCGCGCTCTACGGCACGATCGGCGGCGGCGCCGCCGAGGCGCGGGTGGTCGCCTCCGCGCCCGAGGTCCTCGCGTCGGGCGCGCCGCGCGTCGTCCTCTGCGACATGACCAACAACGACGCGCGCCAGGCGGGCATGGTGTGCGGCGGCACCGTCGAGGTGCTGCTCGACCCCATCCTCTGACCGCTTTCCATCGCCGGGACACAATAACAGCCGCAGCAGGGCCGCGCTCGGGGCGAAATGCCGCGAGGCCTGGCCCGAGGTGTGCTCCAGCTGCCCGCCGGACGGGCTGGGGGAGGACGCGTCCAGCCACCCCGTCTGCTGCGATCCCCTGCCGAAGGGCACCGTGGACGTCACCGCTTGAACGGAAAAACAATCAAAAAACAGCCGCCTCCGGGCGGCTGTTTTTCTTATTCCTGTTCGGTCTTTTCCGGTTCCTCAACCGGCTTCCAGTCCCTCAGCGCATTGAGCGTCGAAGATACCACACGCAGAAAAAGGGACTTCCGCCACGGCTCCATGGTGCTGCTGATCCCCCGCAGGTGGCGGAATTCATCGTACTGCTCGGGGAGGATGTCCACCTCGTCTATCCGGAAGAGCTCCGCCGGAGAAAGCCCCAGCGCCATGGCAATGCTGTCGAGCGATTCGATCGACGGGTTGGCGACCATCCGTTCGATCCTGCTGATGTAGGACGCGCTGGTATAAGCCTTCGACGCCAGTTCCTCCTGCGTCAGGCCGCGCTGCTGTCTGTAGAATTTGAGGTTCTTTGCTACGATTTCAATCGTTCTCAAAGCACTCCCTCCATACCTTTATCATAAGCAGGTATGAAATATTTTCTAATGACCTCATAGTCCTAGCCGGATTATCCTGATTTTCCAATCGTTTTTTACCGTTTCGTGACGCCTTTTTTATTTTAATGTATAGTGCACTATATTTCAATAAACGGATCTGTGCAAATTTCAAAAATATTTTCGTCTAAAATGCCGATTCCCTGTTACGATCAGTAAACATTGTAATAATGTTCTATAATTGCTATAATATTGAAGGGGTCGGTCTCATGGCTTACAACGAAGCGAGCAAAAACGCCACGATGAAATACCAGCGGGAGAATCTGGAACAGATCCGCTTCTGGGCGCCCAAGGGTTATAAGGACAAAATCAAAGCTCATGCCGCGGGCCGCGGCATGAGCATGGCGGAGTATCTCAAAAAACTGATCGACGAGGATATGCATCATGAACCGTAAAGTCATCCAGGCCTTCTGGGTCGTCGCGATCCTGCTGCTCACCGCCAGCTTCTTCGTTGCCGGCGTCCCCGGCTCGGTCCTGACGGTCGGCGCGATGGCCTTCGCCATCGCCGCGCTTGTCGTCACCTTCGCGGGCCGGAACAAATAGAGGCTTCATCAAACAAATCCCCGTGCGGACGAGGTGTCCGCACGGGGATTTTCATTTTGGCGGGGGCGTGTGAGAATCGAACTCACCCGGACGGCTCTGCGCCGCCCACACCGGTTTTGAAGACCGGGAGGCACACCGGCGCCCATCCGCCCCCATATCCGCGCGGCAAAACGCCGCGCGTTTTTTTGTCCGCGCAGGTAACCGGCCCGTCACTCCCGCAGGAGATGCGCGTCCCCCTCCCTGCGGGTGAAGCCGTCGGCGTCCATCCGCTCGAGCAGCGCCTGCGCGTACCGCCGGGAGGTTCCAAGCGCGTCGCGCAACCCGGAGAGCGTGACGCTTCCCCGCTCCCCGGCGACATTGCGGGCCGTTTCCCGGGCGCTCTCCCACGCCGCGCGGGTGAAGCAGAGTCCCGGCGCGGCCTCGACCAGTTCGCCCGCCTCGAGCAGCAGATCAAACACCCGCCCAGCGGGCACGGACGGCGGAAATTCCGCGAGCGCCGCCGCCCGGTCGGGCGGCGCGCAGGGCTCGCGCGCATAGAGAGCGAGCAGCTCCGCGGCGGTACGGCGATAGAGTTCCGTCCCCTCCGGCGCAAAGCCGGGCAGCGAGAGCGCGTCCCCCGCGCGGGAGACGGCGCCCTCCTCCGCGAACCACTCGGGCAGTCCGCCGGGAAACCGTTCCCGCAGCAGGTTAAGCGGCATCCCCCGGTCTAGGGGATGCGCCCCGTGATAATCCGCGAGGACGCCGAGCAGCTCCTCCCGCAGGCGGGCGAGTGTCCCGGGCGTCAGGGCGAGCAAGCCCGCGCACCGGATTTCCCCGTCCGCGAGCAGGCCCTCCCACGCGGTGGAAAATTCCGCGTCCGAGAGAAAAAAGAGCCGCTCCCGCGCCTGTTCCCGCGTCATCGGCTCTTCGGCGAGGTCGAAACGCAGGCGGCCGCGCGCGTCCGCCCCGTCGTAACATTGTAACCGTGCGAGCACGGCGCTGTCAAGCCGTCTGTGGCGGCGGGCGGGGATGTCGAGCACCACGCCGCCCCCCACCGTCTCGACGGGCGAATAGAACCGCACGACAAACCGGTCGCCCGGGCGGACCGCGACCGGCTGCTCGAGCAGCAGCTGGGCATAGCCGCTCTCGCCCGGCGCCAGGGCCTCCCGGTCGAGCAGACGCGCGCGGCAGAGGACGCAGGCGGTGCCGAGCGCGAGATGCAGCCGCTGGTTGTGGGTGATCGCGCGGGCGGAGGCGGGGTGCGCGGCCAGCCGCACGTCGAGCAGCGCGTTTGCGCGCGCGGACGGTGCGGCCGCCAGCGCGTCGCCGCGCGCGAGCGAGCCGGGTTCCGCCCCGGCCAGGTTGACGGCGACGCGCTGGCCCGCAAAGGCGGCCGCGGCCTCGCGGCCGCAGCTTTGCAGGCCGCGCACCCGCACGCGGGCTCCGCCGGGGCTGACGGTCAGCAGGTCGCCGGGGCGCACCTGCCCGTCAAGCGCGGTCCCGGTCACGACGGCGCCGAAGCCGCGGACGGTAAACGCCCGGTCCACCGGCAGGAAAAAGGGACGGTCGATATTCCCGGGCGGGAGCTCCGCGGCTTCCTCCGCGAGCAGGGCGCGCAGCACGTCGAGGCCCTCCCCCGTTTGGGCGGAGGTCTCCACGACCGGCGCGCCCTCCAGAAAGCTGCCCCGCACAGCCTCGGCGATCTCCTCCCGCGCGAGCGCGCGGGTCTCGCCGTCCGCGAGGTCGCATCTGGACAGCACGACCACGCCGCGCGGCACGCCGAGCAGCGACAAAATGACAAGGTGCTCCCGCGTCTGGGGCATGACCCCCTCGTCCGCGGCAACCACCAGCAGCGCGAGGTCGATCCCGCCCGCGCCCGCAAGCATGTTCTTGACAAAATGCTCGTGGCCGGGCACGTCGACGATGTCGGCGTGGACCTCCCCCGGCAGTTCCATCCACGCAAAGCCGAGGTCGACCGTCAGGCCCCGGCGCTTCTCCTCCTCGAGCCGGTCGGCGTCGATGCCGGTGAGCGCGCGGACGAGCGCCGTCTTGCCGTGGTCGACGTGGCCCGCCGTGCCGATCACGATCCGCTTCACGGTCCGCACCCGGCCTTCACCGCCTCCGCCGCCGGTGCAAGCTCCTCCGGCAGCATCGTCGAAACGTCGAGCAGCAGCCTGCCCTCCGATATGCGCGCGACAACGGGGACCGGCGCGGCGCGCAGCCGCGCGGCAAGCGCGTCCGCGCCGAAAGCGCGCGCCGTCACCGCGACCGCGGATCCCTTGAGGAGCTGTCCCGGCGCGCAGCCGCCCCCCACCGGGCGTTCTGTGGGGACGACCTCGCAGGCGCAGTCCGCGCCCAGCCGCGCGATCATTCCGCAGAGTTCCTCGGCGCGCGCCCGCAGGGTTTCGGGCGGGGCGCAGAGCATCCGGAGCGCCGGGATCTCCCGCTTCGCGCGGGCCGGGTCCGCGTAACTCTCCAGCGTCGCGGCCAGCGCCGCGAGGGAGAGCTTGTCGATGCGCAGGGCGCGCGCCAGCGGGTGGCGGCGCATCCGTTCGATCAGCGTGGCCCTCCCGACGAGGATGCCCGCCTGCGGGCCGCCGAGCAGCTTGTCCCCTGAGAAGCAGACGACATCCGCGCCCTCCCGCAGTGCCTGCGGGACGGTCGGCTCGCCGGGAAAGGGGTACTCCCCCGCCTCCAGCAGCGCGCCGCTCCCCAAATCCACGACGAGCGGGATCTCCCGCCTCTTCGCGAGAGACGCGAGCTCCCCGACCGACGCCGACGCGGTGAACCCGACGACGCGGAAGTTGCTCGTATGCACCTTCAAAAGCGCGGCCACATCCCCTTCGACGCAGGCCGCCTCATAGTCCCCGGGACCGGTGCGGTTGGTGGAGCCGACCTCCCTGAGCCGGGCGCCGCTCTGCTCCAAAATGTCGTGGATGCGAAAGCCGTCCCCGATCTCCACGAGCTCCCCGCGCGATACGGCGACCTCCCGCCCGCGCGCCAGCGCGGCCAGCGCAAGCAGCACCGCCGCCGCGTTGTTGTTGACGACGAGCGCGTCCCCACACCCGCAGAGGTCCTTCAGCAGAGGCTCCACATGCGCGCCGCGGCTGCCCCGCTCCCCCGTTTCGAGGTCATATTCCAGGTCGCAGCAACCCGCCGCGTCGCCCACCGCGCTGCGGGCCGCGTCCGAGAGGGGGGCTCGGCCCACGTTGGTGTGCAGCGCCACGCCCGTTGCGTTGATGAGGCGGCGCAGGCGCGGGAAACCCGCGCTGCGCAGCCGTTCGAGAACGGCTGCGCACAGCAGGGACGGCGGCGGCACCGCGTGGCATTCGCCCCGCAGGACCGACGCGCGCAGCGCGTCGAGCTCGGCGCGCACCGCGCCGAGCGCCGCCGCCCGCCCCTGCTGCCGCGCCGCCCGGGCGAGCTCGGGCTCCCGGAGCAGCTCGTCCACCTGCGGGATCGCCCGCAGCAGCGCCGTCCTGTCCTCCATACCGCGCCCTCCTATCCGTTCAGGATGCGCCCGATCGCGTCGGACGCGTAATCGATCTCTTCCTCCGTGTTCCCATACCCGAAGGAGAACCGCACCGTCCCCTGCGGGTAGGTCCCGAGCGTCCGGTGCGCGTTGGGGGCGCAGTGCAGGCCGCAGCGGGTCATGACGCCGTATTCGCTGTCGAGGCGGAAGGCGATCTCCGCGTTGTCCCGCCCGGGGAAATCGAGCGAGACGACCGCCGTGCGCCCCTCCGCCGTCCGGGGGCCGGCGACGCGGATGCGTCCGTCCTCCGCCACCGCCGCGAGGAACCGCGCGGTCAGCGCCCGTTCCCACGCGCGGATGACATCGATCCCCGTCTCCTCCAGGAAACCGAGCGCCGCGTGCAGGCCGTAGATGCCCGGCAGGTTCAAGGTTCCCGCCTCGAACCGGTCTGGCAGCAGCGCGGGCACCGTCTCGAGGTGGGAAAAGCTGCCCGTCCCGCCAGAAATAAGCGGGTCCAGCTCCTTCTCAAAGGCGTCGGTGACGAGGAATCCCCCCGTTCCCTGCGGTCCGAGCAGCCCCTTGTGCCCGGTGAACGCGAGCGCGTCGATGCCCATCGGGCCCATGTCGACAGGTTCCATCCCGGCGGTCTGCGCGCAGTCGACGATAAAGCGCAGGCCATGCGCGCGGCAGAACGCGCCGACCTGCGCGACCGGCTGGATGGTGCCCGCGACGTTGGACGCGTGGGTCAGGACGACGGCGCGGGTGCTGGGACGGACGAGTCCGTCGAGCGCGTCCAGACAGAGGGCCCCCTCCCCGTCGCAAGGGATGCGGTCGAACGCCACGCCCGTCTGTGAAAGCTGCACGAGCGGGCGCATGACCGCGTTGTGCTCCACCGCGCTCACGAGGACGTGGTCTCCGGGGCACAGGAAGCCCTTGAGGATCATGTTGAGCGCCTCGGTGACGTTGAGGGTGAAGATGACGTTGCGCGGGTCGGGGCCGCCCAGCAGGGCGCAAAGCCGCTCACGCGCGGCAAGCACCGTCCCGGCGGCTTCGTAGGCGGAGGCGTAGCCGCCGCGGCCCACATTGCTGCCGACCCGTTCCATATACGCCACCATCGCGGACACGACCTCGGGCGGCTTGGGAAAGGAGGTCGCCGCGTGGTCGAAATATACTTTTTGCATCTCCTGGGGCCTCCTTTTCAGATTCTGGCTTCTATTGTACGCCACTTTTATCTCCCGCGCCATATATATAGACGATATCTATAAATACCGTCGGTTTATTCAAAATTGCGATTTCCATATGCCAAATATTTGTACTATAATAACAAAAGAAACGCATGCGAATCAAATCTGTTTTGAGGTGTTGGCATTGAAGGAAAAACGTAAAATCATCCTCGCCGGCGTGGTCATCGGCGTCATCGCCGCCGCGCTCGTCTGGTTCGGGAACCCCAAAAACATGGGCTTCTGCATCGCCTGCTTCATCCGCGACACCGCCGGTGCGGTCGGGATGCACCAGGCGGCGGTCGTCCAGTACATCCGCCCTGAAATCATCGGCCTCGTGCTCGGCGCGCTCATCGTCTCGGCCGTGAAGAAGGAGTTCCTCCCCCGCGGCGGCTCCTCCCCGATGACCCGCTTCGTGCTCGGCGCGTTCGTCATGATCACCGCGCTCGTCTTCCTCGGCTGCCCGCTGCGCATGGTCCTGCGGATCGCCGGCGGCGACCTCAACGCCATCGTCGGGCTCGTCGGCTTCGCCATCGGCATCCTCTGCGGCGTGCAGTTTCTCAAACGCGGCTACAGCCTGAAGCGCACCTACACCCTGCCCGCCGTCGACGGCGTCTGGCTGTCGGTCGTCCAGGTCGCCCTCTTCGGCCTGCTCTGCGCCGCGCCCGCGTTCATCCTCTTCAGCGAAAAGGGCCCCGGCTCGATGCACGCCCCCATCTGGATCTCCCTCATCGCCGGGCTGGTCGTCGGCGCGCTCGCGCAGCGCACCCGGCTGTGCATGGTCGGCGGCATCCGCGACGTCCTGCTCTTTCAGGACTGGACGCTGCTCTCCGGCTTTGTGGCCATTCTTGTCGCCGCGCTCGCCGGGAACCTGGTTCTCAACGCCGTGTTCGGCGGCTACTTCAGCCTCGGCTTCATGGGCCAGCCGGTCGCCCACATCGACGGCGTCTGGAACTTCCTCTCGATGGCCGCGGTCGGGCTCGGCTCGGTCATGCTGGGCGGCTGCCCGCTCCGTCAGCTCATCCTCGCGGGCGAGGGCAACTCCGATTCCGCCGTCACCGTCGCCGGCTATTTCGTCGGCGCGGCGTTCGCGCACAATTTCGGTCTCGCCTCCGCCGCCACCGCCGTGGCCGAGGACGGCGCCATCACCGGCGGCCCCACCGCCGCGGGGAAACTCTTTACCGTCATCGCACTCATCGTCCTGTTCGTCGTCGCCTTCCTCAATACGAAAGCCACGGCCGCAGCAGGCGTAAAAGAGCCCCAGCGGGCATAGAAGGAGGAATCATCATGGCACAGACCATCGACGCGCGCGGGCTCTCCTGCCCGCAGCCGGTCGTCCTGACAAAAAACGCGCTTGACAAGGCCCCCTCCTCCTGCGAGGTGCTGGTGGACAATCCCACCGCGCGGGAGAACGTCACCCGTTACGCCGAACGCGCGGGCTACCGCGTCTCCGTCTCGGCGGATGGAGAGGACTACCGCCTGACCCTCGTGAAATAGCAGCCCCACATTGACCGCCGGGAGGGAACCGCCTTTGCAGTATATCGCAACCTTTTTCACCCACTATGACGCGGTCCGGTTCGCGGGCGACCTGCGCGGGCAGGGGATCGCGGTGCAGCTTTCCCCCGTGCCTCGGAGCCTGAGCTCCTCCTGCGGGACCTGCGCCCGCTTCGCCTATGAAGGCGATCCGCGGGAGTTGGACCGCGCGGGGCTTGAGCAGCTCGTGCGGACGGACTCCGGCCGCTACCTTCCGGCCATCGACAACCGATAACCCGTCACTCCAATCCGCATATCCTACCACACAAAAGGGCCGCCCCGCGGGGCGGCCCTTTTGTCCTCTCCGGTACCCCGCCGCTTCGGGAAGGGCCCCGCCTGAATCAAAAGTTCTTTCCCGCTTTCTTTCAAGAAAGCGGGAAAAGAAAACGCCGTCCTTTCGGGCGGCGCTTCTTTTTCACGTCTTTCTCGAAAACGCGGGCCGCCCGCGGGGGCAAGAATCCCGCGGGCGGCAAGAAGGAGGGTATCAACAGATGGAGCGAAGTCAGCGAATGATGGTGCCGGTCTTTCCGGCGATGCCGTCCTTGGCCTTTTCCAGCAGAGTGATCAGCGCGTAGCGCTCCGGCTTGGACTCGGCGAACTGGAGGGCGGCCTGCACCTTCGGGAGCATCGAGCCGGGAGCGAAGTGGCCCTCGGAGATGAGCTGCCGGGCGCGTTCGGGGGTGAGCTCGTCAAGCCACTCCTGGTTGGGCTTTCCGAAGTTGATGGCGACCTTTTCGACCGCCGTGAGGATGATCAGGCAATCCGCGTCGACCGACTCGGCCAGGCGCGCGCTGCAGAAGTCCTTGTCGATGACGGCGGGCACGCCCTTGAGATGGTTGCCCTCCGTCTCCATGACGGGGATGCCGCCGCCGCCCGCCGCGACGACCACCTGCCCCGCGTTGACGAGGGTGCGGATCGTCTCGATCTCGACGATGTGCTGCGGGCGGGGGGAGGCCACGACGCGGCGCCAGCCGCGCCCCGCGTCCTCCATGACGGTGTAGCCCTTTTCCGCGGCCAGCTTTTTGGCGGCCTCTTCGGTCATAAAGCTGCCGATCGGCTTGGTCGGCTTCTTGAAGGCGGGGTCCTCCGGATCGACGACGACCTGGGTGATGAGCGTCGAAACGGGCTTGTGGATGCCGCGGTCGAGCAGCTCCTCCCGCAGGGCGTTTTGCAGGTCGTAGCCGATGTAGCCCTGGCTCATGGCGCCGCACACCGACAGCGGGATCGGGTACTGCTTGGGATCGACCGCGTTGAGGGAGGCCATCGCCTTCTGGATCATCCCGACCTGCGGGCCGTTGCCGTGGGAGATGACGACCTCGTGTCCCTCTTCGATCAAATCGACGATCGCCTTGGAGGTCTGTTTGACCGCGATCATCTGTTCGGGCAGGTTGTTGCCGAGCGCGTTACCGCCCAGAGCGATGACGATTCTCTTTCCCATACCAAATTACCACCTTTTCATAATATCGGCTCAAACCGGCGGCGCCGGCAGATTGTGACGTCGGTTCCGGGAAGCGCGCTCCCCGGGACGCCGCAAAGGCGGAATCCGTACCGCTGCGGGCGGGGCTGCGCGCCGTTTACTTGGTCCAGCGGGGGGTGCCGCGCTCCCCGAGCGCCTTGAGGACCGCCTGCGGGTCCTTGACCTTCGAGAGGAAGATCATCGCCGCGATGACGTAGGGCTTGAAGGAGGCCTCCTTATAGAGCGGGGTGCGGTAGCGGTCGAACACCGAGGCCTCGACCTCGCCGTCCTCGCAGGAGACGCCGTTGATGTCGGCGGGCAGGCAGTGCAGGTAGAGCGCCTTGCCGTCCTTCGTGGTCTTCATGAGCTCCTCGGTGCAGCACCAGTCCTTGTGGTTGGCGTTCTGCGCGAGCAGCTCCTTTTCGAGCTTCTTGATGCCTTCCGAGTCGCCCTCGCCGTAGAGGTTGGTGCGCTTTTCCATGGCGGCGAAGGGCGCCCAGCTCTTCGGGTAGACGATGTCCGCGTCCTGGAAGGCGTCGGCCATCGAGTTGGTCTTGCGGTAGGTGCCGCCCGACGCGGCGGCGTTCTTCTTGGCGACCTCCTCGACCTCGGGCATGACCTCGTAGCCCTCGGGATGAGCCAGCACAACGTCCATGCCGAAGCGGGTCATCAGGCCGATGACGCCCTGCGGCACCGAGAGGGGCTTGCCGTAGGAGGGGCTGTAGGCCCAGGTCATCGCGACCTTTTTGCCCTTGAGGTTCTCCACGCCGCCGAAGTGGTGGATGATGTGGAGCATATCCGCCATGCACTGGGTCGGGTGGTCGATGTCGCACTGGAGGTTGACCAGGGTCGGGATCTGCTCGAGCACGCCGTCCTGATAGCCCTCGCGGACCGATTTGGAGACCTCGTGCATGTAGGCGTTGCCCTTGCCGATGTACATGTCGTCGCGGATGCCGATGACATCCGCCATGAAGGAGATCATGTTCGCCGTCTCGCGGACGGTCTCGCCGTGCGCGATCTGGGATTTGCCCTCGTCAAGGTCCTGCACCTCGAGGCCCAGCAGGTTGCAGGCGGAGGCGAAGGAGAAGCGGGTGCGGGTGGAGTTGTCGCGGAAGAGGGAGATGCCCAGCCCGCTCTCGAAAATCTTCGTGGAGATGTTCTGCTCACGCATGTAGCGCAGCGCATCGGCGATGGTGAAGACCGCCTCGAGCTCGTCGTCCGTTTTCTCCCAGGTAAGGAAGAAGTCGTTCATGTACATCTCTTTGAAGTTGAGTTTGTTGAGTTTATCGATATAGGCCTGTAATTTCTGATCCATGGCTGTAACTCCTTCACAAATGTTTACTGATTTTGAATGGTTTTCAGAAATCGGCCAATCCTATATGCAATTTTAACGAATATCTTCCCTTACAGCATACATGAATTGGCGATTGATTGCAAGTTCTCCGGCTGTATTTGTTTGATTCCGCCGCAAATTTGTGCATTTTCACTCCGAAGCGGCAGGTGCAAAACCCAAAATTCCTTGTGATTTATTCACAATAGCAGGTGGGCAGCGCCGCATAAACCGCCGCGCAGCGGACGAGGTCGTCCTTCCAGGTCATCTCGTTGGGGGCGTGCGCCTGCGCCTCGGCGCCCGGGCCGAACCCGATGCAGGGGATGCCGTTGCGGCCCATGATCGACACGCCGTTGGTCGAGAAGGTCCACTTGTCGGTCAGCGGGCGGGCCTTGCGCATCTCCTCGTTGGCGGGCACGCCCACGCGGCTGTCGCCGTAGAGGCCCTTGTAGGCCGTTTCCATCGCCCTGGTGACCTTGTGGTCCTCGGGGATGACCCAGGTCGGGAAGTAGCACTCGATCGGGTAGACGCAGCCGGTGTAGCTCGGCCGGTCGTACTGGTACATCGAGACCTTCACGTCGCCGCCGTACTTTTTGACGGCCGGCAGGTTCCGGATTTCCTCAAGGCAGCTCTCCCACATCTCGCCCGCGGTCATGCGGCGGTCGAGCGACACGGTGCAGGAATCCGCCACCGCGCAGCGCGACGGCGAGGTGAAAAAGATCTCCGACACCGTCACGGT
>ERZ1673695.2230-NODE-2230-length-15656-cov-8.337542_pt1 | contig 15656 bp, 17 predicted proteins | sample MGYA00580225_ERZ1673695 | MGnify/ENA primary metagenome ERZ1673695 (study PRJEB41218, sample SAMN15661739) | gut metagenome | host: Homo sapiens | place: Canada: London | collected 2015-08-20/2019-03-30 | study: EMG produced TPA metagenomics assembly of...
CGTCAGGGTTTCCTTTCGCGTCAAATAACCCGCCGAAGCGGCAGAATTGCAAAATCATGCTGCATAATTTGATTTTACAATTCTGAAAACAGCTTGGCGAAAAAGGCCCGAAGGGACTTTTTTGACAAGCTGAGCCCGGGGCTTCCGCCCCGGGCTTTTGCTGTACCATATTGCTTTAGTTCGTCGTAATCTCTCCGGCCTTTTTGAGCGAGAGCTTCGTCACGGCCGGGCCGATAAGCTCATAGATGAGCGTGCCGCAGAGGATGACCGCACGGATCTGCGGGGCAAAATGCGGCACGATCTTACCGGCTGCCAGCGACAGACCGATGGCCACACCGGCCTGCGGCAGCAGGCACGGGCCAAGGTACTTTTTCACGTTCTTGTCACACTTGCACACGATGCCGCCAAGCGAAGCGCCGAAGGCCTTGCCGGCCACTCGCAGCACGATGTAGATCACGCCGATGAGGCCGACCGTCGGCAGCACAGACAGCTTGAGGTCCGCGCCGGACGCGACGAAGAACAGCAGGAAGATCGGCGGCGTCACGCCGTCGCAGATGTCCATGATCTGCGTGACATCCGGTGAGAAGTTCGCCACGACCGCGCCCATGGCCATGCACAACAGCAGGGATGACAAATCAAACAGGGTAGCGATGCCGATGCCCGCAAACACGAACGCCACAATAAGTGACAGGCGGTTGCCAACCTTCTTGAAGAAGCGCAGCGGCAGCAGGAAAATAAAGCCGAGTGCTGCCCCCACCACGAGTGCGCCACCGATCTCGCGCAGCGGCGACAGCAAAGACGCGCCGAACGATGCGCCGGCGTCCGTCAGGCCCTGCGCCACAGCCACGGCGAGAGAAAACAGGATCAGCGCCGTCGCGTCGTCAATCGCGACAACGGAGAGCAGGGTCTCTGTCACAGGGCCCTTCGCGCGGTACTGCTTGATGACCATGATGGTCGCAGCAGGAGCTGTGGCCGCCGCGATCGCGCCCAGCACAAGCGAGAACGGCAGCGGCTGTCCCGCGATCAGCAGGCCGAGCACCACAAATACGACCGCAAACAGCGATTCGAGGCACGCGATGACGATCGGCGCAACACCGACACGCTTGAAATAGGACATTTTGAACTCATTACCGATGGAGAAAGCAATGAAGCCCAGCGCCACATCGGAAATGATATTGATCGTCGTGAGAAAATCCTCCGACAGCAGGCCGAAGACGCTCGGCCCGATGAGAAGACCCGCCACAAGATAGCCCGTCACGTTCGGCAGATGCACATGCTTTGCCATGCGCCCGCAGAACATGCCCGCAAAGATCATGATGGCCAGGTCCAGCAGGGTATTGAGATTCATTGGTATTTGCCCAGTCCTTCCACATACGAGATTGGCACCGTGAAGAGGATGCCGCTGTCCGGCTGATCCAGTCCTCCCGTTACCTCATTGACGACGCGGCTGACCGTGCGCACCTTCTCACCGTCCAGCACCATAAAAATCATCTTGTTTTCCTTGTGCGCAGGGTTCATCAGCATCCGCAGGGAGCCAAGGAACCGAAGCTCGTCGTGCGCCTCGAGCTGCTGCGCCATGCCGCGGCTGTCCAGAATGGTCGCGCCGGGGATATGTTCCTCCTCCAGCGCCGTGAGAAGCTTATCCAGACATTCCAGCTTGTTCAGAACGATCACCAATAGCTGCATCATGTTCGCCTCCTGAAAATTTTCCGGACACTATCTTAGCACTGTCTCTCCGAAAAAACAACAGGAAATCACGGATTTTTTCGTTTTTTTACGCCGGAAACAGCTCGTGCAGCGTCCGCTCCGTCAGCGCATCTGCCGCTGCGAAGTCCACATAGGGGCGGCACAGGGCCTCCAGCTCATCATGGATGCGCTTTGCCTCGCGCACATGCTCCGCTGCCTTCCGCAGGAGCGTTCCCGCCGTGTCCCGCGCAAAGTGCAGCGTGTCGCGCGCCGCGGGCGGCAGCGTGCCGTCCAGCTCCAGCGTGCAGCAGCGCTCGCCCGCATAGGGGAAGTCCGGACTGCTCGCCACAAAGGCCGCCCCTGCCCCCGGCACAAGCAGGTGCGCGGGCGCGCCGTCCGGCTGCAGCGGCGTGTAGCAGACAAGGCACGTCTGCCCGAGCTGCAGGGCCTGTTCCAGCACGCGCTGCAGCAGAGCCGGGGCAAGGCCGTAGCTGTCCTCCAGCACATAGACCCGCCCGCACACAGCCGCAGCCGTCTCCGTGCAGAACGACAGCCCCTCCGGCGTTACGGCGCTGAGGAACCGCCGCCGGACCCTCCCCTGCCGCCCGGACGGCCGCAGGGCCGTCAGCGCCAGGCAGCCCGCCAGCTCCTCGAGATCGCGGCGGCAGCGCGGCTCCTCCCACATGGCCCGCGCCGGAGCCAGCAGGCGGTCCGCCGCGGCGAGGCACGCCGTCACGAGCGGATACTGCGCGGCGTTCTCCCGCTTCCGGCGGCGCAGCTCCGGCTCGACGCGTGCGATGCCCGCCCGGTCATAAAACGCGCCGAAGTCCACATAGCCCTCCCGCCCGGCGCACAGCGTCGGCTCGAGCACATGGGGCGCCGTGGCGTCGACCCAGCCGCGCCCGAGCGACGGCAGCACGACGGCATCGAGGGACTGCGGATCGGACGAGCACAGAAACCGCCATACCTCCAGCCCCCGTGCGGCGGCCTCATCGGCAATGCGCCGGAGAAAGGTCGACTTGCCGCAGCCGGAGCCGCCCTTGATGTAATCCACCGCGCCGCACTCCTCCGCCAGCTCCGAGGCGAAGGTGGAAAACCCCCGCGGTGTGCACGAACCCAGAAAAAATGTTGCCTGCATCAACAGCACCTGCCTTTCTCCCAGATATCTATGCGCGGCGGAGCGAAAATGTTCCTTCCCCAAATTTAGGCTTTATTTCTATATGCAAACATTGACAGGATACATATTATGTGCTAAAATACCATAAAAATGTGGAAGATCATCGCTTCCCGCATTTTCAGCATCACAAGAAAGAAAGGAAGATCACCATGAAAAAACGTTGTCTCAGCCTGCTGCTCACCCTGTGCCTGCTGGCCGCGCTGGCCGTTCCTGCCTTCGCGCAGGAGGCAGAAGTGCTTCCGGCACTGGAGCCCGCCTCGGAGCATCCGTCCGTTCTTCTGAATACCCCGGCCGTTGAGATCCCGGCCGTCCGCGCCGAGATCGAGCCCATGTGCGTGCCGCACGCCAGCATGCGCAGCCTGTCCATCGCCAGGGGCTATGAGGGTTATCTCTATTACAGCCTCTAACGCGGCACCTACTCCGGGACCTACGGTTATTCCATTGAAATCTACCGCGGCACCAGCATCACGGAAGCCAATTACGTCGGCGGCTATGCCGATGGCTATACCTCCGCAGAGCCGCAGCTGCTTGAGCTCTCGCTGGACAGCGCGCTCACGTCCACGCTCTCTGCCGGTACTTACACCGTTGTGAGCACGGTCCTTGTCGCCGTCAACGGCGAGGCCCGCCCCGTGAGCGGCACGGAGACCAAAACGCAGATCCAGGTCGTCAACGATCCTATCCCGCTGCAGGGCGTGTACATGGAGAGCGTCAAGGACGTCATGTACCTCGATCCCGGTCAGGAGATCACGACGCGCGTGGCCTTCAGCCCCGCCAACACGACGGCCCGCCGCAACTACGAGCTGAGCATCAGCAACGAATCCGTCTTCAGCGCTCTGGATTTCGGCAACGACATCACCATCCGCGCCGAGCAGCCGGGCAGCACGACGTTCTATGTCCTGCTTGGCGGCTACATGGGCGGCTTCCGCCTGATCGTCCGCGGCTACACCGCCTCCATGGCCCAGAAGGAGCAGACTCTGCACGAGGGCGCCTCTGCGAAGCTCACCCTTTCGATCTCGCCGGATGACGGCCAGACGAAGGCCGTCTGGAGCTCGAACGATCCGCAGATCGTCAGCGTTGCGCAGGACGGCATCATCACCGCACTGCGTGAAGGCTCTACCATTGTAAACGCTTCCCTCACCTTCCCGGACGGCCGCACCGGTCTTGCATCCTGCGCCGTGACCGTCACGCCGCACACCGGCGACGTCCTCTCCGAGCAGGCCCCCACGGCCAGCCGCGACGGCTGGCAGCAGATCAACTGCACCGTCTGCGGTCATGAGGCGACGCACATTCTCTCCCGCCGTTTCCTCGACCTCGACGGCACGCAGTGGTATGCCGACGGTGTGGACGACATCGTCGACCGCGGCCTGATGAACGGCACCGGCCCCGTGACGTTCGAGCCGGACTCCACCATGACCCGCGCCATGCTCGTCACAGTGCTGTGGCGCAGCGCCGGTTCTCCGAACGAGGGCACGAACGGCTTCACGGACGTTCCCGCCGATCAGTGGTACACGCAGGCCGTCGCATGGGCTGCGCAGAACGGCATCGTCAACGGTGTTGGCAACAACAAGTTTGACCCGGACGCCAAGATCACCCGCGAGCAGCTGGCCGCCGTCCTGTACCGCTATGCCGGGAAGGTCGGTATGGACGTCACCGCGCGCGCCGATCTCAAGCTCTTCCCGGATGCCGGCAGCGTCAGCGCCTATGCCACAGACGCCCTGAGCTGGTGCGTAGCCAACGGCATCGTCAACGGCACGCTGGAGCACGGCACGGCCTATCTGGACCCGCAGGGCTCCGCCACGCGCGCTCAGGTCGCCACGCTCATGTCCCGCTATCTCAAGCTCACGAAAGCATAACCGAAAAATCACTGAGGCCGTCCAATCGGGCGGCCTCTTGCTTTTTCTGCTGCAATGCCCTATACTGATGCCGGAGGTGGTTCACATGAAAAGCAGGCGGCTTTCCCTGTTTCTGACGTTTCTGAAAATCGGCGCGTTCACGTTCGGCGGTGGCTATGCCATGATCGCGCTGCTGGAGCACGAGCTCATCGAGAAAAAGGGCTGGATCGGGCACGACGAATTTCTCGATATGGCAGCCATTGCGGAATCGACGCCCGGCCCCGTCGCCGTGAATGCAGCGACGTATGTCGGCTTCCATGTTGCCGGGGTGTCCGGCGCGGCGCTTGCCACACTGGCCGTGTGCCTGCCGTCGTTCCTGATCATTTTTGCGATTTCCCAATTCTTTGACCGCTTTCTTGCACTGACCACCGTCGGCTATGCCTTCCGCGGCATTCAGGTCTGCGTTGTCTATCTCATCGCATCCGCCGGATGGAAAATGGTCCGGAAGCTGCCGCACCGTCCGCTGGATAACGTGATCCTCGCCATCGTTCTGCTGGCCATGCTGGCCTGCTCCATGCTTGCCGTCTCGTTCTCCTCCATCTATTTCATTCTGCTCAGCGGCACGGCCGGGCTCTGCGTCTACGGCGTGCGGCAGCTGCGGAGAGGCGGTGGGAAGCCGTGATCCGGCTGTTCTGGAATTTTCTTATGATCGGCGCGCTGTCCTTCGGCGGCGGCTACGGCATGATCTCCCTTGTGCGGGAGACCGTTCTGTCCAACGGCTGGCTGACGGAATCGGAGTTTTTGAGCTTTATCGCCGTCTCGGAGTCGACGCCCGGCCCGCTGGCCGTGAATATGGCCACATTCGTCGGTTCTTCGCAGGGGGGCTTCTGGGGCGCGCTGGTCGCGACGCTCGGCGTCGTGCTGCCGTCGTTCCTGCTCCTGCTGCTCATTGCCGCCGTGCTGCGGAACCTCATGAAATACCGCGGCGTTGAGGCCTTTCTCTCCGGCGTGCGGCCGTGCGTCGTGGCGCTCATTCTTGCCACGGCCGTGACCATGGGCCTGACGCGCCTGCTCGGCTTTACGCACCTCGGTGATGTCCCTGCGCCGGATATCCGCTCGCTTCTTGTGCTGGCGGTCCTTGCCGCCGTCCATTTCCTGTGGAAAAAGCTGCGCGGCAAAGTGCCCTCCCCCATTGCCATGATCGGCCTGTCCGCCGTCCTCGGTATCCTGCTCTGGAGCATTTAGGCAGCTTGCGTCTGTAGCGGCGTTCCCTGAGCGCCTTGCAGGCTGCAGGTTTGGTGGCACTCCGCCGACCGCATCTGCCGTTGTAGGGGAGCGGACAGCCGGGCCCGGCGACGCACTTGCAGTCCGTACAAACCGCCGTCAAAATGGCAAACGCTCCCGAATTGTCATTGCGAGGAGGCCGCAGGCCGACGTGGCAATCTCGCAGTACCCTGTTGGATAATCGGGCAGCCCCGGCGAATTCGCAAGCTGCTGCAATCCCTTTAGAGAGAGCATCGTTTTTTTACGAAAAAACAGCCGCTGCACTGCGCAGCGGCTGCCGTTTTATTCTGTTTTACTTCGTGCCGAAGATACGGTCGCCCGCATCACCGAGGCCGGGCACGATATAAGCATGCTCGTTCAGATGGTCATCGACAGCAGCGACATAGAGGTCGACATCGGGATGCGCCTCCGTCACGGCCTTCACGCCCTCGGGCGCAGCGATGATATCCATCAGGGTGAGATACCTGCAGCCGTATTCCTTCTTCAGGATATCCAGCGCAGCAACGGCGCTGCCGCCGGTGGCCAGCATCGGATCGACCACGAAGACCTGACGCTCCGAGATATCGGGCGGCATCTTGCAGTAATACTTGACCGGCTCATGGGTCTCCGGATCACGGAACAGACCGATATGGCCGACCTTCGCAGAGGGGATCAGCTCGATCATGGAGTCGACCATGCCCAGACCTGCGCGCAGGATGGGAACGATCGCCAGTTTTTTGCCGGAAAGGACCTTTGTCTTCGCCATGGCGACCGGCGTCTCGATCTCGACTTCTTCCGTCGGAAGATTTCTGGTCGCTTCATAGCACATCAGGGCTGCGATCTCGCCGACGATCTCGCGGAATTCCTTCACGCCCGTGTTCTTGTCACGGAGGATCGAGAGCTTGTGCTGCAGCAGCGGATGATCCAAAACCTGTACTTTACCCATTGACACTCTCCTTCGATGTGCGCAGGCGCTCCGCACGTTCCCGCTCTGCCTGAGACAGACGCAGATAATTCGGCGCGAGCGCCGCGCCGCTGCAATCCGCCCCTTCACCGAGGAGCCGCCGCGCAGCGAGCGCCACACCTGAAGCGCGCTGCATTCTCCTATGCTCCGGCGCAAGCATGCAGCCGGAGATTTCCGTACCGAACGTATTATAGCACAACTGTGCGCCATCGCCAACCATTATTTTCGGTTTTTCGCAATTTTCCAGTGCGAGCCGCACCTCGTCGAGTGAAACCGCGCAGTCGGGGCACAGGCGTGTCAGTGTGCCGTTCTCTGCGAGGAAGCGCGTGTGATACACCTGGGAACGCCGCGCATCCATGGCGCAGCACACGATGCCGGAAAATTCCGATGCCTGCCATGCCATGGCCTCAAGCGTCGAAACGCCGCAGCACGGGATATCCCGCCCCCATGCAAAGCCCTTGGCGGCCGCCACGCCGATGCGCACGCCGGTAAAGCTGCCCGGCCCCGCCGCGCAGGCGACGGCGTCGATGTCCTTTGCCGTCAGCTCCGTGATCTCCAGAAGACGCTGCGCCGATTCCAGCAGCGTCCGGCTGTGCGTCAGGCCGCAGTTCAGATAGAGCTCGCCAAGCAGCGCGTCGCCCTCCAGCAGAGCGACGGATGCCGCCTTTGCCGAGGTCTCAAATGCCAGAATCCGCATCAAGCCCGCCTCCTTCGATGATGATCGTGCGCTGCTCGTCCGAATCGCGGCCGATGCGCACCGAGATCGCGCCCTGCATGGCGTCCGCGACGTTTTCGCTCCACTCCACCGCGCACACGCCGCCGCGCTGCAGGTAATCCTCCCAGCCGATGTCAAACAGCTCGTCACTCGAGCCGAGCCGGTACATGTCAAAATGGAACAACGGCAGACGGCCGCCCGTATATTCGTTGACGATGGTATAGGTTGGGCTGGTCACACGCATCGGGATCCCGAGTCCGCGCGCAAGCCCGCGGGTGAACGCCGTTTTTCCCGCGCCGAGATCGCCCGTAAAGGCGATGATCTCGCCGCCGTGCAGCGTTTTGGCCAGCCTTTCGCCCAGCGCCTCGGTCTCGTCGGCGCTGTGGGTCACAAACCGCATCGTTCTCACGTTCCTTTCTCTCCGGCTGCATTTCGCAGCTGCTTTTGTTTATTTTACCATATCCGCGCGTTTTTTGCAAAACATACTTTTGGGTTTACAGAATGCCGGATCGATGATAGAATAAGAAGACGAAATCGGGAGGTGACGGCATGCGAAAATTCGGGGCAAAACTGCTGGAGGTCCTGCGCAAGGGGGATATGGTCCTGCTGGCGCTGTGCGTGCTGACCTCCGTGTTCGGCATCGTGATGGTCGCGGCCTCCACGGCCTATGACGGCAGCAGCCGCTATGTCATCATCCAGACGGGCGCGCTGATCACGGGCATTCTGCTGTATCTTGCGCTCACCGCCTTCGACATCGATATTCTCGCCGGGCAGCGGACGCTGCTGTTCCTGTTCAATACCGCCTTTCTGGCCATGCTGCTCGTCTGGGGCGTTGAGGGCACGTCCGGCAACAAAAGCTGGCTGCACTTCCCCTTCCTGCCGTTCAACATTCAGCCCGCCGAGGTCTGCAAGATCACCTATATTATCATTCTGGCCAAGACCATGAGCCTGAACCGCAACCGCATCTCCTCGCTGCGCTCCGTCGGCACGCTCACGTTCCACATGCTCTGGATCGTCGCCCTGATCGTCGTCATTTCTCACGATACCGGCGTTGCGCTGATCTTCATGTTCCTGTTTGTCGTCATGGCCTATGTCGGCGGCGTGAGCGGCTGGTGGTTCCTCGGCGGCGCAGGCGCCGTCGCGGCCGTCTCCCCCTATCTCTGGAAATACTTTATCCGCGACGACCAGAAGCAGCGCATCCTTGCCCTGATCGACCCGTCCATAGACCCGGACGGCCTCGGCGTGCTGTGGCAGACGAACAAGAGCCTTGAGGCCCTGCGCAACGGCGGGCTGACGGGGCAGGGTCTGTTCCACGGCGACCTGACGAGCATCGGCTACCTGCCCGCCCAGCACACGGACTCCATCTTCTCGTCCATTGGCGAGCAGCTCGGCATGCTCGGCTGCCTTGCCGCCCTGTTCCTGCTGCTGGCCATCGTCCTGCGCTGCATCCAGGTCGGCATGAAGTCTCCGGATTACATGAACCGCCTCATCTGCATCGGCATCGCCTCGATGCTGCTGTTCCAGATCCTCATCAACGTCGGCGTCTGCCTCGGCCTGTTCCCGGTCGTCGGCCTGGCTCTGCCGTTTCTGAGCTACGGCGGCAGCTCCATCCTGACGTCATTCCTCGCCATGGGCATCGTCTCCGGCATCAAAATGCGCCCCGCGCCCGACATGAGCGCACACTATATCCGGCCCTATTGACGCGTATTTTCAGGCAGCACCGTGTTCTCAGTTCCACTGCTTGACTTTCGGAAAACTGCCGCCCTGAAGGTTTCGGAGGGAAGGAAAGTGTGAAAGGAACCATTAGGGTGTCCTTTCGCGTTCAATAACCAGCCGCAGTAGAAACATTGTAAAATGATACTGCAAAATTTAATTTGCAGTTCTGAAAGCAGCTTGTCGAAAAAGCCCCTTTGGCCTCTTCAACAAGCTGCCGCTTTTTGCATAATCTGGAGAAATCGGTGTATCCTACCCGCGATGACTTTTTTAGGAGGGAACACCATGAAACGAACGCTGCTTCTTCTGCTGGCGCTTCTGTGCATGCTCCCGGCCGCGCACGCGGCTGGGCCGGAGACGCTTTACCCCATCGCCTACTGCTTCCGCGAGACGGATTTTCGCGCGGACACGCTCTCGGACCTGAACGGCATCTTCGTCACGTCCGTGCCAGAGGCCGACGTGGCGACGGTCTGCCTCGGTGAGCGCGTCATCCGTGCAGGCGACGTGCTGCCCGTGTCCGTGCTGGGCGAGCTGGAGCTTCTGCCGGTCAGCACCGGCGGGCAGGAGGCCGCTCTGTGCTACTGCCCCATCCGCGGCACGGCGCTCGGCGAACCGGCGCAGGTCACGATCCGCATCCGCTCGGCTAAGGACGCCGCGCCGAAGGCCGACGACGCGGAATTGGAGACGTACAAAAACATTCCGAACGACGGCCGGCTCACCGGCTCCGACCCGGAGGACACAAACCTGACCTTTCAGCTCGCCGAGGAGCCGAAGCGCGGCAAGGTCGAGCTGCAGGAAAACGGCAGCTTCGTCTACACCCCCGCCAAGAATAAGGTCGGCGAGGACAGCTTCACCTTTACGGTCACGGATGCCGCCGGAAACGTCTCCCACCCTGCAACGGTCCGTATCACGGTCAAAAAGCCGTCGGAATGCCGCGCCTTTGCCGATCTTACGGGCAGTCTGGATCAGTTTGAAGCCATGTGGACGGCCGCGGCCGGGCTGACCGGCGGCCGCAGCATCGGGGGCACGCTGTGCTATCTGCCGCAGGAGACGGTCTCCCGCGCAGAATTTCTCGTGATGGCCATGGAGCTGCTCGATGTCCCCGTGGACGATACGCTCCAGGTCTCCGGCTTTGCGGATGCCGACGACGCGCCCGCGTGGCTCCAGCCCTATCTCGCCTCAGCCATGCGCCGCGGCATCGTCAACGGCATGGTCTCCGAGCGCGGCCTCGTCTTCCGCCCGAATGAGCCGGTCACGGCCGGGCAGGCCGCCGTCATGCTGCAGAACATGCTGGAGCTCCCCGTCTCCGCAGCCGTCTCCCAGACGGACGCGCCGTATTGGGCCGCCTCGTCCATGCAGGCGCTGCAGGAAGCGGGGATCCCGCTGGCCGCCGCGGACACGAGCGTCAGCCGCATCGAAGCGGCGCGCATGCTCTACCGCGTCAGCCGCCTGCCAAAATAATGCACCATGCCCGCCTTCGAAAAGAGGCGGGCAGTTTTTTGCAAAAAAGTTCTGTACTTTTTCAAAATTCGTGCTACCATAGGAACCGAAAACAAGGGCAGCACCGTACAATTCAGCAAGAGCCTTCGGCGAAAAAGGTCCGCCGAAGGGGAATGATGCGGTATTGCCCGATATCGAGGTGATCCCATGTCCATTCGAGAAGCCGTCCCTGCCGACGTTCCCGCCATGCTCGCCATCTACGCGGAATACGTTACGCAGACGGCCGTCAGCTTTGAATATGAAGTCCCGTCCGAAGCGGAATTTACCCGCCGCCTGACGGAGCACACCGCCGTCTATCCCTGGCTCGTCTGGGAGGAGGACGGCCGCGTGCTCGGCTACTGCTACGCCGGGCGCGCCTTTGAGCGCGCTGCCTACGCGTGGAACGCCGAAATCTCCTGCTATCTCGCCCACGAGGCGCAGCACCGCGGCATCGGGCGGCAGCTCTATGCCCGCGTGGAGGAGCTGCTGTGCAGGCAGGGCTGCCGAAAGGTCTTCGCCGTCGTCACATCCGCAAACGAGCCGTCTCTCGCATTCCACCGCGCCATCGGCTACCGCGATGCCGCCTGCTTCCGGCAAGTCGGCTATAAATTCGGCCGGTGGTACGATGTGACCTGGCTGGAAAAGTCCCTGTGCCCGCTGGGCGAACCGTCCGAATTTCCGATCTCATGGAAGGAGGTCCTGTGACCATGCTGCAGGATATCGCGCCCCATACATATCACGTTGAATTCACCCCGGCAGAGCCGCAGCCCGCGGACCTGCTGCTCATCTACGGCCCACAGGGCGTGCTGAGCGCCGCGGATGCCCTGCGTCTGCCGGTGCGCGCTGATTTTCCGGACATCGCTGTCCATTTTGCCTTTCGCCTCGACGACCGTGCCGTATTTCTGGCGCGGGAGCCGGTCGAAGCGCCGGAGGGCTGGCGCTATGTTCCCTCCGTCACCTACCGCGACGCCGAGCCGCGCGAAACGGCCTTCGCCTGCGCCACCGGTGAGAGTCTGCAGCGCTGGTATGCCGCAAACCGCTTCTGCGGCCGCTGCGGCGCACTCATGACGGAAAACCCGGCCGAACGCGCCATGACCTGCCCGGTCTGCCATAAGAACGTCTACCCGCGCATCAACCCCGCCGTCATCGTCGCCGTGCTGGACCACGGCCGCCTGCTCATGACAAAATACGCCAACCGCCCCCTCATCCGCCGCTACGCCCTGATCGCAGGCTTCTGCGAGATCGGCGAATCGTTCGAGGACACCGTCCGCCGCGAGGTCATGGAGGAGGTCGGCCTGCGCGTCAAAAATCTGCGGTTTTACAAATCGCAGCCGTGGGTCCTGACGGACAGCCTGCTGCTCGGCTTCTTCTGCGACGTCGACGGCGACCCGACGCCCGTCCTGCGCGACGGCGAGCTTGCGCTGGCCGAGTGGCATACGCCGGAGGACGTCCCTGCGGACTACTCCCGCATCAGCCTGACCGGCGAGATGATCGACCGCTTCCGGGAGGGCCGCATTCCCGGATGATCCCCTGCCCGCCTGTGTACAGGCGGGCAAAAATTTTTTGCGGACCGCTTGACTTTCTGCTGATCTGTGCTATACTAAGCAATAGATTAGAAAATAAATCTTCGCTTAGGAGGCGTGCCCATGACACAGCGTGAACGGCAGATCCTGCAGTGGATCGAGGCCGACCCCATGATCTCGCAGGAAGCCCTTGCGGAACGCGCGGGCATCACCCGCTCCTCTGTCGCAGTCCATATCTCCAACCTGATGAAAAAAGGCTACATCGCCGGGAAGGGCTATGTGCTCCGCTCCGGCACCTATGCCGCCGTCGTCGGCGGCGTGAACGTCGATATCGGCGGCCAGTCCTATGCGCCGCTCGTCGCGCGGGATTCCAACCCCGGCCGCGTGCGCATCAGTCTCGGCGGCGTCGGACGAAATATTGCCCACAACATGAGCCTGCTCGGCGTGGATGTCCGCCTGCTGACCGCCTTCGGCGACGACCTGCATGCGCAGCGCGTTGCGGCCTCCTGCGGCGAGCTCGGCATCGACATCAGCCACGCGCTGCAGGTGCCCGGCGGCACGACGTCCACCTACCTTTTCCTGAACGACGTCGACGGCGATATGGCGCTTGGCCTTTCCGACATGGATATCTGCGAGCGCATCACCCCCGCCTATCTCGCATCCAACCTGCCCCTGCTGAACAACGCGCAGGTCATCGTCGCCGATACGAACATTCCGGCAGAGTCCCTGCAGTACCTTGTCACGCACTGTACCCCCCCTGTGTTCGTCGATCCTGTCTCCACGGCGAAGGCGCGCAAGGTTCAGCCCGTGCTCGGCAGGGTCCACACGCTCAAGCCGAACCGCATCGAGGCCGAGCTTCTCTCCGGCGTACAGATCACGGACGAAGCCAGCCTGCGCCTTGCGGCTTCCAGACTGCTCGAGACCGGCCTGCACCGCGTGTTCATCTCCCTCGGTACGCAGGGCGTGTTCGCCGCCGACCAGAAGGAAATGCTGATGCAGCCGTGCCTCCCCGCGCAGATGCGCAACGCCACCGGTGCCGGCGATGCCTTCATGGCTGCGCTCGCCTGGGCCTATCTCGAGGGCACGGCGCTGGCCGAAACGGCACGCGCCGCTGAGGCAGCCGCCGCTATCGCCATCGAGGGCGAAGAAACCATCAACCCTGCCATGTCTGCCGACGCAGTCCGCAGCCGCATGGCCGCAAAATAAATTTGTAAGTTTTTCATTTCTTGATACAGGAGGATCTTTATCATGCAGCTCAACAAGTTTCTTGACGTAAAGCCCGAGGTCGCCGAGGCCATTGCCGCCGGTAAGCCCGTCGTCGCTCTGGAGTCCACCATCATCTCCCACGGCATGCCCTATCCGCAGAATGTGCAGACCGCTCTGGAGGTCGAGCGCATCATCCGCGAGAACGGCGCCGTCCCCGCGACCATCGCCATCATCGGCGGCCGTCTGAAGGCCGGTCTGACCGAAGAGGAGATCGAGTACTTCGGCAAGAAGGGCACCGCCATCGCCAAGGCCTCCCGCCGCGATCTGGCTGTCCTGTGCGCCCGCGGCGAAGACGGCGCAACGACCGTCACCACCACGATGATCATCGCTCATATGGCCGGCATCAAGGTGTTCGCCACCGGCGGCATCGGCGGCGTGCATCGCGGTGCCGAGACGACCATGGACATCTCTGCCGATCTGGAAGAGCTGGCCTCCACGCCCGTTATGGTCGTCTGCGCCGGTGCAAAGTCCATTCTGGACCTCGGCCTGACGCTTGAGTACCTCGAGACCCACGGCGTGCCCGTCATCGGCTACGGTACGAAGGAGCTGCCCGCCTTCTACACCCGCAAGTCCGGCTTCTCCGTCGACTACGAGATCGACACGCCGGAAGAGCTGGCCAAGGCCTTCAAGACCCAGCACGAGCTCGGCCTGCGCGGCGGCATGCTCGTGACGAACCCGATCCCCGAGGAGTACTCCATGGATCCGGATGTCATCAACAAGGCCATCGACGAGGCCATTGAAGAAGCCAAGGCAGCCGGTATCCACGGCAAGGCCACGACGCCGTTCCTGCTTGCGAAGGTCAAGGACCTGACCGGCGGCAACAGCCTCGCCTCCAACATCCAGCTCGTCTACAACAACGCCCGTCTGGCCGCGAAGACCGCCGCTGCCTACTGCGCGCTGTAAGCGAAGCAAGACCTTTTTCCCCGGGCGCAAATGCGTCCGGGGATTTTTGCAAAATCGATTGCTTTTTTTCGGCCGTTCCGGTATAATGGTAGCCGATTTTCCACACAAAGGAGCCACGAACTTGACGCCACTGTTTCTGCACGGGGCCGCCTCCGCCGATATGACCGGCTGGAGCGCCGTTCTCTCCGCCCTGCTGGACGGCCTGAAGGACGGCCTGCTGAGCATCCCCATTTTATTTCTCGCCTATCTCCTCATGGAGCTGCTCGAGCGCAGCAGCCGCCTGAACGAAGGCCTGCTGCGGCGCTATTCGCGCCGGGCCGGTCCCGCGCTGGGCGGCCTGCTCGGCATTGTGCCGCAGTGCGGCATCTCGGGCGCGGCCGCCACGCTGTTTTCCACCGGCTCCATCACCGTCGGCACCATGCTGGCCGTGTTCTTTGCCACATCGGACGAGATGCTGCCCATCCTCCTCTCCTCGCTGACGGAGAGCAGCGGCATCTCGTGGAAGACCATCGTTCTCATTACGCTTTCGAAGGCTGCGCTCGGCATCCTGCTCGGCTATCTGGCGGATCTGCTGTTCGGCCGTTGGTTCCGCGCGCAGAAGAGCATCCACAGCTTCTGCGAACGCGAGCACTGCGACTGCGACGAAGAAGAGGGCAGCGTGTTCCTCGCCGCCCTGCGTCATACGCTGAAGATCGCCGTCATGCTCATCGCGGTGAACTTCGCGCTGAATCTGCTGTTCCACTTTGTCGGCATGGAGCGCCTGTCCGGCACGGTGCTGAACCGCCCCGTCCTTGGAGAGCTCATCCTCGCCCTGTTTGGCCTCGTCCCGAACTGCTCCGTTTCCGTCGTCGTGACGGAGTCCTACCTGAGCGGCGTGCTCGGCCTCGGCGGCCTGTTCGCGGGCCTGCTGTCCAATGCCGGCATCGGCCTGCTCGTGCTGCTGCGCACGAACCGGAACTGGAAGGAAAACGCCGCCGTCGTCGCCATCCTCTATGGCTTCAGCGTGCTGGCGGGCATCGCCGTCACCCTGCTGGCCGGCTGAAAAAAACCGAGGGAGACTGTGCAGACGCACAGTCTCCCCAGGCTGTCGAAAAACCTGCCCAGCCGGAGGTTTCGGAGGGAAGAAAAGTGTGAA
>ERZ1673695.2249-NODE-2249-length-15491-cov-8.603913_pt1 | contig 15491 bp, 18 predicted proteins | sample MGYA00580225_ERZ1673695 | MGnify/ENA primary metagenome ERZ1673695 (study PRJEB41218, sample SAMN15661739) | gut metagenome | host: Homo sapiens | place: Canada: London | collected 2015-08-20/2019-03-30 | study: EMG produced TPA metagenomics assembly of...
TCTCCACATACGCCCCGGCTGTGCCCGCCGCTGTGCGCAGGTCTGCCAGGGTGCTGACGATATAGGGGTCTGTTTGTGTGCCGGTGCCTGTAGCCATTACTGCCACCTCTCATTCTTTGTGATTTTCACGCCGGACACGTCCCCGGTCCAGCTGATGACGTTGACTGCATCAGCGGACGGCACCAGCACCATCTGCTCGATCCAGCCGGTGGTGCTGCTGAGAATGGATGTTTTTGCGCCATATTCCAGCTTGTACACCTGGCAGGTGTGCACGTCAATAAAAACGGTTCCGGACACATCCTTGATCTCCAGGGTCACGCCGTTCACTGTCAGGCTTACGTCTCCGGTGCCGGTCAATTCGATGAGCGGCTCCGAGTACATGGTGCCCACCGTTTGCAGCTGCGCCGGGGAGGATGTCAGCTCCACCGGGTCATTGGCGATGGCATAGGCGAAGGGGGCGCAGGTCAGCTTGATCTTGACCTCCCGGATGGTGTTGGCCGCCCCGATGCGCTTGGAGGAGATCCCGGCGCATGCGGATACATTATAGTACCTGTCCGGCGTGTCGCTGAAAACCAGCCTGCCGGATCCGCTAAGCCAGTTGTATACGGTGCTGAGGTCTTCATTGTAAAGGATGCGCAGCGTGACGGTGATGCTGTATGTGTCTCTCTGTGGATAGATGCGCAACAGCGGAGACACTCTGCCCGGAATGGTAATGGTTTCGTTTTCCCGTTCCGCCCGGGCTGGAATATCGATTTCCACCAATTCTGCGCCCACGTAGGTGTTCGTAATGCCGTTGTATGTGATATACATCATTGCCCCCTTCCTGCATCGTTCCGGGACTGGAGTGCAGCCAGTTCCTCGCCGATGCGTTCAATATCCCGGTCATCCCGCACATGGAATTCGTTGTTGTTGATGATTTCTGTGCTTTCTGTGGTATACTGGTTGATGACCTGCCCGGATCCGCCCGTCCCCGTGGGATAGTCATACCCGTTTGCAATGTCAAACAACCGCTTTTGCTGGGTTTCTGTCAGCACCATTTCGCCGTCCTTGGCGATGATGGTATCTTCGTATTTTCCTTTGAAGTCAACCACACCGCCGGTATGAAATCTGGGCAGGGTCACATGATCGATTTCAGAGATAGCTTCGATACCGATCACCCCGGTAATCTTGTTCACGCCCTTGATCATCTTGTTAATCAGATCGATGAATCTGTTGATTACGGTTTCTGCCGTAATGGGAATCCAGTTCAGCGCCGCTTTAACGTAATCAACCAGGTGATCCCATGCGCTTTCCCAGTCTCCGGTGAACACGTCAGAAATAAATCCGATCAGATCTCCAAGAATTTCTATGATGTTCTCAATGATGGGCATAACCAGTTCAATTGCTTCTGCCAACGTCTCACTAATCCCATCTGCTACAATTGCAATCACAGGCGCAAGATCCTCCAGAATGGGCGCAATGGATTCAAACAGACTGATGAGCGGCGGCAGTAAGGATTCAATCAGATCCGTGATGGGCGGGAGCAGTGCCAGGAACACATCGATCAGAGGGGGCAACAGGGTTGCAGCCAGGTCTGCGATCATGGGCATCAGGGAAATGAACAGGTCGATCAAGGGCGGTAGCGCTTCTGTAATCAGCTTTTCGAGAGGTTCTTTCAGTGTGGTAAAGGCATCCTTCAGTACCGGGAGCAAATCCTCGCTGAGTTGCTTCAGCGTGGTGTCCATCAGCATTGTAAGCAGATCAGTCAGCGCTGGCAGTGCTTCTTTTGCCAAACCAAGTACAGGCTCCAGAAATTCCCCAAATAGATCAATCACATCCGGGAGCACGTCCTCGATCACAGGCAGCGCATCCTGGATCAGATCTGACAGCAGTGGGATCAGCTCCTCGCCAAGAGGGAGCACCAGCATTTCTACACTGCGTTTCAGCCCCTCGAACATGGAGCCAAGATCGTCGTATTTGACTTTCTTCAGCTCATCCATTTTGCCGGCAGCCCAACCGGCATTGTCGCCGATATTGTTCAACTGTGTAACCACATCGGGGCCAAGATCCTCCCACATGGTGCCGAACAACTGTACACCGATGGTGTTTTGCTTTAATGGATCTTCGATGCTGGAAAGTGCGGTCATGGTTTCCTGGAATGCTTTCTTTGCGGATTCACCGCCTGCCGCAAACTTTTTTGCCATTTTATCGGCATTCAAACCCAGTGATGTAAATCCCTCGGCAGTACTTTCTGACCCGTCAATTGCCTTGTTGGAAAGCTCCTTGATTGCGTCACCTACCTTGTCCAGATTCCACGCACCTGTCCATGCACCATTCTGCATAATCTGGAACATATCCTCTGCGGTAAATCCAAGCTTTGCGAACTGCACAGAATATTCGTTGATGCTGTCGATCATCTCTCCGGAATAATCCAGGCCGTTTTGCGCGCCCAGGGCGATCAGATCCATGGCTTCCTCTCCGGAAATGCCAAAGCTGTTCATCATAGCCTTGGCTGCTCTGGTAGATTCGGTAAGGTCATATTGGAACTCGTCTCGGAGTACAAAGGCAGATTCCGCAAGATCCTTCAGCTGATCTCCTGAAATATCCCCGATGTTGCGGTTGATCAGGGAAATGGCATCGGCAATGTCCTGGAAATCCTCGCCGTAGTTGTCGGCGTAAATTTCCTTCATGACTCCCCGATAGTGCTCGGCGCCCTTGTCCGTGGCGTCGATACTGGCACGCAGGCTATTGACCGCCTTATCCATGTCCACCGCCGAATTCACCGCAAATGCACCGGTGGCAACGGCGGCACCGCCCACAGCAGAAGCAACAGCGGCACCCGCACTGGCGGCAACACTAAGCCCTTTACCAATCCCAGATACGGCGGTTTTAAGCCCCTTACCGATTCCAGACGCAGCAGAGGACAGCTTGCCCATCATGCCGGTGGCTTTACTGCTGCTGTCTGCCACCTGGTTGATCTGCCCGGAAGCGGATTCCGCTGAATCGGCTACCTGCTGCAAGGATTCGCCCGTTTCCACAGACTGCTCTCCCAGTGTATCCAACGGGTCGGCATCGATCTTCTCCACTGCCTTTCCGGCAGATACGGCCCCGGTTTCCACATCCTCCATGGCGTCCGTGATCTTCCCCGTGCTGGTTTTGGTTTCCTTGGCTGCATGCTCCATGCTGTCCGTAATGTCCGATTCCATCTGCTCCGCCGCCTTCTTGGTGCTGGTTTTAGCATCATTCAGATCCTTTGGCAGCTTCTCCAGATTGGCTCGGACGTCAAAAATGACTTCGCCGTCATTGTTGGGCATGGTCATCACCTCGCTTTTGCCCGCAGCGCCCTTGCCAGATTGGCAAGGCTGTTCTGTATATTCCGTTCCCGTTCCTCCTGGGTGATCTCCAGGGCGTAGTATGCTTTCAGCTCCAGCAGATTGGCGATCAGCTCCCCGTTGTACTTATCCGGTGTGGGCAGCTTCCGTTGCCGGATAGACATGACCTCCCGCATTTTCGTGTGCTCGGACAGCCCCTGGAACAGGGATACAAACTGCATCCAGTGCAGCTTCTCCCGAAACAGGTCAATGCCGTAGTCCATGCGGAATGAGGAATAGATATAGCTTCCGTCCTGGAGGAAGTCAAAGGATCGGGTGCTGTGTGTGCCTTTCTTTCCGGTGCTGATGTACTGTTCAAACAATCTGTTGACCGTTTCCACAGGCGGCACCCTGCGGCCGGGAAACAGCAGGGCTGTGGCAAACCGTATCCTCTCGTTGGTGCTGAATTCCTGTTTATGCATGATTTCAAACACGTTTAAAACGGTTTGGAACCGAAGGTCAACCGGGTAGCCGTCGATCTCATCCGGCAAAGGCCGGCGAATATCAAAGATCACAGGCCGATCCGGCGGCGCTGCCGTTTGGACAATTGCATGTTTGCGGCCATGCGCTGACGCTTTTCCAGGATCTCTGCTTCAATGGCCGGCTTCACCACATTCTGAATGAACGGCGTCACTTGCAGGAACATGTCCGTATAGTTGCCATCGAAGTATGCCAGCATCTTCTGGGTGTTCTCCTCCCCGAAGACCAGGTCAAAGAACGCCAGGACAGCCGTGCCGTAGGCCTGCAAGCCCTCTGCGGAGCCGCCCTTTGCCTGTCCCCGGCATTCCATCAACTGCATTTCTGTTGCCCGGTACTTCTGCGACAGCCGGTCTGCATCGATATCCACATCAATGGTCAGCACCACCTGGTTATCCTCACCCAAAAACTCCATCTGCTCTGTGATCCTGCTTGATTTCTTGATCTGATATGCCATATAAACCTCCTGAATAAAAAGCGGCACAGAGCTGCTCCGTGCCGCTGTATGGCGGATTACGAATTGTATGTGACGATCACTGTATACGTCCGTGTGAAGCTCTCATTGGTAACAGTGATCTTCACGGTGTTCTTGCCGGATACCCATGTGGCATCGCCACCGCTGGTCACAGACGCACTGCCGTTGACGATGGCAACCGTTGCATTGCTGTCCTGCGCCGCTGCGGTGATGCTGTCGCTGGAACTGGTTGCAGTGGCTGTATACTGCAGCACATCCGGGTCAAATGCCGGCGTCAGACTCAGTGATCCGATCTGCAGGCTGGCAAGCCGTGTGTCGATGATGGCGGGCTTGCCGTTGAAATGCACCTCCACGCTGACGGCTGTGGAACTGTTTGCCGCACCGCCGCTGCGGGTGACCTTCGCCAGCGCTACAGGGCAAGAAATGACGCTGCCGTCCGGGCAAATCAGCCGGGCATCCGTCTTGCGTGCCTTGCCCCAGTTGTAATACACGGCATCCGAGAAAATGTAGTCCTGCGCCGGGTCCCCGGTATAGCGCTTACCGGTCAGCGTCAGGATCAGCTGACCGCCGGTCACCTCACTGGATCCGTAGCCGCCGTCTCCCAGGTAGGAGGACTGCTCCACTACCTCGTTGAGCGCTTCCGCAATGTTGTCAAATCCTTTTTTGACGTCCGCATAGGTCCCGGTTTCCGCCTCCGGCGTGGTGTTGATCTGCAGGACGTAATCATAGTTCAGTACAATTTCAGGCATTGATAAATCCCTCCTTGGAAATAAAGCGGACGGAGATGATGCAGGAATAAATCCAGTAATCTCCGTCCTTGGCAATGTAATTCGTTTGTGTGGATGTGTCCGCCGCATACATCTGCCAGCAATCGCCGGCAGGCAGCGTGCGGGTTTGCGTCAGCCTCCTGACCGCTGTATCCAGTGCCTGGATGCATGCAGCCTGGTCTGTGTGCTTGGACAGGATCAGCAGGGACAGGGTACCGTCCGTAGCGCCCGTCAGATCCCGGATTCCGGAGCCGGAAGGAGCAAGCTCCATGGCAGTGCTGTTACCCGTGCCCAGCTGTCCCACCGGGATACCTAGAAAAGCGGACAACGCCTCCAGCATGCTTCGCATCATTTCTGCATCGCTCCTTTCAGTGCCGCCTCGTAGACTGCCTTCCAGTCCTCTTTGTGCTGGGCGGCAGCAGCCTGTGCCCACAGCTTTCTGCCCCGTCCGGCAAACCGGAACTCCCGATTGCTCTTGACCTTCTTAACCCCCTTCCGGGAATACAGCTGGTCACCAATGGGGAAGCACGCCTTTCCGGTTTTCGGATCCACCATGATGATGCCATAGTACAAATGCCGGGCGTAGGGCGTTTTCCAGACAAGGTGTCCTTTTTCCAGATCACTGTTGGTCAGACTGCTGTTGATCAGTCCGGATTGATCCTTCGGGCAGTACACGTTGCAATCCTTCAGCGCCTGCTGGGACATGGCATGGGTAGCTGCTTCGTTGGCTTTTTCCGCCTTCGCCAGAATCGTGGACACATTGATGTTGATCTCTGCCATCAGCTCAGCCCCAATTCATAATGATGCAGCCGGGCATCGTCATACACCGGCTCTACCGTCTCAATACGGTACACAGCGCCGGCAAAGGTGATCCGCTGTCCCACAGTAAACTGCACGGATGCAGGACGGCTATTGCGGCAGTCAAAAAACAGGGCCGCTGCCAGGTTGATCTGCCGGTTGTCCTTGGTGGTCACGAGCCTTGTGGAAGGCTCTATGCGGACATGCTGCAAAACCGCAGCAGTTTGCAGGGCTTCGGACTGGAATGCAGTGACCGTTACGTCTGACAGCGTTGCAGTATGGATCAGCAGACGCTTTGGGATGGGTTTTACCACAGCATACACCCCCTGTACAGCAGACCGGTGGGGATCAGGTACTGGTATGCAAGACTGCAAAGCATGCTGCCCGCTGTGCTGCCGGATGCACCGGACTGATAGCTGAATTTTCCGATTGTAGCAGAAACGACACTCCCCGCATCTGCCATGCAGGAAACGCCGCCCTGTGCTTCAATATAGTCTGCCTGTGCGCATACAGCCTTTTTCACGTATTCTGCAACAGCATCCGGTGCAGTATTTACCGTGTATCCGCTCATGGTGATGGCGATGTTCACAGCGTCAGCAGCACGGCTGAGGAGGATCCGCAGTTCCTCCTCAGAGCCGTCAAAGCTGCCGTGCCAGCTGTCCTTGTAGTATGCCGGATCCACCATAGCTTACGCCTTGATGTCTGCCGCTGTCAGGGTCACATAGCCCACCTTGACACAGCCATTGCTGTTGAACTCTGCGACCTCAATCACGTCTCCTGCCTTACAGCCGCTTACCACCTTTGCGGTACCGGAGGTCAGTGCCGTGCCTGCATAGGCGGAAGAAGCCGTGCCGTATGCCACCCGGGATGCAGGATTCAGCTTGTACGCCAGGGTGTTGCTGTCGGATGCGGTAACGGTGATCTTGGTGTCGCCGGCAGCGGAAGTCCCTGCAGCAACGGTAACCGTTACGCTGCCGGGTGCGTATACTGCCCGGATGGCAACGCTGCGCAGCACCTTATGACCGTAGACCATACGTCCCTGTACGGCGGATGCGCCCACATACTTGCCGGAACCGCTCAGATCCTGGATGTGCACCGGCACGGAAAATTCCTCTGCACGGGTCGCAAATCTGGGATGCCCGGCAATCATGGCAAGGCCGGCAGTGTCATCGTTCCACTCGATCACGTTGAACCCGGCGATCTTGCCCACAACGCCGCTCTGCACCACTGCGTCGCCCAGGCTGGATGCCTTGATGAACTCATCGCAGGTCAGGATCATGGCGAAGGTGTCCGGGGTGACCAGCAGATACCGCTTACCATCGTCCGGGATATTCTGCTTGGACATCTGGGTGCGGATATCCACAATGGCTGCGTAGATGTTTGCCTTGCTGAGTGCGCCCACCCCCACGCTGGTGGCACCGGCAAGCAGTACGGTTGCACCGTCCACATCCTCCTGCCGTGCCAGGGCATAGCCTGCGCTGTCCAGTCGGTCAGCCACCAGATTGTCCGGAACCGTCTGGGCGTCAAAGCCGTCAATGATCTCATTGACCGCCTTATCTTTATTGATGGTGAATGTTTCATAAGTAGTGCTGCCAGTGCCGACGGTGATGCCGTTCGCCTTGTCATAGTCGGACACCTGCACCTCTGTGTCCCGAACCGGGATCTTGACGGAGCCTGCCTTGGGGCTGCCCTCGTAATCCGTGTTGAATACCACGCCGTTCTTCAGCTTGTTCTCCTTGCGGATTTTCGCCAGGACCAGGGAAGAATAGCGCTCCTGCGCATTGTGTGCCATATCAGTTTACCTCCTGTTACTTGATTTTCAGATCTGGATTTTTTGCGTAGAATGCCGCTTCCACGCCGGAAAGATTGTCCGTACCGCCGCTTCCGGTGTGTACCCCTGTGGTCACGCCTGTGCCGAACTGAGGATACTTCTGCACGATGGATTCGATCGCCTGCTCTGCGGTGACGGAATCGGAGATCTTGGTGCGTGCCAGTGCGATCACGTCATCCAGTGCTTCGGGCGCAACGCCCTTGGACAATGCGGACAGCTTCAGCTCAGCGGCAGCAGCCTTTGCTTCTGCGGCAAGCCGTGCCTTTTCCGCCTTGCTGATGGCAGCGGCCTGCTTCTCTGCGTCCGACCTCTGGGATTCCTGCCACTTGCGGAATGCCGCCAGTTCCTCCGGGGTGGGTACGTCTGGCTTTGCGGCAGGCTCCTGTGCCTGTGCAGCGCCAGGGGCAGATGTGGGATCACCTCCGCCGGTATTCGCCCCGGCAGGCTCCGGTGTGGTGGGTTCGATAGGCTCCTGCGCCTGTGTGGTGGGTTCTGCCATGGTTTTACCTCCGTTTAAAGCCCGTCGGCTATAAATTGGCGGTCGCAGTTTTACGCCTTAAGTCCGCTTTTGGGCATAAAAATAGCGCCTTGCACGAATGCAAAACGCTGTTTTTAGGGCAGAAGAAAACCGCCTTTAAGCAAGGCGGTTTACGTTTTTATTTTCTCTCGCTTTCAAAGTGGAAAAACGGTTTACAGCCCACTTCGGCGACATGTTCGTTGATAACTTTAGCCTTATCAACGATGTCTTTCGGAGTGTCTGCACGGAATGTGCGGATTTTGCCATCAATCATATATTTTTCCCACTCGTAAGGATAATCAATCAGCATAAAATCGTCAACTCCTTCCCAGCAAAATATCTACGATTTTCTTTGCCGTGGGTCTCGGTTTGCCGTTCAAATACTCTGCAATGCCTTCCGAAATAAAATCGTCGATTTCGCCTTTATTACTTATCCCATATGCTGAAAGTAATCTTGCTTTTTCCTTGATTATATCACGCTCAGGGAGCTTCGTCAAGTCATCGAGTATACTTTTCCGAAAGTCAGTGATCATTTTCAGCTTCTCAGCATAGCTGCTGTCGCTTGCAGAAAGCTGTTCCTGAATAGCATGCCCAAGTTCGTGACGATAAGCGTGCAGCGGAGAATCAGTTGACCAAACGCCTTTTTTCTTCATCTCTTTTGCCACCTTGGACATGAACGCTTTACCGTCTTTTCCACCGGCACCAAATATCGTCACAACTCCGCTTGTAGGAGTGAAACTGCCATAAAAGCCATCGTTATGATAAGGCATAACACTAACCGAACTCATTTTTGTCAGCTTCTCAAAGCCGAATATTCTTGCAGCTTTATCATGCTGGTCGGAAAACTCTTTTGCAAGGTCTTTGGTAACGTCCTTTGCGCCTGAAATCTTGTTGAATTTTACGCTGTAATCACCCTTCAGGTATTGCTCCCCATTCAACTTCCGGATCCGTTCCGTCTGATCCGGCGGCACATACCCGGCAACGGATTTCTTGTAATCCGCCACAGCCGTCCGATCCGGCTTATACCGCAGACCGTTGTCGCCGCAGAACTGCCGCAGCGCATCCTGTCGCTGTTTCAGCAGCTGCTGTGCCTGCCTGGCTCCCTCCGGATCTCCGGCAGTCTCCAGCATCATGCACTCCCGCTTGGATTTGCGCACCCGGCGCTCCAGTTCCCGCTGCTGTTGAGATTTCTTGTACGCTTCGGCGTTTTCCTCCTCCGGTTCCGGGAAGTATGTCTGATAGGACACCCCGGGCGTAAACGGATAAATCTGATGCCCGCAATTGATCCCCAGAATCCCGTCCGGCTCTCCGTAGGAGCTTTCTGACCAGGCATAGTAGCGGATCTTCCTGCCGTGCAGATCGGTGGTGTATCCGCCGCCGCCGGAGCGGTTGAAGATCTTGCCCTGATCCTTCGCGCATTTGGGGCGTGCGCCGCTGTGGCTGCTCACCTCCACCAGATTCAGACCGTAGTCATCCATGCGGTCAAACTGCGCCTGCTGGGCAGTGTTCGCCGCTGTGGTGCGGATCGCCATGTTCACGTACGCCTCCGGGCTCCACTCCCTGCCGCGCTTGTCCACAAATGCGGGGATCCCCTTGTCGGTCATTTCCTTGATGCACTGCCGCATTGCCGCCTGCCGGCTTTCTATGCCGGATACTGTCTTGCCTGCCGCCTTGTTCAGCGCATTCAGAAACTCCTGCTTATCCGCCAGCTCTGCCGTGTCATTGATGGCCTTATGCGCTGCGTCCCTGGCCTTGTACCGCATGACGGTGTTCCAGGCGGTTCTGCCGCTCGGTTTCCTTCGGCTGGATGCCGGATGCTTTGAGCCAGTTCCGGATGGTATCCGTGCAGATGCCCAGTTCTTCCGCCACCTCCCGCATGGGGCGACCTTCCTCGGTCACCAGCCGGATGGCACCTTCCTTGAATGCCGCATCATAGCGTGGCGGCGCTTCATGTTTTCGTTCTTTCATTCCGAACCCTCCGTTTTCTTTCTATTTTATCACATTCTTTTTTGTCTATCAAATCGGGTATGGGGGCAGAGCAGCTCGAAAAGGACCTTCATATTTTCGAGGGTGCAGATGTAGAGGAACAGATAGCGAAAGCGACTGCCGCCCTGCAGGAGACACAGAGAAAAATCGACCGTGCGCTGGCGGAAAGCCAGCGGATTCTGTCCTCCATCCTTGAAGTGGAGGAACGTGCAGCAGAATGCGACGTCTTGCTGACCCGTTACCACAGACTTGCAGCGCAGTACAAGGCAGATATTCAGAGACTTTCTCTCATCGTTGAGGGCGAGGAAGCATACCAGAAAGTTCCGCAGTCAACCAAATGTCCGTATTGTGAAGGAACGATTACTCCCCGCAAACATGTATCCTACATTGCTTCTTCTAAGGTTGAGATGGAGCGGACAATAGCGCAGCTTTCGGGGCTTGAAGATACCGAGAAAGATGTCGAAGACAGGAAAAAAGAAATCTGGGCTGAACTTGAAGAGTTAAAGTGTCAGCGTGATGCTCTCGACTCTAAAATAAAGACTGAACTCCGACCGCAGGAAAATGAACAGCAGATTACAGTGAATGCATATAAGTCCTATCTTCGCATCTTAAGTGAGATCGCCTTGATCGAGACCTATGCCACAAATTTTGGAAACGATCTGACAGCTTTGGAGAATGAGAAGACGGATGACAAGTCCATCGAATACCATCCCAAGGACTACTTCGGGGATGATTTTGCTGCCACCATGTCCGAGTACGCCAACAGCATTCTTGAGGAGTGTTGTTATTCCGGCTTGTTGCGGGCCCACTTTAATTTCAGCACTTTTGATATCGAAGTCAACGGAGAGGACAAGGGTACCAGTCACGGCAAAGGCTACCGTTCGTATCTGAACACTGTGATGATTATGATGTTACGGAAATATCTCTCGGCCAACGCCAAATTTGATCCCAATATCTTCATCATCGATACGCCGCTTCATGGCTTTGATGATGGCATGGATGAGACCATGCCTGACAGCATGAGAGCCGGACTTTATCGCTATTTCATGAATCACCAGGACGAAGGACAGCTTATCATTATTGAGAACCTTGACCACATTCCGCGTCTGGACTATGAAAAGCATGGTGCGGTTGTGGAGACATTCGAGAAGATCGAGTCCCCAGGCAAACGGTATGGCTTCCTAAATGACGTGAAATAGTAACTGTAGCAAGAGAAAGAAAACACGGAGGTAACGCAAATGCGTTTCAGCTACAACAAACTTTTCAAACTTCTTATTGACCGCGGAATCAACAAAAAGACTTTACGAGAGATGAGCGGCATCAGTGCTACTTCCGTTGCGAAGCTCGGCAAAGGCGGAAACGTGAACACAGATGTTCTGCTACGTATATGTGGTGCTTTGAAATGTGATGTCGGAGATATTATGGAGTTTGTTGATAACGAGGAGAATAACGCTTCAGCAAGAAGAACAGGCAATGAATCGTAATGGACGCGTTTTAGAGTAACTATAAAGAAAAGTGAGGTAAACGGCAAATGGCTGATAAGCAAATTATAGATGCAATGTGGGACGATTCGCCTGTCGATGTTTCCACGGAAGTAAACTTTATCTGGTCCATCGCAAACAAACTGCGTGGACCGTACCGCAGCGACAAGTACAAGGATGTTATCATTCCGATGACGATCATCCGCCGCTTTGAGTGTGCTCTTGCGCCCACCAAGCAGAAGGTCGTAGACCAGTTCAAAGCAAACCCGAATTTTCCGGCAAAGGCAATGTATCGCATTTCCGGATTCCAGTTTTATAACACCAGTGAATTTGACCTTGCAGAGCTTGTAAATGACGCAGACCATATTGCCGCCAATTTTAAGAGCTATCTGCAGGGATTTTCCGCAAATGTGTTGGAAATTCTGATGTCTAAGGAGCGGGGGCTGAATTTCGGCGAAGAAATTGACAAGATGGATAAGAACAACCGTCTGCTCTCCGTCATCAAGGCGTTCTCCGAGCTCGACCTTGACCCTCGAACTATCGACAATGTGAAGATGGGATACATTTTCGAAGAACTGATCCGTAAGTTCTCTGAAAATGCCGAAGCCGGCGACCACTATACTGGCCGCGACATCATTAAACTGATGGTCAATATCCTGCTTGCCGAAGGCTGTGACGATATCTTTGATGATGGCAAGGTCATCACCATATTGGATCAGGCCTGCGGCACGGGCGGTATGCTTTCCACCGGGTACAATTTCATCAAGCGTTATAATCCCTCTGCCGATGTGCGCCTGTTCGGACAGGAGATCAACCCAGAGTCTTATGCTATGTGCCTTGCGGAGATGCTCATCAAGGGGCAGAACGCCGAAAATATTTGCTATCAGGACACCATGAAAGCCGACCGCTTTAAGGGCACGAAGATGCGCTTCGTGCTGGAAAATCCACCGTTCGGCACCGCCTGGGGCGGCAAAGACGCTGCCGAAGGTGTCGAGGATGCCGTCAACACAGAGTATCAGAAAGGCTTTGATGGTCGCTGGGGCGCGGGCCTGCCTGGTTCCGGCGATATGCAGATGCTGTTCCTCCAGTCTGCTATTGACAAGATGGACGACAACTTCGGTCGTGCTGCGATCATCGAAAACGGCAGCCCGCTCTTTTCCGGCGGAACGGCATCCGGCGAGAGCCAGATTCGCCGCTGGATGTTGGAAAGCGATTTGATCGAAGCCATCATTGCGCTGCCTACAGACCTGTTTTATAACACCGGCATCGCCACGTACATCTGGGTTCTCTCCAAGAATAAGCGTCCGGAACGCAAGGGCAAAATTCAGCTGATTGACGCCTCGACTTTCTTTAAGAAGCTGCGTAAAGCCCTGGGCGACAAGAAAAACGAGATCTCTCCCGAAGACCGCAGTGCCGTTACCAAGCTGTATGCGGATTTCGCAGAGAACGAATATTGCAAAATCTATCGGAACGAGGAGTTCATTTACCGTGAATACACGGTGATGCAGCCCCTTCAGCGTAGCTATGCCATTACGGAGGAGCGAATTGAAGCCATGCTCTCCAAGGGTTCGCTTTCCTCTCTGTATGACCAATCCAAGGTGGATGAACTGGAAAATGCCGAAGAACTGACCGGCAAAGACCAGAAAAAGCTGGAGGCTTACCGGGAAAACCAGCCTGTCTATGAGGCTATCGTCGCTGCACTGAATACAGCCATCTCCGAGCAAACTTATAACTCCCCGGCAGCTTTCATACCGGTGCTGACCAAGGTACTCTCTTCCGTGACAGCCGACAAGAAGCTGCTGGAAAAGATTGCAGAAGGTCTTTCCGTCATGGACAAGAGTGCCGAGATCCAGCGTGATCGCAAGGGCAACATCATTTATGACAAGGAAACCAAAGACACTGAACTGGTGAAGTGGGAAGAAAGTATCGAGGACTATATGGCAAGAGAAGTCCTGCCGCATATCCCGGATGCGGCAGCATTCTTTGAGGAGCACCTCGGTGCAAAGAAGCCTGTTATCAAAACCGGCGCGGAGATCCCGTTCACACGGTATTTCTATAAATATCAGCCGTCTACGCCGAGCGAGGAACTTGAAAGCAGATTTAAGGAACTGGAACTTTCCGTGACTGAGCGTGTGGCGAAATTGTTCGAGTAAAGGAGGTGTCGGCTGATGAGAACAACTAAAGATAGTGGAATCTCATGGTTGGGCGAATATCCTTCCGGTTGGGAACTTAAGAAAATCAAATACTGCTTGCAAGAACGGGTTGAGAAAAATAATCCCATAAGAACAACAGAGATACTTTCTCTAACTGCCAAACAGGGTGTTATTCCATATGACCAAAAAGAGGGCGGCGGTAACAAACCCAAGGAAGATGTTAGCGCATATAGGCTGGCTTATCCGGGCGACATCGTGATGAACAGTATGAATATTTTGTCTGGCTCTGTAGGCTTGTCACAGTACTTTGGGTGTGTCAGCCCTGTTTACTATATGTTACGCCCGTGGAAAGCAGCCGAAGATGTGAGATATTATAACTACATCTTTCAAACGACGATGTTCCAGCGGAGTCTGTTCGGGCTTGGCAATGGTATCCTCATAAAAGAATCTGGTAATGGAAAATTAAACACAATTCGAATGCGCATACCGATGGATAAGTTTGGCGGACTTTTTATTCCTGTTGCTCCAATTGATGAGCAAAAGCGCATTGCCGATTTCCTTGACGCTAAATGTGCTGAAATTGATGCGCTGACCGCCGACATCCAAACCCAAATCGACACGCTGGAGCAGTACAAGCGGTCTGTTATCACCGAAACTGTCACCAAAGGGCTGAACCCGGATGCGGAGATGAAGGACAGCGGGATTGAGTGGGTTGGAGAAATTCCGGTGCATTGGCCGGTTCATCCTGTTTATTCCTACTACGGTGAGCGCAAAAACAAGAATCGACTGGGCAAAGAGGATAATCTGTTGTCGCTGAGTTATGGCAGAGTTATCCGCAAGGACATCAACACCAATGATGGACTGTTACCAGAGAGCTTTAATACCTACAACATCGTTGAAGCAGGTGACATTATCATCCGTCCCACCGATTTGCAGAACGATAAACGCAGTCTGCGAACTGGGCTTGTGAAGGAACACGGCATAATTACTTCGGCATATATTGACCTTTGTCCGCTCAAACAGGTCGATTCGAGGTATTTTCACTTCCTTCTTCATGCATACGATGTTATGAAGGTATTTTATAACATGGGAAACGGTGTCCGCCAGGGACTGAACTATTCCGAGTTTTCTCGGCTTATGGTTTTTGAGCCACCATATGAGGAACAGGTAGCTATGGCGGACTATCTGGAAACCAAGGTCACAGAAGTAGACGCAATTATCGAGCAGAAGAAAGAACAGATGGCTGTTCTCGATGCTTATAAGCGCTCTCTAATTTTCGAGTATGTAACTGGCAAGAAGGAGGTGATTTGATGGCAACTTTTGAAGAACAGCTCGATTCTCTTTTGGAACGGGCAGAAAGCATCGTGCCACCGAACAAGTTGAAAACAGCCGCTGAGAAGCAGCCGGCCGATAAGTGGATGAATGATGTAGAGATTTTCTACAACAACTATCTTAAAGACCATGCGTTGGGTCAGCGCATAAACACAATACTGTTTCATCGCTCAACCGGTGCATTCGAGGAATTGGTTTCCTGCTTGGAAAGCATTCGTGGAGATGATGCTTTCGTGAATGAAAAGAACGGAGTTTCTACGGTCAACATTCCTAAATACCGTGCAAAAGACGTTCCGGAGTATGATGTGTTCATTTCTCACGCCA